>ERZ795053.180-NODE-180-length-78724-cov-11.479312_pt1 | contig 78724 bp, 68 predicted proteins | sample MGYA00375137_ERZ795053 | MGnify/ENA primary metagenome ERZ795053 (study PRJEB30182, sample SAMN05720284) | activated sludge metagenome | isolation source: Anaerobic digester | place: Hong Kong | collected 2014-12-17 ...
TTACTGTATTTTTGGGCAACTTCCTTGGCAACTTGAGCCAGAACCTCTGCGATGGAGTCGTTAAATTCTCCTTGTGCAATTTCAGTTAGAATTTTACTGTGGTTAAATTTTATGTTCTCAATAAAATCAGCCTCAAATATTTTAACTTGTTCAACCGGAATCGATTTTAACAATCCGTTTGTTCCGCAAAAAATTATTGCAACCTGCTCTTCAATCGGCAAGGGTGAGTACTGTTTCTGTTTGAGAATTTCAACGTTTTTTGCCCCCTTGTCAAGAACAGCTATAGTTGCAGCATCCAAATCGGAACCAAATTTTGCGAAAGCTTCCAGCTCTCGGTACTGAGCCTGGTCGAGCTTCAGGGAACCAGCAACCTTTTTCATCGATTTAATTTGTGCTTTTCCACCAACGCGCGAAACAGAAATACCAACGTTAATGGCAGGCCTAACACCACTGTGGAAAAGGTTCGATTCAAGGAAAATTTGACCGTCGGTAATGGAGATTACGTTGGTTGGTATGTACGCAGAAACATCACCCGCCTGAGTTTCAATTATTGGAAGAGCAGTGAGCGAACCTCCCCCTTTAACCAGGTGTCTAATCGATTCGGGAAGATCATTCATTTGCCTGGCAATCTCGTCGGAATTAATGATTTTTGCCGCACGCTCTAGTAGCCTGCTGTGAAGGTAGAATATATCGCCGGGGTATGCCTCGCGACCTGGAGGCCTGCGGAGTAGAAGCGAAACTTCGCGGTACGATACGGCTTGCTTCGAAAGATCATCGTAAATGATAAGAGCCGATCTTCCGGTATCACGGAAAAATTCACCAATGGCTGCACCTGCAAAGGGAGCATAGAATTGCTGTGCTGCCGGATCGGATGCCGATGCTGAAATAATAATGGTGTAGTTTAAAGCACCGTGTTCGGCTAAAGTTTTCGCGATTCCAGCCACAGTGGAGCCTTTTTGACCGATGGCAACGTAAATACAGTAAACAGGTTTTCCTTTTTCGTAGAAGCTTCGCTGGTTAATGATTGTATCAATTGCTATGGCTGTTTTACCTGTTTGTCGGTCTCCGATGATGAGCTCACGTTGGCCCCTGCCAATGGGAATCATGGCATCAATCGCTTTAATTCCAGTTTGAATGGGTTCGGTAACCGGTTGTCGAAAAATAACACCAGGAGCCTTCCTTTCCAAGGGCATTTCGTAAGTTTCGCCTGTTATTGGCCCCTTCCCATCAATTGGTTCACCCAGTGTATTCACAACCCTGCCAAGAAGCCCCTCTCCAACGCGGATTGATGCAATTCTTCCGGTTCGTTTGGCCCGAAAACCTTCTTTTACAAGCTCGGAAGAGCCAAGAAGCACTGCTCCAACATTATCCTCTTCAAGGTTTAGTACAATACCCATTACGCCCGATTCGAATTCAATAATTTCGTTGGAGCGCACACCGGAAAGCCCGTAAATACGAGCAATCCCGTCACCAACCTGAAGAACAGTTCCTACTTCTTCAAAACCTTTGTTAAGGTCGAGACCCTCAAGTTCCTTCCTTAGAACTTCGGATACTTCTGATGCTTTAATGTTTGCCATGCTAGTGGTTTCTATTTCTCAATACTAACAAGTTTACGGTGAATGGTCTCAATTTCGCCTTTCACACTTTTGTCAACCAACTTATCGTCGATTGTAATTAAAAACCCACCAATTAAACTGGGGTTTACAGAATGTTTAAATTCGATGCTTCCTCCAAACTTCTCCTCAAAAAAGCGAATAAACTGTTGCTTTGTTTCTTGGCTTAAAGGCATCGCACTTTCAACCGAAGTTTGTGTAATTTGGTTCTTTTTTCGGTAAAGCAGGTTAAAGGATAGCAGGGTGTTTCGAATCAGGTTCTCCTTCCCGTTTTTTACCATTAACAGTACAAGTTTTGTAAGCACAGGACAGCAGCTGCCAAGAACTTTGGAAATTGATTCGCTCTTTTTTGTGAACGAAATCATGGGAGAGTGAAGTAACATGTAAAAATCAGCATTGTCTTCAATGAGGTTAATCAGCGTCCCTGTTTGTTGATAAACCTCATCGATACGAGCCGTTTTGCTGGCCCAATCGAACAGAGCTTTTGCATAGCTTACCGATACTCGTCCCTGATCCATCCTAGTTTTTTGAAGAGATTTCGTTTAAAAGCGCTTGGATTTGTTGCTCGTGCTTTGCCTTGTTGTCAAGTTCACTTCTAAGAATGCTTTCTGCAATTTGAATTGCAATTTTCGAGGTGTAGCTTCGTAGCTCAAGTTGTGCTTTTTCTTTTTCCCTTCTAATTGTTTCACGGGCTTCAGCCAAAAGTTTCTGGGCTTCTTCCTTTGCCTTTAAGCTAGCTTCTTCAATCATTTTTTCTTTCAGTAGAAGGGCTTCTTGCATAATTGCATCGCGCTCTGCTTTGGCTTTCTGAGAGAGTTCGTCAATTTGGCTATGCAATTTGCCAATTTCTTCACGGGCCAAATCAGCTTCGTGTAACGATTTTGATATTTGTTCCTCTCGGTTTCTAATCCCGTTCAGGATGGGTTTCCAGGCATACTTTTTCAGGATGAAAACAAGAATGCTAAAGGATACTAACATCCAAAAGATTAGTCCGTAATCGGGGGTTATTAAGCCCATGACAACTTAATTTTAGTATTATAAAAACAGTACTAACGCACAAATAATGATGGCGAAGAAAGCAACGCCTTCAATCAGAGCAGCAGAAACTACCATGCTAGAACGAATATCGCCAGCAGCTTCAGGTTGGCGGGCAATGGCTTCAAGTGCCGATGAGCCAATTTTACCTATCCCAAACGAAGCTCCAACTACAACGATAGAGGCGCCAAATGCTGCACCCATTTTTGCAAACGCAACGCCTGCAACCTGGAGAAAAACGAGTAATGTTGTCATACTTTTTAAAGTTTAGGTTATTGATTTTAATGATGTTCCTCTGTAGCCATTCCAATAAATAGTGCGGTTAATAGCGTAAATACGTACGCCTGAATTAATGCAACCAGCAGCTCTAAAACAGACATGAATACAGTGAGAAGTATACTTACAAGTGAAATTCCGTAACCAAAGTAAACGTTTATGCTACCAAAAATAAATATTAAGCTAAACAGAACCATTGCTACTATATGCCCAGCTAGAATGTTTGCAAACAACCGAACCATTAAAACGAATGGCTTTATGAAAATTCCCAACAATTCAACAAACGGCATCAATGGAACTGGTAGCTTCAGGAACATTGGGATGCCAGGTGGGTTAAAAATGTGTTTCCAGTACTGTTTGTTTGCGTTTAGGTTTATAGTAAAGAATGAAAAAATGGCCAGAACCATGGTAACGGCAATGTTTCCCGTAACATTTGCCCCTGCAGGGAAAATTGGAATTAGCCCGAGTAAATTGTTTATCCAGATAAAGAAAAAGATAGTTAGCAGGAAGGGCATATACTTGGCATAGTGTTTTTGCCCAAGTGAGGGAATAACTATATCGTCACGAACAAACAGTATGAGCATTTCCATCAGGTTCTGCAAACCTTTTGGTGCCGATTTTGGCCTTTTCTTATACGAACGGGCTACTGATATGAATATGAAGCACAGCAGTAACATTGAAAAAAAGATGGCGGCAACATTTTTCTTTATGGAGAAGTCGAGGGGTAACTTTTCAAGCGGCTCCCCGCTTGGGTTGAGTTCAACAATTTTCCCCTTTAAGGCGCCCTCCTGAACCAGCCGAAAATTTTCGTAGTCGGAATGTCCGTGGTGAAATTTACTGGACCAGAAAACGTGAAGCCTTTTTTGATGCCGGCTGAAAAGAATTACCGGAAGGGGTATTGTGATGTGGTGTTCTCCGATGGTTAGTATGTGCCAATCGTGCGCATCGCCAATATGGTCGAAAACAAAATCGCCAGGGTTAAAACTTTTTTTGTGGTTGGATATTGAGTCTTGTTGATGAGCCTCTTTGTCAGATTCTGATGGCATTGCATAACAAAAACTCACATCAAGGGTAAGCCTTAATGCAAACAGTAGAAAAAAGGAAAGGAAAAACCGCCTCATTCTTTGTTAGAATTATGACAAAACCAAAAATACTCAGTTTTTTTTATTAATGGTAGCTATTTTACACTTCTTTTCTTTAGAAAGTTTAAAAAATCGTAAACTTCCTGAATTAGAGAGGAAAAGTACAGAATGATAAATATCACCAGAAAGGGGATGAGCTTGTTGGGGTTCAGTAAAAGAAATATAACAACGAACAGAAAGGAGCCAAAAAACTTGGCGAATGTAAGTGAAACAAACCTTCTGGAAAACTTATGGATTGAAAGGTTGTTTGACTTCACCAGAAACCGAAACACGAACAGGTTAATCAGGTAGAAATATAAAAAAATAACAGGAACAAAATGGAAGTAATGTTCCGGAACAAACCATATGAATGTGGCGGCACATATGAGTCCCCAGAATAAAAAAATTACAATCGAACGTTTTATAAAACGCCTGATTACATGAGCTTCATCCATTTCGCGTTAGTTCTCATAGGAAAACTATCCCTTATTTATTGTTCGCGGTTACTGGTGAAGTTGGGTTTTTCTTTTCAGCTTCGGAAGACATATCGCAGTATCCTGTAAACTTACTTCCAGGTTCAATGGCGAGCCTGCTTGTAACCATATCGCCAACAACCTTTGCGGTGGTTTTTAGTGAGAGCAGTTCCGCAACAACTATTTTCCCGTCAACAAATCCCGATATGTCCGTGTTTTTACATGTTATCTCACCTTTTATCTTACCGGTTTCCCCAATAACAATTTTCCCTTTGGCAGAAATATTACCCACAAGGGTTCCGTCAATTCGAAGATCACCATTACAAATAACATCACCGTGTATTTCTGTCCCAAAACCAATGAGGTTTATGTTGTTCGAGGTGGTTTCGGGTTCGTTGTTCTTTGCCATATCTTTTTAATTTTTTTACGTAATTTCTGCTTGAAAAATGAGCTATATAATTTACAAAAATAGAAAAATGAAAATAATAATGAAACAAAGTATAAATTGTACTCCTCTTTTTACAAAATTAAACCTAAATGTTTCACTTGAGTTTTAATGAAACATTTAGGTTTTATTACGAGCGAAGGTTATTATTCGTATTTTAGTGAGCCAGCCGGATTTGCTTCTGCTGCCCTCCATGAAAGCAACCCAACAGTAATAAACGCAATGAGCAGGGCTAAAATTCCTGAGAAAAGCATAGGGAGTAATGTTTGCCAGCTAAAAGGCGATTGGGCAAATGCGATTCGGTAGGAAAAGCCTTGCAACCATCTTCGCATTGCAAAATATGCAAGGGGCCAGGCAAAAATGTTTGCAGCAAGAACTAACGAAAGGAATTGTTTTGTGAGGAGTATTATAATGTTTACGCTGGTTCCACCTAAAACTTTTCGTATGCCTATTTCTTTAGTTCGTTGTTCTGTAATAAATGAACTTAAGCCAAGTAAACCCAAGCATGAAATGAAAATTGTAACTACCGAGAATACTCGAAATAGCCATCCTAGTTTTTGCTCTGCTCGGTATAAATCTTCAAGTTCCTGTTCTAAGAAGTAGTAGTTTAAGTCGCGTGTTGCCTTAAATTCATCAAACTTTTTCTTAACAAAATCGAGGGTTTCGTTAACAGTTCCTGGTTTAATTTTTATTGTAAGAACGTTGGGCTCTCGGGGTGAAATAATAAACATGAAAGGTTCAATGGGGTTGTGGATTGAAGTGAAGTGAAAATCCCTGGCTACGCCAATAACCCGTCCATCGTTTCGAACGGTTCCATCGAGCCGGAGGCCAAACTGTATCCTTTTTCCCATGGGCTCATCGCTCCATCCGTAAAACTTTGCGAACGTTTCATTAATTATGAATGCTTGGGTAGAGTCGGTGTTCATTGTTGGGTCAAAGTGTCGTCCCTGATCTATCTTAACACCCAACAATTTCAGGTAATCGAAATCGCACCCAATGAGGTTGAGGGCAACCTCTTTCATTTCTCCATCCTGTTCAATTCTTGAAACAATCTTACTATTGCTAATTCCCAGTACTTGTTGTGATCCTGCTACTCCAAGAATATTCGGGTTGCGAAGCAACTCTTGTTTAAAGGAGTTAACCCTTTTTCCAATAATGGTATCCAAATCAGATACTATTAATAGGTTCTCTTTGTCAAACCCCATATCTTTATTCCGAATGTAGCTTTGTTGTTGGCTAACCACAAGGGTTGCAATAATCATTAAAATTGATATTGTAAACTGAAAAACCACGAGCAATTTACGTAACCCAACTTTCCCTTTTGCTTTATTCATAATCCCTTTTAGAACAACAACCGGAGAAAACGATGAAAGGTAAAATGCAGGGTAGCTACCTGCCACTAAGCCTACAAAAAGGGTGATGAATATTATTCCTAAAAGGTACGATGGTTTAAATAGCTCGCAAACAAGTATCTGTTTGTCTGCCAGGTGGTTGAACCATGGCATGATAAGTGCTGATGATGCCAGGGCTATTAGTGCAGCAATAATTGAGAGTAGGAAAGATTCGCTGATAAACTGTCGCACGATTTGTCCTTGGGTGGCACCAATTACCTTACGAATACCAACCTCCCGGGCTCTTTTTGTCGACCTGGCAGTTGCCATGTTCATGTAGTTTATACAGGCAATAATTAGGATAAAAAGTGCTACGAAAGAAAAAATGAAAAGGTAAGAATGATTACCAACCGGGAAATCGCCTTGTAAACCTTCAATTTTTGTGAAGTGGGTTTCTTTTAATGGCTGAAAAATTGGAGTAAACTCACCATTTATTGCCTTTCCTACTGGGACAATGTACTTCTCGTTAAAGGGTTCGAAGTTAGAAAGAATTGATTCGGTTGAACCACCCTTACGAAGAAGAATGTATGAGTAGGTATTAACGTTCCAAAAGGATGCGGAGGTGTTGTCGTTAAACCGTTCTATTCCAATCTGCTCTCTTATGGTGGCCGTTGAAACAAGGGCACTAAAACGGAAGTGGGATCTGCGAGGAACATCCTTAATTACGGCGGTTATTGTAAATGGTTCGTTTTGCATTCCCTGAAGAACCTGCCCGATGGGATTGGTGTTCCCAAAAATTCTTTTTGCAAGAGTCTCAGTAATTACTATGGAGTAAGGATTGTTTAACGCATCCTCAGGATTTCCAAGCAGGAACTCATGATCAAATATTTTAAACATTGATGAATCGGCAAAAAAGAATTCTTCCTCGTTAAAATCAGCCCCATTGTATCGGAAGAAGAAGTTATCGGTTGGGATAAAGCGAACAAACTCCTCCACATCAGTGAATTCTTGTTTCAGGGTAGGAGCAAGGGAATGTGCAGAGACGGCAAATAAGTCCTGCTTACCATTGATGTGAAAATTTGAAATAATGCGGTAAATTCTATGGTGTTTGGAGTGGTGTTTGTCAAATGCGAGCTCATCGGTTACGTAAAGAAGAACCAGAATAGACGATAGAATACCAATTGAGAGGCCTAGAATATTTACAATAGTAAAAGTTCTGTTGCGCATTAAATTGCGGTATGCGCTCACCAAAAAATTAGTGAACATTGGATTAATGATTAGAGGAGTTTCTTGATGTTTTCTGTTACAATGTGACCATCGAAAAGTTGAATAATTCGGTGTGCTTTTTCAGCATCGCTTGGTGAGTGTGTTACCATAACAATGGTGGTTCCATCACGATTTAGCTCCGAAAGGAGCCCCATAACCTCTTCTCCGTTAGCAGAATCGAGGTTGCCGGTTGGCTCATCGGCTAGTATGAGTTTTGGGTTACCAACCACGGCACGTGCAATGGCAACCCTTTGCTGCTGACCACCTGAGAGCTGTTGTGGGAAGTGCTTCTTTCGGTGCGAGATTTTCATACGTTCAAGCGCTACTTCAACCCTTTTTTTTCTCTCTGATGAGGGCATATTTTGGTAAAGTAAGGGTAGTTCAACATTCTCATAAACAGTGAGCTCATCGATTAGGTTGAAACTTTGGAACACGAAACCGATGTTCGATTTTCTGAGATTTGTACGTTGCTTTTCCTTGAATTTTGACACTTCAGTTCCGTTGAAGAAAAATTCGCCGGAAGTGGGGTTGTCGAGCAATCCAATGATGTTTAGAAGGGTTGACTTACCGCAACCCGAAGGGCCCATAATGGCAACAAATTCAGCTGTTGAAACTTCAAATGAAACGTTATTCAAGGCCGTTGTTTCAACCTCATCGGTTCTAAAAACCTTGGAAAGCATGTTCGTTCTAATCATCGGATTTAATTTTTTATTTATTGAAAGACGATGTTGCAACGTAAATGTTACAACGTGTACAAAAAAACCGCAACGTTTTATTGCGGTTAAGTTATAGTTATTCAAAAAGAAAGTCTAAATCGTCACCGGGCTTTACTTCTTTTGGTATTGTACCGTGTCGAAATATACGGGCTGGTTTTGGGCCAACTAAATTAAGGTTGCCCTTTTCAAGGAGGAGCATTGAGCCTTCTCTAAGTCCAACAACGTACACGTATGGATCCATTTCAAGGAACTCTTCAATACGTTGTTCTCTTGTTTCTCCGGCATGCCCATCGGGGTTTGCATCGAGGTAATGGGGGTTTATTTGAAACCGAACAAGGTTGAATGCGCTGAAATTATCGGGTTCAACGATGGGCATATCGTTTGTGGTACAAATGGTTGGACACGCAACGTTGGCTCCTGCGCTCCAACCGACATATGGAACACCTTCAAGTGCGCGGTAACGTAGCGTTTCTATAATATCAAGCTGTTGAATCATTTTTGCCAGGCGGAACGTGTTTCCACCACCCACAACAAAGGCCTCAGCTTCTTTTACTGCTTTTTTTGCATCCTTATGGTGATGTAGCGAGTCAACCTCTATTCCCATCTCACTGAAACGCTCCTGCACCTTCCGTTCGTACTCGTTGAACGAAAAGGTTACCGCAGCATATGGGAGGAAAAGTACCTTGTTGATTCCCTTCAGGAACGTTGCAATTTGTTCTTTTGGATGATGGAGGTAGGGCTCTCCGGCGTTGGTTGAGTTGCTAATCAGGAGTAATTTCATGGTCGAACAGCTTTTGGTTGTATGTTGTATTGTGTTTTGAGCAATTGAACGTAGTAAATTTAGTAAAATCGTGTAAACAATGGCAAATAATTACATCCTAGTTTTGTGAATTGGTATTCTAGCTCCACAAACGATTGTTTTCTATATACGAAGAGCAAAAACTATAGCCTCGCAATTCTCCTCTGCCGAGGTTTCCCAGAAATCGTAGCTACTTCTAATAAGTTCAATCACATTTCCAAAGGGCTCATTGTTCAGAATCTCCAGTGTTTTACTGAGTGGTTGATCAAAGCCTTGACCCAAAGCATTAGGGGAGGAGATAGTGAAGAAAACTTCATCAAAATCATTGGTGCTTAACAATGTGGGTTCTGATGAGAGGGTTTTACGTTCTACTTTATTTACTATACTTTCTGATTTTCTATACCAGAAAGGCTGGTCGCCGTAGTAGGTAATTTGGCTGCTGCTTAGTATAATGCAGTTTAGTTGTAAATGGTTCTTGGGTTCGATAATATTTTGATAGTAAGTATTTTTAAAAAGTGAATAGAGTTTTTTTGCATCAAAATTGTTTGCTGAATTTACTGCATGATATGCATGTTGAAACGCTTCTGGTACGATATTTTTGTCCTCACTTTTTAAAGAGTTGCTGTGTACCATTAGTACAATCAGAGACTCATCTTTCGGGTGGGTGTAAAGTATTGTTGAGCTAAAATCCTTGGCTTTCTCAGGTAGTATTACTGTTTTATTGAAATGGCATGGAATGCGTTTGATATTTTGGAAGTAGTTTTCGTAAAAACAGCTCGTAAATCTATTGAAAGAATCTTTTTCACATTTTATTCTTTGAATGGCTCGCCTTTTTTGGTGGTTCTCCCTAATAAGAATAAGTGTTTGGAAAACAAACAGCACAACAATAATAAGGGTGAGTATCTGTACCTTTTTCTGCTGGTCAAGTTTGGATTGAAGAAGCTGAAGCTCTCTCGATTTTTTTTCAGTTTCGTAACGTGCCTCCATTGAAACCAACTTCTCGGCGGTTTCATCGTTCATTAACGAATCCTTCAGGTTAACATACATTTTATGGAATACGAGGGCTTTTTTATGCTCTCCGAGAAAATCGTAAACTTCGCTTAGGTTGAAATATATGTCTTTGAGATTTTCTCGTTGATTCAACTCTTCAGCAATGTTTTTGCTCTGAAGCAAAAAGTTGAGCGCCAGAGGGTAACTTTTCGTTTGGGTGTATACCAGCCCTATGTTCATTAAAACCGGACCAATTCGGGGTTTGCTGTTTATACTTTGAAAAATGTTCAGCGCATTTTTATGAAACAGTAGGGCATCGGTGTATTGCTGCTTTTTTGAGTAGAGCGAGCCGATGTTGTCCTGCAGGATGGCAACCCCAAGATCGATTCCGAGGGAATCGTAAATTTGCAGCGACTCGGTGTAGTAGTCGAGGGCCTTATCGTACTGCTCCAGCTCGAGGTAGGCCGAGGCAATATTATTTGCTGCTCCGGCAACAGCACGGGCGTAGTTGTTTCGCCTATTTACATGCAAATACTGCTGAAAGAATGTGATGGCTTTTTCGTACTCCTCGCGGAAGTAGTATATCTGTCCAATATTGTTTGATGCGATGGAGGAGCCCTCGTCATCGCCAATTTCATCGTAAATGGCCAGGGATGAGAGGTAGTTTTGTAGGGCTTGCTCGTATCGACCCCACGATTTGTAAATTAAGCCAATATCGTTGTAAACCTCACCCATTCCCTTCCTATTTTTGATGAACTCAAAAATTGTGAGAGCGTTATTCAGCTCCTGAAGGGCTGTAGGGAATTCGCCCTGACGCATTAAGATGTAGCCAATTTGCTGGTAGCAGTCGGCCATTCCTAGCCTATACCTTTTTTTTGTGGCCAGCTCGAGCGCTTTGCGCCAGTATGTAAGACTTTTTTCGTAGGAGCTATCGGCGTAGGCCAGGGCAATTTTGCTTAACGTTGCAAATTTAACGGAATCGTTGGTGGCTGCCTGCTCGGATTTTAGCAAACTGTCGAGTTCGGGAGGATTCTGACCGGTTGCCAGTTTTCCTGAAAATAAAAAAAGTAGAACCAGAATTAGCGTACAAAGCTTTTGCATTTTCCTTAAATGAAGATTTATACGGATTAGCAAATATACAAAAACGTTAAAATTGGCTCAGAATAATATTTAAAATTACATGAGTTCGACTAAATAAAAAATTCATTAAAAATAGAACCTTAGTCTATACCTCTGTTTATCAGCCATAAATCTATATGCGAATAGGGTTAAAAATATTTATTATTTAACGTGAGCTCGATGTAAGAGCAAATTATAATTGCTGATTAATAAGGTAGTAAGGTTTTGTTTTGTCTCTGTGGTTATGTTACAATAGTTATTTGAAGAGAAATAAGGTTGATATTGCCTAAAAACCTTATTCCTCAGTTTTATGCTAACGCAGATGTACCTGTGTTTACATCGAACTCAAGAAAAATAAAAATACCGGTCAAAGTTTATTTTGACCGGTATTTGTGGAAATTTTGTGAATTTCTAGGCTTTTTAGCCAATTTGGATTATTAATCGAAGCTGATAAGGATTAAACCAACGGAGAATGGGTACACTTCTGGTCCCTTGTCTTTTTCAAAGAGTGCGGTTGGGTAGTAGTTTGCGAACAACTTTAATCCTCGGTAGCCGATACGGGCAGTAAGTCCATACCTGAAAGCAGCAAGGTTAAAATCACCCTTAACTTTATTCTTTTCGTCACCATCGTCGTAAACAACCTTGGTATGAGTCCCTAACCTTACGCCGCCAATTACACCAGTAGAAATGAAAATCCTGTGCTTATCATGGTAGGTAGGTATTTGAAATTCAAGAAGTAACGGAATGGTGAGGTGCGAGGTGGATAGTTTTGATTTTGTTACACTCTGGTCAAAATAGGAGCTATCAACCATGGTTACACCGTTCTCAACTTTTATATTCGTATTGTTGCGAAAATGATAATCGTTGAATTCAAATCCAAGGCCAGTTACCAGTCCAACTTTATCGGTTCCAAAACCTAAGCTGTACTGAAGAATGTTTAAATTAATGTTCCACGAGCGACCCTGACGTAGCTCAAGGTATTTAAGGTCGTCCTTCATGTTGATGGAGTAGTTTGGATCCATGAATCCGTTGAAACCCCACTCAAAACCAGCCCAGTGACCTTCAAAGCGTGGTTTGCGCTTGTAGGTGAAATCGTAATCGCGATCGTCATCATCGTCATCGAAATCCTCATCGTTCTTTTCGGGAATTTCAATGGCTGTTGAGCCATCCTTTTCAATGATGTATACCTTCTGCTTACCGAATCGAATTCGCGTGGTATCAACCTTGTTTTCGTCAATTTCAATGTCGATGGTTTTGCTTACGGTTTGTTCAACAGGTTGAACAGAGATGGTATCGGGCTCACTTACTTGAATTGTGTCAGAATCTTCAAGTCGTTTTAGCATGCTCTCGGGGCTATCCTGTGCGCTTAGTCCAAGTACGAAAAGCAATGCGAATGATAGAGTTAAAAAGCGTTTCATGGTAATTGTGTATTAAGTTACAAATAATTTAATCAGCTTGTTTTGGTGGTAGGACGGTTAGGCTCCCCGAAAAGTTACAGGCAAAAATTATTTTTTTCGAACCGGAGTGGAAAGGGCAAAAAGTTTAGAGTTAAACTCAACCTTTACAAGTTTTCCCTCACGATTTCTCTCCCCCTCAAGTTTTAGGTTGGTGCCGGTTGCCTGTGAGAATTTGTTTACTCCTAGTTGTACGATATCAAAAAGTCCAACATCTTTAAGGGAACCTTTGCTTAGAGTATTCTTTGCTTTTTGCGATAGCTCAGCATGATGCACCATGGTGTTTGATGTTCGTGGAATTGCAATTTCAATGGTTGATTTAGTTTGGGTCAGGGTAACCTTCTGCAGATCGATTGGCTCAACTCTCTTTAAAACAACCGCTTCTTTCGAAAAAGGAGCCTCGGTTTGCTCTTGAGGAGTTGACATAAATCTAATATCACCACCATCAACTGTTTCTTTTTTATGGAGAGATTCAGGTTTCTCCTCGGCAATTTTTTTCTCAAATTCTTGGTTTACCAACAGAACTTCTTGGTGTTCATTATTCTTCAAGTGTTCAGTTTCAGGTTTCTCCTTTTGTGGCTTTTGCTCTTGCGATTGGACAATAAAGTTTTGGTTGGTTACCAGTCGTGTGTTTACCAAAGCAAATAATCCAACAAAAATTAGCAGGCTGGCAGCAATACTAAGCGCAAACCTGAGGCTGTGTTGCTTTAGCTTAATAACAGGAGTTCGTTTGAACTTCATCTTGTACTCGAACTTCTCGTTGGGGTTGGCTACCAACTTTGTTTTGGAAAATATGATTCTGTCGTTCTGTAGCGAAGGATTTTCGTTTAGTAGCTTGCTAAGTTGAAATTTTTCTTCTTCGGAAATATCACCTTCATGCTCGGCAATTAGCAGGTAGGTTGTTTCGCTTTCAATTCCATGCCGGCTGAAAGATTTTTTTTTGAGTAGCTCCTTGCCCTCAAATTCTATGTTTTTGGGTGTTAGACTAACTGAACTTAACCCCTCGAACTCCTCGGCAAGGTCGGGATTTAGCTGAAGGAAACGATGAAGTTCTTCCGCTAAGCCAGGATTCAGGTTGCCATCCAGGTAGTCGATAATGAATACTTCGTAGTTTTCTCTTGTAATCATTCCCTTCGTTATATTATGGTTTCCATGCTACCGATAAACTCCTTTAGAGCCAAACGTGCTCGGTAAATGTAAACTTTTACCTGCGATTCGTTTAATCCGGTAATCTCTTCAATCTCCTGATAGCTGTACCCTTCATAATCGCGCAGAAGGATTACCGAGCGTTGTATTTCAGGAAGCTTTTTTAGGGCAAAGTGCAGTACTTCCTGCAGGTCGTTATAGCTGTTATTCGTTTCTAAATTAATGGTTTTTAATTCCTCTATGCTTCCCTGCTTTTTATCGGATCTAATTGTGTCAATTGATGCGTGGTAGGCGGTAGTGAACAGGTACGATTTCGACTTTATGTAGGAAACCTCCTCGTGTTTAACCCAGAGCCTTTCGAAGGTGTCCTGCACCACGTCGTTGGCCTTATCCCTATCGCCCAGAGTTTTGAGGGCAAAGCGAAAAATTCCGTCTGCATGGTCGTCAACGCATCGATTGTATTCCTGAACAGTCATTTTTTTACTACCGGTATTCGAGAGTATGACGGAGTGAACTTAAAAAAGTTACAAGTGAATAATATTTTTTATTTTCTTTGTACATATAAATTTTAAAATAATTAGAAATGAGAATCTGGATTTTGGCTATGATAATGCTTGTAGCATCCTGCTCGCAAGTGAACGATAGTTCTAAAGAAAAAATAAATCAGGAACATATTGTGTACTCAACAATTTGGTTCCAAAATTCAGCAGAAGCAAAGGCGCTTTACTACCAGGGTTTTAATTTGGCCAAATTACGTGTTAAAGAGTTTGTAGGAATTGATGGGGAAAAGCCAAAGGCCGTTGTGGTTGATATCGATGAAACTATGGTTGATAATAGCTTATTTCAGGGAAAGTCGATAGAGAAAGGAGAAGGTTACAGTAGCGAATTTTGGGCAGAATGGTCGAATTTGGCTAAGGCGAAAGCACTACCGGGTGCTGTGGAATTCACAAAGTTTTGCGATTCTTTAGGCGTTAGGGTAGTGTACATTAGCAACCGTAAGGTTCAGGAGCTTGAGAAGACCATGAAGAATATGGATTCGCTTGGTTTTGCATTTGTTAACCCCGAAAACTTTTTGTTAAAGGAGGAAACAAGCGGGAAAGAGGAGCGAAGAAAAATAGCCATGGAGAAGTATGATATAGTTCTTCTTTTGGGCGATAACCTGAACGATTTTTCCGATGTGTTCGAGAACAGAGGCGACGATTGGGGCGTTTCCCTAGTTGAAAAATACAGGAACGAGTTCGGTAAACGTTTCATCGTTTTTCCCAATCCAATGTATGGTGATTGGGAAAAGAACATTTACGGAAACCAGAAAGGCCTCACCGAGGAGGCCAAATTCAAGTTTCGTAGAGATGCAATTGATAAATACTAGGGTTACTACTCCTTAACGGCAATACAAATAATTTTTACTACATTCCCGTTACTATCAACAACAGGAGAGTAAGTTTCGAGTAGGTTAACATTTTTCGAGCCAATTTTACCCTTGAATGATTGGGAATGAATTATTCCTTTTTGGAGGTCGCTCCAAAAGTTTTTATACGTTTCGTCATCATCAAGTTTCTGCCTGAAAAAATCCGAGTGATGCTTGCCTAGTAGCTGCGCAGCCGACTTCCCCAGAAGGGTAAGCATGGGTTCGTTTGTGCGGGTAATAAATCCCTCTGGATTGTACTCAACCACGTAGGTTGATGAGTCAACTGCTTTAACAATGGCTTGGTATTCGGCTTGCTGCTTGGTTAGCTTGCTTTTAAGAGTTTTTGTTTCCTTGGCCATTTCCTGAGCATCCAGTTCGGCTTTCTTTAGGTCGGTAACAATTTTGCTAATTCCCCAAACACCAATTACATCGCCATTTGAGTCAAGTAGTGGCATCTTTGTGGTTGAAACCCACTGCTCTTTACCATCATCAAACTTTTCGTGAACTACATTATCTACTAGTGGCACAAGGCTTCGCATTATTTCCTGTTCTTCTGCGAAGAATTTTTCTGCGTTCTCTTTTTTGTGGAAGTCGAAGTCAGATTTTCCTACCAGCTCCTCGGGTTCGCTAGCGTTAAACAGCTTGACCATCGACTTGCTGATTCGGATAAAGTGGCTGTTCTGGTCCTTAAAGTAAATGTAATCGGGAATGTTTTGCATTAAAGCATTCAGCATGCTAATTTCCTTATGGAGCTCTTCCTGAATTTTATCTTGCTCAGCCCGTTTGCGCTCCATCTCTTCCTGCGTAGCTTGTAGCTCCTCCATGTTTTGGCGCATCTCTTCCTCTTGAGCCGACATCTCCTCTGCCTGCTGCTGCGATTTGGCTAGAAGTTGAGCCGTTCGAATGTTTATTCGTACGCTTGAAATGGTGGAGGCAATGCTCTCAGCAATTTTTTCAATGAAATCAATCTGGTGTTTTTCGTAGTTATTAAAGGTTGCTAACTCCAGAACGCCCAAGGTTCCTTCATTGGTTTTTAGAGGAACCAGAATAAGATTTCGTGGACGTTCTTTGCCCAAACCACTGCTAATGTTTATATATGTGGGAGGAACATCGTTCATGAAGATTGTTTTGCTTTCAAGTTGACAACGACCCACCAGCCCCTCGCCAATTTCTACCGTTTTTTCTAAAAACTTTCGCCTGTCAAATGCGTAGCAAGCTGTCATTTCGAGAATGGGGTTGTCTTTATCGTTTTCGTTAATTACGAAAACTCCGCCTTGGTTAGACTCTGTGTAGTCGACAAGGGTTTTAACAATGTTGAAGGAAAGCTCGTTGAGGTTGTCGTTGTTTTGCCTTAGAATTTCTCCGAAGAGAGCCATTCCCTGTGTAGCCCAGTTTTGTTTCTGCTCCTCCTCCTTTCGCTCCTTCTCAATTTTCTGGGCATGCTTCAGGCTTTTTTGCATCTCAATGAGCGAAATCCCAAGTATGTCCTTGTCTCCAAGTAGTTGAAACTCTGCGTCGAGGTTGCCTTTGCCTATTTCACGGGCAAAATTTTCGGTTAAATTGAGCCCCTCAATAAGCTTATTTACCGAAGTGGCCATCATTTCAATCTCATCACCGCTTGTAACTAACATTTTTTTTGACCTGTCAATATCGCCCTCTGCCAGGTCATTCAAAACGTTGGTGGTTTGAACAATAGGTTTGGTTATTGAATTGGCAACATAGAAAAGAACTATAGTGAGAATTATAATACCGAGTAATGCAACCAGAATGCCGCTGTACATAGCATTTCGGGCTTCAACCACAATTTCGCTAACGGGTATAGCCACGCCAATTGACCAGAAAAGTGATGAGTTACCAATTTTTATGGGTGTTAGAAAGGTTAAGTATTTTTTTCCATCCATTTCCCACTCGAAGTTGTAATCGGTTCCTCGTTCGGCTTTACCTGTTATTCCGTGTTCAATTTCAATTTCGGGGAAAACTTCCCGAAAGAATTTCCCTGAGTTTGTTGGGTTGGTGTGGGCAACAATGGTACCGTTGCTTGAAAGCAGGAACGACTGGGTGTTAGGGTATGGTTTTAGCATTTCAATTGGTCGTTGAAACTTGTTTAGATCGATATCAACGCCTGCTAAACCCACAAAATCGCCGTTATGCCGAATGGGAACGCAAATGCTGGTAACTAAAAATTCGGTTACCCCATCGTAGGTGTAGGGATAGGGGTCGAGAATTGTTTCAACGTTCGTACTTTTTGCCTTATAGTATCCGCTTGTGAGGTTATCGCCCTGAACGTTTTTGTGCTCAACAAGTATTTGGCTAACGCCATTCTTCATGTATGCCGAGATGGATCGTCTTCCGTAGTTTTTGGTGTAGCTTGGTCGAGTAGCCGAGTACTCCAGGTTGTACCAAACCGACATGTACCTGTTGTTCTGCTCAACCTGATTCTTCACCATTGTGAAGTAAATCGAATCGCGTGCTACTGAGTCGAACTTGTAGTATCCATACATTGATTGGGCAAGAGCTCTTGAAAAGCCTAAATCAAGCTCAAGTTCAGAACGAGTTTGGTTTGCCGCTTTTTCGGCGTAACTTTTTGCAATTACCCTTGCATTGTTTAAGGCTAAGCGGTACGTTCTGAACTGAAAGTAAAAGCCTATGCCCAGTAGTATTATGGCCGATGTTACCAGAACGTAAACCAACATCTTGGTTCTGATCTTCATTTTAAAACGCAGATTCATACCCTATCAGTTTTTATGTAACAGGTTGAATTAATTTTATACTATACTTATACTTTTTATCACGGTTAAAAGTACGAAATGTTTTTTTAGAATAAAACGATGTTTTTTCCTTTACTTTGTTTTATAAGTTTACTTATGGTTTCTTCATCAACAAAAAACTTTAATTTAGCAACCAAAAGTTTAGCTTTTTAAATATGAATAAACTTCTACGTGGCATAGCAATTTTTATTTTTATACTGCTAACAAGTTGGGCTGGCTACTCCCAAGGTTCACAAAATCAGCAAGAAGAAGTCACAGCTAGGTACCTGCAATTATCACAGCAGCTGGTACAAACAAGCATTGATTCATCGCTTCTTTTTGCAATTAAGGCTGATAGCATTGCTGTTTCAGCAAACAGCAAGGAGCTACAGGTTAAGACAAAGTTTCAACTTGGTTTTGTTTACTATAGTCAGAATAATTTCGATAGAGCTATACAGCTTTTCAACGAATCTGTGAACTTGGCTAGAAATGTAAAAAATCCTAACGACGAGGCGCTTGCATTGAATCGTCTGGGAAATTCTTACCAACTAAAAACCAGCTACCTTACGGCGCTCGAGTATTATACCAAAGCTCTTGAAATAAATAAAACTTCAAACAACCAGGCCGAAGTTGCTCGAACCTTGGTGAACCTTGCGAACGTTTACAGCATAATTGGGCAGTACCAACGTTCCATTGAACATTTTTTAGAAGCCATGAGCATTCACGAGTCGATTGGTGAACGTGAAGGTTTAGCTTGGGCCTCATTAGGTATTGCAAGGTTGTTTAAACGGCTCGATTTGAACGAGAAGGCCATGCAGTACGCCGAGTCGGCCTTGGTTTACTACCGTGAAATTGAGCATCAAACGGGCATGTCGGTTGGCGTTACGCTCTGCCTGAATGAGATAGGTAGCATTTACCATAAAATGGGCAATTTCGATAAGGCCCTCGACTACAACCGTATGGTTATTGAAATTAACGAGAGGAACGGGAATGTTCACGGGCAGGCATCGAACTACCTCTCGCTCGGAATTATCTACCTCGAAAAAGAGAATGTCGATTTTGCCTACGAAAATCTAATCAAATCGTTACGGTTGAAGGAAGAGGTTGGCGACAGCCTCGATCTCTCATTGCTTTACCGCAAGCTTGGAGAGGTTGAAGAGATGAAAGGAAATTACAGGCAATCGTTAGGTTACCTTAATAAGAGCCTGTCCTTTGCTCAGCATCACAGGTTAACTCCTGACGTTAGCGAGGCGTTTATGGTGCTTTCCTCCGTTTACAATAAAATGGGGATGTACAGAGATGCGCTCAACGCATATGCCAACTATTCAGCGTATAAGGATAGCCTAAACTCCAGCGAAATTTCTCGGTTAGAAATGCAGTATGAATTTGAAAAGCGGGAGAAGGAACAGGAACTTTTAGCTAGGCAGCGCGAGGCAATACAGGAAGTTAAGCTTGATCGACAGCGTTCAGTACTGCTCTTTTTTGTGGTAGCCTTTGTGCTGGTTGGAGTTTTGGCCGGAATGATTTACCGCAGCTACAAGCAGAAGAAAAAAACTAACCAGCTGCTGATTGAGCAGAATAATGAAATTAGCCGGCAAAAGCTTGAAATTGAAAACCAGAAGGATGAAATTGAGCAGCAGCGCGATTACGTTACAAAGCAGCGCGACCAAATTGCAGAACAGCAGCGCCTTATTACCGACAGCATACTTTACGCCAGCAGAATTCAGAACGCAGTGCTCCCAAGTGATAACCGAATAAGCTTGCTGCCTTGGGAATCCTTCGTATTTTATCGTCCCAAAAATATTGTAAGCGGCGATTTCTATTGGATTTCAAACCTCAGCAATGGTAAAATCCTATTAGCTTCGGCGGATTGCACCGGTCACGGTGTGCCGGGCGCTTTTATGAGCATGCTCGGAATTACTCTTCTACGAGAAATTACTAGTAAACCCGAAGTTCCTTCGCCCGCTGAAATTCTTGCTGAACTCAGAAAAATGGTTATCCTGTCGCTCAACCAGCAAACGGGACATGTTGACCAAGCCGATGGAATGGATATGGCAATTACCGTTATTGATCCAGTTACGCTCTCAATGGAATTTGCTGGAGCGTACCTTTCGGCAATTGTTGTTCGAAGGAGAAGCGATAGTACCAATGAAGTGACCCAAAATCCAAGGGTTTATAGTTCTAACGGTTTGTCGCTTATAGAATTTAGAGGGAAAAAAATGCCAATTGGGTACCACGTTCTGGGCGAATCTTCGTTCGAAAACCATACGTTTCAACTTCAGAAGGATGATACGCTTTACCTCTTCTCCGACGGTTATGTTGACCAGTTTGGAGGAGAACGAAACACAAAATTCTTAATGCAGAGCTTTAGGGAGTTGCTGTTTAGCATTAATGCGCATAGCCTTGCTTCGCAGAAGCAAAAAATTGAAGAAACCATTACAACCTATCAGGGCGAACGGAAACAGGTTGACGATATGCTGGTGCTTGGGGTTCGGTTTTCCTAAACTTTACGTGCGGTAACTATTACACTTTCCGTATGAACGTACCCATTGCCCTTGCTTAAACTACCCGATGTTATGGGGTTGATGGCTAGTACAATGTAACCTTCTGTTTCAAGTTTGTTGCACTGAATTTCTATTTCTTTTGCTAAATCGTCAGCATCTACAACGCTGTACTCCTCGTTGGTTTCTTTGTGGGTCCAGTAGGTTGAACGAGTGTGAATTACAATGGATTTATACATTTTTTGGAATTTTATTGTTTACAATTACTACATGTACAAATAATAATTTTTACGATTAATAAATGAAATAGGTTCCATTTTACAGATTAAGTTAAAAATGTAATTGTATTGAAACAATTACTTGATAAGTTTTAACCCCTCCAAGGCCGATTCATCATCGGGATTAAACATAAGAACTTTGTTGAATAGCACTTTTGCTTCACGCAATTTTTGCAAGGCCAGCTTATTCCATGCAAGAAGGAGCATGGTATCGTAGTCGAAAGGGTGAAGGTTAATTACTTTTTCAAGGTAAAAGTCAGCCTTCTCAAAGTCCTGTCGGTTGTAGTAAATTAGACCTAAGCGGTAATTTGTGAGGGTGTTCTGCGGATCGATTTCTAGTATTTTATTGTAAACTTCAATGAGTTCATCCCACTTTGCCTCAGCCGATAACGGGTAGGCAATTCCCCACCTTGCCTCAATGGAGTATGGTTTCAGATTGATGGCTTTTTGGTAGTAAGTTTCCGATTCGGTTAATTTACCTTCAACGTAGTAAAGCCAACCCAAGCGCAGATTCATCTCGTACGAATCGGCCAGGTAAACCTTGTTTAACTTTTCGATGGCTTTGGAAAAATCGCCCTTTTGTTCCAGGGTGTAGCTTTCCTTAAAGACATTAATAATTTCATCCTGTCCGTATAGGTTTACGGAATTTGTAATTAATAAAATGGCAAGTAGCCATCCGGTACGTTTTAAAAGTTCCATGTTAATCCTCCTGTTAGTGAATGGTTTAAGTATTCAATTCTGTTTATTCCCTTTCGGTAATCCTGACTGCTAGCAAAGTAGCTCTCAAGATTTTGGTAGTTGTAATTTAGCGTAAATTTTATTTGGGGTTTGATAAAAACAATAAATCTTCCGCCGTAAATCCCTTTTATCAAATCGGTGCCGTTGTAAACCGTTGATCCATTGTTTTGGATAAAGTTGTGCAAATCGCCGTATGTTGCAAAACCTTCCAACCACAGAAATTCAAATACTTTTGTGCCGATAAGTTGATGAAATACAAAACGATTATCGAACGAATTATTGCTAAAAATTTCGCGCTGAAGCGATGCCGTTGAAACCGCATATAAATTCAGGTTTCCCATGGGGTAAAATGAAAGCAGATAATCGTTCTGAAGTTGTTTTGCGCCATTGAGCGCAGAGTAGTATATTGTTGTTCCCAGCGTTATGTAACGAAAACTTTTGGTCAGCGAGGCGAAACCAACAAAATCGTGTTCGGAGTAAGTTGTGGTTACAATGCGGGGTTGACCTTGTCCTATAACGGTTTCCTCGTAAGGGTACCTTAGGTTGATGTAGTGAAACCCCGTACTCAAGTTTAACCCTTTAGCTACGCGAATATTTCCAGAGAAGTAGTACTGATTGAGCGAGCTGGAATTGTTGGCATCGGTGTATGCAACGCCATCCTCCTGAAGGTACATGAACGATTTTTTTTGGATGTTGCTATAGGCGTGGTAAATAGAAAAGTTGGGTTTTACCTCGTGCTTCAAACCAAGGTTAAAAACCCCCAGGGATTTTGAGATGAATTGAGAGCCATCCTTCAGCAAATCAACATCAATCGAGTAGTTTTCGCCAAGTGACTGGTTGAGATTGGTTGCGTATGAGTAGAAAAGATTTAACCCGTCAACATACTTTTCATCGGCAATTCCAAGATTTTTCTTCATCGATATTGGAAGCGTTTCTCCAAACACTCTTGCATCGGCCTCGCGACCCGCAAAAAGGTAGGAGTAATAGAGATACTCCTTTAGGTATGGTTCGTTCGATTGCAGCTTGTAGGCCTTTTCGAAATGGTGAAGCGCCATGTGGTAGTTCTTCCTCTCGTAGTATGCTATACCCATTCGAACTCTTAGGTAGTAAAAATCTATATTGGCACTAAGTGCTTCCTTCCCTTTTTCAATTAAACCATCCCAATCCTTTCTTTGCCAGAGCGAGTAGGTTTGGGTATCAACCGAAACAAGACTTAATGTTTGTTGGGCTAAAGATGAGAAGCCAATAAAAAACAATGATGTTATAAGTAATACCCTGTACATTAGCTTTTTGGTTTATTAATATCGATTAACCATTTAAGAAATTGTAACATCAGAAATCTAAAATCGTCAGCCCATACCTAAATGATTCATTCAGGCAGGCTTGCTTGTTATTCCCTTCTTTCTGCCTCAATCCTTTTCCCTTTATGTTCTACAAGAATTTTTTTAACTCCTAGATAATCAACCTGCATTGATGTGTTAACACGAAACCTCGGTTTCTTTAAAACCTGTGCAGTGGTAGTTGAGGACAGGGAGATGGTTGAGTCACCCAGTGGATTATCGAAATTAGGGTAGGTTAAATGAAACACACCCTTCATGTAACGCATAAACGGAGCCGTAAAGTCCTGAAAGAAAAGAGTTTTTTTACTAAAAATCATGTTTAAAGGGTAAGTGTCGAATAGTTCAAGCCCTTTGTATAGCCCAAAGCAAACTTGGTAGGACCCTAGGTAGAAGTAGTATAGTAACGAGTTTCTATTACCCTCAAAGTGTGTGAAGTGGAGCATGGCTTCATCCACTCGGAAGTAGGCCTTTGATTTCGATCTATCGCACTCAATGTACTTATTTAGTAAACAATCGATTTTTACTTCCCATTCAACATCATACTTATACTCTCCCGAAACGCTGAACCGAAACTTTTGTCCCGGAACAAAATGAAAAGCCTTGCGAACTGCTGAATTCACTTGAATGTTCGAAAGTTTTTCGCCCAAAACAGGAACTGCAACGGTTTTTATCGCAATTATTCCTTTGTGATTTGAAATGTAGTTGCTGATTGGGTAATCCAACGTATTTGAGCCAATATGTGGAGTTGCCTGAAGTTGAAAGTGTAGGTGCGGAAAGGGTGAATTACCCGAGTTCCCACATTTTGCCAGCAAATCGCCTCGTTTTACTTTTTGACCTTCCTTTACTTCAATGGAATTTGGCATCAGGTGGCTAAGCTTGGAGTACAGGTATTCCGAATGTTTTATTACAATGGTATTACCCCAGTTGTACTCTAGGTTCCTTTCGCCAATAATATTGTCGGGAATATCATTCACAATCTCCTCAATTGTACCATCTGCAGGAGAAACGATATTTTTTCCGTAGCAGAAGTAATCCTCTGGAAAATCTCCATTGTTTTTGAAAGTTTTTTCATCCTCGTCCACAATTTCAAAATCCCAAGCGTGCCGCCAGCCATCCTTGTGGGTTAGCTCTCCATTGTGTCCCTGCGTTACAATCCACTCTCCATGAAATGGAAGGTGAATAGGAATAGGAACATCGCGCCCAAAGCGCTCCATGAAGTTTTGGAATGAGTAAAGGTTCTTTTCCGGCGAGTTCTGCTGGATGTAAACAGGGTTTAACTTGGCCCTATTGTGAACCCTAAACTTAAGTACGTAAAGGAAAATTAGTGCAACAAGGTTAAATGGAAGCGAGTAAACTGGAAGGAAGTAAGGGGCAAGGATGGAGCTAAGTCCTATGGTAAGAATTGCAACAATTGGTACTACAAGAATTACCCACAGGTAGGAACTTCGGTTGGGCACAATAAAGAAGCCGCCAAGTGCAATAGCCGAAAGTATGTAGTTAAACCCAATGTAGCTGTAATGGACCTCAGAAAATTTTGCCCCGATAATGAGATAGAACATATATGCTGTAAAGAATCCAATGAGTGAAAGAGAAAACGCAATACGAGAATAAATCAGAAGACCAATTGATATTAAAATTCCGGTAAGCACATTGTACTGAAACAGAATGGCACCCAAGGAAAGGAAGTAACTTCGTATAGGACTTGGAAAGGGTAAAGAGTTCCACCACTCATAGAGGTTAACTAACGGCCCACCTCCAATAATGTACAAATCGTTCAGTGTATATATTCCTCTTTCATTCAAACCTAACTCCATGAACTCCCTCGATGCCAGTGTTAATACCCAGAGAGCCAGTACGAAAGGAATGCTTAGGTATGGTAAGGCATACTTTCCAATTACTCCTTCCATGGTAACCGATACAAACAAGGTAAGCACTCCTGCAAGAAGTACGATTAGAATCAACAGGAAACCTGGTTCAAAATAGATTCCTAGCCCTAAACCAACCAGCAATGAATTAAAACCGTAATACCCCTGACGGATTTTAAACTTATCGAAACCAAACCAGAAGGCCATTAGGTTTGTTACTAGCACGGCAAAAAGGCCAAAAGCACCAGTATAAATATCTATAAAAGTTACTAGCAGTAATAGCAATGCAAATAGCTTATTATCGGAGAAGAAAACTTGCCCGTAGCTGTTGATGATGCTTTGGGGGAACCAGTGATTCTTATTCATAGTTTGTGAATTAACTGTTTTTCTTGAATAACAAGGATTTACGGGTAGGGTTTTTGAACTACTTCGCTTTTTTTTGTTTCCAAGTCCACCAAAAAGAAGACAGACGTTGCAAAGTCAATTAGAATCAAATGTAAAGATCTTCTCTTTCTTTTCACTTCAAAATTCTACATTCGGTGTTTTACATTTTTCATTAAAGAACTTCCTAAATTATAAAAATCGTAAATCCTTGTTCGTTATTCATTTCTTCAGATGTTCTGGCACTACCTCCAGCTCATTCATGCTTTCGAGGCTTTCTGCCTTTTTTATTATATGAACATCGCCATTGGTGTCAATCATTACCACGTTGGGTCGCATGTTGATGAACTGCAACCACTGAGTGTTGTTGTATGCGCCTATGCGGCGTATAATGTAATGATCGCCCTTTTTGAGCAAGGGGAAAAGAATGCTTCCTCTTATTATATCAATATTCATGCACAGCGGACCGTATATGGTTGTATCCTCGGTTTGCTCGGAGATAGGCTGTGCGGGTCGAATGTCGTGATCGTACCAGAATGAAGTGAAGAGCAGGTTTACACCAGCGTCAACAATGGTAGCTCTTCGGCCATCTGCCAATCGTTTGTTTGCAACAACGGTTCCCATAAGAAAGCCCGCATCATCAATAAGGGCTCTTCCAGTTTCGAGAATGAGTAGGGGGAGGTTTTCGGGTTTAATTTCGGATTTCATGAAAGCGGAAGTAATTGCCTCGGCAAAATCGTCGAACGAAGGTGTTGTGTCGGTTCCGGGGTAGTAGGCTCCTTTGAGCGTGTTTTTTGAAGCAAATCCACCGCCCATATCAATATATTTGATGATGTGCTTATGCTTGCGCTCTAACCCAATGGCCAGATCGGCCAGTTTTGTTGCAGCAATGGTATATGCGCTTGTGCTCATCATGTATGTACCAATGTGGGTATGAAGTCCCACCAAGTCCATTTTTTTGCAGAGTAGTATCCTGTTCAGAGCATCCCAAGCTTCGCCGTTCTCGTAGTTAAATCCGAACCTATCCCACTGAGGGTAAACTCCTGTGTCCATATTTACACGGATTGCCACGCGGGGTCGTTTTTCTCCCTTTTCGGCAAGAGCAATTATTTCGTACAGTTCATCGAAATGGTCGATGTGGATGAGGGAACCATTCTCTATGGCCTTGGCCAGCTCTTCCGTTTTTTTGTATGGGCCATTGAATATTATTTTGTCACCGGAAATGCCATTTGCAATAGCCTTGTCATACTCAAATCCCGAAACAACTTCTGCCCAGGAACCTTCTGAGTGGAAAACCTTACAAACTGCATTAAGATAGTTGGTTTTGTAGCTCCAGGCAAACTGAACCTTTGGGTATCGTGACGAAAATGCCCTAAAGGCTTCCTTATAGGTTTTCCGTATGGTTTGCTCAGAAATCGTGTATAAAGGAGAGCCATATTTTTCTATTAGCTCCTTAACAGGAATGCCCTCTATGTGAGTTATTGGTTCAACCCTATTGGCCATACCAAATTTGCTGGGTAAGCCTGCGTTTACTTTTTGTATTGTTGGTCTTTCAAAGGGTAATCTTTCCATGATATTTGAATTTAACTAAAATCGTGATAATTTGTTCTAAAGCTCTTCTCGTGTTGAAAACCGCTGGAATTCATCAATTGTTGTAATCATATCGTATGAGTACCGAATGAACATTTTGCCAATATCGTATTCTGTCATAGGTTTTACTTCATGCCCCAATGCCAGTTGAACCAATGCTTCGGGTAAGTTTTGCCCTGAACCTACTGCAAGGTAAACCCAAGCGGGTAGCCTAGGATTTATCTCAATAAGGTACAGCTCGTTCTTTGATGTTCTAATTAATTCTAGCTCCATTCCGCCGCGCCACTGGGTGGAACCAATAATTTTGTGAGTTAGTTCAAGCATCGACTTATCGTCGAGCGTAATGCCGCCCCACGCCTTGCCCTTGTCGGTGATGTACTGCTTGCGCATGGGAACTGCTCCTACGGTGTTTCCTTTGCCATCGCCCAGGGCAACCACGTTTACCTCAGTACCTTTTACAAACTCTTGAATAATAACAGGTAACCCCCATTTTGCCGAAACTTTATGGAAGTACATTGCGGCTTGTTCCTTGTTGTGTGCAATGTAGGCATCGTAGAACTTCCCTTTTACAACGTACGGGAAATCGAATTCCTTATCGAGCTTTTCTATGTCGGTTATACTCGTGATGGGTTTGCTTAAAGGAACCTTGATGTCATATTTTTTCCCAAATTCAGGTAGGTTCGATTTATGCCGCTCTTCAAACTGTTTTAATGTTGGAAGAAAGGTATGGATTCCCATTGATTTGAGCATCTCTGCCGACTTCATGAATACGTATAGCTCCGCATCGAAGTTAGGGATTAGAACGTTAATGTTTTCAATGCTGTTGATGTATCGAACTCTTTCCATGAGCGGGTCAACACCTTCTGAAGGGTATGGCACTTTGTAAGTTTTATCAACCAGCTCGTGCATGTAGGCTCCAGGCTCTAAGTTCTCGTATGCCAATCCAATAATGCGGGGTTCGAATACCTTTGATTCAAGAATTCCACGAATTACAGGAATTCCTGGACCAGGACTATCAATGTTATTCAATCCCGAAACGGCAACCGTAATTTTCTCTCTACTCATAGTCTTCAATTAGTTGAAATAGTTTTAAGGTCGAGATAAAATCGTAGTAGTATCGTTCAAACGAAGCGGAATCAACATCGTATCTCGATGTTATGTCAGATGTTATTTCTGCTTGGTTAATACCCTTGCGAAGCATTTCTATTATCTCCGTTCCTACCCCGTTTAGGGTGAATGATTCACCCGTTGAAGGATCGAATACGAATCCGGTTTCACTCACCGCAATATTCTTTTTAATCTTCATTTCTAAAGTGGTTTTTATTTTAAGTTAATACAAGCATGTCCATTTTTACCCTACCAATTTACCCTGTTATTTTTAAAGTTTATTTGAATAAACAATTAAATGATGATTAGAGTTTTTTGAATCAGCTATTTATTCGAGAAAAAATAGTAAACTTGCCAAACAAAAATTGATTTTATGGAAGATAACGTTGTGAGGATGGTTCAACAAAGGGCTAGTAAATATGGTAGCAGGGTTGTTTGTAAGTATAAGCCTGAAGATAACGGCGAGTATAAGCCAATTGCTTGGAATAGTTTTTGGGAGGTTTGCCAGAACGTTGGGCGTTCGTTAATAGGGCTAGGCTTCGGAGGTAATACAAACATAGGAATTTTAAGCGATAATTGCCCAATGTGGACCATGTCGGATGTTGGTATTCTAGCGGCAGGTAGCGTTGTGGTTCCAATTTTTGCTGGTTCGTCGAAGGAGCAGATTCAGTTCATTGTTGAAAAAACTCAAATGCCTCTTCTATTTGTTGGGAATCAGGAGCAGCACGAAAAAGCCGTTTGGCTTCTCAACCATACCAGCTGTTTAAAAAAGGTTGTGTACTATAAAACCAGCATTAAAAATTATGACCCCAGATGTATTAGCTGGGAGAAGTTCTGTGAAATTGATTCAACAGGCGAAAACACTAACAGGTTGAATGATTCCATTTCAAAGATTGATAATAATACTCTTGCTACTATTCTATTTACATCAGGTACAACTGGAGATCCTAAGGGTGTGATGTTAACGCACGGTAACTTTACGCAGTGCTTCAATATTCACGATCAGCGGCTCGATATTTCAGAAACCGACATCTCATTCTGTTTTCTTCCGCTTAGCCATGTTTTTGAGAGGGCGTGGACTTTCTACATGCTCTATAAGGGTGCGACGAATGTTTACCTCGAGAATCCACGCATTGTAATTGATGAGATTAAGGTTGTTAAACCTACGGTAATGTGTACTGTTCCTCGTTTCTACGAGAAAACCTACCAGGGAGTTCAGCAGGAGATGGAAAAATGGTCGCCAGTAAAGCAGAAAATTTTTAGGTGGTCGTTTCGTGTTGGCGGAAACGTGGTGGAGTACAAACGAAAAAATTTGCCGGTACCAAAAGGATTAAAGTATAAGTACAGGATTGCGAACAAGTTGGTTTTGGAGAAGTTTCGTGGATTATTTGGCGGGAATATAAGAACACTACCCTGTGCTGGTGCTGCAATTAGCACCAACCAACTCCAGTTTTTCCATGCAGCAGGAGTTTTTGTGAACTATGGTTACGGAGCAACCGAAACAACAGCAACCGTTTCGTGCCTTAAGAGCGATGTTTACGATTTACACTCATGCGGAACCGTAATGCCCGAAGTAGAAGTAAAAATTTCCGATGAGGGAGAAATAATGGTAAAGGGGAAAACGGTATTCATTGGTTACTACAATAATCCCGAAGCTACAGAAAGAACGCTAGTTGATGGCTGGTATAAAACCGGCGATCGTGGCCATTTTACGGAGTCGGGCGACTTGGTAATGGATGACAGAATTAACGATATATTCAAAACCTCGGGAGGGAAGTTTATTTGCCCCCAATCTATCGAGCTACTAATAACCAACGATCAGTTTATCGATCAGGCTGTTGTGTTAGGCGATAACCGAAAGTTTGTTTCGGCTCTTATTGTTCCTTCGTTTGATAAGTTCAGAGCGGTTTGGAATGCTGATGGTGTTCAGGAACTGTCAAACGAGGAGTTGGCTGCTCATCCAAGGGTGATCAGTTTTATGCAGCAACGCCTCGATAGGTGCCAGAAAGATTTACCATCGTATGAGCGTATTGTTAAATTCAAGTTACTCTCTGAGCCGTTTACAATTCATAACGAAGGACTGACAAATACTCTTAAAGTTCGCCGCAAACTTATAGCAGAAAGGTATATGGAATTGGTGGAGGAAATGTATAGGTAGAATTACCGTTCTGAAACCCCAAGTCGATCGGATGATTATAGAAGAGGGAAGGAAGACTTGGAATCGTCCGCCGTACTTTGGAGGACATTCCAACGTCGGGGGAGGAAAAATGATAATATTTTCACGTTTCTATGACCGGCAAAGAACAGCCGGACGATGGAAAGAGAACAAAGACATGATCTGGAATCGTCCGTAGGACATCCCAAAGTCAGGGGGGAGGCTTCCGATCTCTCCACACATTTCCCCCTAAGAGAAGGGAAGTCTTGATAGCAAGAGAAAGGCTAATCATTTAAAAGTTTTTCAAGTCCATTTACTCTTACCTCAAGCATGGTGGAAAGCAGCGTGCCAAGTTTTCCCTTCGGGAACCCCTTGTTCTTTAGCCAAACCAAATAGTATTCGGGAATCGTTTTTATGGGTTTTCCCTTATATTTCCCGAATGGCATGGTTGCCGTTTTTAGCTCTCGGAAAATTTGCCTGTTAAAAGCAGTAAACTGAAGGTCTTCCATTATACCTCAGGTTTTTTTCTTAGTAATTTTTTCTCCGAAGTTAGCCGTTTCCCGGCAATGCGCTTTTCAACCGATTCCTTTGATGGGCTTGTTTGCTTTCTTTTCTTCGGTTTTCTAAGTGCTTGCGCAATAGTTTTGTAGAATTTCTCAATGCACAGCTGTTTGTTTTTGTATTGAGTTCGTTCCTGCTGAGATACAATTATTAACTCACCCTCCAGCGAAAGCTTTGAGGAAAGCTTTTCGCAAAGCAAGCTTTTTTCTTCATCGGATAAAAGCTGGGATGCGTTAATACTGAATCGAAGCTCAACCTTTGTGTTGACTTTGTTTACGTTCTGTCCGCCGGCGCCGCTGCTACGTGAGGTTTTAAAGGAAAACTCTGAGCTAAAGTCACGTTCCTTTAGTGTATCTAAATACATTCTTTTAAGGTGTTAGTGCCAAACGGAAACCAATGTAGCTTCTTCCGTTTGCAGGATCGTCGGCGCCTCGCGCTGAAACTTTGTTCCCATCGATATACCCAAACCAGCTTCCACCTCTCACAACCCGCAACTCTCCCTTTTCTGGCCCAGAAGGATTTACTTCATTCCTGTTTGGGTACTGACCCATCCAGTCGCTACACCACTCCCAAACGTTTCCGCTCATATCGTACAAACCCAACTCATTGGCTGGCAACTGCCCCACGGGGTGTGTTTTATTTCCACTATTAACGTTGTACCAGGCCACGTTATTTATGTTACGGCTCCCGGAGTACCTGAGCCCATTCGAGAAGGAGCCACCCCTAGCAGCAAACTCCCATTCTGCTTCGGTTGGTAGCCTGTAGTTTTTACCGGTTAAAAGGTTGATTTTTTTTATGAACTCCATAACCTCAAGCCAGCTAACACGTTCAACGGGACAGGTTGCGCAGCTCTCAAAATGACTTGGGTTTTCTCCCATTACACTTTCCCATTGTTGCTGTGTTATTTCGTACTTGCTTATGTAGAACTTGCTAACGGTAACTGTTCTTACGGGTTGTTCCTCCTTCTTGCCATCGCCAAATGTATCGCCCATTTGAAAAGTACCTCCGCTTACAAGAATCATTTGCGCTTCGAAAGGGTCGTTTGATACTTTTAAGGGTATCATATAAGCAGATTCACTCGATGGAGTTACCTCAATACTTTGGACTACAGAGAGGTGATTTTTATGCGCTTTGAGAATGTGTGAGCCAAAATCGAAAATCTTTCGGAACGGAGTAACACCAATCACACTGTCATTATATGTTACCTTTGCCCCTGTAGGTTCTGTGTCAATTAGAACTTCCTTGCCTGATAGAAGAGTGACATTTATTTCAGTAGTAACTCCATCAACCACCTTTATTCGTTTTGTAATTCCTGTGTGCCGGGGTTTGCTAAGGCTAAGATTATACTCGCCCGGTAGGAGTTCGGTAATATGGCAGGGTGTTATCCCGTATAGCTTTCCGTTGATATCAACCATCGCACCAGTTGGATTCGTAACAATTTCTACACCACCAGTTTTTGGCTTCATCATTAAGTCAACGTTCAAGTTTTTGCCTCGTACAACCAAAACCTTTTGTTTTCTTGAAATCAAATCATCTTTCTCAACCACAATTACTCTTTCCCCTTCGGGAACTCTTCCGCTCCATGAGGTGGTACCCTTTCTAGTGCCATCAATATATATTGCTGCATCGAAATTAGAATTAATGGTTAACTCAGCATAGTTTGGAATCATTTCAAAATCAAGGGAATGAAGTTGGTTGCTGTTGACAATTATTGTTTTTTCCTGAATTTTAAACCACTGTCCAATAAGTTTTACAGTATGCTTCCCGGGTTCAATGTTTTCAATTGTTGCAGGCGTAGTTTTACCGGTGTTAATGTCATCAATAAAAATAAGCATACCGCTCTCTGGATCAGAGGTAACTTTTATCAAACCTCCATCTTGCTGCGTTACTGATTTTGAAAAGAGGGTCTCGTAAAAGCTTAGCATACAAGCAACGTTCCTACCTGTGGTAAGGTCTTGTGCAAATAAGAGTATAGAAAAAAGGAGCAGGAACTTTTTCATTTCCTATTCTGTTTATTCACACGAATATACAAAAAAGGAAGTGTAAAAAAAAAGAAATCTTGATATATAAAAAAAGGATGCTAAAAGTTTTAAAAAGATTGTTTTATAATTTTTTACCCATAATTTTTTGTTTAAAACAAATATATATACCTTTGCCCGATGTTTTTTTTTGAAAAAGTGAGCAGAGTTTTAGATAAATATATAATTCATTTTAAAGGACTTAGGCAGGGTAAACACCTGTTCGAATTTGTTGTAGAGAACGCCTTTTTTGAGCAATTTCCCGAAGGGGAAATAACAAAAGGTACATTAAAAGTATCTGTTTTGCTTCAAAAGCATAGCTCTATGCTTGAGTTAAGTTTTAGCATTATTGGGAATGTGGAAATTCCTTGTGACCGATGCCTCAAGCCGATGAGTTTGCCTTTAACCTACGAGGGTGATTTGGTAGTAAAGTTCTCTCAAATTACTGATGATAGTAGCGATGAACTCTGGGTGTTAAGTGAAAACGAGCATGAGTTGAAACTTGCTCATTATATATACGAAAGCATCTGCTTAAGTATGCCAATACAGCGCTATCATGGCATGGAGGGGACTGATAAGGATGCGTGTGATAAAAATATGCTGGGTAGAATTAGTCAGGTAGATGAAACGAAAAGAAAAACAGATCCCCGATGGGATAAGTTGAGTGAACTATTGTCTTAAATGAAATTATTCAATAACCAATAAAATGCTTTAAAAATGGCACATCCAAAGAGTAGAATTTCTAAACAGAGAAAGAATAAGCGCAGAACTCATTACAAGGCTGAGTTGCCAACTCTTGCTACTTGCTCAAACTGTGGGGCAGCAGTTCAGTATCACAGAGTATGTCCAGAGTGTGGCTTTTATCGCGGAAAACTTGCTGTTGAGAAAACCGTTACAGCTTAATTTTTAAAATTTAAGCATTAGCTTATGAAGATTGGAATAGATGCAATGGGCGGTGATTACGCTCCCACTGAAATTGTTAGGGGAGCGATAAATGCCCAAAAGCAACTTTCAGAAAACGAGTCAATAACATTATTTGGAGATAAAAACCAGATTCTCGAAGTTATTCATAAGGAGAATGCTAACGAGTCGGACTTTGAAATTGTTCACTGCTCCGAAGTTATCGAAATGGGGGATAACCCAGCTAAAGCTTTCACAAAAAAAACCGACTCAAGCATTGCTGTTGGGTTTAAGTGGTTAGCACAAGGGAAGGTTGATGGCTTTGCCAGTGCCGGAAATACTGGTGCTATGCTGGTAGGCACCATGTACACAATTAAATCAATTCCCGGAATTATCCGCCCTGCAATTGCCACATACATCCCCGTTAGCGAGGAGAAGTATAATCTTTTGCTGGATGTTGGCATCAATCCCGATTGTCGACCCGATGTCTTATACCAGTATGGTTTGTTGGGTTCAATATTCTCAAAACTTATTTTTGGGAACCATAATCCAAGGGTTGCCCTGCTAAACATTGGAGAAGAGAAGGAGAAGGGTAATCTTGTGACAAAAAGCACATACGAGATTATGAGCGACAATCAGGAATACAATTTTGTAGGTAACGTAGAGGGGCACGATCTGTTCTCAAACGACAAGGCCGACGTGATAGTTTGTGACGGTTTTGTTGGAAACGTGATTCTTAAAGAGGCCGAAGCGTTTTTCCATATCCTGAAAAAGCGAAAAGTTAACGACCCCTATTTTGAACGCTTTAACTTTGAAAACTACGGGGGAACTCCTATCCTTGGTGTTAATGCCCCGGTAATAATAGGTCACGGTGTTTCGAATGCCAAGGCAATAATGAATATGGTTCTCCAAACCCGTGAAGTAATTAGTTCAAATCTTTGCACTAAAATAAAGGAAGCCTTTAACTAATGGGACGAATAACAGCTTCAATAACAGGTGTTGGCGGGTATGTACCAGAGTACATTCTTACCAACCAAGAACTTAGCCAAATGGTCGATACCACAGACGAATGGATTATGACTCGTATTGGCATAAAAGAGCGAAGAATTCTTAAAGGTATTGGAAAAGGAACCAGCGATATGGCCGAAAAGGCTGTGAAGGAGTTGCTCCATAAAACCAACACCAATCCCGATGATGTGGATATGCTTATTTGCGGAGTGGTTACTCCCGATATGCAATTCCCCGCAACAGCTAATATTATAAGTGATAAGGTTGGCATCAAGAATGCCTTCGGCTACGACCTGAATGCTGGTTGCTCCAGTTTCCTTTACGCACTGGTTACTGCATCCAAGTTTATTGAAGCAGGAAGCCACAAAAAAATTATTGTGGTTGGAGCCGATAAAATGTCATCCATTACTGATTATACCGATCGTGCAACTTGCCCAATTTTTGGGGATGGTGCTGGAGCAGTTCTTTTGGAGCCTGATAATGAAGGCTTTGGCTTGCTTGATTCTATTATGAAGGTTGATGGCTCGGGAAGGAAGCATCTACATCAGGTGGCTGGAGGTTCTTGCTATCCGGCTTCGATTGAAACAGTTACCAATCGTCAGCATTTTATTTACCAGGAAGGTCAGCCTGTGTTTAAAGCCGCTGTTTCGAATATGGCCGATACTGCTGTTAATATTATGCATCGCAACAACATCTCTCCTGAACAGTTGGCTTGGCTTGTTCCACATCAGGCAAACATGCGAATTATTGAAGCTACTGCTAACAGGATGAAAATTAGGAAGGAACAAGTGATGATTAATATTCAAAGGTATGGTAACACCACCAGCGCAACCATTCCTCTCTGCCTTTGGGAGTGGGAACCACAGCTAAAAAAAGGAGACAATATTATTATTGCAACCTTTGGTGCAGGCTTTACCTGGGGAGCGACCTACATTAAATGGGCCTACGACGGCAGTAAATTTGTAAAATAGGATTTCTTTTCTAAAAAATTCTAGGCGAATCAAGAACTAAATCGATTCGCCTTTTTTATTTCTGAATATTTAATAGGATTGTAAGGTTCTTCTCGCTATTGCTGTATACTAAAATATAGATACCTGCTGGTAAATCGCTAACATTTAACTTTGCTGTGTTGCCCGATGCTGAGAAAGACTTTGTAACTGTCCCTGTTGTTGAGTAAAGAGTTATTACCCCTTTTTCTGAACATGGCATGGAAATAAATACATCCGAACTGGCTGGATTAGGAAAAACACTCAACTCCGTTGGATTCAAAGGAGTTAACCCTGTGCCATTTGCTTTAACGTTTATTTCGAACTGCTGAATTGCGTGTGAATTACCATTATTCGCTAAAATTACTACGTAATTGTACCCCAAATCATTCTCATTTGGTGTTCCCTCTAGCATTGCGCTATTTGAATCCCGGTTTGAGAGAGTAATCCAGTCGGGTTTAATAAGGCACGTGAAAGTAACTGAACTTGAGGAACTAGCGTTTACATCAACCTGATAAGTATAGTTATTCTCTATGTATGCGGTGGTATTTGGGGTGCTAGTAAATTCAAGAGGACTACTACCTTGTTCCCACGCCTTTTGCACCAGGTTAGGTTGGTCGATGAAAGGGTTGCGGTTATGCTGAAAGTTCTTGTAAATTGTATTGTTGCGCTCTATTTCTTTTGTGCTAACAGGGTCGCTTTGGTGCCATTCTAGAAGGACGTCTAGTGCCCATCCTGCAAACGCAGGGAACTTGCTGCCATTAAGCATTTCCGAATTCCACGAGTTAATTTGGCTATAGTAACGGGTTGCCATGTAAAAGTACGAGCGGGCAAAATCGCCTTTGTAATCATCAGCAGGTTCGAACACGGTACCCGAAAAACCAGCAACCGAGTTTCCTAGTTTACATCCGTTTGATGATGTGTAACTTGCGCTGGAAACATTTCCGTAGGGGTAATCGGAGCGAACAGAGTTGACCTTCTTGTCGGTTGGATATAGGTGGAAAAGGTCAGTATTCATTGGGGCAACCGCACCACCAAACCAGCTACGCGGGAATGAGTGCTCGCGGTTATAGTACTCACACTCGCTGGTTCCTCCAGTGCCGTTGTCCTGGTCGGAGCCAAAGGTGAAGCTACAGGTTGAGTACATATCCCAAACTTTTCCATCATCCCTTTTATCAGTTTCGTAAAATGCCGACCAGAGTTCAGTGTACGATATTTCTGTGTGGTTATCAATTATTGAGCTAAGGGTGACAATTAGCTGCTCCCCGGTTTTACCCTGGGCCGAAGAGTAGTATCCATCAGGAATTTGCCCACAACAGGTTATGCTGGTGAGAATTAGTATTGAAAGAATCCATTTTTTCATGTCACTAATTTTAAACGTATATAACTTTATCCATAGGAATATCGTGAGGGCTGGTGGCAACTTTTTCTAGAAGTTGGAACTCAAAGCATACCCCAATTTTATAGATGTTTTTGTTTTGAAGAAGAGAATCGTAGAATCCTTTGCCCCTTCCAAGACGGTTTCCCTCCATATCAAAGGCCACTCCAGGAACAATTGCTACTTCAATATCGTTGGGGTCAACTATTTCGGTTCCTGTGGGTTCAAGAATCCCGAATGAACCAGTCTTTTTCATGCATTCCATACCAGAAAAAATACATAGTTCAAGGTTTGCTCCAGCTACAACAGGAAGTGAAATGGTTTTTATTTTATGCCACTCAACAACAAAATTATGTGTGTCAACCTCGTCGGGAAGCGACCAGTAGGCAAGTACGTTTTTCGCATTTTTGAATTCTGCAACTTGCTCAACTTGAGCAAATATTTTTTTTGATGCTGCTTCCATCTCAAACCTATCAGCAGCAAGTTTTCGGCTCTTAATTATTTTTCTTTGTTCAATTTTTAATGAGTTCATATAATGTTTTATAATATTATTAGGTTAAATTATAAGTTGAACTTAACCAATGGGTGCATTGGTAAAAATCCATAGATACTTTCGATGTTGAAAGATAGTAAAAACTGATGGAATGTCGATTTCACTCCGAAGTTTTTCCCTATTCGATACCCAAGCCTAAATTCGTATCGTGTTCTAAAAAAATGTGTGTCAGAATATATGTCAAGTCCGTATGAACCAATTTGTCTTGTATTGAAGTTGTTGTTTGAATATTCGTTTATTTCTGCGAAATCAAAGAATGCGTTGGCTGTGAGCCTTTTAATATAAAGAAGTGAGCCGATCCTAAGGTCGGGGTAAGTTAACGGTAGGGAGTAGTCAATACAAATTGATTGTAACTTATTGTATATGTTTGTGTTGTAGCCTCTGGGCAGGCTAGAACGGCTCCTGTTTAAGTAGTATTTTGTCAATGATTCTTCGTACTGTGAGTAAATCAGAATGCTTTGGTCCCTTAGTATTCCAGGGAGGTATAATCCAGAACGAATGTAAACTGTATTCCCAATCATGCTTCTTTGCGAGGGCGACATGGAAAATATTCCAGAAACAAAGTACCCTAAGCGCGAACGTAAATCCTTATGAGCTAATCTTTGAAGCGTGTAATGTGTTAATGAAAAGTTTAAGTAATCGTTTATAGTATTGTATATTTCAGTGTTATAGTTCCAAATATAATCGTTAGAGAAACTATAGTTAACCGATGGGGTTAACTTTGAGATGAAGTTCCCAGAGGCTATTGTAATAGGTATGTAGACTCGTAAATCAGCTTCAATTCTGGTGTCATCCTTTCTTTCTTCAAAGAAATTTGGCCCACCGGACTTAAAAGGGTATTCGCTACCAGCATCAATCCCAAAAGAGAATATTGGGAATAACTTGGTGTAATTTATGCTTGCATGTAAACCGTGAGTTTTATTGAAGGAGTAACCAATGGTTGATGTTATTGTGCTTGTAAGATTTTGAGAATGAATAGATATTCCTGGATGAACATCAATTTCTCCGTTCACAATGTTTGTAGGGTTGTAGTACAAGGGAGCCCAACTGTGAATGTTAATGGCATTTCGAAAGGAAGAATATTTTTGGGGCTTTGAAACTTTAAGTTCTATATTACTTGAAAGTTCTTCTCTAGTCGATGTTTCCTGAAACAGCCCGTTTTCTTTGAGTAAAAATGAAAAATTTGAACTTGAAATTTCCTCAATTTTATACCTGAACGGAGTTGTGCCATATGTATCTTTTAATGATATAATTATATTATAATCATTTATATAAGAAATATAATCTATACTATATGTTGAATTAATTAATTTCCGAATTTCTTTATTGACAAGGTTTACAGAAAAAACTTCGTTTTTATAATTGTTGCTCATTCTAAATAGTAACAGATTGCCAGCAAATACCATATTAGAAATATGCCGGTAATTTTTGGGGATTAATTCCCTATACGTATCATGTATATCATTAAAATAAAGGATAGAAGAACCTTCATTTGATACGATTCTTACTGCTATAGCCCCATTGTTGCTTGCAGCAATTTCCTTTGGTTCAGTTCCTTGAGGAACATCAAGCGATGCGGTAATATTACCTTCTATGTCAATAACAATAACTTTCGATTTTCCATTTACCATTTGTTCAATAGCTAGTATTGTTGTATCGTTGTAAAAAACTGGGTTCACATACCGTGTTTTTGTCGTGATACGTTTAGCGTTCCCGGTTGCCAGGTTCATTACCCAAATTTCGCTCCAGTTTACATACTCCCAACGTGCATGAGCCCTGTATTGTGTCCAAATAGCGTAATTACCATAGTAGTTAACGTTCCCAATTATTACACCAGGTTGGTGTAGTTTTCGTTTTTGTCCGGTTACTGTATTAAATAAAAAAAATGTTGGGGTGCTCGAGAGGTTCTTTTTGAGACACACAAGGGTTGAGTCGTTTTGTAAATAAGGAAACGAATAATTTGTATATGAAAAGGTCTTGTTAATTAATTTTATGTAATTGCTATCCTCAACTAAAAGTTTATCTGAAAAAACTGAATCAAGCAGGTTGGTTACTTCATAGAATAGTTGTTTTCTTGAAAGGCCTGTTTGTTTTTTTAACCCGAAGTAGAATGGGAAAGCCGAAAAAGGATTCTTTGAAATGTAATTCAACGTGTTGGGCCATACCTGTAAGCCGAATTTTTGGTTGGCAAAACCAACCATAAGGTATCCAAATTGATAATGATTTGGGATTTGGTCATTATACGAGCCTAAAAGCCATTTATCATACGAGTAAAAACGAGTTGAATCTTTAGATTGAAGGTGGGCTCGGTATGTATCGAAGAATGATGCATCCCTTCCCCTTCCTCCATTTGTAGCGGCGGTTTCGTGATAAACAGCATCTCCCTCAAGGAACCACAATGGAACAAACCCAACCGCTGCTCCCGGTGCTTGCTGGCCCAAAAAATACGAAAGCACTTTGAAAAAACCTTGGTTTAACCACTGAACCTGTGCAACATGTTGCGTTTCGTGAAACGCTAAGGTTTTTAGCCAAGGTTCAGGGTCAGCATCAGGTGCAGGAGTAGAAACAACCTCCATGCGTTTTGGTGCCCATGAAACAAAACCGTTCGATACAATACTGTTGGGATGAATTATTGCTGGTACCCTCTCAAGTTCTTTTTTATATCTTTCAGATGTATAGGCGTATGATTCAAGCAGATACTTATAAAAGGTTTGGGCAGCCGAATCGGCTTGTGCAGGTGAAATGACCTTCAATTTATTCTTGGTCGTAATTTGGTTCCATTTTGTGGAAGCAGGTTCTTGTCCCTTAACATAGTACTGTGCAAGGGAAGGATTCGTCTGTATTATAAACAGAAAAACAAGGCAATATAGAATACTGCTAGTTCTTAACAACTTTTGAGGTTACCTTTAATTGAGGGGTTTTGATGGAAACCAGATAAATGCCAGAATTTAAGAATTCTATAGGAACGCTTGATTTCACTCCCGGAGTTAATTCAATTTCCTTCTGAAATACTTTTACCCCAATAATATTGTAAACTGAAAAGTTAGCTATAATAGGGGTGTTTCCGTTGTAGAATACTTCAATATTTTTATTTGCAAAACCATTAACGTATAATTTGTTGAAGTGATTATATGATTCATTTATTGAAGTTTGTAGGTTGTAGGTTAGCTTTAGGGTAACGGGAAGGTGGTCGGACATATTATATAAGGAGTAAAGAATATTCTCTGGGAGTGATGTGTTTGGATTAGAAGAGGATACAAGTGATTCGTTAAACCTTTTCCCATCCTGACCATACGCCCAGTAACTGTTTTCAACGTAACGCAGGTTACCTGACTGAAGAATATCAAGCGAAGTTAGAATAAAATCGAATCTGTCGTCCATGCCACCGGTTGAGAAGCAATCGCCGTTCTTATGCGTTGATTGTGTGTGGAACATAGAAAAGGTTGAGTTATTGTTCCATTCACCAATTGCATTTACCGGGTCGAAGAATCTAAAACCTGACGATGTGGGTGTTGTGAGTTTTTGGAAAGCACCTTCGGTGTTAGTGTATAAGTTAAAATCTCCCATTACCAGTACATTACCCTTGATATTCCTGTTTTGGATGTAGGTCATAATTTGCTGTGCAGCAGTTGTACGTTCAGATGCATCCTCATCCGTGTTCCCAGCCTTTAAATGGCCAACAAAGCAGGTAAGAAATATTGTATCGCCATTTATAAGGTTTTCGGTTTTAAGGTACAGGTTGTAAACATCAGTAATTCTAGGGCTGGTGAGAACGTAAGATTGCGACTTAAGCACAAGCTTTTGGGAATTGTAGTAAAGCATATTCACTAAGTATTCGCCCTGGTAGTTGCCCTTTTTATAGTGTTCTATCCCATTAACATTGAGGGTGTTGTCGAGTATTCGTTGAACGCTGCTTGGGCTTCCGTTTATCTCGTTTGCAGTGAAAATGTCGGGTTTAAAGTGTCCGATTATCTCTTTCAAACTTTCATCCTTTTCGTCAACATTATTGTTTGATGATGTGCAAAACGAAGTATTCTTATCGTAGTATAGCAAATTGTAGTGCATAACACGAAGCGTATCAGTAGCATATGATGTCTTGCCAAGGGCAAGAAAACACGTAAAGATAAGTGTTGTTGTTTTAAACAAATAGTTCATTATATGTTATTTAAAAATCAATAAATCAATTTAATATTATCCTCCTGATCTTTTTACTTTATAACCCAAATCACTAAGAATCAATACAATTTTTTCTGCAAATGCTCCCTGAATTACAATTTCCTCATCCTTAACGGTTCCGCCAACCCCACAACGGTTCTTCAGCATTTTGCCAAGTTCTTTCAAATCTTCGTTGTTACCAACGAAACCCGTAATAAGAGTAACTGTTTTTCCTCCCCTGTTTCTCTTGTCGTGCATAACCCTAAGATTTTGTTGTGAGGGAGGGAGTGTTGTTTGTTCGGGCTCATTATCATTGAAGGGTTTAAAATCGGGATTGGTCGAGTAAACCATGCTAAGCCGTTCTTTCCAGTCGTTTTTGGCCATCTCAATTTTTTTTGAGTAATGTTTGACTTAAAAATAGTTGTGGGTTTAATTTGGTTTTAAAATTTCTTTTTACGTTAAATAATTGAAAATGGTTATAATGGAATACATGTAAGCAATGCCCTTGTTCATTAAAAAAATGTATTTTAGCAGTTTGTTTCGCAGGCAATATTAGTAAGAAAATTCAACATACTTCAAACCAATGAAAAGATATAGCTTTTATAACAAGTTGTTTGGCTGGCTTGCATTTGCTATTGCAGCAATTGTTTACCTTCTAACCATTGAACCTACTGCAAGTTTTTGGGATTGCGGGGAGTTCATTGCCGCTGCATTTAAACTCGAAGTGGGACACCCTCCGGGAGCACCATTTTTCCTTCTAATTGCTCGTTTCTTCGCACTATTTGCTCCTGATGTTTCAAAGGTTGCAATGATGATAAACGCAATGTCGGCCCTTGCCAGCGCATTCACAATTATGTTCCTGTTCTGGACCATAACACACCTTGCCCAAAAACTTGTACTAAAGAATGGAGAAGAACCTGCATTGTCTCAAATAATTGCAATAATTGGAAGTGGCTTGGTAGGATCCCTGGCATACACGTTCTCTGATACTTTCTGGTTTTCTGCGGTTGAGGGGGAGGTTTATGGCCTCTCATCGCTTTTTACCGCTGTTGTTTTTTGGGCAATTTTGAAGTGGGAGAACGAAGCCAATTCGGCGCACTCTAATCGCTGGCTTCTTTTTATTGCTTACATGATGGGACTGTCAATTGGCGTTCACCTGCTTAATTTGCTGGCAATTCCAGCAATTGTTATGGTATACTACTTCAAGAAGTATCCGGTTACGCGCTGGGGTGTTGTAGGTGCTCTTGGCATTTCGGTTGTTATACTAGGAAGCATTATGTATGTTATTATACCTGGTATTGTAAAGGTTGCCTCATGGTTTGAACTTCTTTTTGTGAATGGTTTTGGATTGCCGTATAAAAGTGGTGTGATTTTTTACGTTTTAGCACTCGGCTCGGCGTTTGTTTGGGGATTGCTTTACACCCACAGGAACAAAAAAGTTATTTTACACACAATTCTGCTTATGGTAACCGTAATAGTAATTGGTTACTCTTCGTATGCTGTTATTGTTATTCGTTCGCTTGCCAATCCCCCCATGAATGAGAATGAGCCTTCGAACGTGTTTGCGCTTCTGCACTACTTAAACAGAGAGCAGTATGGCGATAGGCCTTTGGTTACAGGCCACTACTTCAATGCGCCTGTGCTTGAAAGTGGCGAAGTACACACGTATATTCAAAAGAATGGCAAGTATGTTAAATCATACCTTAAGCCAACCTATAAGCTCGACGATAGGTTCAAAACTGTATTCCCCCGTATGTGGAGTGCACGTCAGGAGCATGTTGCAGAGTACAAAAAGTGGTCGAACTATAAGGGTCGTCCAATGCGGTTAACAAATTCTATGGGAGAGCAGGAGGTGCGATACGTACCTACTTTTAGTGAAAACCTTCGCTTTTTCTTTAGCTATCAATTAGGCCACATGTATTGGCGATACTTTATGTGGAACTTTGCCGGCAGACAAAACGATGTTCAGAGCCATGGCGAAATACAGAATGGCAACTGGATTTCGGGAATTCGATTCATCGATCAGCTTATGCTTGGGAATCAGAGTAAACTTACCGATGAGATGTTGAATCATCCGGCAAGAAACACATACTACCTTCTTCCTTTCATATTGGGAGTTATTGGTTTAATTTATCAACTTACTCGTGACCAAAAGAATTTCTGGGTAGTTGCTCTTTTGTTTGTGTTAACGGGAATTGCCATTGTGGTTTACCTGAATCAGCACCCGTTGCAACCACGTGAACGCGATTACGCTTACGCCGGTTCTTTCTATGCATTTTGTATTTGGATTGGACTTGGAGCCACAGCCTTTTTTGATGCCTTAGGAAAGAAAGGGAATAAAGTTGCAGGAGCCTTAATTTCAGTTGCCCTAACGGCAACAGTTCCAATGCTAATGGCTTCCGAAAACTGGGATGATCATGACCGTTCTGGTCGTTACGTTGCTAGCGATTTTGCATACAATTATCTGAATACCTGCGAACCCAATGCAATTGTTTTTACAAATGGCGATAACGACACGTTCCCTCTTTGGTATGCTCAGGAGGTTGAAGGAATTAGAACCGATGTGCGAGTTGTAAACCTTAGTTTGCTCGGTACCGATTGGTACATAAACCAAATGAAGAGAAAAGTATACGAATCGGAACCGATTAAAATATCTATGGGATTCGATCAGTACGTTCAAGGCACCCGTGATATAGTGTACATTATGGATAGAGTTTCAAAACCGGTTGAGCTGAAACAGATAATGGATTTCGTTGGGAGCGACCGAATTGAAACCAGGTACAGAACCCCAAGCGGGGAACTTATCGACTATCTCCCTTCCAAGAACCTAAAAATAACCATAAACAAGAAGGATGTTCTCTCCAAAGGTGTTGTTGACACAAAAGATGCTGGGAGAATTGTTGACACAATGGTGTGGACTCTTGGCAAGGACTATCTACAAAAGAACGAAATGATGGTTCTTGAGATAATCGCTAACAACAACTGGGAGCGTCCCATCTATTTTGTGTCAACAGGAGGAGAGTCTGACTTGGGCCTGTCGAAGTACCTTCGCTACGATGGGTTTGCGTATAAATTGGTTCCTGTTGAGTATCAATCAGATGATTTCCTGGCTGTTGGCGGAATCGATAGCGAATTGCTATACACAAACTTGATGGAGAAGTTTAGGTGGGGAAGAATGAATGAACCCGAAGTTTTTATCGACCACAACATTCAACGAACAGCAATGGTATTGCGTATAAGGAACACATATAACCGGCTGGCCGAAGAGTTGCTCAAGCAGAATAGAACCGATTCAGCAGTAAAAGTAATCAACCGGGTTGTGGAGTTAATGCCTAGCACAAAATTCCCCTACGATTTTCTGGTTATGGGGCACATAGAAAACTACTATAAAGCCAATGAAACCGATAAAGCAAATGCGTTACTTAAAGATTATGCATTCTATACAATAGATAACCTAAAGTACTACTTTAGCCTTCAGGGCAACTTTGAAAAGGTTGTTAGCTACGAAAAGGAGTTGAACTTGCAGGTTCTTCAGGAGTTAGCTTCACTTGCAGAAAACTATGGACAGAATGATTTGTATGCTGAAATTGAGCCTGCTTTAAATGATTACTTTGTGCAGTACATTAAAAACCAGCAATAAAGCAGCTCAAATATAGTATAGTAAATAAAGGGGGAGAGAAACAATTTCTCCCCCTTTGCTTTTTTTAAAGGTTAATATAAATCACCATCAAAAAATTGGTAAATTGTAGATAATTATTCCCCAATAAGCTTATTTTTGTAAATGCTAACCCCACGTAAACTATTTTCAAATGTCGAAAATATTTGGAGAAATAATTCAGGTTATTGGTCCGGTTGTCGATGTTTCCTTTTCCAATGCCGGTGATTACATGCCTAAAATTCACGATGCATTAATCATTACTCGCGAAGATGGAACCCCATTAGTTGTTGAGTGTGAGCAGCACATTGGCGAAAGCACCGTTCGAACAATTGCCATGGATTCAACCGATGGCCTCTGCCGAGGAATGAAGGTAGAGGCAACCGGTAAATCGATAACCATGCCAGCAGGCGAACAGATTAAGGGTCGTTTACTGAATGTTATTGGAGAAGCCATTGATGGAATGGATCAGTTAAGTAGGGATAATGCCTACCAAATTCACAGCACACCACCTAAGTACGAGGATTTAAGCACCGAGTCGGAGGTGCTATTTACGGGTATAAAAGTGATTGACCTGCTTGAACCCTACGCAAAAGGAGGGAAAATTGGCCTGTTTGGCGGTGCCGGTGTTGGGAAAACGGTTATTATTATGGAGTTGATTAATAATATTGCAAAGAAGTACCAGGGAATGTCAGTGTTTGCGGGTGTGGGTGAGCGAACTCGTGAGGGGAACGATTTGCTTAGGGAGATGATTGAATCCGATGTAATTCGATATGGTGAAGCTTTCAAAAAAGATATGCTATCGGGCGGATGGAACCTTTCGCTTGTTGACAAGGAGGAACTTAAGAAATCGCAGGGAACCCTAATTTTTGGACAAATGAATGAGCCTCCCGGAGCAAGGGCCACCGTTGCCTTATCGGGGCTTACTGTTGCAGAATCCTTCCGCGATGCCGGAGAGGAGGGAAAGGGGCGCGACATCCTATTTTTTATCGACAATATTTTCCGTTTTACCCAAGCGGGCAGTGAGGTTTCAGCCCTCCTCGGACGTATGCCTTCGGCTGTAGGATATCAACCCACACTTGCCACTGAGATGGGATTGATGCAGGAGCGAATCACATCAACCCGAAGCGGTTCAATTACTTCAGTTCAGGCAGTTTACGTTCCGGCTGATGACTTGACAGACCCGGCACCTGCAACAACTTTCTCGCATCTTGATGCGACAACAGTATTAAGCAGAAAAATCTCTGAGTTAGGAATTTATCCTGCCGTTGATCCGCTTGACTCAACTTCCAGAATTTTAACTCCTGATGTTGTTGGACAGGAACATTACGATACCGCACAAAAAGTTAAGCAGCTGCTTCAACGATACAAAGAACTTCAGGATATTATTGCAATACTTGGGATGGATGAGCTGAGCGAAGAAGATAAACTTGTTGTACACCGTGCACGAAGAGTTCAAAGATTCTTATCACAACCATTCAACGTTGCTGAAGCATTTACAGGAATGCCTGGTGCAATTGTTGATATAAAGGATACAATCAAAGGGTTTAATATGATTATGGAAGGAAAGGTTGACAAGTATCCTGAAGGTGCATTCCACATGGTTGGAACAATTGATCAGGCTATTGAAAAAGGAGAAAAAATGCTTCAGGAAGCAAAAAGTTAGGTTATGCAAGTTGAAATAATCACTCCTAGTAAAATCATCTTTAAGGGTGAAGCAAAACTGGTAAGGGTACCCGGAACAAAGGGCTCGTTTGCTATGATGCGAAACCATATGCCAATTATTTCAACCCTTGAGCCGGGCATTATTAAAATTAAAGAGGCAGAGAAAGAACATTTTTTTGAGCTAGTAGAACCAGCGATTATTGAGCAACATGACAATGTTGTTGCAATTTTAGCAGAGCAAGTAAAGGAAGTCAGCTCAAATTTTATATAGTATTATTTTTAAACCTGCAAAATTTCAGAAATGGGTTACTCTCAAAGGTTCTTCTATTTGCTACTATCCCTGTTGACTTGTACAAATATACTTGCTCAGCAAACAGTAAATTTTATTTCTGATGATGGAGTTACCGTTACCGCAGACCAGTATGTTTCATCAACTCAGTATCCATATATTATTCTACTTCATCAGGCAGGTTTTAGCAGGGGCGAATATCGCGAAACCGCTCCAAAATTGGTTAACTTAGGATTCAACTGTTTAGCAGTTGATTTACGTTCAGGGGATGAAGCCAATTTTGTAAAGAACCAAACCGCCATTGACGCAAAATCGAAGAAATTACCTACTAATTATATTGATGCAATTCCCGATATTAGAGCAGCAATAACTTATGTTGCCAGCCAAACAACCAAACCAATAATTTTGCTTGGAAGTTCATACTCGGCGTCCCTTGCATTAATTGAGGCAACAAATAATTTTAAGGTCGATGCAGTAATCGCCTTTTCACCTGGTGAATACTTTGAAGATAAAACTTTTATTAAGAATACTACAAAGGAGCTTTTTATTCCGGTTTTAGCACTAAGTAGTAAAGTTGAATATTCTGCAATGAAAAACATGCTTGACCATGTTCCTCAAAAACATCTTAGTCTTTTTAAACCATCACAAGGCGAAGGTGTTCATGGCTCACGTGCTTTGTGGGAGAATAATCCTAACAATCAGGAGTACTGGATGGCTCTTACCATGTTCTTTAGTAACCTAAATCTAAAGTAGCCAGTTCCTTTCACAAATAATTTTCTTTAAAAGATGCTTCAAAAAGGCATCCTAATTCGTAACATTTACTTCTCATAATCGTAATTGCATTGAATAAAAATGTTAGGCTGTTAGCTGTTGTGCCTAAGTTGTTTATAAATTTATTTTCGTTTTTGTAAAATATTTGACAAGCGGAGAACAACGATTCATTTTTATGATAATATTTGCATCAATTTACTCGTGTGTATTAATAGTGTAAAGTATTATTAATCAGAAACTAAACTTAATATTCCTCATTGAATGGAAAACACACAACACGAAAAACTTGTGTACCTAATAAACGAGTACACAGAGGATGATGAACCTCCGAGTATTGTCACAATCTCAAGTGATGACTCCGAAGTCGCCTTTAGCCTCAACAAGGTTGGGGCTCGCACAGGGAACGAAAGAATAGAAATTAGCGAACACTCCAGAGAATTTCTCTCAAAGCACTTCCCCTCAGCAACAGAAAAGGATTGGAACAGCTGGCAATGGCAAATTAAAAACGGAATAACAACTCACCAACGGCTCGCCTCCATACTTAATCTTTCTGAAGAAGAAGCTGAAGCCATTGCCGATCCGAAAAACTCTTTACCCTTACGAATTACACCCTACTATGCCAGCTTGCTTGCAGCAAACAAGCCTGAACATGCATTGAGAAGGACTATGGTTCCTACAGTTAATGAGCTAAAAATATCTAAAGGTGAAGAGTCTGATCCTCTCTCTGAGGAGGATTGTAGCCCTGTTCCAAACATTGTACATAGGTATCCCGATAGGGTGCTTTTCTTGTCGACAGGATTTTGTTCTGCATACTGCAGATACTGCACCCGATCGCATATGGTTGCAAAAGATAAATGTCACGTAGGAATAAAAGCGTGGCAACCTGCACTCGACTATATTTCAAATCACCCTGAAATAAGGGATGTGCTAATATCTGGTGGCGATCCTTTAACAATGCCCGATTCGCACATCGAATACTTACTCAGTTCAATTCGGAAAATTCCGCATGTGGAAATTATTCGAATTGGAACAAAAGTTCCGGTTGTTTTGCCACAGCGCATTACACGCAGCTTAGTTTCAATGCTTAAAAAGTACCAGCCACTTTTTATGAGTATTCACTTTACTCATGCGGATGAGATTACACCTGAAACAGCACAAGCGTGTAAACGACTTGCTGATGCAGGAATCCCATTGGGAAGTCAAACGGTTTTGCTAAAGGGAGTTAACGATGAAGTGGCCACAATGAAGAGCTTGGTTCATGGATTGCTAAAGATTAGGGTTCGGCCTTACTACCTTTATCAATGTGACCCAATTCCGGGTTCAGCACATTTTAGAACTCCGGTTGCAAAAGGGCTCGAAATTATCAGAGGATTACGAGGGCACACTTCAGGTTACGCTATCCCAACATATGTGATAGATGCACCTGGCGGCGGAGGAAAAATTCCTTTGCTACCCGATTATTATCAGGGAACTGAAAACGGCGAGGTTATTCTTAAAAACTACAAGAATAAGCTGTTTAAGTATCCTGATTATAATGTTGATTAAGGAACTCTTGTTAGGAATCATTTGATTTCAACATCTATGTTTCGAATCCGTAGGGTATCTAGCAGCTTCTCAGTAATTGACAGGAATGCGATTCATCAGGTTGTTGACCTGATGAAGAATCAGTTTTCGGAAGCTGATCCTAAAAAGTTTGATGAGATTCCTGAAGTACTCAGTAATCCCTTCAAGTATAGATTCCACCTGATACTTCTTGTGGCTGATGACAGCCAAGGAAACGTGAAAGGGGCAGCATTACTTTATCACGCTTCCGATTTAAAATTTTGTTATTTAGATTACATTGCTACAAGTAAAGAACTTTCCTCAAGAGGAATTGGCGGTGCATTGTATCAGAGAGTTCGGGAAGAAGCTTCGGAGTTAAAATCTATCGGAGTCTTTTTTGAGTGCTTACCTGATGATTCTGAACTGTGCCCTGATTCTAAAATGTTAGCCCAAAATCAGGCGCGATTAAAGTTTTACGAAAAGTTTGGAGCGTTTCCAATTGTAGGAACAAAATATGAAACGCCCGTTAAGGAGGGTGACACCTGTCCGCCATACCTCGTTTTTGACAATTTAGGGAACGAAAAACCACTTAGTTCACGATTTGCAAAACGAATGGTAAGAGCAATTCTTGAGCGAAAGTACGAGGATTACTGTCCGCCTGAGTACATAAATATGGTGGTTAGTTCATTCCGGGATAATCCTGTAAAACTTCGTAGTCCAAGGTATTTAAAAAAGAAAATAAAAAACGGAGAATCATTTTCTCAGAAAAAAAGTCAAATAATTGGACTTGTAATAAATCAGGAACATTCTGTTCATCATGTAAAAGCGAGAGGATACGTTGAGGCGCCGGTTAGAATTCCAACAATTCTAAACGAACTTTCAAAGTTGCCATTTTTTGCTGAAATCAATGTTGAGAATTATTCTGATCGAAATATTCTGGAAGTTCATAGCAAGGAATTGGTGGGATATTTAAAAGCCGTTTGCCAAAAATTACAGCCCGAAAAAGCAATTTATCCTTATGTTTTTCCAATTCGTAATGCTTCTATACCGCCGAAAGATAGGAGTGTTGCAGCTGGTTACTATTGCATCGATACTTTTACTCCGTTAACTTCAAATTCCTACAAAGCGGCCCGACGAGCAGTTGATTGTACTCTTACTGCAGCAAACTACGTAATTGCAAATAAAACTCTTGCATATTCACTTGTAAGACCTCCTGGTCACCATGCTGAGCGAAATGTTTTTGGAGGATTCTGCTACTTCAATTCTGCTGCAATTGCAGCAAATATGCTATCGAAGTATGGAAGAGTTGCAATGCTCGATATTGATTATCATCACGGGAATGGACAGCAAGATATTTTTTTCAGCAGATCGGATATTTTAACAATTTCAATTCATGGACATCCATCTTTTGCGTACCCCTACTTTAGCGGTTTTGAAAACGAGAAGGGTGAAAATGATGGGTTTGGCTTCAACTATAATTTTCCTCTGCCAGAAAATATAAATGCTGAGAAGTACAGCAAAACGCTTACAAAAGCGCTAAAAATTATTTCGAATTATAAACCAAGTTATATCGTTGTTCTGTTAGGTCTCGATACTGCAAAAGCAGATCCAACAGGAACGTGGCCATTGCAAGCAGCCAATTTTGAAGAAAACGGGAAAATGATTGGGAAGCTTAAGGTTCCCACGCTTATTGTTCAGGAAGGTGGGTATAACACTAGAAATATTGGCGTAAACGCATCTGCCTTTTTTAAAGGAATTTGGGATGGATTTTATCAACAAGAAAAAACAAAATTATGATAGTTGGATTGACTTATGACCTCAGGAACGATTACCTGAAGGAAGGTTATACCGAGGAGGAAACTGCCGAGTTTGATGCCGAAGTAACAATCGATGCAATTGACTCAACACTGAAAACGCTTGGATTTCAAACTGAGCGAATTGGAAACGTTAAAGCATTAATTAATGATTTAAATAAAGGTAAAAGATGGGATTTGATTTTTAACATTTGCGAGGGAATGCATGGAATTGGTCGCGAAGCGCAGGTTCCGGCAATTCTCGATGCATACCAAATTCCATACGTATTCTCCGATCCGCTTGTTCTTGCTTTAACTCTTCATAAGGGACATACAAAGCGGATTGTGCGCGATTTTGGGATTCCAACCGCCGATTTTACCGTTGTTCAAACTTTATCTGATGTTGAAAAGGTGAACCTTCCATACCCACTTTTTGCAAAACCTGTTGCTGAGGGAACGGGAAAAGGGATTGACTCAAAATCCATTGTTGATAATCCATTAAAGTTGGTTGATACTTGTGAACGTTTGCTTTCCCGTTTCAATCAGCCAGTTCTTGTGGAAACATTTCTTCCTGGGAGGGAATTTACTGTTGGAATAGTTGGTACTGGCGATAAAGCAAGAGTGCTTGGTGTTATGGAAATTGTTGTTACCGAAAAAGCGGCTGAGCCAATTTATTCTATGTTAACAAAAGAAACATGGCATGGAACGGTAGATTATCCGATGGCTACAGGGTTGGATTACGAACTTTGTGCCGATACGGCACTTCGTGCATGGCGTGCTCTCGATTGTCGCGACGGAGGAAGAATTGATCTAAAAATGGATGAGAACGGAGTTCCAAATTTTATTGAAGTAAATCCGCTGGCAGGAATAAATCCTGATCATAGCGATTTGCCAATGTTGGCCAGAAAAAATGGTATTTCGTACACACAGATGTTTAGCATGATTATGGAATCTGCTTTGGAACGAGTAAAAATTCCTGCTAAAATTTAGGCTAATGAAATCAATAATTCTTTATAACCAGCTTTCCGAAAATCCCGGACCCGACGAAGCGGATGTACTCGACCAAGTTAATTTAGTGAGCAAAATGCTTAGTCAGCTGAATGTTGAGGTTGAACAAATGCAGTTCTCTTTACGCCTCGATTTGGTTGAAAACCAGATTAGGGAAAAGAATCCGGATTTTATTTTCAACCTGGTAGAATCCGTAAACAACCGCGGTAGCTTAATCTACTTCTCACCTGCATTACTTTCAGCCATTGGAGTACCTTTTACCGGTGCAGGTTTGGAATCAACGTTTATCACAACCTCCAAAACGTTGGCAAAGGAGAGAATGATTGCCAACAGGATTCCTACATCACCGTTCTTTAAATCAACTCCAATTTCTCAAATAAATCCTGCAAAAAAATACATCGTAAAACCAGTTTGGGAGGAAGGGTCGTTGGGACTCGATGAGGATTGTGTTTTTCAGGGGAGTGATCCAAAGTTTGCCGAAAGACTTTCAAAAACCGATTGGTACAACTTTTTTGTTGAGGAGTTTATCGATGGACGCGAGTTTAACCTGTCGGTTCTGGCAGGACCTGATGGCCCTCAGGTTCTGAATCCGGCTGAAATTGTTTTTTCAAATTATCCGGCTGATAAGCCGAAAGTTGTTGGATATTCAGCAAAGTGGAAGGAGGATAGCTTCGAGTACAAAAACACAGCCCGGACTTTCAACTTTAAGCCATCCGATGCAAATCTTTTAGAAGAGTTAAAAGCCATCGCAAAAAAATGCTGGGAAGTATTTGGATTGAACGGTTATGCCCGGGTGGATTTTAGGGTAGATGATAATGGCCAGCCCTGGGTACTTGAGGTGAATGCCAACCCTTGCATTTCGCCCGATTCTGGTTTCTACGCTGCCTGCCAGCAGGCAAAAATTCCGTTTGTGGAGGCTATTCGTAGAATTGTGAACGATGTCCCTAACATTAAAACTAAACTTTGAAATCAAAATGGTTACCTATAGAACTGAACCTACACAGGCCGATATCAATAACGTAAAAGAGATTATTTCATCTTCCGGATTCTTTCAGGATCATGAAATTCCGGTGGCAATTGAACTTGTTGAGGAGCGACTAGAAAATGGCGTTGAATCGGGGTATCACTTCATTTTTGTCGATATTGATGGCAGAACTGTAGCATACTCGTGCTTCGGTGAAATTCCTTGCACCAAGGGAAGCTACGATTTATACTGGATTGCAACCCATCAGGATTTTAGAGGGAAGGGTGTTGGTAAAAAATTAATGGCCGAAACTATGGCTGCCATTGCAAAACTAGGCGGGAGATATGTTTATATCGAAACATCATCAAAACAACTTTACGAACCAACCCGAAAATTCTACGAGAATTTAGGCTGTTCAACCGAGGCTATCCTAAAAGATTTCTATGATACGAACGACCACAAGTACATTTACCGGTTAGGCGTTTAACCTATCAGTTGTTTCTTGCTTTATCGATTCGAGATGTAGAAAGAACACACAAACAAAAACGTAGATAAATGAGTTAAGCAGCGCTTTTACTAGCATTGATATAACTTTAATATCAAACCTTTGAGAAAGTAGCTCAAAGGCTATTGATATAACAAAAACAAGAATAAAAACTAGGAATAGAACCCCAAAAACCATCCACCACCTTCCTTTTACCAGCTCGAAGGAGTACTTCAATCCATCAATTGGCCCCTTTGCCCGAATAACAATGGCATTCATATAAAAGCTAAGGTAAACAGCAACAGTTATGCCGGGAAGTATTAGCAGCGTTGTGCCAAGTAGAATAAAAACTCCCGCTATTAAACTAGATACTAAAACCACTGGTAGAAGCTTTATTCCAACGGCAAGCATTTCGGCAAATGATTTCGATTTTCCGGTAGCAAATCCATCAACCATCAGTATGAACATAATTCCGGCAAGTGACGAGAATAGAAAGGTTGATACAAAAGAGCAGGTGATGGCAAGGTAAGTGTTCCATTCAACCGTTTTTTCAATAAAAAACAATGATAAAGCACTGCCAACTAGCTCTGTGGTAAGAAATATAAAAAGGAAGTGACTAAACCTAAGTTTAATAACTCGGTAGCTGCCTGTAATTATATCGCCAAAATCTAAATCGCTTTTAATCCATTCTGCAAATGCCATTGTGTTTTTGTTTATATGGATATTTCGGCCTCATAACCCGTATGGGTTCTAATATTAAAAACTCTTGTGTCGTCAAAAATAAGGTATTGACCCTTAATTCCCAAGAGTGTTCCTTCAATTTCAGGTTGCTTATCGAACGAAACAGAACTAATTTTTTCAGGAAACCGTTCAATTGGGTAGCTAATTGAGTAAATTGTATCATCAGCAATTGAAAACTCTGCATCAATATTCTTTATTGCCTCAAGTGCAATTCTTTTTTTATCTAACAAGTCAATGTAATCGTCATTTCCGGTCAGCATTTTTCGCCAGTTGGTTTTATCGGCGAACCCCTTTTTTAGGGCAACTTCAACCAGCCCGGCGTTATATCGGTTAGGTGTTACAGCAACTTTTATAGCAAACACAGCACCCTGGTCAACCCAACGGGTTGGAATTTGGTGAAACCTGGTAACACCAACTTTTAGCCCACCCGAAAGGGCTAAGTACACAAACTGATCAACCAAACAATTTTCCTTCGCATATTCCATATCGCGCGCAATTCCAAAATGGGCCTGGCAAAGTTCAGGCTTTAGAACGCACTCCTCGGTTTGTGGAACCGAAATGAAGCAGGGGTAGCAGTAACCCTGTCCGTACGATTTTTTGGTAACTTTCCCGCAGGCCGAACAAATAATTCTTCCTGTAAAAGAAAGTTTAACTTTTTTGCCTATAACACTGTTGAAGTTTATTATACCCTCGCTGAATTCAAGAAAATATTTGGGGACAATTATTTTTGAGTTTTTGTCGTACTCAAAACTCATTTTCTTCAAAATGCCTTTATACATTCTGCTAATTTGTTGAATAATGTTCAGTAAAAGTACTCCTTTTTAGCCATACACTTTAAAAAAGGCCGCAGTCCATTTGTTAAATACTGTTAAAATTAGGTACTATGTATTGCAAGGTATAGTATAAAAGATATATATTTGCAATGTAAAACTACTAACAATAACCTAGTATTCATAAATATGAAAAAAACAGTCACAGTCAGCCTCGGAGGAGTAGTGTTTTGCTTGGATGATGACGCATACAGAGAACTTTCAGCGTACCTTAACAGGCTTGAAGTACACTTCTCAAAGGAAACTGACAGAAGGGAAATCCTTAATGATATTGAGGCGCGAATGGCCGAACACCTCAAGGAGCGAGTCACTAGCGAGAATATGGTTGTAACTATCAGTGAAATAAAAAGGGTGATTCAGATTATGGGAGAACCCTCTGATATTGGAGCCAGTGAATCAAAGCGCGACTCGTATCGTCGCGAAAACAGGGCTTATCGTAGAATGTACCGTGATCCCGATAATAGAATCCTTGGAGGGGTTTGTTCGGGGATGGCTGCTTACTGGGACATCGATCCAATTATTATTCGAATTCTTTTTGTTGTTGCCTTTTTCTGGGGAGGTGGAGGTTTGCTGGTATACATCATACTTTGGATTGTGATTCCGCAGGCCGATACCATTGCAGAGAAGCTCGAGATGCGGGGCGAACCCGTAACTGCTGAGAATATCGGAAAATCATTTCAAGGAAACGAAAACCAAAATAAAAAGTAGGACGATGACAACATATGTAGATAATGCCAATGCGCAGATGCGGAAAGGGGTGATTGAACTTTGTATCCTTTCAATTCTTTCCCGAGGAGATGCATACACAAACGATCTTATCAACAGGCTAAAAGAAGCCCAGATGATTGTTGTTGAAGGAACGCTTTACCCGTTGCTAACCCGACAAAAAAATGCGGGGCTGCTTAGCTATCGTTGGGAAGAATCACCACAGGGCCCTCCACGCAAGTACTATACGCTTACTCAACAGGGTCGTGAATATCTCGATGAATTGGGAAAAGGCTGGGATCAGCTTGTTGAAACAGTTAACTCAATCAGAAACAACTCATAACATGTAGCCATGAAAAAATCGATTAAAATAAGCCTTGGAGGAATCGCCTTTAATATCGATGAGGATGCCTATGTTTTGCTTGAATCCTATTTGAACAAGCTGAAGCAACATTTGGGCGATTCGCCTGAGACAAAGGAAATTGTGAACGATATTGAAGCTCGCGCTTCGGAGTTGCTCCTTTCTGCAATCAAGGAGAACGAGAGTGTTACCGTAGAAATGGTTCAGCAGGTTATTGATACACTTGGAAACCCTGAACAAATTGCCGGAGAAGCCGATGAGCAAACCCAGGGCGAAACCAATAAAACAAGTTTTAAAAAACGGCTATATCGTAATCCCGACAATGCCGTAGTTGCAGGTGTTGCTGGTGGATTAGGTGTTTACTTTAATGTTGACCCGCTAGTGTTCCGAATTATTTTTGCTGCACTGGTGCTAGCTCAGGGGTTAGGCTTGCTCGTTTACATAGTAATGTGGATTGCGGTTCCCCGAGCCGATTCGGCTCGTCAAAAACTTGAAATGAGGGGAGAACCCGTAACTCTCGAAAATATTGAGAAAAATATCAGAAAGGAGTACGAAGAAGTTAAGAAGAATCTCCACAAGCAAAGTACTTCTGAAACAGCCAATAAAGGAATATCTTTAATTAGCCAGTTCTTTCTGTGGCTTGGACGTTTCCTTGAGGTGCTGGCAAAAGTAATTGTAATTATTGTTGGGGTAGTGTTGATTGGAGTTGCCCTAATTGCGTTGGTGGCAACCATTGGGTCATTATTCCTTGGAGGTTTGGCAATTGCTACCATTTTCCCAAGTTTTAGCGGCCTATCTTTCGGAGAGTTTTTAGGTTCTACCATCGATTTGGCTTCCTATGCATGGGTTTCAATACCTGTATTTCTTATTATTGCCATTCCGCTGGTTTCCCTCGTTTATATTGGACTTCGAATGCTGTTTCGCTTCCGTTCAACAAATGGGGTGTATGGTTCAATTGCAGCAACCGTGTGGGTTCTTTCGGTGGTGACCTTGGCGATTGTAATGTTCTTGCAAGCACGCAGCTTTACTATACGCGAATCTGTTGTCGAAAATACAACCCTAAAGCCTGCTGTTGAAAATACTAGAACGTTGGTAATTACTACCAGCAATAAGTATGATGATGAACTTGAGGATTCAGACCAATCGCTTAGGTTCGACGAGTACTCCCTTGCAATGGTCGATGGGGCAATGGTTGTTTTTGGCAGGCCAAAAGTAACCTTCGAAAAATCGGAAACCGAGGATTATGAGATGATTATCGAACGCAAAGCTAGGGGTGCCACCATTGTAAACGCCAAACGAATTGCTGAAAAAATAAGTATTGGTTACTCGTTTACCGATTCAACCCTAACGCTCGATCCTTACTTTACTTTGCCAAAGGGAGAAAAGTGGCGAATGCAGGAAATACTAATTACAATTCGAGTTCCCGAAGGGAAACGGGTAGCAATTGATAATAATGTTGAAAAAATATTGAGTTCAAATCAGGACTACTGCTTCTGCTGGCCCGACGAAATGGTAGGTAAAACCTGGGTTATGGGTAGGAATAGAATGACAGAACTTGAGTAAAGCGGGCAAAAGGAAAATTAATTTGCACGAAAGTTTTTGCTACTAAAAAAAAAGGTTATATATTTGCACCGCCTTTGTAAAAAGGCAATTAGGATTGACCTATGGTGTAATGGCAGCACAGCAGATTTTGGTTCTGTTAGTCTAGGTTCGAGTCCTGGTAGGTCAACAATCTGAAATTAAGGCTTCTGCAAAATAAGCGGAAGCCTTTTTTTTTGAAATGAAACCTGCTCTTTTTCTGTTAACTTTTGTTTAATGCATAAACAATTATTAAAATCCTTAAACCTTATTAAATAATAATGTTCTAATTTAGTTGTTTGTATTATTAACCAAACCAATACACAAAAACCATGTTGAAGCGAAATTTTACGGTTTTTATTCTTTCATTCTTCTTTGTCCAAATTTCAGGGAACCTAGCTATTTCTCAGGATTCTTGGAGCCTCGAACAGTGTATTAATTATGCTTTTGAGAATAACATCCAGATAAAACAGCAAAGTTTGAACGTTGAGCTTAGCGAGAACCAGCTGCTAAGAGCAAAGTATAGTGCATACCCAAGTCTCAATGCATCTGCCAATCACAACTATAGCTTCGGGCGAACAACAAACTTTATTACAAACCAGAAGGAGAGAAGCGATATTCAATCCACCAGTTTTTCAGTTAGCTCTCAGGTTAATCTTTTTAACGGATTCCAAACATCTAATACAAAAAAGCAAGAGGCTATTAACCTCCAGGCAAGCATTAGCGATGTGGAGAAGCTAAAAAACAGCATTGCTCTTAATATCGCTGCAGCGTACCTCCAAATTCTTTTCAATGAGGAGCTGGTTGAAACCAATCGAAAGCAGTTCGACTTATCGAGCCTTCAGCTCGAAAGAACTAGGGTAATGGTTCAGGCAGGGAGTTTGCCCGAAGGCAATCTTCTTGAAATTGAAGCGCAGCTCGCTTCCGATGAGCTACAGCTCGTAAACGCACAAAATCAGCTCGATTTAGCAATACTAAATCTTGTTCAGATGCTTGATTTAGAGAATACTGAAGGATTTTCAATCCAAAGGCCAAGTCTCGATGGTTTTAACGAGTCGCTACCTTCCGATTCTCCTATGAACATTTTCAATACTGCGCAGGAGAATTTACCACAAATTATGAGTGCTTCGCTTAGGCTCTCGAGCGCCGAGAAGGGAGTGTTAATTGCCAAGGGAGCCAGAAGTCCCAGGCTTTCTTTCGGAGCCAGCTACGGTACTGGAGCACAAAAAGTGCTGAGCAATACGGCCATTTCTATGGATCCTTTTATGGACCAGGTAAAGGATAATGCCAATACCAACGTAGGTCTTAGCCTAACCATTCCAATTTTTAACGGTTTTCAGGTTAAAACAGCCATATCGAATTCATTAATAAACCTTGATAACGCTCGGTTATCCCTTGAGTACGAGAAGTTGCTACTTTACAAGGATATCCAGCAGGCTTTCGCCGATGCCATCGCCGCATTCAAGAAGTTTAATGCAACCGAAAAGAATTTAAATGCCCTTGGTGAAGCCTTTCGCTACTCCGAGCAAAAATTCAATGTTGGTTTAGTAACCTCCTTCGACTACACAACCGCCAAAACCCGCTTAGCAAAAGCCGAAACCGACTTGCTGCAAGCAAAGTACGAGTACATTTTTAAAACTAAAATTCTCGATTTTTACAGGGGTGTTCCCTTGAAACTATAACCAAACAGAAACAGACAACAAAAACTTTAAAATACCCTACCATGAAACGTAATGCGTTACTCAAATACTTAATCGGAATAGCCCTAGTGCTAATTATTCTTGCTGTTGTGGGAAAAAAGGCAGGATGGTTTGGTAAGCCTGAAACCATTGAGGTATCAGTCGAAAATCCGCAAATTCGCACCATAACCGAAAGCATTTCAGCTAACGGAAAAATTCAACCGGTGGTTGAAGTAAAAATTAGCCCCGAAGTATCCGGTGAAATTATTGAGCTTACCGTTAAGGAGGGCGACAGGGTAGAGAAGGGTCAACTCCTTTGCCGTATCAAGCCCGACACCTACATCTCGATAAAAGAGCGCACAATTGCAGCGGTGAATTCAGCCAAGGCACGTTTAACCCAAACACAGGCACAACTTCAGCAGAGCGAACTTTCGTTTAACCGTAGCAAGCAGCTTTTCGAGCAGAAGGCAATTTCCGAATCGGAGTTCGAGAGCGCCAAAACCAGCTACCAGGTAGCAAAAGCCGATGTTCAGGCAGCAATTTTTAACGTTGAAAGCGCCGAGGCTTCGCTAAAGGAAGCCGAGGAGAGTTTGAGGAAAACTACCATATACGCTCCTGTAAGCGGAACTGTATCGAAGCTCAATGTTGAGTTGGGCGAAAGAGTTGTTGGAACTGCTCAAATGGCCGGGACAGAAATTCTTCGTTTAGCCAACCTCTCAAACATGGAGGCACGGGTTAACGTGAATGAGAACGATATCGTTCGGGTAAAACTTAACGATACAGCACTAATTGATGTGGATGCTTACACTGAAGATAAATTCAAAGGCATTGTAACGCAAATAGCCAACTCAGCCAGCGTTACAGGATCAACTACCGATCAGGTTACAACCTTCGAGGTTCGTATTTTAATGCTCGAGGATTCGTATAAGCATTTGGTTACTGCCAAAAAACCAAACCCGTTCCGCCCCGGAATGTCAACAACTGTTGATATTCAAACAACAACAAAAAGAAATATTTTAACAGTTCCCATTCAGGCAGTTACTACCCGATCCGATTCTGTATCAATTGGAGCCAAGGGGTTTACAGAGGTTACAGAGGGTGAGCAGGAAGACGTGAAGCCCAAAACCGAACTAAAAGAGGTGGTGTTTATTACCGCTGGCGATACGGCAAAGATGGTTACCGTGAAAACCGGAATTCAGGATAACCGATACATTCAAGTTACTGAAGGCTTAACTGGCGAGGAAGAAGTTGTGGTTGCACCTTTTAGCGCAATTTCACGAAAACTTTCCGATAATAAGTTGGTTACTAAGGTTGAAAAGGATAAACTGTTTAAGGTTAAAAAGTAGAAAGAGGGATGGGTTACTTGTTGTGTATTGAAACGGGAACATCAACCTGTTCGGTTTCTTTATCAAAGGGTTCCGATGTGTTGGAGTTAATTGAAACCCACGATCAGGGGAATAATCATGCTAAAACGCTAACCACATCTATTCAAAATGTTCTAAAGAATTCCAGAGTTAGCGCAGACGATTTAAGCGCAGTTGTTGTAAGTAAAGGACCCGGATCGTACACAGGCCTTCGTATTGGGGTTTCTGCAGCAAAAGGCATTTGCTACGCAGCAAGTAAACCTTTAATTGCTATTGGTAGTCTCGATTCAATGGCCTATGGAGCCATGGAGTGGAGCAAAAAAAATCTCGATTCAGGAGAACCTGACTTTTTTTGTCCAATGATAGATGCCCGCCGCCTGGAGGTATACACACAACTCTTCGACCGAAACCTAAAGGGAGTTACCTCCATCGAGGCCAAAATTCTTAGCGAAAATAGTTTTGCCGAATTTCTCGATAGTAATCGTGTACTTTTTTTTGGGAACGGTTCAGCAAAGGCACAACCAATCATTACCCATCCAAATGCAATATATATCGACAATTTTTTCCCATCGGCACGATTTATGATACCTTTGGCTGTTGAGCGACTAAAAGAAAATTTGTATGAAGATGTTGCCTATTTCGAACCCTTATACCTCAAAGAATTTGTTGCCATTAAGTCAACAAAAAATGTGCTTGGCACATAGTTCCCCTTACGTTCGCTCAACACTGTTTCTTAAAGTTCTAGCTTGCGTAATTATTCTTTTCAGCACAAGCTTAGGCGAAGGTTATTCACAGCAAAAAAAAGCGTTCAGAGCTGGAGAAAAGTTGAAGTATTCGGTTCACTACGGTTTTATTCGCGGAGGCGAAGCCGTTATGGAGGTTCGAAAGGGAAACTACGACGGTAAGCAGGTAAACCACCTGTATTTAAACGGAAAAACTGTGGGCATGGCTAATGTGCTCTACAAGGTTGACGACACCTACCAAAGCTTTACAAACACAGAAACCGATTTACCTTACAAAGCCATTCGCGATATAAAGGAGGGAAGCTATAAGCATTACAGCGAGCAGATTTTCGACCATTGGACACGCGACGACTCAACAATTGTGTACAGCACAAAAGTTGGAGAAGTGCTCTCGCCAAAGAATAGCAACGATATTCTTTCGGCATTCTACTATATGCGCAATCATCTTATGTGGAAACCACTTAAGGTTGGCGATACCCTTGCAGTTGAAACTTACTTTACCGATGAAATTTATACCCTTATGGCTCGTTTCCAGGGGTACGAAACAATTAAAACCGATTTAGGTAAAGTAGAATGCATGAGGTTTTTGCCCATAGTTATAACCGGCAGGGTTTTCAAATCGCAGGACGATATGACCGTTTGGTTCTCCAACGACAGTAACTTCATTCCTGTTCGAATAAAGTTCGATATTTTTGTGGGCTCAGTTTACTGCGATCTTATTGAATACGAAGGCCTTCTTAACCCATTCTCTTCGCTTAAACCCCAAAAATAGTCTTCACGTTCCCATGTCCGGCAAAGTACAGCCGGACGCCTACCTTTGGGAGATAAAATTGGAAAGTGAAGAATACGTCAGGAAAGAAGTTTTTTAATTATCTTGGAAACACACTCGACCCACTATTTATTGCATTTTTTTACAATGTCACAACTTTTATTACCAAAAAAAAATTGGTTAAATGTTTCGTAAACAGACCTAATTACTATTTTTGTGCAAATTTTTGAAAAACGATACCATGGCAACAACAGCAGATTTTAGAAATGGAATGTGCATTGAGTACAACGGGAAACTCTATACCATAGTACAATTCCAGCATGTAAAACCAGGAAAAGGAGCCGCTTTTGTGCGTACGAAGCTAAGAAACTTGGAAACGGGAAAAGTAATTGAGAATACTTTTAACGCGGGCGTTAAAGTGAACCAGGTTCGCATTGAACGACGCCCCTATCAGTTCCTGTACAAGGATGATTTGGGATTTCACTTTATGCATCAGGAAACCTTCGAGCAAATTTCCCTTAACGGAGAATTGGTTGAAAATAGCGACTTGATGAAGGAGGGGCAGTACGTTGAAATGATGGTTCACGCCGAGAACGAAACCGTATTGTCCTGTGAACTTCCTCCGTTCGTTGAGTTGGAAGTAACCTACACTGAACCTGGCCTAAAGGGAGATACAGCTTCATCAACTGCGCTTAAACAGGCAACCATTGAAACCGGAGCCATAATTAACGTTCCCCTTTTCATCAACATAGGAGAGAAGATTAAAATTGATACTCGTACCCGCGAATACTCCGAAAGGGTAAAGTAGTACCGTTGGATTTTTTTAGTAAGCCTGTTGGAGTTTCTAACAGGCTTTGTTTGTTTTCAGAAAGGATAAAGTAACAAGGGAAACCCCATCCTTTGTCAACATTTTTTGTAGTTTTACAAAAAAAAGTATTTACTGAACCTATTTTTTTGTAACTTTTCATTCTATTTGAAAGCAAGTACTTTTAAACGAACTAAATATGTCTTTTTCCTCCTCCTCAAAACGGTTAAAGTTAAGTACCTTTAAACTCAACGCTTTGCTAAGCATGGCGCAAGCCATTAGTGGCGATATGCGCGTGGAGGATTTGCTCGAACGTTTCCGTTCAATTCTTAACGACGATTTAGGTATTGATAGGGTTCTTTTCTTTAAGTGTGAGGAAAAGTGGGAGCTAATACTTTCAACAAACTGTTCAGAGAGCATTTCAAATCAAATTGATGTGGAGCGTGATTTAATAAATCTCACCGATATTTCCTTCGTTTCCACATCGCAGGTTAATGTTCTACAGGAATTTGATATTATAATTCCAGTAATTCAAAATAACGTTCCGCTAGCTTACATCCTTATTGCCGACACAAAGGAGGAGGCCAAAGGGGTTAGCGCTACCATTAAACACTTGAACTTCGTTCAAACTCTCTCCATAATTATTTTTGTTGCCATTGAGAACCTGAGGCTTTTCCACAAAACCCTTGAACAGGAGGCGATGAAGAAGGAGCTGGAGCTTGCATCGAAAATGCAGGGGCTGCTCATTCCTAATCAGGAACTTATTCCACAAAGCAACGAATTAAGAATTTACTCGTACTACCAGCCACATTTTGAGGTAGGAGGGGATTTCTACGATATTATTCCATTAGGAAGAGATGAGGTTGGTTTCTGTATTGCCGATGTGTCGGGTAAGGGTATTTCAGCTGCAATTCTTATGTCAAACTTCCAAGCAAACCTTCGGGCATTATTTACTCATGATATTACCCTAACCGGACTAATTGAGAAGTTGAATGAACGTGTTATGGGCACAGCAAAAGGAGAGCGTTTTATCACAATATTTATTGGACGATACAATAAAACCAGAAAAACGCTGGAGTATATTAATGCAGGGCATAACCCACCAATACTCTACAATAAGCAAACCAAACAAATTGAAATGCTCAAGAACGGATGTGTAGGGTTGGGCATGCTCGATGAGATTCCAATAATGAACATGGGTTCAGTGCGAATAACTCAACCCTCCAAACTATTCTGTTACACCGATGGTTTGGTGGAGTTCACCGAGAACGATAAAGTTGAATTCAACACATCAATAATTGAGGATTACATTAAAAATGATAACTCAATTGAACAGAACGTAGGGGAAATAATAAACACACGTGTGCGTGAGGAAAGAGAAAAGAAAATTGGAATTTTCGATGATATATCGATCCTAGCGTTCGAGTTTTTCTAATTCGTTAGAAGTATACTGCTCGTTAAACCTGCCTTTCGTAATATCAAGTGTAACAATTATTGCAATAAAACCCCAAAAGGGAGCTGCGATTTTATCGCTATCTAAAAAGTTATTCAGGAACCCATGTGCAATGTAGGTTGTAAGGCCTGTAAGGCAGGCCAAGATTAGGGCTCGTACCTTGCCACTACTTTTTGAAGCAATTTTGAATCCCCTAAATAGCGTGAAAACAATGATAAGAACGTAACCAATAGCCGCAACCATCCCTGCCTCTGACATTAATCCCAGGTATTCGCTGTGGGCGTTTCCTCCCGTGCCGAAATTTGTGCTGATTATTGTTCGAAGGTAACTTTTTTGGAACGGAGCATACATGAATTGGTATGTTCCAGGCCCCCAGCCAAATATTGGCCGCTGCTGAAACATCTCAAAGGCAGCGTTCCATCTATTAAGCCGTTCAAGATTCGATGCATCAGTTTTTATGTTGTATATTGACCGTACATGCTCCATAAAATTTCCGCTCGATTCGGTTGTATTACTCTCAAGCCGCCACATTATTTCGTGCTGAAATGTGAAGAAAATTCCAGCAACAATGGCTAATGTAATTACAATTGTTCTGAATTTAATTCTAAGGTATGCAAGTAGCCAAACGCCACCTGCCAAAACTAAACTTAGCCAAGCTGCTCGTGAGTACGACAGAATGAGCGCAACAAGTAGTAGGAGGCTAACTGCCCCCGAGAAATATCGAGCAAGCAGATTCTTGGTTTTTACCGCATAGTAAATACATACTGGAATAATAAATGCTAATGCAGCACCGTAGGAGGTATGGTCGATAAAGAACGGACCGCTGGCACCATGAGCTGCTCGCTGGTTGGTTAGCCCTACACCAATTTGCTTAACAATGGTATACAACGAAACAACTGCCATTCCTAGAATGAACGCCCATAAAAACCTATCGATGTTTTTCGGATCTTTCCTGAACATTAGAACCGACAGGTAGAAGAAAACGCCAATAAACCAGAAGCGAACCAGGAAGTATTTAATGGAAACTACAATCATTTCGCTGGGAATTATGGCAATAACAATCCAACCCAGGTAAAGAACTATTGACCAGAATACGGGATGGTTTAGAATGTCTTTCAGGAAGAAACGTTCGTTTATCGATTTCAGAATTAGCATTACCAATAGAAACACAAGAATTGGTTCCGTTGGGAACCAGAAATCGAACGGTAACCCCGACATTATTCGTTTCAGAGGGATGGAAAGCGGAGCAAGGAAAACCAGTGCGAAGTAAAGCTTTTCGGGGGCAAAGAAAACCCAAAACCCTATTAGAAGCATTACTGGGACTACGCTAAAAAGCATAAATCCACGGTAAACTAAAAACGAGTTGGTTGCAATGAACAGAAGGCTAAAAACAACAACAAACCATATATCATGCTTACGCTTCACTGGGCGGATTGATTGATTTCCTGAAAAAGTCGACTAGAAGAATTAGAAAAATGCTGAAAAATACCGCAGCAAAAGTCGAAACTATTACTATTATCATCTTTTTGGGGTAACTTTTCTTGTCGGGCTTAATTCCCTTGTCAATTACGAACTGTGATGGTATTTCGCCTGCTGCTTCAATTTTTAGAATGTGAAGATCCTCCGACATCTTTCCCATTTGGATTGATTTGTTTTGGATGTCGTAGCGCAAGCGTGTGAATGCAATGCCCGCTTTGGCCAGCTTTTGCTTCGCTTTCTCAAGTCGTTTTGCAGCACTCTCATCACCTTTAAGCAAGGCTTGGGCGTAAGCTAGCTCCAGCTCCTTTGCCTGGTATGGCAAATCAATTGCACCCATTTGCATAACAATCGCCAAGCTATCATCAATGGCTTTTGCTTCGGCAACAGCAATCTCATACTGCTTCTCGAGTATTGATAGAGCCTTCTTTGCAACTTCTCTCTTGGTGTTTCGCATTAAGCTGTCGGCAAGGTCAACAATGGTGCCAACAATTTTTACAGCCATATCTGGCGATGGATCAAGAACTTCAATTTTAACCCCTTGGTATTTTGTAGGAGAGAACGATATGTTGCTCGAAAAAACTCGGTTTACCTCGTACCATGCGTGCTTGTAGTTAGGGTCGATACCGTAGTTTTGGAATAGGTTTAGCTTGAGAATGGTTTCTTTTCTCAGCGTTTCCGATGTAATTACCTGCAGCAGGTGCTCGGGCTCGTTCTCCTCACCAAAAACGGTAATTCCTTTTACGCGGCTGCTCACCATAACATCCTTTGAAGCTTGCGAAGCAGCCGAAGGAATTAACACGGCGCTAGCTTTGAACTGAGGCGTGATTAAAAAGGAAATAACGAGGGAAGCGAGGAATGCAACTATTCCAACAATTACTATAAGCTTCCTTTGGTTCCAAACCATACGAACCAAATTGGTTCCGTTTAGGTTAAAATCATCGAGTTTCTTTTCCATTACTTTAAGTTTTTGCTTGCTATACGGCGCGAAGTATGAAGTAGTTCTTTTTTCCTTTCTGAACCAATAGGTACTTGTTGTTAATGAGGAACGAACTGTCGATTACCATTTCAGAATCGTCAATCTTCTCCTTGTTTAGGCTAACGCCTCCACCCTTTACGGTTCTGCGTAATTCCCCTTTTGAGGGGAATACTTCACTCTTCTCTGCTGCGAGTTCTGAGAATGGTAGGCCGTTCTTCAGTGTTCCCAAATCGATATCGAACTGGGGCACTCCTTCAAAAACGGAAAGAAACGTGTTTTCGTCTATTCTTTTCAAAGTTTCTGAAGTCGATTTTCCGAAAAGTATCTGTGAGGCATCAACCGCAGCGTTGTAATCCTCCTCGGAATGAACCATTACGGTAATTTCTCGGGCTAGCCGCTTTTGAAGTTTACGCTCATGTGGAGCGGTTTTGTGTTCCGTAATAAGGCTTTCAACCTCTTCACGTGATAGAAGGGTGAATATTTTTATGTAGCGTTCAGCATCCTCATCGGAGGTATTTAGCCAGAATTGGTAGAATTTGTAAGGGGAAGTAAGGTTTCGGTCGAGCCAAACGTTACCTTCCTCGGTTTTTCCGAATTTACCACCATCAGCCTTGGTTATTAGCGGGCAGGTAAGCGCGAATGCTTCTCCTCCAAGCTTACGACGAATTAGCTCGGTTCCGGTTGTGATATTTCCCCACTGGTCGGAACCTCCCATTTGTAGCTTACATCCCAGGGTTTGGTATAGGTGCAGGAAATCGGTGCCCTGCACCAGCTGGTAGGTGAACTCAGTGAACGACATTCCGGTGGACGACTCAGCGCTAATGCGCTTTTTCACTGAATCCTTGCTCATCATGTAGTTCACGGTTAAATGCTTGCCAATGTCGCGGATAAATCCAAGGAATGAGAATTCCTTCATCCAATCATAGTTGTTAACCATTAACGCAGCGTTTGGTTCCTTCGAGTCGAAGTCGAGGAAATGCGAAAGTTGTTTCTTAAGGCACTCCTGGTTGTGGCGCAGGGTGCTTTCGTCGAGCAGGTTACGTTCCTGCGACTTACCCGATGGGTCGCCAATCATTCCGGTTGCACCTCCCACCAGAACAACTGGCCGGTGGCCACATCGCTGGAAGTGAATCAGCATCATAACGGAAACAAGATGCCCAATATGAAGCGAATCGGCGGTTGGGTCGATTCCAACGTACGCCGTTGTCATCTCCTTTTTAAGTTGCTCTTCGGTTCCTGGCATTATGTCGTGAATCATTCCACGCCAGGTTAGTTCTTCTACAAAGTTCATATGAAAAAATTTTGCTAAAGATAGCAATTAGCCTGCTATTAAGCTAATGCCTGTTATGTTATTGTGTGTTGGATTTTGTAATTGAATGAATTCAGCTTTATTCCTCGGTGGGTTGAAATTTGCTCTCGATGGATTTCTTAATATCCTCAAATTTGAGGTATGGGAAAATGGCAGGAGCAAGCCTTTTTACCGGACCGTAAAGCATTGATTTGCTTCCAAAATCGTCGGGTATAACTTTTATTCTATGGCTAATATTTCCGAGTAAAACAAGAATTACGCTAAGAATTAGGGCGGTTTTTAGAACGCCAAAAACAACACCCAGCAGGCTGTTTACTATGCCAAGGAATGCTAGGCTTATGATTTTTTCTACTAAAGCACCAATAAAGTGAACGCCAACCAGAATTACCACAAAGGTTATAGCGAATGAAATAAGGGGCATATACTGCGATGTGAACGAGAACTGCTCGGCTAAAAAGTTAGCTGTGAAATCGGAGAAATGTATGGCGCCCCAAATGCCTAGAACTAAGCCAGCAAGCGTTGCTGCCTGGTCGATAACCCCTTTTTTGTAACCGTTAAAACCAGCAATTAAAAAAAGGCCAATTAGTACAAGGTCAATTATGCTCATGTTGTTGTTGGTTTTATTTAAATACTTGGATGTAAAAGTACTACTTTTTTCGTTCAGTAATATAGTCGCAAAGCATCAAAAGTGAATCTTTGTATGGGCTTTCGGGGAATTCACTTATATGCTGCTTTGCTTTATCTCTGTACTCGTTCATGGTTTTAATTCCGTATTCAATTCCACCCTGTTGGTGTGTGAAATTTAAAACGCTCTGCAGTGCTTTGGGGTCATGTTTACTTTTTCTAACTAGCTTAAGAATGCGGTTTTGCTCCGCTTTTTCAACCTTTGTTAGCGAGTAAATGAGCGGCAGGGTTAACTTTTTCTCCTTCACATCGTTTCCTGATGGCTTGCCAATTAAACCCTGCGGAAGGAAGTCGAAAATATCGTCCTTAATTTGGAAGGCCATGCCAAGGGCAATTCCAAACGCTCTCATTTTTTCTAAATTCTCGATGGTTACTTTTGCTGAGCAAGCACCGTTTACGGTACATGCAGCAAGAAGCGTTGCAGTTTTTTTTCTTATGATTTCAAGGTATATTTCCTCGTTAATATCCATTTTTCTTGAGCGTTCAATCTGAAGTAGTTCCCCCTCACTCATTTCTTTAACAGCCTCGCTCATGTGCTTTAAGAGTTCAAATTCGTTAGTTTCAAGGGATAGGAGAAGTCCCTTCGAAAGAAGGAAGTCGCCTGCCAGAACGGCTATTTTCGAACGCCAAAGAGCGTTTATTGAATGGGAGCCTCTACGCTCATAAGCTTCATCCACTACATCATCATGAATAAGCGTGGCTGTGTGAAGAAGCTCTACCATAGCGGCCGCAACGAAGGTTGAACTGTTAATTCTACCTACCAATCCAGCAGAAAGGAACACAATTAATGGGCGGAGCTGTTTCCCTTTTCGCCTATAAATGTAGTTTGTGATGATGCTTAGCAGCGGAACCTTCGATTTCATAGCCGAGCTGAAGTATGGTTCAAACTGCTTTAGCTGTTCCTCTACGGGTTTTCTTATTTTATCGAGGTTTTGCAAAATGTTCAATGAGTTATATTCCATACAAAATAAGCACTTTTTTATGGAATGTTTAGTTTTTCAAGGTTCATTTTGTTTTCATAAGAGACCAAACTACGCCAAATTATTTTTTTTGCTTTAATATAACTAAATATTTATATATTTGCATATCATAAATATGTTGCAATATGGCTAGAAATAAAAAGGTTAAAGGGCTGCAAATTGAGCAACTCGAGCACGCAGCAGGTATGTTAAAAGCCATTGCTCACCCAATGCGAATCGCCATAATTAATTTTTTAGAGGACGGCAGCAAGATGAGTGTAACACAAATACACGAGAAGTTGAACCTTGAGCAATCAACCACTTCGCACCATTTGGGAATTCTGAAGGACAAAGGAGTGCTGGCTTGTAAGCGCGAAGGCAAGCACACATTCTACTTTTTAAAGGATAATAGCCTGGCAAAAATTATGGCCTGCCTCAATACTTGCAATAGTTAATAATAGAACAGGAGTTGTGAAAAAGATTCGGTTAACCAAGGAGTTTCACTTTGAAATGGCTCACCTTCTTGAGGGGTACGATGGCCCTTGTAGGAATGTTCATGGTCATTCGTACAAGCTGGAGGTAACGGTTATTGGCGAACCAATTTCAGATATCACAAACCCAAAGTTTGGAATGGTTATGGATTTTGGTGAACTTAAATCCATTGTAAACAGATTGGTAATTAGTAGGTTCGATCATGTTCTTCTGGTGAATAACAGTAGCGAAATAGCGCGTAAAAGCGAATTGCATTTCCTTGAAAAGATGGAGAGAGTTAACTACCAACCAACCTGCGAAAATTTATTGCTTCATATTGCAGAATTAATTGCTCCTGAGCTGCCACCATACGTTAAGCTACATCACATTAAATTACACGAAACAGCAACCAGCTACGCCGAGTGGTATGCAAGCGATAATGAGTAATTTTTTTGTGTTGGAATAGTTAGTTTTACTTGCCGAAATTCAGTTTTAGTTACCCCCATTTGCATTAATATTTCTACATTTGAGGATATTTCACATACTCAATTGCTACGAAATGCAAAAAACGTTACTACTTCTCGATGCCTACGCTTTGATATACAGAGCCTACTTCGCATTTATAAACAGGCCAATAAAAACGAGCAAAGGGTTAAACACCTCGGCAGTTTTTGGCTTCGCCAAAACGTTACTCGATGCGCTGAAACGTTACGACCCATCGCATATTGCGGTTGCGTTCGATGTGTCGGGAAAAACTTTTCGTACCGAAATTTTCCCCGAGTACAAGGCAAACAGGCAGGAAACCCCCGAGGATATTAGAACGGCCGTGCCCCTAATAAAAAACCTGCTCAAAGCATTGAACATTTCTGTGGTGGAGCTGCGCGGGTACGAGGCCGATGATATAGTTGGTACCATTGCCAAAAAGGCTGAACCAATGGGTTTTGAGGTTTTAATGATGACACCCGACAAGGATTATGGCCAGCTACTTACCGACAAGGTGAAAATTGTGAAACCATCGCGAAGTGGTGCCGACATTGTTGAGGTTACCGCAAAGGAGTTCTGCGAAGGTTACGGAATTAAAAACCCCATGCAATTTAAGGATATCCTGGCTCTGTGGGGCGATAACTCCGATAATATTCCGGGTGTTCCGGGAATTGGAGAGAAAACAGCCTCAGCATTAATTTCAAAGTACGAAAGCATTGAAAACATTTACCAGAACATTGCTGAACTTTCCAAGTCGCAGCAGGAAAAATTGCTGGCAAACCGAGAGCAGCTCAACATGGCCAGGGTTCTGGTAGAAATAAAAACCGATGTTCCCGTTGAGTTTAACGTTGAAAGTTTCAAGCGGACTGAGCCCAATACTATGGAGCTGAAACAGATTCTCGAAGAGCTGGAGTTTCGCAGCATAGCCAAGGACATTTTTGGCGAAGCCAAGGTTGAGAAACCCAAACCCATCCAGGCATCGCTTTTCGATAACGAGCAGTTCGCACAGCCTTTCCAGCAAGTATCATTAAAAACTATTCTGGACGTTAAGAAGGAATACATGCTGGTTGACAGCATTGATGGTGTAAATAAACTTGCCGAAAAGCTGCTTGGTTGCAAAGAGTTCTGTTTTGACACCGAAACCACCGGGCTTGAGCATCATACCTCCGAGCTGGTTGGTCTATCGTTTTCAATTAAACCTAGCGAGGGTTGGTACGTTCCCATTCCTCCTCACCGCGACAAAGCCATTGAAATTTTGAGCATTCTTTCACCAGCTTTCGAGAACGAAAACATTGACAAGGTTGGCCAGAACATGAAATTCGATTTGCTTATGCTAAAATCTTACGGGATTGAAGTGAGAGGAAAGCTGAACGATACGATGATTGCTCACTACCTGCTTGAGCCCGATATGCGCCACAACCTGAACATTCTATCGGAGAATTACCTTGGTTATAAGCCCATCGAAATTGAGGAACTGATTGGGAAGAAGGGCCCTCGCCAGCTAAACATGCGAAGCATAAATCCCGAAAGAATTGTTGACTACGCTACCGAGGATGCGGATATTGCGCTACAGCTTAAATCCATTCTTTTCGAAAAGTTGAACAGCGAGAACCTGGTTAACCTTTACTATACGCTTGAGGAACCGCTAATACAGGTTCTGTCTGAAATGGAATATGCAGGAGTAAGAATTGAACCAGCAAGTTTGAAGGGACTTGAGCAGGAGCTAAACGAGGAGCTGCTGAAGCTCGACGAAGAGATTAAGAGCATGGCTGGCGTTCCCGACCTCAATATTTCCTCACCAAAGCAGCTAGGCGAGGTTCTTTTCGAGAGGATGAAAATTGCAACCGGTGCAAAAAAAACCAAAACCAAGCAGTACTCAACCAGCGAGGAGGAGCTGGCAAAGTACCGCGATAAGCATCCGATTATTGATAAGATTCTCGATTTTCGTTCCGTTAAAAAGCTGCTTTCAACCTACGTTGAGGTGTTGCCAACGCTTATTAATAAGAAAACGGGCAGAATACACGCTTCCTTTAATCAGGCTGTTGCTTCAACGGGGAGGCTGAGCTCCAACAACCCAAACCTGCAGAACATTCCAATTCGCGAGGAGCGAGGACGAGAAATTCGGAAAGCCTTTGTGCCCAAGGATTCAGAACACTTGTTGCTATCAGCCGACTACTCGCAAATTGAGCTGCGCCTGATGGCGCACATGAGCAAGGACGAAGGTATGCTTGAGGCTTTTCAGAACGGCGAGGATATTCACGCAGCAACCGCATCGAAAATTTTCAGGGTTCCGCTGGCCGATGTTACCCGGGAGCAACGGAGCAAAGCCAAAACTGCAAACTTTGGGATGATATACGGAATTTCGGCCTTCGGCCTTTCGCAGCGTTTGGAAATATCGCGTACCGAAGCCAAGGAGCTTATCGATGGCTACTTCGATACCTACAGGGGAGTGAAGGAGTACATGGATTTTTGCGCAAAGCAAGCGCGTGAGAAAGGATACGTGGAAACCATTTTCGGACGTAAAAGGTATCTGCCCGACATAAACTCTGGCAATGCAATGGTTAGGGGGCTCGCCGAAAGAAATGCCATAAATGCACCCATTCAGGGTTCCGCTGCCGATATAATTAAGGCTGCAATGATTGGTATTCACCAGAAAATAAAAGCTCAAAACCTAAGGAGTAGAATGATAATTCAGGTTCACGATGAACTGGTTTTCGACGTTTATAAACCCGAACTCGATGAGGTTAAGAGCCTCGTTAAGAAGTCAATGGAGAATGCGGTGAAACTCAGTGTACCCCTCGAAGTTGACATGGGAGTTGGAACTAACTGGCTCGATGCGCATTAGTAATTTATATAGTTAAATTAAAAACGTAGTTTTTATGAAGAAGATTAGTACAAGAGATGCACTGTTTTTCCTTTTGGGAGCCCTGGTTATGTTTCTGGTAAATCTTGCCATCGATCGCTATAACGAGTCGCAAACAGTAAGCGGCAAGCTGAAGGACGGCTTCAAGTCGGTAAAGAAGGAGCTAAAAAGGTAGTAAAGCCTAAAATGTTGTGGTAAGCCACTCAAGAAAGAAGTAGATAAACGGAAGCGTGAAAACGCTTAGAATGGTTGATACAAAAAGATTTGCTCCGGCAAGCTGGTAGTCGCCATTGAACCTGTGCGATAGAACCACTACAATGGTTTGGCACGGCATGGCAGCCTGAAGAATAAGCACGTAGAAAGCTACCGAAGACATCTCGATACCCAATGCTTTCAGAGTGAAGAAATACAAGGAAGCCAGTATCATCGGAGCGAGAATTAGCTTGTTAAAGCTAAGAACATAGATGCTTGGCTTAAAGATTGTCTTTTTAATATTCAATCCTGCCAGCATGGCTCCAATGTAAACCATGGAAAGCGGGCCGGTGCATTTACCGAGCCCTTCAAAAGCCACCTTAACAGGGTAGGGAAGTTTGAATCCCACAATCAGTATAATTGCTCCCACAATCAGAGCAGTAGTGTTGAGGTTTATCAGGCTTCTTAACCCCGATTTCTGAGTGCCCGAGCTAAGTTTGTATACTCCAAAAGTAAACGTAATCATGTTCGACGCAAGCTGGTAAACGGCACCGTAGAAAACGCCAATCCCGTTTGGGAAAAGTGCATCGAGTAAGGGAAATGCAAGAAAAACAATGTTTCCAAACATTGTGTGAAGCGAATGCACCGTTTTTTGTGCAGCATTAAGGCCTAATACTTTTGAAGAAACAAAACCTACTACATATAAAATAACGAGGTTAAGGAAAGCCAAAATAAACACCAGAATACCGTTCTTAAGCAACGTTTCGCTCGATTCCATGTTGGCAAACGTAGTAAGAATAAGAAACGGGAGGGTAACGTCAATAACAATTCGTGAGAGGTTATCTTTTATCTCCGAAGTAATAATTTTCCTCCAAAAGGCTATTGCCCCAATTCCAATAAGAATAGCAAAAACGAGGAGCTGCTTAAGGATAATTTCGGTTGCCATTAAAAAATGGGGTGAAAATGTTTATGTAAAACGAAACAAAAATAGTAAATAGAGGTTTAACAGAAAAATTAAAAACTTTTTGTTGGATATTGAATGCTTTAGTATACATACTTTTTTCAAAACACAAAAATCATAATAAATTTCACTAAGTATTGTGCAGAAAGAAATTTCTTAAAATCATAGGAGGAATCAAAAAAAGTTGTAAAATTGCATTGTTTCCTGCTAATAACAGTATAATTTTAACTAACCATTAATCCTAAACTTTTTAAAAAGCTAATTTTAACGAATCTAGTGATGAAAGCAAGAAAGGAAGTTCGGAAGTCGGTTAAAGATAGTTTTGCCGAATCCGATGAGGCTAAAAAATCGCGAAAGCTTAAACCCTTAAAAAAAGAGAAAAACGTAAAGCGAACCATGTACCAGGAAATAGACGACTTTGACGACCTTGATATGGATTTTGAGGATGAAGAGTTGGAAACCCTTGATGACGATTTATTTGACGATGAGTATGAAGACGAGGACGAAGATTACTAGGAAACACTCCAAAATAAAAAAGGCCATAAAGGCCTTTTTTTTATTTATTAATCAATATTTTTATTTAGGTTGTCAAAATGTATGAAATTTATTGATTTTTAGTGTTAACTTACCTAAATTTCGCTTAAAGTCACCTTTATGCATTTTTGTAAGAATAGAATATATAAACCCATTGTAATTCTGGCATTTCTTTTTGCATTAAGCGTCACTGTTGCTGGCGAAGGATTGGTTGAAATCAACAATGATTCTGTAAATATTCCCGAAGAGGCAACCGATGAGCAACGCTACGATTTATATTTAAAAAAAGCCATTGAAGCCATAAATAACAACCCTTCACAATCTATTGACTACGCGAGCCTTGCCAAAGAGTTGGCTACACAAAATAACTGGTCAAACAAAATTGCCTTGGCTGAAATAGTTTTAGGACGATCATACTACCACATTGGAGACTATAAGTTAGCCCTAGAAGTCGTTGAACTTGCAAACTCATACTATTCTGAAAATGCCGACAGCCTAGGTTTGATGGAAACCCAACAACTATTCGGCCAAATTTATACTCGAATTGGCGATTTTAAAAGAGCGTTGGATAATACACAAGAAGCTTTTGTTATTGCTGGAAGTTTGAATGACAAAGAAAAACTCTCTGAGCTTGTTCGTGAAACCGGGAATATTTACTTCTACTTCGGAGAAAAAATTATAGCGCTTGATTTCTATCAAAAAAGTTTAAAATTATGTGAGGAGAATAAGGACCAGGAGGGAGTGGCTAAGGCATACAATAACATGGGCAGAATTTATTCAGAGATTGACAACTTTAAATTAGCTCTCGACTGTCTGCACAAATCGTTAACGTTTAAGGATAGAGAGAAGGATAAGTTAAGCTATGCAAACTCGCTTTTAAACATAGGAACGGTCTATTTTAGAAAAGGAGACTACAATCAGGCGCTTGAATACCTTAGCCAGTCAAATGAGCTATTCAACCTGGCCTCGAACTCAGAGGGAGTGGCAAACTCTTTGTATAACATGGGTCGAGCCTATTTGCAGCAAAAAAGGTATAACCAATCGTTGGCAATTCTTGAGGAAGCATGGAATATTGCGAAGCAAACAAACTCAAACACACTTCTGGTTAATATTTCATTAAAGTTGGCTGAGGTTTACTCAATGCGTGCTGATTACCGAAGGGCGTACGAGTACATGCAGCTATACAATGAGTTGAGAGACTCAGTTTTTGGGGATGAAAAAAGAAAACTTTTGGTTGAGCTCGATGCCCGATACCAAATCCATACAAAGCAACGTCAAATAGAGTTGCTTTCCAAGGATAAGGAGCTGCAAGAGTCGCGGAAAGTAAAAACCCGCATTGGAATTGCGTTGTTAAGTATTGTTGCTTTTTCTCTGCTAAGCTTCGCTTACGTTATATACAGCCGCTTTCGTTTCAAAACAAAAGTAAACAAGCAGTTGCTTGAAGAAATTTCCCATCGAAAAATTGCTGAACAAAATTTGTATGAACACCAGCAAATGCTTGAGCAAAAGGTTGATGAAAGAACAAAAGAGTTGCAGCTTGCCAAGGAGAAAGCAGAAGAAGCCGATATGCTAAAGATGGCGTTTTTAACTAACATGTCGCATGAGATTAGAACCCCAATGAATGCCATTGTTGGCTTTTCGTACCTTTTAACTGATAAGGAATCAGCTGATGATGCCAAGAACGAATATATCAAGATTATTAGAAGCAACGGAGAGGTTCTGATGAACTTAATAAACGATATTCTTGATATTTCAATGATTGAATCAGGGCAGCTGAAAACTAAGCAGAAACCTGTACAAATTTCTGAACTATTCGAGGAGCTTAAAGTCTTCTACGATCAGGAGAAGGAGAAGTACAAAAAGGGGCATCTTTTCATTAACCAAGATATTGATAACGATTGTGGTGATATTGTAATAAGTACCGACAAAACCCGATTACGACAAATTCTTTCGAACCTCATATCTAATGCCCTCAAATTTACAGAGGAGGGAGGCTTAACCTTTGGTTACAGGTACTCTGGAACCGATGAGATTCTGTTTTATGTGAAGGATACAGGAATTGGTATAGAGCCTGACAAGCACAGTAAAATTTTTGATAGATTCAGTAAGTTTGGTTCTCTTAATGAATCGAAACTATATTCAGGAACCGGCTTGGGATTAGCTATATCAAGTGAGTTGGTTGCAATGCTGGGAGGGAAAATTTGGCTCGATTCATTACCCGGAAAGGGAACAACATTCTACTTCACATTACCGTACAGTCCAATATTGGGTGAGCAACCTTTACATGACAAAGATATTCCTAGCTCTTTGCCTGTAAACCTAAAGGGTAAAACAATTCTTATTGCCGAAGATGTTGCTAGTAACTACCATTTAATCAGTGCGTTTTTAGCAAACTCCGATGCCCACCTAATTTGGGCACAAAACGGTGTTGAAGCCGTTGATATTTTTACAAAAAATAGGAATATCGATATAATTCTAATGGATATTCAGATGCCCATAATGGACGGACTAAAAGCTCTTGAGAAAATCAGAAAACTTGACGAGAACATTCCGGTTATTGTTAACACAGCTTTTTACCTTACCGACGAGAAGGAGCGCAGCTATGCTGCGGGTTGTACCGAGTATATGACCAAACCCATTAAAAAGGAGGAACTTATGAGCAAACTCTCAAAGTACTTCACTTCTTATAGTAACTAGTCTTTTTTTGTTTTTATCAAAGATTTATCTTTTACATAAACTTGGCGTTCAAAAGCCTGATCGAGAGAAATGAAGGTCTCGGTATTCATAACTCCAGGGATGTTCTGAATTGTGTTCACAAGTACTTCCATAAGGTGCTCATTGTCGCGACAGAAAATTTTTAGCAGTAGGGCAAATTGCCCTGTGGTAAAATGGCACTCAACTACTTCCTGCATTTTACGTAATGCTTCCACCACCCCCTCGTACTGATTTGCTGCCGAAAATTGAACACCAACAAAAGCACAAACATCGTAACCTAAAGCCTTTGGTTTTACAATCATGCGTGAGCCAGCAATAATACCAGCTTCTTCCATCTTTTTTACACGTTGATGTATAGCTGCACCAGAAATTCCACATTCCCTAGCAATTTCGAGGAAGGGCATACGAGCGTTTTTTACCAGATAGGATAGGATTTTCTGGTCAAT
>ERZ795053.182-NODE-182-length-78195-cov-59.441182_pt1 | contig 78195 bp, 76 predicted proteins | sample MGYA00375137_ERZ795053 | MGnify/ENA primary metagenome ERZ795053 (study PRJEB30182, sample SAMN05720284) | activated sludge metagenome | isolation source: Anaerobic digester | place: Hong Kong | collected 2014-12-17 ...
GCTGCTGATCTACAAGAAGAGTTTGAATCCATGAGAAATTCTTTCTCTTTGAGTCGACTCCTTACAAGCATCTGGGATAGTTGAGGTTGCAGATTTCCTTTCTTAATGGCCATAGCTGGAGTCCAGGGGACCTCCAGAGTTTGGGTTGAAAGATAATTCACTATTTGAATAGGGGGGAGCACAGGGATAAAGAAAACTGTTCCACCCGAACTTGAGCTTCTCTTGGCATCGACTCTTACCTACGCCTAAGGGCAGCGGTTCAGAGGAAAGAGGAACGGTCAGCCTATCTCTTAAAGAGTGCATCGGATTTTGTTGATGAAGATGGAGACAGAGTGAATGAGTTGTTTCCAAACGAAGGGCAGACGCTTTGGCATGGTCTGAGAGACGGCAATCTCAAGAGGATGAATCGTCCGACAAAGACAAGGGTCATCAAAGAAACTTCGCCAATCGCTGAGGCTGGAGTTCAGTTTTGAGAAGGAGGGCGAAGCCCCTCTTTTTCTATATCAGGTAGCGCAAGTACTGATTGATATTCACGGGGAAGTGATTTCATGTTCTAGCCCAATGTAAATGATTTACATCAACTTGTTCCTCGGCGAAAAATGAATCAAAATCGCAAAATCAAATGCTACAAAGATCGTCCCCACTGGCAGGATGAAGATCATTAGATTGGTGTATGAACCAATCCTCGCATGGTATTCTGCAGATGGATTCAAGAACCAGTATGGATAGAAACCGCTTAATGAATTGCGACCGACGGGCACGGCTGCGTATCCAGAAGGTTGAAGAAGTTGCAACAGGGGGTAGAAAAACTTATTGGAGCATCTCTCCTAAATTAGCACCCAGTTTATGATTCTACCGAGTGGAGTAACGCAGCGAACGAGAGTGTTTGCATTTAGAGCCACTCCCTTCGGGTGATGTAACCGGATAGGAGGAGGTAAATACACATGTAACGGTTACCCAGAGAACGGAACCACCGTTTAGGATTCGCAATACTTCGCCGACTTTGTGTGATTTCCAGCCTTTCCAGTCAGATACAATATTCAGAAACGCAACTATCGAAACGATCAGGCCAGTCTGCAATGTGTGATAAGTGAACAAGCTAAAATCACCAAAAGACTTTCTGGAACGTAATAGCTCCAGAACGACCTGCAAAAAGGAATCGAATAATAAGGCACACCTGAAATTTGCTTTTTACACTCTTCTTCAATACAGGCCCACTATGTTCGGAGTGCGATTTTCTTCTACGGTTTTTCCTGATTTACATTATTCGAAGCCAGGTGGGCGTTCAGAATACGATCTCTTTCTTCCTGAACCACCGCTTCACAAATGATTGCAACTTTCGGATCGAAAAGATTTAAACGAAACAGCAAATGAAGATAGATATTTCGCTCATTAGATTGAGTCTCGCTTATGATCTTACTTTTTGAGATTAAGAAGTATAATGAAGTAGATGTTACAGAATGTTCAAAGGAGGAGACCAATAAATTTATTCGATCTGATCTCACAAAAACTCAATGATGAAGATACATCTTCAGAACTCGCGAAATCTGTTGGAACTACTCCAGATAAGGTACAGAAGGTAACTCAACTCGGACTGCCGACGCTTCTGCAAGGGCTAACGCGAAACGCCTCTACCCAAGAGGGAGCCGAATCGCTTAACAGAGCGCTTGATCAACATAAGGATGAGAATGTCGATGACGTAAAGTCATACCTTTCAAATGCTGATCGAAGCGGAGGTCAGAAGATTCTTAGCCACATTTTTCCAGAAAACGAAGAGAGAGTTGAGAAGAACCTTGCAACTCAAACCGGATTAAAGAAGAACCAGGTTTCAGGAATTCTTTCACAGATTGCACCTTTGCTATTGGCCGCACTTGGAAATGAGAAGACGAAAAGTAATGTTGATTCATCGGGAATTGCCGGGTTTCTCAGCAATATTGCATCCAGTAGCAGTAACAGCGGCATGATGGGAAAAGCGGCTGATTTGCTGGACAAGGATAGGGACGGCAGTTTTCTCGATGACGCCGGTAGTTTCTTTGGAAAGTTCTTTAAGAAATAGTTAGACTGTTACTTTTGGCTATCCCACAATTTGCAACAAGGAATTCAGAAAACACCACTAATAGAAGGGAGGAATTTGAATGGCAAAACTTACTATCGTTGAAGGAATCGGACCGGTCTACGAGAAAAAACTGAAGGAAGCTGGAATTACTTCAATCGAATCTTTGCTAAAGACCTGTGAGACAAAGAAAGCAAGGACCGAACTGGCGAAGAAGGCGGACATTAGTGAGGACAATATCCTTACCTGGGTAAACCACGCTGATCTTATGAGAATCAAAGGAATCGGGGGGGAATACTCCGAGCTTCTTGAGGCTGCAGGAGTTGATACAGTTCCCGAGCTTTCAAAGAGAAACGGTGACAACCTTTTCCAAAAGATCGTTGAAGTTAATGGTGAAAAGAAGCTTGTTCGAAAGCTTCCAACGAAAAAGCAGATACTCAATTGGATAGAACAGGCAAAGAAACTTCCAAGAGCAATTCAATATTGAGTCTTACTGAAAGCACATACTTGTGTTTTTCTTAAGAGGAGTGGCCGGGGATGAAGCCCGGTCACTTTCGTGTGGGCACATTATGAAAAGAAGACCAAGTGTGTCTAAACTCCTGATGATATAATTCCGTCATTATGTCTACTCTTTCTTAATTTAAGGAGGGATCACGTTGAGCAAGATTGTGACTCTCAGAAGGTACGTGCCGGAGAGAGACTATATGCAAATTAGAGAGTTGATCATCGAAACATTTCCTCTTCATGGGGGTCCGTTCAACTGGCTGATTGAGAGATGGAATTTTTGCAGATTTCATGTCCTACCTCTTCACAGATATTATTCTACGAGCTATTTCAGTGTCCCTACAAGACCTCACATAGATCATAGAGACGATCTTCCTCTTTGGCAGGATTCAATCGGAATATGGGAAAACGAAGAAGGCAGAATTGTTGCTGTTGCTCATTCAGAAAACGAGGAGCCCGGTGAAGCATGGATTCAGATACACCCCGCTTACAAATATCTTTATCCTGAAATCGTCGATTACATCGAAGAGAATCTTGCAGACAGAGCAAATGGAATTGGTTTTGTAAAGCTTTATGTAAATGACGGCGACGAGCTTGAAAAGATTGCGAAGAGCAGAGGATATGTAAGGCAGGAAAGATGTATTCCCCACTTGGTTTATGAGATCGGCGAGTCAATGGCAACCCCTTCCTTTCCCGAAGGGTTCAGAGTTCTCAGTGTCGCCGAGGAAGACGATCCAGTCAAGAGATCAAGAGCAAAGGCTATGGCCTTCTCGGGTTACTGCCCACCCTCGAGCTGGCCACCGGTCGATGCATTCAGAGAAATGCAGATGGCACCTGATTACAGAAAAGAACTCGACCTTTTCGTAGTTGCTCCGGACGGTGAATACGCATCATTCTGCACTATCTGGCTTGACTTGAAAAACGGCTACGGAAACTTCGAACCCGTAGGGACTCACATTTCATATAGAAAGCTTGGGTTGGCAACAGAGTTGCTTAAGGAGGGCTTCCGAAGAATGAAATCATTTGGAATAGATCGCTCCTTCATGAACTCCACCGTTGGTTTTTACAGGAGATTTGGGTTCAAAGAGACTTCTAGATATTGCAGACCTTGGATCAAGTATTTCAAAATCCAATAGGGCAATATGAACTAATTCTCGGCTTTTCGGAAGACCATATTGGACTTGTTCACAAAAAAAGGTAGCGACAAAAAATACTTGTAGTATCTTTGTCGCTATCCTTTTGATTCTACTGTAGTTTCAGAAGATGATCCTTGCTTCGAGATCCATGAAGAAGAGACGCATCCCAGAAACGGCTTTCAGCAACTCTGAAGCTGCCCGTATAAGCGAAAGATGCATTGCCGACAACTGGTGTGAAAGTAGTACCTGTTAATCTATATTGGCAACGAACAACAACAAACTCATTTCGTGACACTAATGATGTCAGGTCTAATGTAAGATCTACGAGCAAAATCCCGTGGCCTATTGTGCATATAGATCGGAACTCTTCATGACAAATCCGAGGAGCAGGCTGTTAAGCACATCAGGCTTTTCGAATATTGTCACATGACCACTATCAGGAATTATTGCAAACTCTGACTTCTGGATTCGATCTGCTATGATCTTTGAGAACTTTCTGGGCTTAAGTATATCCTCTTCCCCGCATACTACGAGTGTCCGACAGCTAATTCTTTCAAGAAGGTCGGTCATGTAAACGTCCCCTAAGAAAGTCTCGTATAGGGCAATCTGCCCTTCAAAGTAATCGGAACTGACTTTTTCAAGGGCCATAGCTCTCTCTTCAAGCATTTTAAGGTTCTTTCTAATGAAAGCATCACCATAGATAGTCGGTACCATGTCCCAGAAGAACTTCCTTGGATCTCCAGCTCTGGCTGCATCCTTCCAGCCTTGAATAAAAAGCTTGAGAACTTCGTCGAGCTCGCTTACCGAATCGATTATTGAAATCGATTTGACTGTGTCCGGAAAATCTATAGCAAATCTTAAGGCCACTTCTCCACCGTATGAAGTGCCTATCAAATGCACCTTTTCGATTCCCAGTTCCTTCATGAGAAGTCTTGCCTCTTCCGCATGTTCTTTGAATGTGTAGGGACCTTCCGGTTTCTCTGAAAGAAGCTGCCCCTTGAAATCGTGGAGAAGAACCTTGTAGCCAAATCTCTCAAACACACGTGCCTGAAGCGACCAGCTGTTTACTGAAGCCATGACTCCATTGAAAAAGGCGACGGCTTCTTCCCCTTCTTCATTGCCTCTGATCTCATAATAAAGCTTAACTCCGTTGATTGTTCTATAAGCCATTTTATCCTCCCCTAAATATTTCGTCGCCTAATGACATGCCATGAACTATGGGATTACGATATTTCCGATCAGAAATGCCGATCACTAAATGAACTGATTGCTTCACTAAAGAAATTCCTGAAGCCATCACGACAGTGATAAGCACTGGACCTTTCTTCGTCGGTAAGATCAACAAAGTACTTACCCGACCTAATATCTATAGAGAGTGAATCCAGAGGAAAACCTTCTACTCTTGACGGGTGAGGTCTACTTACAAGGTAAAACGTCTCTTCTATTCTGTCGTCCATCAGCCAGCATTTCTGATCATCGTCAAAGATAAGAAAGATTGCGTTTCTATAACGTGCCACTGCTTGCCCTCCAAGTCCTTCCAAAAGCTTTTTGTAGTAGTCGATCATTTCATCATCATTTAGAACCTTAGAACCTTTTCTCCTTACTTTTGCTCCAGGCTGAAGACCAGAATCTAGGCCTTCGATGTACAGACCAGAATCACATGCAAATACAGGGCTTGCGAAAAAACGATAGTAAGTTTCCGCCTTTGCTCGTGCATTGTCGAGCGGACTTGATCCGATCTCTTCGACAACCGGAAGATGCTCAAAAAAAGATAAATCCTTTAATTGCAGATCCAATCCGCAAAGCATCTTCTTCATGCTCATCACTTTGGCCAGATTTCGTGTGCCGTAGATTATCTCCAAAGATGCACCACCTTGATAGCCTCGCATTACTTCTTATGATAACACCCTCTCCCCCTCCCAGTTCCAACCTCCAGATTAGGCGTCGTCAAATCGCTCTCCACATCTTGAAAGTCTTTGGATGGGATTTTCTGTTTAAGAGATTACTGGAGCCCTCAAAAGATACGATCAGAGTCGACAAGTCACCTAATCCGCTTCACAGATTTTTCTGGTGACTATATGCTACTATCTAGTTAATCTTACTACAGGAGCTTTGGATGGAGAATCTGTTAGTTGCTACGGTCTTGCATTAGATGCATTCGCCGTTTCGATTTGTACAGGAATCTCTCTTCCTAACGTGACAGGAAGGCATGTTTTCAGGGTATCTTTCCATTTCGGGTTCTTCCAGTTTGGTATGCCGCTCATTGGAGTCTTCCTGGCAGCAGGCTTCAGAGACTTCATTGTGGATTTTGATCACTGGATAGCATTCATTCTGCTAGCAGCAATTGGAGGGGAAATGCTCTACGAGTCTTTTGAAAACCAGGGAGAGGAAACTTGCAAGGATCGAACCAAAGGGCTGACTCTGATTCTTCTCTCAGTCGCCACATCGATAGATGCATTAGCCGTAGGTAGTGCCTATGCATTCTTAGAAAAGCCAGTTATAGAGACTGCTATAATGACTGGAGTGATCACCGCTTCGCTTTCGGCAATCGGAGTAACAGGAGGTCAAAGGATCGGCCAGAAACTCGGTAGAGCTATGGAGGCAGCCGGGGGAACAGTGCTGATAGCGATCGGCGCCAAGATACTTCTGGAGCATCTGTTCTAGGTCTCTTTGAAAGCCTTCTCAATGGCGCCAACCAGCTGATTGCCACTCTCCAAAAGTTGCGGCTCTACCTCTTTTATATTCTGCTTAATTTGAAGTCCTTTTAGGTTCTTTGAACCCAAAACTTTAGCTCCGGCCCTTTCAACTTCTTTCTTGAACCTCTCTAGAGCTTTAACATTGCTCTCACCGGCTCCAACTCCGACAAGATAGACATGCTTACCTTTCAAATCTCCATTCCTTACGAATGTATTCATCTGAGGTGAAGGATGCCACGCAAAAATCGGAGTGAAAAGAACAACCAAGTCGAAACTTCTTACATCCGGAAGTGGCTCTTTCAAAGCGCTTCCTAAACCCAGAAGAGCGGAGAACCCCGAAACAGATTTCCTGGGTTTCAGATCCTCTAGTTTAAAGAGCTTTGCACCACAAGAACTTGCAAAGCTTTCTGCGATAGCTCTGGTGGAACCCGATCTACTGTAATACACTGCGGCAAATTCCATTCTGATGAGCCTCCTTCTACACTAACAACCGGCCGTTAGAAAGAACATGGTCGATGCTAAGATCTCTGTGAAGAAAAACAATACTGGCGATGCCGCCCTTCTTCAGTGTTCCTATCCCGTTTTCTTCAAGATGGAAGAACCTGGAAGGATTAATCGTGAAGGGTCTGAGAGCCTCATCAATTGGAAGTCCTTCTTCACTTATAAGCTTTATGAAGCTTTTCATAAGAGTGTCGACTGGTGCTGGTTTTATTCCCACGAGGTTCTTCTCGCTGTCGAACTTTGGAAGTGAACCAAGTCCGTCAGATGATACGCAAATTCTGTCGAATCTTATCTTTCTTCTGTAAATATCGCTTAGAACCAGGTGTGTGTTATCCTCATTTGCAGTTATGTCTATATAGCCACCCTTGTTGCTCACCCAGTCAATGCCCTGAGAAAGGAGCTCTTCAGTACGACAGATATGAGTTGGAATCAACTGAGTTGGACTGAGGGTACCATCTGAAGTAGCTTCATAAAGAGGCTTCAACTTCTCCTGACCGTCTCCAAGATGTAGAACAACAACTCCTGCCTTGCCTGAGAGCATGCCGGCAACTCGAGCATCCATTGCAAATCTCTGTAATTCTTTGGCGCTCAGATTACTGCTTCTGTGATCGGAGATCGCGACTTCGCCAACGCCAATGATTTCCGGTATCAGGACTATGTCCCTCATAATGTCTCCGGTAATCGTCTTTAACGGATACCTGTATGAACCGGTAAGCATGAACGCGTTCAGTCCATCGTTTTGAACGTCTCTGGCCTTTGCAAGGAGAGAAATGTGGTCTCTCGTAATACCGTCTGTACCTAATAGGCCGACTATGGTAGTAGTGCCGACTTCGAGAAACTGCTTCGAGCTACCTTCTGGAGTTCTGGTAGAAAAGCCTCCTTCTCCTCCTCCACCGATGAGATGGACGTGGCCATCAACAAATCCGGGAACTGCGTATCTATCGGAAAGATCGAGAACTCTTCCATTTAAGGAGACTACTGCAGATTCATCAATTCGCTCATCTATCTCTATGATCCTTTCACCCGAAACAAGAATATCCTTCTTTCCAAGAGGCTTCGGTGTGAATACTTCAACGTTCTTGAACAGCGTGATCATTTATTCCTCCTTTTCGGTTCTATAGGATTCAACTGCCTCCATTGCCAGATCTCGCATATAGTAGTAGTCCTCAAAAGATCTAATAGCAATGACATCTGGCATGAAAGCCGGTGATGTATCGGAAGTTGTTCTCCAGTAAGTGCTTGAACAACTTACAGATATTCCGGAGTTGGGTAAGACGAATCTCTTCACTTCACCATAATGCCTCGGACTGCCTCCCGTTGGTTCTCCCACAAAGATCGCATTTGTGCGCTTTTTCAGAGAAATGGCATTGAGAACTGCCGAAGAGAAGGTTCCACGATCGATTAGAACAAAAAACTTTCCCGTTCTGTTCAGCCTCCAATCTATCATCATTCTTAGAATGAAAGGTTCCAGAATGACTGAGCTACCTCCTCCGTTTCCTCTAAGATCAAGAACGAACTTGTCGACTGGGTTCGTCCAGGTAAATAGAAACATTCTGCAGTTGAATAGAATGAACGGGTTCCTTTCTTCCGAGCCACATGACGCGTAATGAAAGTGCAGTATTCTTGAATCAGGGTAGTACTGATACCAGTACTTTCTTCCAATATAAGTTCTGTCGATTTCTTCGATTCTCTTCTGAACCCATTGGAACCCGGCATTCTGAGGTTTAACGAGCACTTCACTGACAGCTCCGTTGTTTTCGATCTTAAGAACCAGATTCCCTTCTTTGTCGGCAAGTCCAAGACCCATCATGATCTCGGGTTTGTTCAAATAGTCAGAAAGAGAATTCATGAAACCCCATTCGTTGTCGTGAGACACAACTCTTCTAAGGGCTTTCAAAGCATCATCAACTTTCGTGCCGGATATTTCGAGGACTTTCGAATTAAGAAGTCTCTGTTCACTCTCCGATGTAGCAATTACGTAGAGACCGTCACTGAACCAGTAAGTATATATCGGATAGAGCGTGGAACTGCCTTGAGGATAGACAACCGTATGTCCATCTCCAATCGACGCAACGATTTCCGTCAGTCTTGTGTAAATTTCATACCATGACAACTCATCAAGACCTTGCTCAAGGGCTTTAATCGAAGCTTGAAAGACCTCCCGATCTATCCTGAAGAAGGGATTGGGATGAATGCTTATCAGCCTTTCTTCAAGGTACTCGATATCCTCTCTCCAGTCTTCGGAAGAGAGATCAGCGAGATTCTGTACTGAAAATGCGGTCGTCCACATGATCAAAATGATACCTATAAACTGGATTCGCTTCATCTTCACCATCCTTTCAAGTTTCGATGAGATTGTACCATCGACTGAAGTTCTGTCGGTACCACCAAAGATGAATTTTACTGTCGAATTATGGAGTGGAGATTCTGTATAATCCTAATATGAAGCTTCGGTACCGGTCAGCTTTGCATAATATCCAGTGAGGGCGAACGGAAAGGGGAGTCTTGCGTTTTTACATAGGAGGATTGGATCATGTTTCTTTTGTGGGCAGCTTTGGGCTTTCTTTCCGGATCGGTAATGTACTCAAAAATCCTCTATGAGAAAACTACCGGTAAGAGAATATCGGAAATCGCCGACGGCAATCCCGGTTCATCAAATGTAATTAGAGGCGCAGGCATTATTCTGGGGTTGATTGCGATGGCACTTGACTATTCTAAAGGGTATCTTCCTGTATTGCTAGCGCGTACTGTTGGGGATATTTCAGGCCTAGGACTTGTCCCTGTTGCGATTTCGCCCGTCTTGGGACACGCCTTTTCCCCTTTCCTGGGAATGAAAGGAGGAAAGGCAGTCGCAGTTTCTTTTGGTATTTGGTCAGGATTGACCTTGTGGGTCGGGCCGACGATAATCGGTGTGTTAATGTTGTTTTTTACGTTTATTCTGGTACCCAGTACAGATGGTTGGAAGGTCATTCTAAGCATGTTTGGCCTTCTTGCACTTCTACTTGTTCAAAGAGATTTGGTTCTTACCCTGACATGGATACTCAATACTTCTCTACTTGCCTTCAAGCACAGAGATCAGTTGGTCTTTCCAATAAAGCTGAAGTTTTTTGGAGGTAAGTGAGGTGGGCTTTCTTCAATCTCAGTCTATCTCGATTTCTGTCTTTCTCGGAATCATGCTAGTTATTACTCTTTCAAATCTTTTCGTGATTAAGAGAATGAGTCGCTTAAAGAAAGCTATTCCTGGACCAATGGTTTCCATATTGATCCCCGCCAGAAATGAGGAGAAGAATATCTTTGCATGTGTTACGTCTCTCCTTAACCAGGACTACAGCAATATCGAGGTAATAGTGCTTGAAGACTGCTCTTCCGACAGGACGATGGAAATCCTGCAATCACTGGCAAAGAATTCCGACAATTTAAGAATAATCAAAGGGAAGGCGTTGCCCAAGGGTTGGCTTGGTAAACACTGGGCATGCAATCAACTTTCAATGGAAGCAAAGGGGGAGATCTTATTTTTTACAGATGCGGATACTGTGCACTCGCCGTCGACTGTCTCCTTTGCAGTCAAAGCAATGCAGATAGAAGATCTAGATTTGCTTTCGGCGGTAGTCAAAGAAAGAACCGATACCTTGGGAGAATTGTTGACGGTGCCCTTCATGGTGCACAGCATATTGTCGATTTTCCCCTTGGCTTTAGCCTACAGAACCAAGTTTCGAGCACTTTCTGTCACCTGTGGGCAGTTCATGATGTTCAAGAAGGAGTCATATTGTTCTATTGGTGGACATGAGTCCGTTAGAGACCATGGAGTAGATGACCTTTCTCTTGGAAAGCTGATTAAGAAGGCAGGAATGAGATGGAGGCTTTACAATGCCTCAGACCTTGTTGAGTGCAAAATGTATGAGAGTTTCAAAGATGCCTGCGCGGGTTTTCTCAAAAACTACTTTGCCCTATTCGAATATCGCTTGATTCCGGCGATTTTTGTGTGGACATGGATACTTACGATAAACCTTTTCCCTTTGGTAATGTTAATTCTGTCCATTTCCGGTACGGTTACTTCACCTACAATTGCTATTTCCTCAACTGTTAGCGTGTTGTTTTCAATAATCTTCTGGTTTCTCGCAAGTGAGAAGTTCGGTCTTTCGCCTTTAGTTGTCGTTTTGTATCCGCTTATCGCAACGATCTCATCCATCATTGGCTATATGTCGATTATCTTTCACTTCTTTGGATGCACGAAATGGAAAGGTAGGGCACTTGTAAAGAAGAAATCACGATTTATTTAGTGAAACAGATCGGTACGGCCCAACAATAATGTAAAATGTTAACGCACGACAAAACTCTTTGGGGAAGGTTTCTCTTGAAGCATTGGAAATTCTGGTTGATTTTTGCTTGCGTTGTTGCCTATGTGTTTCTTATCGAGCCTAACATTTTGACGGTTGAGAGGCTTACTTTTTCCGATGAACCCTCGGCGAAAATAGTTTTTTTCGCCGATATTCATATATGGACGAAGAAGCCGCTGCATAATCGCCTTCTAGAGAAATTCACAGATGAAGGGGTCGATTTGATTCTTTTTGGCGGAGATGTTCTGGCTCCTTACACGGATATGGAATACATGGAGAGCTTTCTATCCAAACTGACTGCGATTGCGCCCGTATATGCAGTTTACGGCAACTGGGAAGAGTCGGAAACGACTACGATGCAGAAAATCTATGAGGAAGCAGGAATAAATGTTGTCCATGCAAACTCAACTGAAATTCAGATCTCAGATAAGAAACTGGGACTTACTGGAACTCCTTCACATCACTACTTCTCATGGACAAAGTTTCTTCCGGAAGATGACTACGATCTCAAGATACTGATGGTTCACGCTCCAAATCTTCTTGAAGAACACGAAAACGTATTGAAGGATTTTGACCTCGTTCTTGCAGGGCATACTCACGGCGGTCAGTTCTACATCCCCTGGTTAACTGAAGCCATTCTTAGGAGTACAAGGGGCTTCAGCGGAGATTTCTTCAGGGGTCTTTATCAGATCAATGGGACAAAGGTCTTCGTAACTAGGGGAGTCGGAGGCTGGTTTCCCGGCAGACTCGCAAGTCTACCGGAGATTGTCTTCATTGAGTTTTAGTGTTGCCAGCTCCAAAAAACTTCCATATCCGTATTTCTGCCGACTTTGATCTTTAATCAAGCCCCAAAAGTGGCTTCGAATCTAATAACGGCAGTGATATAATCAATCAAATTTCCATTCTCCTGTGGAGGCTATTATGCTTTTTGCGATAATACCTGCTGTTGTTTTCGGCTGGGCTTTGGGTGCGAATGACGCTGCAAATGTATATGGAACTGCGGTTACTTCAGGTCTCGTAAAATACCGCGTCGCGGTGGTGCTCTCTGCTGTCTTCATAGTTATTGGTGCGCTCCTGGAGGGTTCCAGGGGACTGGAAACAATCTCCAGTGTTAGCAGTCAGACACTTCTTACTGCTTCTGTAAGCACAATTGGAGCGGCTATTTCAATGACAATAATGACATATCTGGGAATCCCTTCCTCTTCCTCCCAAGCAATGATGGGAGCAATTCTGGGGATAGGGATCCTAAACTCGACAGTTGACTGGTCGGTTCTAATTAAAGTAGTAATCTGCTGGATAGCCACCCCTATAGGGGCAGCCATTGGTTCATTCTTTCTCTACAAGCTATCTGCGATTCTATTCAGAAGAATAAAGACAATACAAGCTCAAGATCTTTCACTTAAGATTGGAGCACTGATTATAGGTGCGTATGGCTCATATGCTCTTGGTGCAAACAACGTTGCTAACGTCACCGGCCCGCTTGCAGGCATAATTTCATACGATATCGCCGCGCTGGTCGGTGGACTAAGTATTGCCCTTGGCGTCCTGACATTCAGCAAGAGAGTAATGCTCACTGTCGGAAAGCAGATTACGCTGCTCGATCATTTCTCCGCTGTGATAGCCGTGCTTTCCCAGGCGATAACTGTGTGGGTTTTTGCAGTAATAGGAGTTCCAGTTTCAACTTCTCAGGCAATAGTTGGTGCAGTAATTGGTGCAGGCCTTGCAAGAGGTTCCAGCGACATCAACTTTAAGGTCCTACGGAATATAGCTCTAGGATGGTTACAAACTCCGTTGATCGCCGGATTCGTATCCCTTGGGCTTTATTTGGTTGTCAATGCCGTTAAGGGACTTTTCTGACTAAACTCTTCTTTTTAGGACGATGATTTCCATACGGTCGGAGCAATCCTCCGAATAATTAGCAATATCACCAATCGAAAGAACCAGTTCCCGCAGCTGTCTCTTCTCGGCAAGTGTGAGATCCATTTCAAAAATCCTTTTTATAAGTGCCCGCTCGTGGCTGTCCTCAATGTTCTCGAGACGTTCCGTTTCCTTTATCATCTCCTCGGCTACACTGAGCTCCTGAAAGAGGTTTAGAGCTGCCTCCTTCGATACTTCATAAGTTTTAATTGCCAGCTGAGCCTGTTTTAGCAGATCATTCCTGAGCTCTTGAGGTACCGAGAGATGTTGCAGTATTATCTGGTCAACAACATTTTCCGCTTCATTAGCTACCTTATCAAACGTTTCTGCAAGGCCGAGAAAATCTCCGCGAAAATTGGGAAGGAAGGCCCCTTGATACATGGCATTTTCCATCTCGCGCCTCTTTGCATCTGCAGCCGATTCCATTTTTCCTACCTCTTCCGCGTAAATCTCTATCGACATAGAATTCTCACTCTCAATGGCAAGAAAGACCTTTTCAAGGTTCTCCAGAGTCTTTGAGATGAAATCCAGGTGCTCGTGGAAAAGCTGAATAATCGCCACTTCTTTCTTACCAAAAAACATTAGTGGTCCACCTCCGAACTTCAAGATACTTGCAAATCCACTAGAGTCTCTGTTTTCCATAACTTCATCACGCCCTAAGAACTTGATTTTCCGTGCAACGCTTGACAAACTCTAGTAGATTCTATTATTTATATATTATGCCACTTTTATCTCAGAGTTATCCGGGGTAACTTGATAAGATGATGATATTTGATTAGTGATGATTGTTAATAAGTATGAAAGCTGGCACTTTATCCATTTTGAGATCATTCAAGCGGAGGTTCATAAGTGATAATTCAGGGCTATTCAAAGGATTTTAAGCAAAGAATTTTAGACATTCAGTTAGATTATGAAAGAGACCATCCGGACGCCGAGAAATTCACGGCTGACGATTTCAGAAATCCTTTGCTGAACGGAAGAAAGAATATTCTTCTGGCAGTCGATAATGGAAGGGTTCTGGGATTTTCAAGATTCTTCTCCCGGCAGAATTTCTCAAGAGAGTTCTTTCATCACATTTGGCTCGAAATAATACTTGAGCACTTCGCAGATCCGGATCTAATGTCTGCCCTTTACAAAGCTTCGATTCCTTTGATTATCGAATCCACGAGGGGCTTCTTTCCGTCCGCCGGGAGGCGAATATGTGTGAAAGTCGCCGACACCGAGAAGACTAAGAGTGATTTCTTTTCCTCAGCAGGATTCACTCACTGGATCGACTTTATTTACATGGAGAAGGATCTCAGTGAAGAGATCTCTTCTTATAGCCTTCCTGAGGGTTTAAATATCGCAGAGCTGAAACCCAGAAGAGAGCCGGAGATTTTGCAATATCTCAGGGTTGAGCAGATATGCTTTCCCGATTCCCCACTAGAATACAAGTATCTCAATTACTTCTTCAGTAGAGACGAATGGAGACGAGAAGGCGTAATAATTGCCGCCATCGATGCCGGAGGAAACATTGCAGGAAGTGTAATGGTTTATCCCGATGCTCAGAACAGCGCTAAGTGCTACACTGAGGAAATCTTTGTGGTACAGGAGTGGAGAGGAAAGGGCGTGGCAAGAGCCCTCTTGGCGACTTCTCTTACATACCTTAAGAAACTGGGCAAGACACGGGCAATTCTATCGGTGACGTCTGACAGAACCTCGGCAAAGAAGATCTATGAAAAAGCCGGATTCAAAGTTCGGCTGAAAAGAAGAGTTCTCGCACTGGAAATATGAACAACAGTTTTCAACTCCTGTTCACCTACCATTGTCTGAAGGCTTAAAGGCGTCGAGGTATTGTGATAAACGAGTGAACTGCATAGTTACTTATGATCAAACACATACCTCTCTTGTTTGCACTCTTCATCATTATCTATCATACATACTCTCAAGCGAGAGGTTAGTTCATTGAATCTTCCGAACTTTTCTTGGAAAGCAGCATTGAGGAATTGAAGGCCGCTTATAGAGTTCTAAACACAGACTATGTCTGTTTGACATGTGAAATGTCTTTTAAGAAGGGAGAGGTCTTTGGAAATCCCGATGAAGTTCTTATAGACGCCGAAATGGCAGCGAAAGAACACAGATCTAGAAACCGTGTTTCGCCCTTTCACTCTATTCTCATGCATGAAAGGAACTACACCGGACTCTCAGAACACCAGCAGACAATGATAGCGTATTCTTGCACATCACTGGGCAACAAATAAACTCAAAAAAACTGAACTTGAGTCAACGACACGTGAGAAATCATAGATCAGGACTGAGAGAGAAGGCTAGACAGGCAAAGACCTTTCTTCTTTTTCACGAGATGATGGAACCCAGCGTAATTAAGGAAGACAGAATAGTAGATGTACGTGGAAACGCAGCTACGGTAGATGAGCAGTAAGCTGTTACTGAGCGCGAACGAGCGTAGCGGCTCGCGAAAACTTCAGTGAGTCCGGTGAGTTGATCAGACTTAGGAATAGGCAGAAGGACAGGAATAGTGCCATGGGAGATCGCAGGTGTTTGTGAGCCAGTGCTGAGAAACAACAATGAAGAGGTAAACGAGAAGTTGAAGAGATTCTGCGATGATTAGTTCTTTTGGGAAGATATCTCATTGAATAGAGCTTGAGAGTGGGGAAGTCCGACGGTAGTTTGTACTGGCTTGTTTCTAATGAAGGCAAAGATTTTGTTAAGCCACCTCCCGTAATCCCTTTTCAGCCGAAATAGTTGAGATCGCTATAATAAGCTTTTACAGTTGTTAACAATTCACGATGGTATAATTATATTAGATATACAAACGAATATCTATTTCAAAACGGAGGTGTTTTTTTGAAGCTGCTAACCAAAAACGAGAAGATCACTATTGATCGATTTGAGAACATGGAAACTGCCGACAAGGAAATCGGAATCGACAGAATCGTCGACTTCCTTCATACTCACCTTGAAGAGTACGGTGACGATAGAAAAGCAATCTGGAGATCCATTGAATATGCCTTCTCGAACGAAGCGGGTAAAGGTGGCTTCGTTCTTATTGCAAGACATGGAGAGAGGATTCTTGGTGCTTCTGTAGTAAACGACACGGGGATGAAGGGGTATATACCAGAACACATACTCGTTTACATCGCGGTTGACAGAGAAGCCAGAGGCATAGGCATCGGTAAAAAACTGATCAAACAGATAAAGAGAATGTGCAACGGCGATATTGCCCTGCATGTTGAAGAGAATAACCCTGCAAGGTTTCTCTATAAAAAGATGGGATTCAAGACAAAGTACGCAGAAATGCGTTTTGCTCAAGATTAGTCGAAGACACCTTATAGTTCTATGAAAACAACGTCAAATGTGAGAGAATAAATATAGATAATAATAGTCGGATATTAATTGGAGGTCTGATTTATGTCTGTAGAAAATGGAAGGAACGTTCTAGTTGTTTATTACTCTCATGACGAAAGTACTAAATCAATTGCCGAATCAATTGCAGGCGAAACCAATGCCGATCTTCTCGAGCTAAAACCGGTGGAAAAAAGTGGCGGAAGAAAAGTGAAGTACATTTGGGAAGGGGAGAGTGTTAGTATGGACCCCGTGCCGGATCTTGAACCTTTTTTGCTTGACCCCGACAATTACGACCTAATTTTTATTGGTTCACCGGTTTGGGCAATGAGCTACGCACCGCCAATCGAAAGCTTCATTAGAAAAACCAAACTTTCCAATAAAAACATCGCTCTATTTTGTACCCATGAGGGCCTAATGGGAATAGTTTTCCAGGAGTTGATAAGCAAGCTTTCGGAAAACAAAATTGTCGGTGCCATAGATTTCTACGATCCAATAGGTTCCGGCGTAAAATATGCAGCCAACGCAAGTGCAAACTGGGCCAGACAGGTCCTGAAATCCCTGTCCTAGTATGAAATGAGACTTACTAAAGATGGCTCTTGTCTTTAAAGCGAGGCAAGAGCTTTCCTTTTCAAAACTGACGATTTGTCTTTATTGAGAGCGTAAAAATTAGATTAATCTAGCGGTGCGATTCCACGTTCTGTCGACCACTCTATTCGCTTTCCAATTGTTCACGGAAGTTCTGATATGCCGAAGAAATACGGTATAATCTGCGTGAGGTCTTTTTTCATGGTATATGGGAGTTGATTCTAATGGAAGATTACAGATGGATCTACCTGGCCATTCTTCTGCAAGCAGCCTTGCTCGGCACGGTGCTTTTCCTTGGGGACACTTTGTTTCATTCTTCTGTTGAAAGCGAGTTTGTTAAAGAGATTACTGCAAAGGAAATCGGTAGCTCCTTGCTAGGTGATTACTTGAAAGGCTTTGAAGATCGTTGGCTTCCAGAAGAGTCACGGCTTACCGGATATTTGATTGAGGACGTAATAGTTTTAGAGGAGACAGACAACTATACAGTTCTGCTTGCTTCCATCTCGGTTAAGCCAACCGATATCGATAGCTGCTTATGGAATTCTTTGGGTTCAAGAGAAGGTAGCTGGATAAAAGACATACGGCTCTCTGTCTATTTGGAAAGAGATCAGACGGGTAAATTTACAATTGTAAAAACCGTTCCTGCTATTTAGGAAAGATATCGACACAGTTTCTGCCGCTTTTCTTTGCCGCGCACAGCACACTGTCGGCTCGGTGTATCATTTCGTCGACACTATCGTCGTTTTCTGGCAAACGTGTTATTCCTATGCTCACCGCTGTTTACGGTTTTTCTTGGCAGATTTCTCTCGGCTGATCAAGTACTCTTTCCCCCACAGACCTGGCATCTTCGAGGGATACTCCGGTAAGAATAATTAAGAATTCAACGCCTCCCCACCTGACTATTCGTTCACCACTTCTAATGATCTTCTTAACAGATTCAGCAAGCTAAGAAAGCACAGAGTCACCATAGACACGACCGGAAGAGTCATTTAACTTCTTAAAACCGTCTACATCCATCATTATCAATTAAAATCTGAGAGGTTTCTTTTCGCTCTCTCGGTTTCTGCTCTCGAAAACTTCTTTAATCCATACCTGCCGAGTGCTCCCGTGAGAGGGTCGTTAAAGGTTGGCCTTGTCATCTCGAATATGTTTCTTATTCTGTTGATTGCCTCTGCAGCATGGACTATAAGAACTTCCGCCAGCTCAATGGCTTCACTACTAAATTCATCCGGCCCTGAAGATATCGTTTGGAAGACCCCCGTATCTTCCAACAGATTTGCTGAGAGCCGATCTGTATTCGCTACTTCTCGGTTTTTCCTCCCTGCCCTTCGAAGTATCTGGAAAGACTGGCGTCTTCCCTTCTCATAAAGTCCTGCCGCCTTCTCCCTACTCTTTTCTGTAACGGACTTCACCGTTGTCAGAAACTGGCTCGGTTTCTCTCTTAACAACAAGGCTTCCAAGCTCTACAATATCAAGACCGGGCATATCGAACTCCAGAATTTTCTTGGTCACCACGATCAGATCACAGACATGTTCTTCACTTGCAGCCTTTGAAAGATCAAGAGCGACTTATTGGAGTTTTCTAATCTTTTTCCTGCTCTCCTAAAGTTCTTTATTCGTTATCTTCAATCCGTTATTTCAACAAAGAATTTCGCACATCCAAACCTGAAACCTTCTCGTCGTAATCGATAACCATACTCCTGAAACATCTCTCGAAATTCTCAGACTTCACAAACTCAACAAAGCTCTCTCCCCCATGGTAAGAGACGGAATCGGAAACTCTCAACCCCGATTCCCTGGCTCCTCTATTGAGGAACACGGAACCCGAATAATTGTCTTCGAAGCAAAGGCCGACAGGTGAGTTTTCAGTAATTGCCATAACATTTGAAAGGAAGAAGTTGCGATGTCTATCTTTCGCCAAATGTCTTTCCAGATCCACTAAATACGATCTTAGCCGAAGAATCTCCGCTCCTTTCGGCATGACCCACGTAATTACGTTCTTTCTCAGAATTTTGCTGCCTTAAAGCGAAATTTACAAGCCTCTCCATCCCACGATCTATAGATGAGTTAAAACGATTCCCACGCCGAGGATCGACGAGAGTCGTTCAAGATCGAGATCCTATTCATCAAGACCATGGAACAAGCGGTTGAGTTCCTTAATTTCTTAAATTTCTTCTGCGTAATTTCTCCATTCCTCATTCGGAGAACAGGTTCTATCCTCTTGGTCTCTCTGGCTTCAGAAAAGGAATCACAGAGTCGACATATCAACATATAAGTCGCTCTAGTTATACATTTGCTCTTCCTTCTATCTAGTTCTGAGGAGTACAACGCTGTACCAAAAAGGGAAAACCTCTGGTTGAACGATACGTTTTGAGTTAGTATAATTTAGTTGCTCGTATAAATGTTTAGGATGAGATCATTGTGAAAAAGACCTATCAATGGACAACGAAAAGTATCACCATAATCGTCGTTTTGATTCTGCTAAAGTCTTTCGTATTTTACGGCTACGCCGCTGAGCTTGCAAGGCTGTCAGTGTTGCTTGGGACTGTTGCCTGGATGGCATTCCTGCTGCTCTTGTTCTGGATTGTATTCAAAGGCAAGTTTTTTCTCTTATATTGCATTATTTCATGCATACTCTTTGTAGATTTTTTATACTTTCAGTACTTCGGTTTTCTCCCATCGGTTAAGGAGCTTGTGCATGTCGGACACGTCGGTGCAATAAGTGAAAGCATAGTCTATGTTCTTTATCCAATAAGTTTTGTCTTTATCATCGATCTCATACCTGTTGGACTATACTTGAGAAAGAAGCAGTCTAGACAGGGCGAAACACCCATAAGGAAACCGACCTATTCGGACAGAATTATTACGTTTGTCTTACTTATTAGCCTTTTAATACCATTTTCTTCGGAAAGCCTCCAATCTTACTTTGTCTTCAACAGATATGGAGTCTTTGCCTACCATATGTTTGATCTTGTTAGGGCGATTCCGGGAGTCGATGGGGGGATAACTGTTGACGAAAAAGTCTCTTATAGTGGCTACGTGAATAAAATGGCTGAGCGGGGTAAATATTTTTCCGTTGCGAAAGATAGAAACATCATTGTCATTCAGCTCGAATCGTTTCAGGACTTTCTAGTCAACTTCGTTTACAACGACCAGGAGATAACACCTAATCTTAATCGGTTGGTTTCGAGTGATTCGATCTATTTCGATGAAATCTATCAACAGGTTGGAGCAGGAAACACCTCTGATTGCGAATTTGTAATTCTCAATTCAATGCATGCACTTGGTGATGTTTCAGTTTATCAGACTCGGGAAGAGAATAGCTTTTACGCTTTGCCGTCGCTTCTGAAATCCAAAGGTTATTTTCCGGTTGCCTTTCACGGCAATAATGGTTGGTTCTGGAATCGCGAGAAGATTTATCCTTCATTGGGATTTGATGATTTCATAAGTCTCGAGGATATGGAAAACGATGAGATTATTGGTTTTGGTTTGAGCGATTCTTCTCTTTTCAAACAGACACTGGGACACCTAAGAGGAATCGAAGAGCCTTTCTTCGCGTTCATTGTAACGCTTACAAGCCATAATCCCTATGAAATACCTGAGGAACTGAGAGCAATTGAACTCCTTCCAGAACATGAGGGCACTCTTTTCGGAAACTACATTCAATCGGTACACTATACCGATGCTGCATTGGGCGAATTCATTGAAGGACTAAAAGAGGCCGGCCTTTACGACAGCTCACTCATTGCTCTTTATGGAGACCACGCAGGGCTATATCCTTTCAACAAAGAAAACAAAGATATATTGAGTGAGCTTCTCGCTTGTGAGTACGATTTCGTACACGCTATGAACATTCCACTCTTATTTCATATTCCCAATTCTAATCTCGATGTCCTGAACTCCAAACCAGGCGGTCAGATTGATTTCTTTCCCACACTGCTTAATCTCATCGGGATCGTAGAAAAGAGCGGAATACTGTTCGGTCGAGATCTTCTTAATTCGTCGTCGGGATTTGCCGCATTCACTCATTATGTTCCCGAAGGCTCATTCATCGACAATAACAGGATTTTCATAATGTCCAGCGACGGAATTCTCGATAACAGTGAAGCAGTTGAGAGAAGAACGGGTAAAATGATCACCCCGTACAGCTGCCTGGACGGTTACAAAGATTCTATACAGCAGATACAGGCTTCGAAATATTTGATACTAAATGACTCTATTTCAAATCTAATGGGTGTTAGCAACGAAAGAGATAATCGATTCTGAAAGGTTAAACCCAAGTAATCTTTACATTCAGGTTATGTAGCCAGATATTCCAGCACTAGGTCAGCTTCAAAACAATTCTCATCAGAATTCAATATGCTCCGTGCAGGTTTTCTCTGGTCATTCTATCCTGGCTTTCCTTTCGAGTCTGACTATTCCTTGAGACCAGTTCCTACAAGGCTTTTCACAAAGAGATTCTGCAAAAGAAAGAAGACTACAAGGGTCGGAATCACCGCTACCATCGTACCGGCCATAATGATTCCCCAGTTGTTCGCCGACTCAGCATCGATAAGCATCTTGACTCCGATCTGCACTGTTTTCATCTTGTCTTCCATCGTAACTATCAGCGGCCAGAGATAAATGTTCCATGAATAAACAAAGTTTATGATCGCGGAGCCTGCAATGATCGATTTTGAAAGAGGCAAGAGAATTTTTAGAAAGTATTTAATTGGTCCGGCTCCATCAATTCTTGCCGCATCCTCAAGAGAAAGGGGGATAGTCATGAATTGCTGTCTCATTAAGAAAGTGTTTGTTGCACTCGCCATGAAAGGTATGGTGAGGGCCCAGTATGTATTCACCCATCCAAATTTATTCATTAAGGAGAACAAGGGAACGATCATTATCGTCTCCGCAGGCAAGAATAGAGTTGCAAAAAGAAACCCGAAGGCGAGCCCTCTTCCTGCAAATCTGAAGTTCGAAAAGGCATATCCCGCAAGTGTTCCAGTAACGAGTTTCCCAAGAGTAATCGCAAGCGATACAATTGCGCTGTTCAGAAGTAAACGCGCAAAAGGAACTGTCTTGAAAGCATCAAAGTAATTCTGGATGTGAAAGGCCGTAGGGAAAAACTTCGGTGGAAATGAAAAGACGCTTTGAGGCGGCTGAAGGCTCATAGTTATGGCCAAAATAACAGGCATAATGAATATGAAAGATACTGTGATCAATATTATCTCTATGATTATTGTATTAACTAACTTCCTAGTGGACTTCTTCATGACTACACCTCATTGATAGTGAACTCGTCTTTCTGCAACGGTGAAGTAGACTATTGTGACTACGACCATTATCATGAACATTATTACGCTTTGCGCTGAGGCGGGTCCTCTTTTCTGATAAGTGAATGCGTCAAGATAAAGCCTATATATCATATTTGTCGTGTAACCTCCGGGACCGCCCTTCGTCATTACATCGACTATTGCAAACGACGTGAACATCGTGCTGACAATGTTCATGATGACCAAATAGAATGTTATTGGTGAAACTAAAGGAAATATGATTCTCCAGGTCTTTTTCATGACCCCTGCTCCATCAAGAGTTGCTGCTTCAAGAAGGTCTCCCGAGACGTTCTGAATACTTGCAATATAGAAGATCATGTTGAAAGGCAAGATCTTCCACACTGTTGCAAAGATCAGCGCGTAGAACGCGTAAGGCTTTGAAGTTAACCATTCAACCTGAAGTCCAAATAGTTTCATGAATACATAGTTTACGTGGCCAACAACCGGGTTCAAAAGGAAGGTCCAAAGGGTGCCGGCTATCGCCGGGGAAATAGCATAAGGCGCGAAGAGAAAGGTCCTGTAAAGTTTCGTTCCTGGAACGTTCTGTGTGAGGAGCATAGCGATTATGAAACCAAGGAAAATAGATAATGTAACAGAAAGCCCGACATAGATGACAGTTAGTTTCACTGAGGAAAGATACTGCTCATTGTTGAAGAGGTTTATGTAATTCTGGATTCCCACAAATGTCGTTTTGTTACCAAAGGTAGACACTCTGTAGAGACTCATTCTAAATGCTTCTACTGCAGGATAATAAATGAATAAAACGATAATCAGAAAGGTAGGTACCAGCAGAAGGTATGGTAACCACTTTCGCATTCTACACCTCCAGCATCAAGCGGAGCGGGCTGATCGCCCGCTCCGGCCAATAAAAGAGCATTAGTAATTGGCTTCGTTATAGTCGCGAATTGCTTGAGTTGCTCCATCTTCGGCGTACTTCAGCGCCTCGGAAGGAGTCATTTCTTTGGCGATCATCTTTTCAATCGCGGTTGTTACCACGGTTCTTATCTCAGGGAATGCTCCAGTTATTGCTCCGTTAGTATTGTAACTCTGGACTGAAAGCAGAAGTTGTAAGAGCGCTGTCAGGTGATCCGGGTAATCACCGTAATACCCGCTGGCAACGAGTTTCTCAACGGAATCCTTTCTAACCGGGAAGTATCCAGTGGCTTTGTGCCATTCAATCTGCTGCTCGGTGCTAGCCATGAACTTGATAAACTCCCAGGCAGCCTTGGTTTCTTCGTCTGGATGGCCATCGATAAGCCAGAGACTTCCACCGCCTATGATCGCTCCTCCAGCTTTCGAATCAGAGGGTCTTGGCAAAAAGACACTACCAAGCTCAAAACCGTTCGTCTTGGCGGATTCCATCATCAGGGCGACATCCGAAGTGGAAGTCATCAACATTGCCGCTTTTTGCGAAATAAACAGGTTTCTTGCAGCGGTCCAGTCTTCAAACTTCGTGTTTATCATTGTACCTTCCTGCGACATGGTATTCCACCACTCGAAGATCGCCAGACCTTCAGGAGTATTGAAGACTGCCTTCGTTGGTCTTCCGGTTCTGCCGTTGTTCTGATCAATTAGCGGGGCGTCCTGTGCCGCCAGTAGTTGCTCAAAGAACCATGAATTAAGAGATACGGTAAATCCTGCCTGCTCCACGTTTCCAGCCGAGTCCTTTATGGTAAGCTTCCTGGCCACTTCGATGAAATCTTCAAAAGTAGTCGGAGGATTATGCGGATCTAGACCGGCCTTTTCAAAGAGAGACTTGTTGTAGAAAACGATTGCGTTTGATGAATTGAACGGCATCGAATAGAGTTTGCCGTTTACCCGGTAATAGTTGAGAACCTGTGGCATGAACTTTCCGATATCGAAAGTTGGGTCGGCCTCCATCATCTCTTCAATGGGGATTGCAACTCCGCCGTCGATCATCATCTGAGTCCCGATTTCGAATACCTGAACCACGTGGGGAGCTGTTCCTGCCTGCACAGCTGCGATCATTTTGTTCAGAGTATCTCTGTAGCTTCCGGTGTACTGAACTTCGACTTCAATGTCGGGGTGCAACTCCATGAACGCATCTGCCTGCGACTGCAGGAAATCGATTCTCCACCCACCCATTGCATGCCAGAACTGGATAGTAGTTGCTGAGAGAATAAGTGAGAACATCAAAACGACCGAAACAAGAAGAAACTTTTTCAAAAGAATCACCTCCATAATTGGGATAGAATCTAGAGCTGAAGCAACTTCTCAGATACACAAAGAAAAAACCGCCCCCGAAAAAGGTAGGCAGTTTTCTCTTCGTCAGTACCACCGTGTTTTCATTGTACAATAAAGCTCACAAAAAACAAAACAAATAGTCATACTAATTATTCTTTGTTCCTTACGCGGTAATCGAGAAGGAGCTTGTCAATCTCTTCAATCTTTCCGCTTTCTGCCTTCCAGAAGTCCTGTGACATTGTCTTGTTCAGCTCTTCAACAGACCTTCCCTGTTGCTCAACCCAAGTATAGTACTTTAGATTGTGCCATCTCAATCTATTATCCATAGTCCCCTCGAATATCCAGTCTGTCTTTGCACCAAGAACATATGATTCAAATCTGTGTCTGGCTTCATCCCTGGTGAGTTGTCCATAAGTTTTGGACATGTTTTCCATCACAGAGTGGTAGCGGTCGATGTTGTCAGTCGCAATAGTCACGATGTTGTCTTTGTCGCTCATTCTGTAGTACTTCGCCATCTTTATCGCACCGACAATGTTCGCTACTCCTGAAATGCCAAAAATGTCGGCCATTGTATCGACATCGTCTGCTTTAAGAAACTCTTTCAAGAACTTCTTACCTTCTTCGTCGGTCATTACCTGAAGAAGTTTCTTACACTCGATATCGTCAAGCGCAACAACTGCATCGTTGTTCATTACATTGTGAATCCATGTGACGTGTTTATCCCCGATCCCCTGAATGTCGTGACCTCCATAACCGTTAAGTGATAGAGTCGGACATTGCACAGGTTCTCCAGCAACGATTTTAACTTCGGGATACACTTCCTTTATTCTGTCCCCACATGCAATAGTTCCTGCCGAGCCCACCGTTGCCACTACTGCCGAAACTCTTCCGTTGCCAAGCCTGAGTTCGTCCATCATTTCCAGAATCGTATTTCCAGTTACGTAGTAATGAAATCTATAATTACCGAGCTCATCGAACTGATTGAGCACCCGTACTTTTTCCGGATTGGCCGCTTTAAGTTCCTTCGCCTTATCGTAGATTTCTTTCACGTTTGACTCGCACCCTGGAGTTGCGAATACTCTAGCTCCATACTCTCTAATGATGTTGAATCTCTCCGCCGACATTTCTTCGGGAAGAATAACCACGGAGTCAAACTTCATTCTACAGCCGACCCATGCACCACCGATTCCGTAGTTGCCAGTAGATGGCCAAACCAGAGTATGGTAAGTAGGATCCACTTCTCCCCTCAACACTTTTTCCATCAAAATCGAATACGTTGCTCCTACCTTGTGGCTTCCAGTTGGGAAGTCTTTACCATACAGTACAACGATATTCGCATCTACTCCAGTGAACTCCTTTGGAAGAACAAAATAGTAGATCCTGTTATCGATATCTCTCCAGGAAATGTTGTAAAGGTTTATTGGATCCAGGGGATCTTCCTTTCTCATCTTCCATGCAATCTCTCTAGTTTTTCTATCGATCTTCTCTGGATGCAACATCTCCTCGAATGTTGGACCGAGTACGAACTTACCCATGCTAATCCTCCTTGTTTACGAACAACTATTCTTGTAAAGACGACCCATTTTCTAAGAGCTGAAGCACATATTCTGGGGTAACCGGAATCCTTCTAACACGCCTCCCTATTGCCATAGAAATTGCATTTGCAACTGCGGCAGGTACCGGCATCAGTGAAGGCTCCCCTATCCCCTTCGCTCCGTAAGGTCCCTCTGGAAAGGGATCCTCCACAACATCAATGACCAGTTCTTCGGGAAGTTCGTGGACAGTCGGAATGATGTAAGTGTTGAAATTGTCGGAAATGATCTTTCCGTCCTTTTGCTTCATGTCTTCGAATATTGCGTATCCCATCCCCTGCGCAAAACCGCCTTGAATTTGGCCAATCACTCCTTCAGGATTGACCGATCTACCGACGTCATGGGCTGTGAAAGCTTTGATAACTTTGCTGTAGCCTGTCGCCAGATCGACCTCGACCTGAACGACCTGGCTTGCATATGAGTAGGTGACGTATGCCTCCCCGATTCCGTTGTCCATATCGAATTTCAGTTTAGGCGTCTCATACCAGCCTGTTTCGAAAAGTTTCACATTTCTCTTGTAGGCATGTTCGACTACTTCATCGAATGACAACTTTTTCCCACTTTCGCCATAAACAAACCCTTCTTCAAATCTCACAGATGAGAGCGGGCTACCGGTGAGTTCACAGAACACAGGGGCCAATTTCTCCCGCAAAGAAGCGCAGGCGTTTTTCACCGCGTTCCCGGAGTAAATGGTGGTTCTCGATGCGACTGTGGGCCCGCTGTCTGGAACGAAGGCGGTATCCGGTTGATGAACAACAATCTTGTCTATGCTCTGCCCCAATTCTTCCGCCGCGATAATTGAGATCACCGTCTTAGCACCCTGACCCATTTCCGTTCCGCCAATCCTCACTTCGACAGAACCATCCCTGTCTATCAGCACGTGTGCGCCGGACTTGTCGAGAGCCTGACCTCCTGCACCGAGGCTGACCCCATAGAAGATGTGAGAGAGACCAACCCCTCTTTTTACTTCTTCACTAGACTTATTGAATTCCTCCGTCTCTTTCACAAGTTCCTTCCATTTCGAAGCCTTCTTAACTCTTGAAAGAGTCTCTGGAGCACCAACGCTGTTAACTAACAGATGATCGGTAGAGGTCCTGGAACCCGGTCTAAGAGTGTTAATTTCTCTGAACTCCATTGGGTCGAACCCCATCTGGACAGCAATATCATCCAGCATGCTCTCAACCGCAAAGAGAACTTGAGGAGAACCGAAACCTCTGAAGGCTCCCGGAGGAACTTTGTTAGTATAAACTGCATAAACATCGACGTCAACATTTTCTATTTCGTAAGCTCCGGCCGCATGAACAAGCGTTCTAAAGATAACTATCGGAGTAAGGGTTGCATACGCTCCCATATCCATGTATGCCTTTATCGTCATCGCTTTGATTTTCTTTCCTTCAAGGGCAACTTTATAGTGAGACTTTATGGGATGACGCTTCGAAGTTGTCTGGATGTCTATTTCTCTTGAATAAATTAGTTTCGCCGGCCTTCGAAGGTTATAGGCCACTATGGCTGCATATGAAGCGACATAAGAAGGAATGTCCTCTTTTCCTCCAAATGCACCGCCGGTTTCGGTTTGAATAACTCTTACTCGGCTCATAGGAATGCCCAAGACATTCGACACGGCCCCTTGCACATAGTAAGGACACTGCATTGTTCCGTAAACAGTGAACCCGTAGTCAATGTCGGGCACCACTATTACTCCCTGGGTCTCCATATAAGCCTGCTCCTGATAGTGGGCGTAGAACTCGCCTTCGAAAATGTGCTCTGAATTCTCAAAAAACTTCGAGGCATTTCCTTTACGAATTCTTCTCGAAACGCCTATATTGGACTTACCATGAATAACGATTTCATCCTTAATTGCCTCTTCTATTGTTAGAACCGGTTTGAGCTCTTCGATCTCAACATTTACCAGCTCGGCGGCTTCCTCGGCTATCTTCTTGCTGCTTGCAGCAACAACAGCTACTACATCACCGTAAAATCTTACTCTTTCGCCCTCCTTGACTAGACAAGGCATATCCTTTATCACATCGCCAAGCTGGTTTTCCCCGGGAACGTCTCTCCAGGTGAAAACACCCTCGACACCGGGAATCCTTTTTGCGGAAGAAGCATCAATACTCTTCAGAACTCCATGTGCTTTCTTTGCAATAACAAGAGCGCAGTTCACCTGTCTATCAAAAGACACATCTGCTGCGAACTTTGCTCTGCCGCTCACCTTCTCCCGGGCGTCGACTCTGTTGATTTTTTTGCCGACCACCTTCTCGTGTCTTTCAGGCATCTTCACCCTCCTTAACGAACAGCGCGACAAAATCATTTTTTTCAACGTCGACAAGGCCGAGATTCGTCAGCTTCAGCTTGGGGATAACTGAAAGCTGCACAAAAGAAAGCGTCATGAAGAGATCGGGTAAAGTGCTACCCATAATCTTTGTAGCTTCTTTCAGTTCTGTTAATCTTTCTGCGACTTCCCTACTGGTAAGATCCGACATCAGGCCAGCGATCTTCAAAGGAAGCTCGGATGTTATCTTACCGTCAACGACGGAAACCAACCCTCCACCCATTTCTATCACTCTGTTTGCCGCACAGACCATATCGGAATCATTCACTCCCAATACACCAAGATTGTGCGAATCATGTCCAACAGAAGTTGCCACTGCCCCCTTCTTTAGCCCGGAGCCCTTTGCAAACGCGACAGACATAGACTTACCTTCGCAATAGCGACAGACGGAGGCCAGTTTCAAGACGTCACTATCGACATCGCTGACAACACAGCCGTTCTCAATCTTTGCGTCAGTTATTAGGCCTCCGGTAAGCACCTCGCTTCCAAGAAGCTCTATTACTCTGATTTTTCTTCCCTCAGCCTTAACTCTTAAGTCATCCTCACAAATCTTCTGGCACTTGAATGTATTTGTCCTTTCCTGTGGAAAACTCTTTGAGATGACATCAATAACCAGTCTTCCATCTCTAGCTACGATTCTAGAATCTTTGAAAACGATTCTCGGATTGAACGACTCTAGATTGTCTACCACTACGAGGTCGGCCTTGTACCCGGGAGCAATAGCGCCCATCGAACGCAAATTGTAATGTCTGGCAGTGTTTATCGTCGCTGCTCTTATAGCGATTATTGGATCTATACCGTGCTCTATGGCCTTCCGAATATTGTAGTCTATATGGCCCTCTCTGATAATGTCGTCGGGATGCTTGTCGTCGGTACAAAATGATACAAAGGGATAAGTCTTCTCGTTTATTAGAGGGAGAAGAGCAACTAGATTTCGCTCCACACTTCCCTCTCTGATAAGTATCTGCATACCTCTGGAAAGTTTTTCTCTCGCTTCCTCGACGTAAGTGCACTCATGTTCCGACCTTACAAAAGCGCATATGTAGGCATTTAGAGGCTTACCCAAAACTCCAGGGATGTGACCGTCTATCTTCTTGTACTTGTGTCGAATCAACTCAATCTTCGCTATTGAATCCCGATCACCGTTTATGATATCCGGGAAGTTCATCACTTCGCCCAATCCGAGAACTCTGTTCTGGAATTTCTCCACAAAACCTATCATATCCATTACGCTGATCCTTGCCCCCGACGTTTCCAAGGCAGATGCGGGAACGGCGGAAGGGATCATGATGTAAAGATTCACAGGAACTCCCTCTGTGGACTTGATCATGTATTCTATCCCGGAAAGGCCCATTACATTGGCAATTTCATGGGGATCGGCTATCGCTGTGGTTGTGCCTTTTGCTAGGATTGTCTTCGAAAACTCGACCGGCGAAACCATGGATGATTCGATATGAAGGTGAGCATCGATAAGACCAGGCACCACATAAGAACCTTCAAGATCTATAACCTCTAGCCCATCTTCATAGTCGCCGATTCCGGCAATGCGTTTCTTGAAAAGAGCCAGGTTGGCCTCTTCTATCTCCCCGCTGAAAACGTTCACGATCTTGCAGTTCTTAAGAAGAACATCGGCTGGTCTGTCGCCACGTGCGACCGGTATTATGTCGATGATATTCGTTTTAATCGCCCCCCTTCAAGGACTTGTAAGCTACGAAAGCAAGACCCCCGAGGTGCAGGGGTCTTGTAATCATTCGAAAATGCTTGTTGCGCTTCTCATGTTGACTTCTTGCGAAAGCTTATCCATGAATTCCTGCAGAGCAATTGAACCCAGATCCTTCTCACTTCTCAGCCTTACCGATATGGTCCCGTCTTCTTTCTCTCTGTCTCCAACGATGATCATATAAGGTACTTTCATCAGCTGAGCCTCACGGATCTTGTAGTTAGTTGACTTCTGGCGATCATCGACTTCAACCCTGAAACCTCTGGACTTTAATTCGGCCGCAACCGATTCCGCATATTCTGCATGCCTGTCGGCTATCGGGATCACTGAAACCTGGGTAGGAGCAAGCCAAGCGGGGAAAGCTCCGGCGAAATGCTCAATCAAAATACCCATGAACCTCTCAACGGAGCCGAATATCGCTCTGTGAATCATGACGGGCTGATACTCTTCGTTATCGGGTCCAACATACTTGATCCCAAAACGCTCGGGCATCATGAAATCAAGCTGAATTGTAGCACACTGCCATTCCCTACCAAGCGAATCCTTTATATGATAATCGATCTTAGGACCATAGAAAGCTCCATCACCTTCATTTACCTTAAACTCCATTTTCTTTGCCACAAGTGAATCTTCTAATGCCTTTGTGGCGATATCCCACAGCTCAACTTCGCCCATGTAATCTTCGGGTCTCGTCGAAAGCTCTGCTCTATACTCGAAGTTGAATGGGGAGTATATTTTCTGAACGAAATCGATTACTCCCATTATCTCCTGTTGAATCTGCTCACGAGTACAGAATATGTGTGCATCATCCTGAACAAATCCTCTGACTCTGAACAGCCCGTGCAAGACACCAGATCTCTCATATCTATGAACCTTTCCAAATTCAAACAGTTTCATCGGAAGATCACGATAGCTTACCGATGATGACTTGTATATAATTATGTGGCCGGGGCAATTCATTGGTTTGACAGCGAACTGCTGATCTTCTTTCTCCGTGAAATACATGTTGTCCCTGTAATGATCCCAGTGACCAGATGTTCTCCAAAGCGCATCTGACATAATCTGAGGGGTGCTAACTTCCCTGTAACCATCTTCAACATGCTTCTCTCTCGAAAACTGAAGCAGTTGATTAAGCATCTCCGTCCCCTTAGGCAAAAAAACAGGCATACCCGGAGCATATTCGTAATTGATTGTGAAGAGACCAAGCGCCGGGCCAAGTTTCCTGTGATCTCTCTTCTTTGCCTCTTCTATCATCCTCAGATAGTCTTCGAGATCACTCTTTTTTGCGAAGGCAGTGCCGTAAACCCTCTGAAGCATCTTGTTGTTCTCGTCGCCCCTCCAGTACGCACCGGAAACGGATGTAAGCTTGAAATACTTTACCTTACCAGTCGAAGAAACGTGAGGACCCCTGCAGAGGTCAACAAATTCGCCCTGCTTGTAGAAAGTAACCTTTTCAGCACCCGTGTCCTTAACCAGATCCTCTATCAGCTGGACTTTATAAGGCTGATCTTCTCTCTTCATAAGTTCAATGGCTTCTGATACAGGCAGTTCGAATCTCTCAACCGGAAGATCTTCCTTAATTATCTTGTTCATCTCCGATTCAATCTTCGGTAAATCCTCTTCCGTGATTCTCGTCTCGCCAAGATCTATGTCGTAATAAAACCCATTTTCTATGGTTGGCCCGATTGCTAGCTTGACTTTCTCCTTGCCATACAATCTCATTATCGCCTGGGCTAGTATATGGGACATAGTGTGTCTGAAGAAACGAGATGACTCGGGATCTTTGTCCAGGACAAGCTTGACCGAAGCGTCTTTTTCGATGGGCCGTTCAAGATCCCAAAGTTCTTCGTCGACAATCGCTCCAAAAGCACGTCTTGCAAGTCCCTCGGAAATGTCCTTTGCAATCTCCGCCGGTGTTATACCTGATTCGTATTCCTTTATCGAACCATCGGGCAGTTTTATCGAAATTGCCATTCTATCCTCCTGATTACGGTATAATCGCCACAGCCTCGATTTCTACCGGCGCGTTTTTTGGCAGGTTGGAGACCTCTACTACGGCTCTGGCAGGTTTGTGACCCTTAAAGTAAGTAGCATAGATCTCATTTAGAATCGAAAACTTACCCATATCCCTTACGTAAACGTTGACCTTTACGATATTATCTGGGCTCGACCCGCCGGCGGCGACTACCGAGAATAAGTTGTCTAGTGACTGTTTACAAGCTTCTTCAAAATCCGTCACCATTTCGCCAGTCAACGGGTTGAGGGGAATCTGTCCAGAAACAAAGAGAAAACCTCCCGCCGCAACTGCCTGAGAATAAGGACCAACTGCTGCCGGCGCCTTGTCAGTATTGATAACCCTCAACACAGTAACACCTCCCATTTCCGTTAATTATATCACTTGAGAATGGATGAAGTCGCGCGATATGCACTTAACGGAAATCGTTTATCGAGAAGAAAAACATGTAGAATCTATTAGTATATGGTGGAAGAAATACTTGCAAAAAGGGCATTAACAAAGTCTAATATTCCATTAACAGATTTCACTATCAATCCTTACGTTGGATGCAGCATCGGATGCAAGTACTGTTTTGCTAGATTCATTGGCTCCTTCAAGAACTACGGAGGTGTATGGGGAAGGGATGTGAGAGTTAGAAAAAACCTCGCATCTCTTCTGAAAAGAGAAATTATCAGACATCCCAAGTGGCCAGTTTTTCTCAGAACAACCTGTGATCCTTATCAGCAACTCGAAAAGAGATACGAAATCACAAGAGCGATACTGAGAATTCTTGTCTCTCACAGGATTCCCGTCTACTTGATGACTAAATCCTCTTTGGTAAGGAGAGACCTGGACTTGCTCCAGGCTGCGGAAGGCGAAGCGAAAGTCTTAGTAACGATAACAACGGATAGAGAAGATGTGAGGAAGGTTCTTGAATCGGGTTCTTCTTCCTTTGAAGAGAGACTTGAGACGATTGATTTCTTAAGAGATAACGGAATTCAGACGGGAGCCTTTGTAGGACCTGTTCTTCCTATGGACGCGACAAGAGTTGCACTTGAGTTATCAAAAAGAGTCGAAGAAGTCCATCTGGATCCTCTGAACTACTCCTTTCAGGTAAAGAATATCTTCTTGAAATTCGGCTGGCAATCCTGGCTTGAGAAATATACATTTCAAGAGGTTGAAGAAGAATTCAGTAAACACCTTCGCCTGATCTAGCTAGAAAACAAATCCGGCCGCAATATAAGGACAGAAACTCAATGATTCGAGAGAAGGTGTGAAATCGAGATTTACTCCGCCTTCAAGAAAGAGGCCAGAATCCGATAGGCCTAAACCAGCTCTAACTCTCGCCGGGACATCCCATCCTTCGATACTTCCTCCGACTAGATCTATCAAACCTTTCAACTGAACTCCCAAACCGGCCTTTATGTAAAGAACGGTTATCGGAAGTTTTAGGTTCAAGCCTGCATAACTTAACATGGGATCGGCAAGCTCAAGTCTTCTTTCTGAAGGCCAAATCTGCGCAATCGGCAGATCGATAGATAGTGGGCCAACACTGGCTAGAAGAGAAAGTCGCGCACAACTTAGGCTCGTCTCATCTGACTGGGTTATATCAGCACTCACGCCCAGATCAATTTCCACGGCAACCAATAGAGAAAATGTGATGACAAAAAGGAAAAGACAAACCATTTGAACTGCTCTCACAAACAACACCCCCAGAAACCTTCAATGCAAAGCCCAATTTCGAAAACAATTATAACCCATGGATGCAAAGGCGAAGAAAGAAGTTGGTCTCTCCAATGACAATAACGTCAAGGATAATCGTCATCGAACACATGGGTTCACACATGACCCGTAAACAAAACAGTCTGTGCAAATAACGTTCCACACTTGTCCTGAAGAATGTCTTATTCTTGCGAGAAGTCAAAGTAGAGAAAGATAATCTAGAATAATTCAATTCATTTGATCCTTAAGGGCTATGATCGAGTTAAGATATCGACTCAAGGAATGCTATACTGTGCATAATGTATAACGCATCATGTTAATCGTTTATTAATCTTTCTTCTAAGAGAACGGGGCGGAATTAATACTGTCCCGCACATGGAGGTGTTTTGGATGAGGCTAAACAGGTTACTCGTAGTCTCGATTGTCTTGCTAATCGGGGTTGCGGCGCTGGGTTCAACGATTAAGGTTGCTCTTGTGGCGCCATTCACAGGACTGGGTTCGATTCTTGGCGACTACATCAAAATGGGTGCGCAGTTGGCACTAGAAGAGATCAATGCCGCTGGAGGAATCAATGGCGACATGCTCGAAATGGTTGTGTATGACGATGCGGCAAATCCAAGCACGGCAGCAAATGTTATCAGGAGAGCACTTTTCCAGGATAAGGTAGTGGCCGTCTTTGGACCGAACATGAGCAGTTCAGTCATTGGCGTTCATCAGCTAGCACAGCAGGCGAAGGTTCCAATGCTTGTCGGAGCGACTTCCCCTTCATTCAGATATTCGGTGATTCCCAACGACTTCCTCTTCAGACTCAGGGCGGATGACAAAGTCAAAGTCATTCAGCTCGTGAAATATGCAGTAGAGGAGTTGGGCATTGAGAAGCCCGGAGTTATCTATGGCTCGACCGATTACTGTCTTGCAGCTCTCGATGTTGCTAAAGAGGAGTTCCCGAAGTACGGAATCGAAATAGTCGCAATGGAGCAGATCAAGGAAGGCGACAAGGATGCAACTGGTCAGCTTCTGAAACTAAAGAACGCCGGGTTCGATGGATTGATAGGACTTACACACGAATCTGAGGCTGCTGTAACAGTAAATCAACTCAGACAGTTGCAGATCGATGTCCCCATAATTGGGTTCTCTGCATGGGGCGTTCCTGCGTTTACAGATCTAGCGCCGGAAGCGGCGATTGGCGTATACTCCGTTCAGGGATTCAATCCAATAGATCCCGATCCTGCAGTTCAGGCATTTGTTGAAGCCTATAAGGCCAGATGGGATGGCAAGGAACCAAGCGACCCTGGACAGGCTTACTATGACGGAATGTACCTTCTGGCAGATGCACTCAAGAATGTTGGAACTGACGGTACTAAGCTTGCTGAATACCTTGCGAATGAAGCGAACATCGTCGGTGTTCAGGGCGAACTCAAGTGCGACGAACACCACAACTTCACAAACGTCTGTCTAATCTCCCAGTTCGACGGAAAAGACTGGCAGATAATCACTAAGTTGTACTAAGCCTCTTTGCGGGAGGGGGCGTCCTGCCTACCTCCCGTTTACTTCCCTAGAAGGAGTGTGAACAATGCTTCAAGACATTCTCCAAAACATAGTTTCGGGGGCTTCGATCGGTGCCACATATGGACTCGTAGGACTCGGCGTAGTTTTCCTCTGGTTGACGATCTCAAGAATAAACTTTGCTAACATATCGTCGGCAATGTTGGCGGCTTATTTATTTTACAGTTTCTATACTCAACTAAATTTGGGGTTCTTCATATCATTTGTCTTGTCTGTAGCCATCATAGGGCTATATGGATTGGGGCTCAGAATATTCATCTATGAGCCAATCAGAAAGAGGGGCGGTGGGCGTCTCGAATTCGTCGTTGCCACACTTATGCTGTGCACTTTTTGGCTCAACTTTATAATTGTAACTTATGGGGCTCTACCAAAACCCTTCCCGCCGGTATTCGGAGGAAGCAACGACTTCATTTCACTCGGTGGCATAAGAATTCCCTCTCTCTACTTGAACATCTATCTTGTAATTGCAATTCTGATGGTTTTCATCTATTTTATACTTAACAAAACACTTATTGGAAAATCATTCCGTGCAGCTGCTCAAAATAGAGAAGCGGCAGCTCTCATGGGAATCGACGTGAAGGTAACGACCTCTCTATCCTTCATTCTGGCGACAGTCGTCGTGGGAATTGCCGGAATACTCCTTGCGCCTATTTACTTTGTCTCTCTTGAACTTGGAGGAGGTTCTATAGGGGTCAAAGGTTTTGCGTCGGCAGTACTGGGCGGATTGACAAACCCTTATGGAACGATACTCGGAGGAATATCTCTTGGTTTACTCGAAAACTTCTCGACCCTCTATATCTCTTCAACATATAGAGACGTAATTTCCTTCTCGGTTCTTGTAGCCGTTCTGATACTGAAACCTTCCGGGATATTCAACTGGAAGAGAAAGAAGATATAGGGGGCACAAGATGAAGAAGACGATTTTCGTAATAGGAGCAATTCTACTAATAATACTGTTCCCGCTTTTTGTGAAGAACTCGTACCATCTTTACCTTATGAACAGAGCGTTAATTCATGCGATTCTTGCCACTGGATTAGTTTTTCTCACAGGGTTCGCTGGTCAAATCTCACTAGGGCAGGCCGGTTTCTATGCCATTGGTGCCTACTCCTCCGCTTATTTCACGGTCAAGCTTGGGATGCCGATCGTTGTTGGCGTAATTGCCGGTATAGTGATTAGCGTTATTGCTGGATTCCTGTTAAGTATTCCATCATTCAAACTCAAGGCCTTTTTCTTATCTCTTGTAACCATTGCATTCGGCCAGATAGTCTGGATGCTGGTAATAAACTTAACGCCAATCACAGGTGGTCCTTACGGATTCTTTGGAATTCCATTCTATTCGTTTGGGGGCGAGATGCTATCCTTTGGGCAGGTCTTTTGGCTATTTGGAGGGTTATTGCTCCTTTCAGTTTTCATTATGTTCCGCATAAAACACTCGCACTTTGGTAGAGCTATGCTGGCTATGAATGATGATGACGTTGCTACCGAGACTTGTGGAATATCTACGAAAAAGCTCAAGATCGCAGCTTTTGGCTTTTCTGCAGGATTAGCGGGACTGGCGGGAGCACTGTATGCTCATCTAGCCGGTTTTCTCTCACCCGAACCATTCACCTTTTTTGAATCCTCAAATTTCGTCGCCATGGCCGTCGTGGGCGGTCTTAGGCACATGAGTGGTGGAGTTGTTGGCGGAATAGGTCTTACGCTTCTTCCCGAGTTTCTGAGATTTGGAGGCTGGGAAAATTACTATCTAATGGTCACTTCTCTAATAGTGATTGTCATCGTAATATTTATGCCTATGGGACTTGGCCCTATCCTAGAAAGCTTATTCAGAAAGGTTTTCAGGGTAAAGAGAAACAACACAAAGACGTTGTAAGGTGGGGTGAAAATGGACATTCTCAGAACTGAAAATATGACCAAGAGATTCGGAGGAGTTGTGGCTAACAATGATCTGTCAATAGGGATTCCCGAAGGCGAGATCACAGCCTTAATCGGTCCCAACGGCTCGGGCAAAACAACGTTCATTAATGTTGTAACGGGAGTACACCCTATCACAAGTGGAAAGGTATATTTCAAGGATCAGGACATAACGGGGATGGAAATAAACAGGATTAGCAGGTTGGGTATTGCAAGAACCTTCCAGAAGATTCGACTCTTCGAGAATCTCTCAGTGATTGAGAACGTACTTGTCGCCAGAAAGTCTTTCTATAAATCCGGCCCTTTGAGCGTAGTTCTAGGAACTCCGAGTTTCAGAAAGGAAGAAAAAGAGAACAGAGAAAAGGCCATGGAACTTTTGGAGCTCGTGGGTCTTGAGGATAATGCTTATGATTCCCCGAAGGGCATGGCATATGGATTACGGCGTTGTCTAGAGATTGCAAGAGCTTTAGCTCTGGAACCTCAGTTGATTTTCCTCGACGAGCCTGCCGCAGGAATGACTAGAGATGAGTTCAAAGTGATAATGAACCTGATGATGATTCTCAAAGAGAAAGGTATAACGACTCTGCTCGTGGAACATACTATGGACTTCATCAAGGCTGTGGCCGACTGGGTATATGTTCTGAACTTTGGCCAGATAATCGCCAAAGGTACCTTTGATGTAATAGAAAAAGATCCGCTTGTTCTCAAAGCCTATCTGGGGGAGGATTGATTATGACTTTGCTTGAAACGAGAGACCTATCTGTCTCCTACAATGAAGTTCCTGCTCTCAGAAGAGTATCTATTAAGGTGATGAAAGGAGAAGTTGTTTCCGTGCTAGGCCCAAACGGAGCGGGAAAGACAACTCTCTTGAAGAGCATCTCTGGACTGGTCGGTTCTGAACCCGGCAGCAAAATTCTACTGAACGGCGAGGAGATCCAGCATCTTGCTCCCCACAAGATTACTAGACTTGGAGTTATTCACGTTCCGGAAGGAAGACAGGTTTTCGCGGAGCTCTCCGTGCAAGAGAACCTAGAAGTCGCCGCCACCAGAGTCGGGCTTTCTAAGGCTCGCCCAAACATTGAGAGAGTTTACGAACTCTTTTCCGAGCTTAAATCTAGAAAGAACCAGATGGCAGGTACTCTTTCCGGAGGAGAGCAGCAAATGCTTGCTATAGGAAGAGCGATCGTGTCCGATCCGGTAATTATGATGATCGACGAACCATCGATGGGTCTCGCGCCGGTAATCGTCAAAAGAATATTCGAGACCCTGAAGAAATTTGTCAAGGATACTGGCCTTACGATGCTGATAGTCGAACAGAACGCAAAGCTTTCACTTCCAATGAGCGACAGAGTCTACATAGTTTCTCAAGGTCAAATAAAGCTTGAAGGCTCGGTTGACGAAGTGAAAAGCGACGAGCGAATCCGCGAAATGTACTTTGGTGGCAAGTAAGATGGAGTTTTCCTTAGATTACAGAGAAGGGAGAAGAGTCAAGTTGGAAGTGCCCGCGGGTCAAGTAATACTTCCCGCGATTTCCGCTGAGCCGGCTGAAGCCGGAAGCTCCTTAACCGAATCGATTTCAGTGCCGATCGGCACTGCACCACTTACTAGTCTCGCGGAGTCAGCAAAAAGTATCGTGTTTATTGTGGAAGACCACACGAGGCATTCACCCGTACTGGAAACTCTGGACCTTCTAAGAAAACTCTTCGAAAGTCGCGGAATTTCGTGGGACAAAGTTTCTCTCCTTATCGCTACCGGAACCCACAGGCAGATGAAACCCGAAGAGCTTCAAGAAAAGTTCGGAGTATTCTCTTCAGATACAAGAATCGTTCAGCATAAAGCCGAAGAGACTGCCAAGATGAAAGATTTCGGGGAGTTTCTTGAGGTACCGATTCAAGTAAATGAAGCTATAGAGGCCGACCTCACAGTTGGAATAGGTTCCATTGTTCCTCACAGATTCTCCGGTTGGTCGGGAGGGGCAAAGATAGTCCTTCCGGGAGTCGCCTCATATGAAAGTGTCTTCAAATCTCACAGAATGGCAATATTGAAAAGCAAGGCAGACGTGGGAGTATTTGAAAATGAATTCAGAGAGCTGATAGACGAAACCGGAAGTCGAGTAGGGCTTGATTTCATTATAAATTTCTACTACGATATTAACGGATCAACTGCCGGGACCGTTGCGGGGAACCACGTGCTAGCCCTCAGAAAAGGGGTAGAGCTCGCGAGAAAGCAGCTTCTTCGGCAGTATCGCGAAAGGACAGATGTTACGGTCATTTCTTCCTTTCCTTCTGTAACTGATTTCTGGCAATGCGGCAAGGCTCTGTACACGTCGGACTTGATTACCAAAGATGGTGGGGATATCGTTATGGTTTCTTCACTTGACGAGGGTTTTGGAGACCATCCACTTTTCGCTTCTCTCTTAAAACTTGAGGCAAATGAAATTCTAGAGAAACTCGATATGATAACCACCGAAGATCCCCTCGCTTATGTAGCGGCTTACGCCGTAAGAAAAGTACTGCAGAAGAAGAAGGTTCACATTGTCAGCGACACAAAGTTTGCTGAGAAATTTGATGAGCTAGGATTACGTGTCAATCCAGATATTCAATCTGTAGTTGACCGATTGATTTGTCCTGGCAAGAGTGTTTCTGTCCTTCAGAACTCACTCGTGTTGCCAGAGATAACTACTGAGGAGGTATAGCATGAAACCAAAAGACCTTGAGTACATGAAATTGAACGGAACGCCATACTTCGACGATTCCCGTTGGGTCTGCCCTCTAAACTACGAAAACAAAATAAGGGGAAAAGACGCAAAAGACAGTATCTACATACACGATGTCACTCTCAGAGACGGTGAACAGACCTGTGGCCTTACATGGAACGAGGATCAGAGGGTAAGAATAGGGGTTGCACTTAACGAACTAGGTGTCAAATCCATAGAGGTGGGAATGCCGATTGTATCGGATGAGAACAAGAGAGCAATAAGAAGGCTAGTCGATATGAAGCTCGACTCAGAGATCGTTCCCTTTGCAAGGTCTTTGAAAAAAGACATAGACGAGTCTCTTGATTGTGGTGCTACCCGGGTGGTTATTGAGCACGCAGTTAATCCTTATGACAATGAACTCGTGTATGGAGTCTCCCCCGAAAAGCTCGTGGACAGAGTAGTTTCGGCAATACTTTACGCAAAGGAACAGGGCATGAAGCCTACTTTCATGGGATGGGATGCGACAAGATCTTCATTCGACTACGTTCTTAAGATATTCACAGAAGTGGCTAAGCAGGCGAAGCCGGAAAGTATGGTCTTCGTAGACAGTTTTGGTGTCGCCTCGCCATTTGCAATCGAATTCATCTTCTCTGAACTTAGAAAGGCTATTCCCGACATTCCCTTTGAATTCCACGTACACAACGAATTTGGCCTTGCAATGGGATCTGTTTTCGCCGCAGTGAGGGCAGGCGTATCGGGCATTCATAGCTCAATAAACGGCCTTGGCGAAAGAACCGGAAACGTGGCCACCGAGGAAGTGGCTGCCGGTCTTAAGCTGCTAATGGGCATAGATACCGGTATTGATCTATCGAAAATCGGCTACACTTCAAGACTGGTTGAGGACATCTCGAAAATTCAGGTCGCAAACAACAAACCCGTCGTAGGCAAGCGCCTTTTCTGGGTTGAATCAGGCATTGTAGTCGATGCAATAGACAAGTTGAATAAAGCAGGAATAAACGCAGCAATGACTCCGTACCTCCCTTCGCTGGTCGGTATGGGAGAAATACAGGTCAAACTTGGTGCCTTCAGCGGCCAGGCAAGCATAAAATACTGGCTGAAGAGACTCGGAATAGAGGCTAATGAAGATCAAATTGAAGAGCTGACGGAAATCGTTCGAAAAGAAGGCCGCATTAGAAACACAGTTCTTGAGATCGATGAATTCAAGAGGATAGTGGGAGACTTCATGAAATGAGCCTGATTCTTGTAATAAATCCGGGATCCACATCAACAAAGGTTGCGGTCTTCAGGGATACTGAAGAAGTATTCAAAAAGACTATTCCACTTGATGACGACATGCTTGATCTTCCTCTCTTTCCCGATCAGTATACAATAAGGAAGCGACAGATTGTAAAGGAACTTGATTTAAACGGGGTGAGACCTTCCGATTTAGCCGCCGTCGCAGCACGGGGCGGTCGGCTGAAACCTCTCGAGTCAGGCGTATATAGGGTTAATAAAGAGATGGTTGATGATGCCAGGCGCGGACTCCAGGGAATGCACCCGGCAAACACAGCAGTAGTCATAGCATCAGAAATGGCCGAGGAGTTTGGAATCCAGGCGTTCACTGTCGACCCGATAAGTGTTGATGAACTGGCCGAGTGGGCGAGATACACGGGAATAAACGAAATAAGAAGAAATTCGCTTTCGCACGCGCTGAACATGAAGGCTGTCGCGAGAAAAGCAGCGACAAAACTGGGCAAGAATTATGAAGATGCCAAGCTTATAGTTGCTCATCTTGGAGGCGGATCCTCGGTGAGCGCTCATTCGAATGGGAGGATGGTAGATCTCTATAATAGCGATAAAGAGGGACCCTTTTCTGTGGAAAGAGCCGGCGCGTTGCCCTCCCATGAACTGGCGGAGTTTGCTCGAGAGCGGGACGACTATCTGGACTACCTAACTCACCGGGGAGGACTATTCTCTCACTATGGAATGCGCGACGTCGAAAGTATAGCAAGAAGGGTAATGAAAGAAGAAATCGACAGCGCCCCTCTCGAAGCATATATCTATAATATCGCCAAGTATTCTTACAGCCTTCTAGCAGTTTTTGATGGATTTCCAGATGCTCTTGCCTTGACAGGCGGCGTGGTGAAATGTGATTTCGTAAGGGAGAGGCTTCTTTCCAAACTCAAGGGGTTCAGAGTCCTTCTCTTCCCTGGCGAATATGAGATGGAAAGCCTTGCGGAAGGAGCCCACAGAGTTATTAGCGGATCTGAAGAGGCTCTGGATTACTGAGGTGAGAGAGATGATTAGTTCCCTTTCCGTTTTTACGCATAAAGTAAAAGACCTGGACAAAAAAATAAGGATACTCTGCGTTCAACCACATGATAAATCAACCGTTGAAGCAATAAGGTCGATCGCCGAATCGAACAGCAAGATCGAAGTGACTATGTACGGTAGTTTCGAAAAGATAAGCGAGATTACACCAGCAGAATTCTTGAAGGAGGTTCAAATAGTTGAAGGTGAGACGGAAGAGGAAAACGCATCACGAGCGGCAGGCTCGGTAAATGGGGAAACGCCAGCCGTCTTGATGAAGGGAAACATCAATACGGCGGTGTTTCTAAGAACTTTATTCAGGAGCGAAAATGTAAAGACTGCCGGTAGGTTGATAAGCCATATATCCTGTATGGAGATTCCGGAGCACCCAAAACTACTCTTCATAACGGATGGAACGGTAAACGTAGCTCCTGATCTGAGAGAAAAAGCTGAGATACTTCGAAACGCGGCAGGTTTTGCGAGATCGATAGGCCTGAAATGTCCTAAGATTGCAGTGATTGGTATCAACGAGAGAATATCGGTAACTAATAGAGATCTCATTGAAGCGGCCGTACTTTCGAAAATGGCCGAGAGGGGCGAGTTTGGAGAATGTCTTGTGGACGGACCAATGCCTCTCGATACGGCTCTGAAAAAGGAGGCGGCCCTGAATAAGGGGATCCAGTCGGAAGTGGGAGGGGATGCCGATATTCTAGTCTGTTCAAATCTCGAATCGGCGGCAAATCTTATAAAGGGACTTGTCCATCTGGGCAAGTCGAGAACTGCTGGTCTACTTATTGGAACGGGATTTCCAGTCGTTCTCACTTCGAGAAGCGACGACGAATTTGCGAAAATGGCGTCTCTTTCTATAGCAATTGTCAGCGCAGCGGGATGAGGTGAGCTTTATGGCAGTGAGTTTTATGGTAGCCAATGACGATATTCCGGCCGGCGCAAAGGTTACCGGCCTGACGGGGAGGCTTGAAGAAACGATTCCGGCGTTAGTCGAAGCCGGGTTCAGATTCTTTGAACTTATGATTGCCGATCCAGGCAAAGTAGAGATAGAGAAGGTCAAACGTCTGGAGAGGGAGCACTCCGCAAAATGTATATTTCTTTGCACCGGGGAAATGGCAGGAACGGCCGGTCTCTATCTGAATCATATCGATATCAGTGAGAGAAGAAGAGCTGTCAATTCATTCATGTCGGCGGCGAGAAAGGCTTATGAACTGGGCGTAGATCTAAATATCGGGAGACTGAGAGGTGTTATATGGTCGGATGGCCTTCAGAAGTCCCTCGACCGGCTGGCCGAGTCTCTTACAGAGATCGATACTTTCGTTAAGAATGAACTCGAAGGGCTTTCAGTTCTAATTGAACCTCTCCGGAAGGTGGTCTGCCCGATTCTGAACAACTGTCAAGAAGCCGCCGATTTCTTCGAGACGAGAGGGCTTAGCAGTTATGGTATTCTCGTCGATTCGGACCATTTTAATGAAGAGGTGGACTCTTCATTTGTGAGCTCTAATATTGGATTAGTGAAACACGTCCACCTTGCCGATTCCAATCACAAACCTCTTGGCCAAGGAACGATAGATTTTCACAAATTCCTCAACTTGTTGACACAGTCCGGATATAGAAGAAACTTCAGTGTAGAGGTCTTCTGTGATGAAGATCAGATCGAAACCCTGAATGACACCAGAATTTTTTTGAGAGAGTTGTCTCTTCTCAAGGAGGGATCGTTTTGAATAGATCGGCAGACACAAACCATTTTCATGGAATCCAATACCAACTTTACAGATCGATCAGAAACAGCATAGTAGAGCTGGAAATTCCCCCAGGTTCGAGGCTTACGATAGATCGGCTGAAGAGAATCTACGGGGTTTCTTCAACTCCAGTCAGGGGGGCTCTCCACAAACTAAAGGAAGACGGTTTGGTAGCACCTGGAATTGCAAAGAGTTTCTACGTTAAGGAGATTCTTGAAGAGGATGTGAGGAAGCTCTTCCCAATAAGACTTGTGCTGGAGAAGCTTGCGTTGAGTGAATCGATCTTTCGCATCGATAGGGAAACGATATCTAACCTAATAGTGAGAATGCGGAAGCATCTTGCGGAACCGGAAGAGACAAAGAATAACGTCCCATATGACATAGATTATAGGTTGCACAGAGAGATTTTGAGCAACTGCAACAATGAATACCTGATTGAAATGATGTCCAAAATCTCGATTCTCATTACGAGAATGCGTAACGTTATAAAGTACTATCTTCTTGAACAGCAGAAGGATTGGATCATCTGCGAAATGGAGGAACACTTCAAGATCGCTCAAGGAATTCTCGAGGGAGACCTGGAAAAGGCCTCGAACGCACTGGAAACTCATCTGATACATTCAATGGGTATGATTTGTTCTATTCTAGGATCAAACAACGTTGAATATACTGCTAGAGGAAGCTTTGTTGAATTGGAGGATTAACGATGAAACAGGCCATCATGCTATCCGTTAACGACAATGTCGCTACGGTGCTCGAGAAAGTCGCTAAAGGCGAAGAGATCGAGATGAAGGGCACCTCTCAAGTGGGAACGATAGTTGCAAAGGAGGAAATTCCTTTCGGGCACAAAATAGCCGTTAGAGACATCAGAAAGAAAGAGAGAATAATCAAATACGACAACAAAATAGGTGTAGCAACTGCAGATATAGCTACTGGTCAGCATGTTCACATCCAGAATGTTGCTAGTGAAAGAACCGAGATCAAAGAGGGAGGTGAACGGGCTTAAGCCGAAACCATGGAGACTTTCAAGGGGTACCTAAGAAGTGATGGAAGTGCAGGGGTCAGGAACCACGTTTTAGTTCTGCCAAGTGTTCTCTGCTCGGCAAATGTTGCAAGAAGAATTTCGTCCGCGGTTCCCGGATCGGTTGTGGCAAGCCATAACCAAGGCTGCGCACAACTTGGCGACGATTTCAAACAGACCAGAAGGACATTGATAAATACTGCTCTGAACCCGAACATAGCCGCCGTTCTCGTAGTCGGGCTAGGATGTGAGAGAGTCTCTCCTCACGAGCTTAGAGACATAATTCAAGATCATGGCAAACCTGCCGAGGTAATCATGATCCAGGACTATGGAACCGTTGAAGCAATAGAAAGAGGAATAGCGATTGTAAAGGATATGGTGAAGGAAGTTTCCAAAATCGAACGCAAAGAAGTTTCACTGTCATCGCTTGTATTGGGAATGGAATGCGGGGGTTCTGACTTCTCGTCAGGTCTTTCCGCCAATCCGGTAGTAGGTCAGGTAGCCGACTTTTTGGCGAAAAAGAAAGGAAGGGTAATACTATCTGAAACCACTGAACTGGTAGGCGCGGAGCACTTGCTCTTCGAAAGAATGTCTGATGAGTCCATGAAGCAGCGGTTCACCAAAATGCTCCAGAGAATGATTGACGAAAGTCTCAAGAACAGTCGCGATGTAGTTGACAAAGAGAACGTTCCTAACAACATCTCTCCCGGAAATGTCAGGGGAGGTTTGACTACTCTCGAAGAAAAGTCTCTCGGAGCCATGATAAAGGGAGGTAAAGTCCCCATTGTTGGTGTAAAAGAGTATGGTGAGGTAGTTGATGCTGAACCCGGTCTTTATCTTATGGATACTCCAGGATATGACGTTGAATCCGTTACTGGTATGGTGGCGGGCGGAGCAACAGTCGTGCTCTTCACAACAGGGCAGGGGACCCCTACCGGCCACGCGATAGCCCCGGTCATAAAGATTACTGGAAACCGTCAGACCGCAAAAAAGATGAGTGACAATATCGACTTCGACTGCAGCACGATCATCTATGGGGAAGAGACTCTGGAAGAGAGTGGAAGGAAGTTGTTCGATCTTGTATTAAGGATTGCAAACGGTGAACTGACAAAAGCAGAGGTTCTGGGGCAGGATGATTACTCGATCTGGAATGTGGGAATCAAATTATGAAATTGGGCGATAAGGAACTCGAAAAGCTTCTGCTAGAGCTTTGCAGCGCAAATACAACAAATCCTCCTGGAAACGAAGATCGAGCCGTTGAGATTCTTCAGAGAGTGCTTGTAGACAGGAACGTTCATATTGAGATACAGAAAGTCGCAGAGAATCGCTCAAATCTTGTCGCAAGACTTCAAAGAGACCAGGCCTTACCTTACCTTCTCCTGTCCGGTCACATGGACGTGGTACCGGCCGGATCAAACTGGGACTCGGATCCCTTCAAACCGGAACTTGTAGACGGCAAGTTGTTTGCGAGGGGTTCAGCAGACATGAAGGGCGGGTTAAGCGCGCTAACTGCAGCTCTAATAGATCTTTCGGAAGACAGCGATTTTTCTGGGAATGTTGCGCTCGTTGCGACCTGTGATGAAGAAGTCGGCTGCTCAGGGATACGCCATTTTCTCGAGCATCAAACCTTTGACGTTTCAGGCGTAATCATTGGCGAGCCTACCTCCTTGAGACTTGCGACAGGTGAAAAAGGGGCGATATGGCTTAAACTGAAATTCAGAGGCAAATCAGCGCACGGTTCGCAACCGCAAAACGGAATCAACGCAGTTACAAGGCTTTTCAGTGCCTACACTGAGCTTTCTCAGGTTCTCGGGAAAATAGAAGGGCTTACTGAGAGCCTGAACATCATTCGAGGTGGATCGAAAGAAAATACCGTTCCCGATGAGGCCGAATGTGTTATCGACATTCGTTTTGCAGAGAACACAGATTCTGCAGAAATCATCGCTCTGGTAGATTCCGTTCTATGCAAATACAATCAATCAGAGAAAATCATATTGCTCAGCAGGGAGTCTTTCTCCTCTTCCGGCAATCTCACCGAATCTGTTAAAGAAGTGCTTAAAGAGAAGGCTATGAACGCAGAAGAGCTCACGATGACCTATTTTACTGATGGCGCCTTTACTGCATCGCAAGGGATTGAGACGGTAGTACTAGGTCCCGGAAGTCCCTCAATGGCACACAGGTCGAACGAATATGTGGAACTTGAAGAAGTTCATGTGGCCCGTAGGCTGTATTCAAAAATAGCAAGGAACTACTTTGAAAGGACTAGATAATTATGGGTAAACCCGTAGCATATGAAAACCTCAGGAAGCTCTGCGAAGAGATTCTTCTTTCCGAGAATTTCGGCATAGAGGCCGCTCATGAAATAGTGGACGTTTTGTTGGAAGCTGATTTGCGTGGCATTCCTTCACACGGTGTCGCAAGACTTGGTAGATACATTAAGGAAAGAGATAGCGGAAATATTCTGCTAGATTCCGAGCCATCGATAGTACATGATACTCCGGTTTCGGCCACAGTTGACGGTAATGGCGGTCCAGGACAATGTGTTTCCAACTACGCGATGGATCTTGCAATAAGAAAAGCGAAAGAATCGATGATTGGTCTTGTTTCAGTTAGAAACTCGAATCACTATGGCATCTCAGCCTATTATTCCGAAAAAGCGCTTTCAGAAAAGATGATAGGAATAGCAATGACCAACAGCTACCCTCTCGTCGTTCCGACTTTCGGGAAGGAGGCCGTTCTTGGCACAAATCCCTTTTCAGTAGCAATTCCTGGGCTGAAAAAGAATCTTATACTGGATATGGCTACTAGCGTTGTGACCAGGGGAAAATTAGAGGTTTACGATAGGGTGGAAAGAGATATTCCAAATGGCTGGGCAGTGGATGAAACAGGTAGAAACACAACCTCTCCCAGAAGGGTTTTGAACAACTTCAACAGTCGAAACCCCGGAGGTATTCTTCCTTTGGGAGGATCCGAAGAGGATTTTGGTGGTCACAAGGGCTATGGTATGGCCCTTCTCGTCGATCTCTTGTCTGCCGGTCTCTCTTTGGGTAGATGGAGTGCCGAAACTTATTCCGGCTCTCAAGCAGGTGTCTCTCACTTCTTCGGATGCTTCAGCCTGGAGCTCTTCGGTGATCGATCTTCCCTTATAGAACATCTCGAACACATAGTGGATGGGGTCGTTTCAAGCAAGAAGGCCGACGGTCATAACAAAATCTACTACCACGGAGAGAAAGAGGCTATGGCAAGAGAGAGAGCTGTGACTTCGGGCATAGATTTAGACCAGAAGACAAAAGACTCACTTGTCTCACTTGCGAAAAAACACTCTCTATCTATTCCCGTTGAGTTACTGGACTAGAACGAAATTTCAGAGCTGCTTAAATTCTAGAACACCAATACGAATACTAGCAAGGGTCTGAACGGAAGACGCTTGGTGAGACTGTAAGCGGAGATTATTCCGGCGAAATCGGCTATCAGGTCTCCGTACTCCGCCGTACCTTTCCCGGAAAACCAATCCCAGATTTCCTTTCCCACCCCGAGAGAGGCGGAGAAAACAAAACCGCCTATGTCACCCAAGAAGTAACTTGAAAGGCCATAGGCGGAATAACTTACAGAATAATGAATAAATTTGTCGTAACCCGTTACCGCTAAAGAAACGATAGAAAAAAGTAGAACAAAGACGACCAAAATAAACTCTCTCAAATAAGTATCTTTAGCCCCTGATCAGAACTCGTATAGCACTCCAAGTCCTACTGAGAAGAACTCGGGAAGTGGCCAGTAATCTCCACCCGGGAAATCACCTTCCTGTCGGGTCTGGTAATCCTTCACTCTATAGCCCCTTGCAAATCCGTTTAGGATGACCTTATCCGAAATCGGTGTCATAACCTGGAATCCGCCACCGATTGCAAGATGCGGCGCTCCGAGATCGAGAATTCCGATCTCCCAACTCTGTTCTCCGAAGTTGGAATCCTGGACGGAACCCACACTTACAAGCAACCTCGCCTTGAGATTGAGTGTCTCGAAGATCTGGAAATAAATGTCGGCGTTGAAAAGCCCTATCTTATTGCTTGGATACCTGATTGCAGCCTGAGCACTCAGCATGGCCCCAATCTTATCAGTAAACGGAAGCTGAAGAGAGAGATCAAAGGCACCGGCACCCCATCTCTCGGGCTGATAAACTGGATTAGTTGCATTAATCCCAAAAGCACCACCTATAAGCGCTTTAGGCGTAGAGAAACCCAGTGAGACCGCAAAAAGGAGCAAAGCTACTAAAGCGACTTTCTTCATAAATACACCTCCCCTTAATTATTGCAAAGCTATTGGCGTTATTCGCAGTATAAGACAGATTGATTATACCACAACACTACTGAGGTTCAAAGCCATTATTACTGCTCTATTCGGAAGAAAAAAGACGTACAGAGACGTTCATCCATCACAGATCTGCCTGCTGCCTCATTCTTCTCTCGACATCTCTCTTTGCTATATCTTCTCTCTTATCGAATAGCCTCTTTCCCTTTGCAAGACAGATTTCGACCTTTGCCTTCCCTTTATCATTGAAGTATATTTTCAAAGGGATAATGGTAAGTCCCTTTTCCTTTGTCTTTTGGTCCAGCCTAAGAATTTCCTTTCTGTGCATCAGTAACCTTCTCTTTCTGCGCGGTTCATGATTCCAGACATTGCCGTGAGTGTATTGACTAATATTGCAGTCAACCAGAAATATCTCGCCGCTTTCGATCTTGCAGTACGCATCAATGAGAGATGCTCCACCTAGACGCAGCGATTTCACTTCGGTTCCTACGAGCTCAATTCCCGCCTCATACGAATCCATAAGGTGATACTGGAAACGCGCCTTCTTATTAGTAACAACCGTCTTCATAAGTACCCCTCCGTTCTTGCTGAACGGAATTTATTTTAGCATGAGGGCCCGACAATTTTAAAAAAGGGATCTTCAGAAGATCCCTTTATATGGTCCACTCTGTTTTTCAAGAGAAAACCATGCCCAAGAGATTCTAACCTCTTTTCTCGTTTCAAATTGAAAGACTTCAAGTCAATTGTGAAAACAGTTGTCACACTGGAAGTCAGACCTTGTCAACCAGGAGGATCGCCGGTCTTCTCACCGTCGAGCCGTCGAATTCGTACTTCAGTTCTGGCCAGGAACTGGTCTGGGGGAACGAAATATTGCTGTCTCCAAAATCTCCAATCAATACCGTGTCTTCGGACTTAGTTCCCCTTATTGTGGGATTCCATGCGACGGCATTTCCCCTCTTGAGAATAAAATCGCTCTTGAGATTGCCATGCACTTCTCTCGGCAGATAGCCAGCTACTCCACCCTGATGATGAAGCTTCCATTCCCCTCCCCTGCCAACGTGTTCGTAGGCCTCCACAAGCTTCTCAAAGACATTGGAAAGCCTCTCTCCCGGCTTTGAGGAATCGATTGCAACAGCATCCACAAAACAGTTCCGCTCGTGCTGAAGGCTGATCTCCTCCACAGGCTCGAACATGAACGATCTGCTGGACGAAACAATTAGCCCGCGCCTTCTGGCACAGATGCTTACAAATCCTCTCCTATCAAGTTTGACGTTTCGAGATAGGTTGTGCCTGTAACTTAGAGAACTGTCCTCGGAAAAGACAAGTGTCAGTATTGGTTCGATATCTCTCTTTGACATGGCTTCATAGAATAGACCTTGAACTTCGAGCTCGGTCATATGCCTCTTCAAACCCGGAATAATTGAAGAAAAGATATCATCACAATCTCTTCCGAGAGCTCTGTAGGTTTCTATCTCATAAACACTAAGGACTGTGCGCATTTCTGTTAGGTCAACGTATTCGCTGTCATACCTTCCGGTATCGGAGAGAAGCTTTCCTTTTAGCAGGTTGTCGATTAACCTCTTTTCACCATAAGTCTCAAACCAGTTGTACTCAAGAAATCCAAACTCACCCAGAAGCTCCTCGTGAAATTCGACTTCCTGTATCCTTTGCTTTTCAATATTGTTCGTGATAATGTAAACCCTGTCAAGTGTTACCAGAACCGATGCCTCGCCTTCCGTAGAATTTAGAGTAATATGACTCCTGGCTCCAAAAGTTACCCAAGAAAAATTGCAGCACTTGCTTATCAGAAAAGCACCGGCTCCTCTGGAAGATATCTCTTCCCTAAGACCATCAATTCTCCTTCTGAACTCTTCTATCAGCATTGAAACCTCCCTCCCGAACTCAGACTGCAACAGAGATCATTTCCAGTCTCTCAGCCTCTCAGGTTCTATTACTCTTGTTTGAGTTCCCCTGCGTGGTCTCTCCATGTACTCCTCAACTCTTTCCTTCCATTGCTTGTAATGATCTGTCCTCTTGTGATTTGCAGCTGCTTCCTCGGATTCATAGGCTTCATAGAGAAAAAAATGGGATGGATCTGCTTTATCCTGAAGGAAGTCGAATCTCAAATTACCCGGCTCACTTACAGACTTCTTGTGATTTTCACGAGTGGCTTCTATGAATTAATCTACAAACTCGCTCCTGACTTGAATATCAACTACTGTAACTATCATCAGTACTCCCCTCCGATCAGCTTCGAAGATATCTCGTTGTGTCTCTTTATCAAACCTGGAAGTTCACTATCGATTACCCTCCCGTTCTGGACACGGATCTTCCCGTTTACCATGACCATGTCACTTTTGTGCGGATCACAGAGAACGAGAGATGCAACAGGATCGGAGAGTCCCCCTGCCATAGACAGAGTATCAAGTCTAAAGGCAGCAAGGTCCGCCGATTTTCCAACCTCGACCGATCCTATGAAATCATCCATTCTCAATACCCGGGCCCCTCCAAGAGTCGCAAATTCAAGAACATCTCTGGGAGTGAGAGCATCGGCACCTTTCAAAACCCTTTGAAGCATCAGAGCATTTCTAATTTCGAGAAGCATGTTTCCCGTGTCGTTCGAGGAGCTGCCGTCGACGGCAAGACTTATTCTCATTCCAGCTTCCTTCATCTCTTTCACACGGGCAATTCCCGACCCGAGTCTCATATTGGATGAAGGACAGTGTGCCACTCCACAGTCGTTTTCAGAGAGTTTTCTAATGTCCTCATCGCTAAGCCATACTAGATGTGCGAACCAGCTGCGCCTGTTCAACCAGCCAACCTTATCCATGAATTCGACAGGTCTCAGCCCCTTTTTCTGTATGCAGAAGTCGTCTTCATCGCGAGTCTCCGCCAGATGCGTATGAAGAAGAACATCAAATTTCTCGGCCAGCTCTGCAGTTCTGATCATTGATTCCTCTGTAACTGAGAAAGGAGAACAGGGAGCCAGCGCTATCCGGAGCATAGCGTTTTTTCCTCTGTCGTGATACTTCTCTATAAGCCTAACTGAATCTTCAATTATCTCTCTTTCGCTCTGGACGACCGAGTCAGGGGGAAGCCCTCCATCTTTCTTTGAGAGAGACATCGAGCCTCTCGTGGGGTGAAACCTTACCCCAGTACTGCGCGCCGCCTCTATTTCGCTGTCGATGAACTCACTTCTTCCTTTCGGGTGAAGGTACAACATGTCGGTTGTTGTTGTAACCCCAGACATCATCAGTTCGTAAATTGCCACTTTGCTGCTCACGTATATCGCTTCATTATCGAGGTTCTTCCACCGCTCATAAAGGAAGACAAGCCAGTCAAACAATTTCGCCGATGCGACTTCCTTCACACTACGAAAGAGTGACTGATAAAAGTGATGATGAGTGTTGACGAAGCCCGGCAGAATGATTCTGCCGGAAAGGTCTATCTCTATATCCCCAGGAGAAGGGGTCCCAGTTCCCACATCTGTTATAACACCGTCCTGGACAACAACAAATGCATCTTCAAGTTCGTCTCTTTTTTCGTTCATGGTCACGAGATAGTCGATGTTTTTCAGTATTGTCTTCAAAGAACGCACCTCCGATTTACTGTGTCTCTAATTCATTCAGCGGGTTCGAGCCTTATAACTTTCTGTGCCATCTCAGAAAAGACATCGTCATGAGTAACTATTATAGATTGATCCAGCTCCCCGAATAATTCTCTTAGAGAGTGGGCAAGAAGCTCTTTCCTCTCTTTGTCAAGATTCGAAGTCGGCTCGTCGAAAACGGCAAATCTTGCTCCGCTCAGGATGCCAGTCATAGCTGCCCGCAAACAGAGTGAGACGAGAACCTGTTCACCCCCCGAGAGATTTGAAAAACTTCTTATGCTCCCACCTTCATATTCAGGTGCTTTGACAGATACCTCGTAGTCTTCGTTCCATCTTATTGTCTCTTCCATACCGGATATTCTCATGTAGTCCAAAGTAGCCTTCCTTTCGATCGCATCGCGAAAGCCGGCTGTGATTCTCTCTCCCGTAAGGTTGAGATTCTCCCTTATCTTTTCCGCAAGTTTGACCTTTTTGCCTATCTTCTCTATCGTTTTCTGCCTTGTTTTCTTCTGTTTTTCGATGTCGGCAAGGTTTTTAAGATCGGTTTTTGCCGACAGGAGATCTCGACCGATGGATACTGTCTCATCTCGTTTCAGATTGTATTTCTCTTCCACAGCCTTCTCTTCAATTCTAAGCTGCTCGAATCGTTCTGAATCGAAGGCCCTCTGGAGGGAGCTATACTCTTTTCTGATCTTAGAAATCGAAAGAGAAGTATTTCTGCACTTTTCAAGCGAGCTTTGACAAAGCGACGCGTACTCTTCAAGATAGCCTGCTAGGGTCGCAAACCTGTTGTAGTTCTCATAACCAGCCTTGTTCAAGGCCATTGTTCTTCTCGTTTCTTCGATTCGTGTGTTGAATTCCGGAAGTTTGTCGAGTTCCTTTGCATATTCTTCTAATGAGCTTCTCAAATTAGCTGTTTCCGTCCTTAGGGAGGCAATGGCTTTTTCGGTTTCCTTCTTCTCTTCATCCAGTATATTCCTGCCGATAATCAGTTCCTCGATCTGAGAGTCGATTCTCTTTATCTGATCGGCAAGCGAAGAGACCTGCTTATTTTGAAGTTCGAGTTCTGTCGAAGCTTCACGAATCTCCCTCTCGATTTCTTCACTCATTTGTTCGACTTCGGCAGGGACACCCGAAATCGATGAAAGCTCTAGAATGAGTTTTTTATGAGTTTTCATCAGTTTGCTCTTCTCTTCTTCAATCCTCGACTTCTCACTCTCTTTTTTCGCTCTTTCTTCAATCGCTTTTAGGGTCAGAGTCTTTTCCCCCAGGAGCTCGTTCAGCCTAGACGGAGTATCCTCAACTTTTTTTATCTCTTTCAAAAGCTCTCTTTCGCCTTCTTCAAGTCCTTTAATTAACTCCGCTATGTATCCTCCATAGTCTTCTCTGTTTTCGATGTTACGGCACCTCTCGTTCAACAACGGGCAGATACCTTTGGCAAGGGAACCCTCATACTCCTTCAGTGCCTTTTTTTGCGCAGATTTTGTCGTTTTTGCCTCGTTCAGCTTTTCCAGGATCCTGACTTCCTGATTTGTTTTCTCTATCTCTTCATCTATCTTCTGCAGAGTTAGGTTTAGCTCCTCAACGCTCTCCAAATTTTGGACGCTTGCCCATAAATCCTCAAGCGCATTGATGCGTCTCTCATTTTCTCTATATTGTTCATAGATCACTTTGAAAGCTTTCTTCTTCGAAACGCTGAGTTCGTAAGCCATTCTCTTCTTTCCCGACTCTAGCTCGGCGGCTTCTTTCTCTCCAATTAGCCCACTGCGTTCCATCTTCTGCGCTTCAAAACGCTCATTAATCTCTCTGAGTCTGTTGTTTTTGTTCGAAAGCGACTCCGTCAATCGGGTGATCTCGATCTCAAATTCTGAGATCTTCCTGCCGATTCTCGAAGATTCTTCAGCCAGACCTTCCAATCTCCTCTTTTCAGTATTGAGGATGTTCTCCTCCTTAAGAAGCTTTTCATACAGATCATGGGCCTCCCTTGATTCGTCGACGATTTCCTTCGCCCTCTTGGCTCTCTCTCTTTGTTTCAGATTGTTCTTTAGATTGCCCGAAGCGTCTTTCAGAGAGACAAGTTCTCTTTCAAGGCTGCTTTTTCGAGAGGCAAGTTCTCTGGAGACTTCTTCAAGACCGGTTTTCTCGCTTCTAATCTTTGTAAGAGTATCTCTTAGCGTATCCAATTCCTTCTTTGTAAGCGAAAGGTCCTTCAAGAGCTGTGCCATCCGTTCCTTGACTTCTTCTTTTCTTTCCAGTTGACTGTCAAGGATGGCAATCTCTCTTCGGAGAAACTCGTCTTCGTTTCTTAAATCGCTCACGTAGCTTCTCATGAAGTCCGTCGATATTTTTCTGTAGAGATCAACCTGGAAGACCCTGTTGAAGTAGTCCCTTCTGACTGCGGGGCTGCCGAGAAACTGGTCGGCTATCTTGTTCTGGAAAGCCACTATAACATTTTCGAAGGTCCTCGAAATGTCACCCTGAAGACCGCAGATGGTCCTTATCTTCTCTATGACGTTTTCCCTTCCTCGAGCTACCAGGAGCTCTCCCTGATAAAGCTCGTGGTTTGATGCATTACCAAAAACCTTTTCAACAACATATTCGAGTCCATCATCTGCAAGAAAGGCTACCTTGATCCTTGCCCTTCTTTCATTCCATCTAACGGCGTCCTCCTGCCTGTCGCGCAAACCTCCTCCGAAAAGCGCGAGTCCTATCGCTTCTATGATAGATGACTTACCGGAACCGTTTCTTCCAAGAATCAGGTTTATTCCCTTTTCGAAGGTCCCTGAATACCTGGAATGACTTCGGAAGTTCTCGAGATCGATCGAAGTTATTCTCAAGGCACATCACCGATAATTCTTTCCAGGAAGGAATCTACAGAGTCTTTGAAGAGATCGTATCTCCCTTCTTCTTGAAAGTGTTTCATTTTATCGATCGCGGCTACCAGTTCCTCTCCCTTAGCCCCAATCTCCTTCCACTCCTTTGAACTCATTATCACTTCTCTTTCGATGTCTCTCGCACTCATTGATCTGTAATCATCCAGAGTGATTTCACGATCAGTTCTCCTGACTTTCACGAATGCTTTAAGGGCGCCGCAAGACTCTATCTCTCTTTCAAGGCTCCCCTGATCAACATTGAAATCGCCGCGTCCCGAAACAGTCACCAAAACTATCGCACCTTGATGAATTTCATGGTTTTCTATGAAATCTGAAAGTCTTTCGTTTTCGTCCACTTGAACCGAGAACTCCTGCCTTTCCCTCCGATGTGAGTCGTGGAAATCGGCCGACTCTTTCTCCGTATCGAAAACGTAGAAGCCTTTTCTATCGTTTTCCCAGACATCCCAGTATTCAAGAGATCCGGGGACAAAGAAGAAGGGATCATCCGCAGGAAAAGCGAGCTGCGAATGAAGATGCCCTCCCCCTGCATAGATCACTTTCGATCGAAGGATATTCAGTGCTTCGGGCGTAACTAGCCCTGGAATAAAGCTATCGTTACCGGGCGCAGTGTGGACAAGCACTATGTTGTTTCTTCCACTCAAGATACTCGCGACTTTCGAAATCATTTCCTCTGCCAAAAAGCCCGGGTACCCAAGACCATAGACTTTGAACCCGCTGATCTCAACGTAGGGAAAGAGTATATCGTTATCCCCTTGAACTGGAGAAAGCAGTTCAAGGTACGCCGTTTCGTGAAGAAATCTGAGCCAGGATTCGTTAACGTTGAAGCTCTTGTCATGGTTTCCCTCTATCGCCAGAACCCTTATTTCACTCTCTTTAAGCCGGGAGAGAATATTTTGTGTCCGTGCAAGGGTATCTGGATTTATTTCTCTCTTGTCAAATAGATCACCGGTAATGAAAAAAGCATCGATGTTGTGAGCTACTGCCCAATCAACCACAAATTCAAAGGCATCGAAGTAGTCTTCGTATCTTGTATAAGAATAGGGGCTGTTGGGCGAGCCGATGGGTCTTCTCCCCAGATGAATGTCTGAACAGTGAAGGAATCTCAAATCAGCGAGCTCACTTTCTGAATTCCAGCTTTGATGTCTCGCTGCCGGCATCTCTGAAAAGCTTCAGTGTTCCGGTCGTGATTGCGAAGAGCTCAGTCGTGTTGCATACTGTCCCACCGAATAGGTGACCTCCAACTGTACTTCTTGAGGGACCGGAAAGCGTTACATGAAGATGTGGAAAGGGTTTACCTCCCTTGAGAGAGACATTACCCGATATGTGGAGAAGTTCATGAGGAACTGTGACAAGTTCCTTCTCGTATTGTTTAGAAACCGAGTTGAACCAACCGATCGTGAAGTCTCTCAACATACCGATTCCGCTAACGACTATAAGCGAATGGAGCCCATTATCGGAAAGCGTCCGAACGAATGTGTCTATGAAGTCCTCACCATCTTCGAATCGAAAGAGCAGTACACTCTCATCTCTTCCAAAAATCATCGAATCACCACCTATATTACGATTTTACTACATCTTTTTCATCTTACCGAACTCACAATCGATGAACCGCACATGGACTTCCCTCGGAGGTTTAAAAATGTCTCTCCTTCGTCACTCCCGATGATAGAATTGAAAAGTATTGTTTTCGCCTGGAGGTCCAATTATGTCTGGTCAGTTGCTTTTCTTCATCGTTCTCTTTTTCTGGGTTGGATTCGATATCTATCTCTTCTTCCTTCACAACAGGAAGATCAGCGAGAGACTCCAGGAGAAGCGATCGAAATACATCATGCTTGCCTTTGTTCTTTCGGGCATGTTCGGTGCGATTGCAGTCGATGGCCGTTCGAAGGAGGTCTTTCTCATGACTTTCCTTCCTCATAGATGGATAGGAGTGGGAATGATGATCTTCGCCGTCGTTATCCGTTTCTTCGTAGTGAGACAACTGGGCCCCGCCTTCGCAATTGATGTGGGCGCGCTTCCAGATCAGAAACTGAGAACCGACAGGTTCTACAAGGTCATTCGTCATCCGGCCTATGCAGCCGAGATCGTAGGTTTTCTGGGGCTTTCTCTGGTCTTCAACTATCCGTTGAGTTCAATCCTTGCTTTTGTCCTTCCAACAACCGGAATTCTTTACAGAATCTCTGTAGAGGAGAGGAATCTGAAAGTTATATTTGGAGAAGAATACAGAGAGTACTGCAAAAAGACCTGGCGTTTGATTCCCTATCTGTTCTGAACCAATCGGGAGGTGAAAGAATTGAAATCTTACAGAAAGGAGCTTTTCTTCAACACAAAGATGAGACGAGAGATAATCAATATCACAGACGATGTGGAAGGCGCGCTTTTGGAAAGCGGGATCCGAGAGGGACTTGTGCTGGTAAATGCGATGCATATTACGGCAAGCGTGTTTATAAACGACAATGAGTCGGGACTCCATCAGGATTTCGAAAGGTGGCTCGAAAGACTCGCCCCGGAAAAACCATATTCTCAGTACGAGCACAACGGATTCGAGGATAATGCAGATGCTCATCTGAAGAGAACGGTAATGGGGAGAGAAGTTGTCATAGCAGTAACTGAAGGAAAGCTTGACTTTGGACCATGGGAGCAGGTTTTCTACTACGAACTTGATGGCAAAAGGCGAAAGAGAGTTCTGATAAAAATAATCGGTGAATAAGAGCTCAGGTTCAACGGTTTTTGGAGGCATTATCAGATAAACCGGCTTAAACATCTCCAGAGAGCTTCAAGTTCTTCTGTTTGGCTTTGCGAGTCTCCAACATGGATGTTATGTTAGTAATAACATTATTATGGAGGTGCTATAGATGAGCATCGGAGAGGCATCACTAGATTCTCGTTCTTTTAAGTTTTCGAACGAGGGTTCGGTAGATGTTACATCTTTTGCAAAGCAAGTGGGGATAAAGCTGCCCGTTGTGATTTCCAAGAACGTTTGGAATGAAATGGTGAAAACTGACGAAAACGCAAGAATGTATGGCCAGAACGAAGAGAAACGTCTGGAAAGTCTTCTTTCAACATTGAGGATGGAGTTGCTGAAGGGAAAAGCCAAGGATCTCTCATTCACTTTCTTTATATGCAAGGATCCGAAGACAACCAGTTGCAGGCTTTTGAAAGCCTGTTATAAGGATAAGGATAATGGGGAGCGCTACTTGAAGATTTGTACCTATGACGAGGCCAGTTGATTCAAGATAGATAATGAGCTATATTTTACATTAGCGACTTGCTTTGGAAAGAGTCATTAGGCTATAATGAGCTAAACAATTCACGAGGTTTGAATTATGAAGATGAATGTCAACAGAGGAAAAAACAGAATAGCTATGATGATGTACGGCAACGCCCTTGTTTCTCCGGGTGCTTAGCTGTACCTGAGAAAATAGAAGCGGGGCGTCTCAAGAGAGACGCCCTTTTTTTATATTCAGGAGGGATTTGAATGAAGAGACTGTTTGTGTTACTGGTTCTACTGGGAGTGGTGTTTGCGTTCGGTACGACGAAGATCAGGATAGGTGCTTCACCCGTCCCCCACGCGGAGATCCTTGAGGCTATAAAAGCCGACCTCGCTGAAAAAGGGTTCGATCTCGAGATAGTTGTGTTCAACGACTACGTGCTTCCGAACATTGCCCTTTCAACCGGCGAGCTTGATGCCAATTATTTCCAGCATCTTCCTTACCTTGTGTCCTTCACTTCTCAGAGGGGAATAAAGGGACTGGTTTCTGCTAAGGCTATTCACGTCGAACCGATGGGGTTCTTCTTGAAGAAACCTCTTTCGGAGCTGGCTCCGGGCGACAAGATCGCCCTTCCAAATGATCCAACTAATGAAGGCCGCGCACTTATTCTTCTCCACAACAACGGACTTATACAGCTCAAAGATCCTACGAAACTGGAGTCGACAGTTCTAGACATAAAAGAGAATCCAAAGCAGCTAACTTTCGTAGAGATCGAGGCTGGATTCATTCCCAGAGTCTACACAGACGACAAAACGGTTGTCGGAGCCGTTATCAACACGAACTACGCCCTTACTATCAACCTCAACGCAATTACGGACGCGGAATTCATTGAAGGAGCCGAATCTCCTTATGCAAACATAATAGCCATTCGTGAAGTCGACAAAGACGAAGCGTGGCTGAAGGCACTAATTGACGCCCTGACAACGGAAAAGGTCAGAGTCTTCATTAATGAAAAGTACGATGGTGCCGTAGTACCGGTCTTTTGAGGCGCAGTGTTTTGATTCTAAGGGTCGAAAAGCTAAATCTATCTTTTGAAGACAAATCGGGAAAGAGAAAGATCCTCGATGATGTGAGTTTGTCGGTCGAAGAGGGAGAAATTGTGGGAATCGTAGGGTTGTCCGGAGCAGGGAAAACTTCTCTGCTCCGAACCCTCAACCTCCTGCAGCCTGTCGATAGCGGATCGATATTCTTCGACGGTCTTGACATCGTTGGACTGAAAGAGAGCGAAGTGCGAAATGTAAGAAAGAAGATTGGCGTAGTCTTTCAGAGCTTCAATCTGTATCGGTACAGGACTTTATATCAGAACATCGCCTTTCCTCTGAAGATTCAAGGTGTCTCAAAGAAAGAGGTAGAAGAGAGAGTAATGAATATAGCTACAGAGCTTGGCCTGGAACACAGGCTGAGAGCCTATCCTTCGCAGTTATCTGGGGGTGAACAGCAGAGAGCCGCAATCGCTCGCGCTCTCGTTATGGATCCAAAGATGATTCTTCTCGATGAGCCCACTTCGGCTCTCGATCCAAAGACGACTTGCAGACTGCTCGATCTCGTCGTAAGTCTCAATGAGAAACACGGCATCACTTTCGTCGTTGTTACTCATGATATGGATGTTATCAAAAGAACCTGCGACAGAGTTGCATACCTGCAGAATGGAAAGCTGGACTTCTTCGGACCAACCCATGAGTTCTTCGTCAAGATAGAAAACAATGAAGTGAGTGACTTCGGTAAGCCCCTGGAACTAGAGAAAGGTTTACTTTCGGCTAACAAGAAGATCCTTAGAGTTCTTTTCTGGGGTACACGGACCCACGAACCCGTTCTCTGGAAAATCGCAAAAGAGAACGATGTGATGATAAATATCCTCTATGGAAAGATAGAAGAATTCAAGAACGGTCCCTTTGGAACTCTAATTATCGGTGTCGAGGGCGAGAAACAGGATCTCTTCGTCGAAAAGCTAAGGGAATCCGTATTCTTCCTTGAGGAGGTATGCTGATGCTATCTCAGATTTTTGACGCAACTCTTGAAACTCTTTACATGCTACTTCTCTCGGGATTTCTCGCTACTTTTCTTGGCATTCCCCTCGGGGTGGGATTGTACCTGTGTTCGAGATCTCGCGGGCTTAAAGGGCTTTACGCTTTGTTAGATCTCTTGGTGAACATTTTTAGATCGATTCCGTTCATTATTCTTGTTCTGCTTTTGATTCCCGTTACTAAACGAGTCATGGGCACGATAATCGGGCCCAACGCAGCAATATTCAATTTGACGATTGCGGCTATCCCATTCATGGCAAGGCTTTCCGAGAATTCCTTCAACGGCGTTCCTTCTGGAATCATCGATTCATCAAACTCGATGGGACTGAATAGATGGCAGATGGTCACAAGGGTTTTGATTCCGGAAACGCTGCCCGATCAAATTGGAAACGTAACCGTACTACTGATCAATCTCGTCACCTACACGGCAATAGCGGGGGCCGTAGGCGCTGGTGGGCTGGGTCAGCTGGCAATCAACTATGGTTACTACAGGTTTCAATGGGACGTAGTTCTTTATGCCGTTATCGTTCTCGTGGCAATCAGCCAGCTTCTTCAGTTCACTGGAGGCAAGCTGGCAAAAAGATTACGAAAATAACTCCGGTTCACATGTTTCAGAAGATTTCTAGATTAGAACTGCACCTTTCGTGCTCAGGCCAGGATGTTGTAAACTGGTATCGGGCGAAGAAACTGCACAAAAACAGGAGTCTACTGAAAAGAGTGTACAACAATGAAGGGACTGCCGATCGACATCGATACGCAAGTTAATTTGATGGAGATAGACCGTCGTGAGTACGATGTTAGCGTATCACGATACAGGTACCGGAAAGGCAGTCTTCTATGAAGGAGACTTTTTCCCTGACAAGTTGGCAAACTGTGAAGCTGAAAGAGAAGAGATAATTGAAGACCTCTTGAAGTACGCGTGGATGCGAATCGAAGACCTTTATGTTTAATTACGACTAGTTTTGCGGCGATAAATCGGAGAGATTTGAGGCTATACAGTGGATAACTTCAAGAGAAAAATACAAACTCATCGAAGGATTCGTTTTCACTAGAGTAGAGGACAGCATCCGGGATGAAGCCAGTTACGAGATTTCCGGAGGAGATTTATTTTCGAAATTCCGCATATCTCTCGAACATCACAGCGATCACAAAAACGCTTGGCTTAAATTCCAGAGCGAAATCTTGAGAAGGATTGCATTTGAGTGGCTAAATTGCTTTGGAATAGATCCGACTGATCGTTCTGGACTGCAACCGCGGTTAGCCGTTATCTATATCGTAAAGAGACTTGATATGAACGGAAGACTTGACCGAGTGTTACTCATTCGATTTACAGGAGGGACAGAGCGTGAAAAACGGTGGAATGTCGCTGGAAAAGGGTAGTTCAAAACAGCTGACTATTAGAAGCCTTGTAATCGGAGGATTTGGTTCGGTAGTAATCACGACCAGTTCCATGTATGTCGCCTTGAGGATGGGTGCTCTTCCCTGGCCAACGATATTCGTTGCAGTAATGTCCCTCGCAATATTGAAGGCGCTTGGAAGAACCAATCTGAACGAGATAAACGTTACGCACACCGCAATGTCGTCGGGAGCAATGGTAGCTGGTGGTCTGGCTTTTACGATTCCCGGAATCTGGATCCTTGAGGAGACGTCGACAGTGGGGTTTCTTTCGTTGTTGATCGTCACCTTATCCGGCACTGTTTTGGGTGTCGTATTCACTTCGCTTATCCGACAGCATTTCGTGGAGAAAGAGAAGCTGCCTTTTCCCATGGGTGTGGCATCATATGAAACGGTCGTTGCCGGTGACGAGGGAGGAAGGAAAGCAAGGTATCTCTTCTCCACAATGGGAATTACTGCAGTCTTCGTCGCTATAAGAGACGGGTTGGGCTGGATCCCGGCTGCCTGGTCTTCTGCATGGCTCTATTCGAAAAACATCTTCTTCGGCACGTGGATCTCGCCCATGGCAGTTGGAATTGGTTATATAATCGGTCCCCTATTTACCGGTGTTTGGTTTCTCGGAGCGGTTCTTAGCTACTTCTTCGTTATCCCCGTAGGAGTCGCACTTGGCTGGTTTGAAGATGTCGCTAGTGCCGCTGCGTTCAAAGACAGCCTAGGAATAGGGCTAATGGTTGGAACTGGACTGGGAATTCTTATAAAGGGAATCCTCCCTCGAGCAAAGGAGATATATGGGAGATCGCAGAAGCGTGAAAAGGGAAGGTTAGGAAGGAAACTTATACTCGCTCCTATCTTTTTTGCCGTGGTTGCCGTATTTCTGACAACATTGACGGAAATGACGCTAATTCCATCTCTCCTTACGATTGTTGGAGTTTGGCTTACAACGGCAATGGCCGCTTCGATTACCGGGCAGTCTGGTATCAATCCGATGGAGGTCTTCGGAATAATAATTCTCTTAGGGGTAAAGGTAGTGTCAGATATCGGCACCATTGAGGCCTTCCTCGTCGCCGGAGTTGTCGCAGTGGCTTGCGGACTCGCGGGAGATGTACTCAACGATTTCAAGTCCGGCTACCTCTTGAAAACTGATCCCAAAGCTCAGATCATAGCCGAGACGGTCGGTGGAATAATCGGTGCAGTTGTGTCGGTTATTGTCCTGTTTATTATGTTCAGGGCCTATGGTACAATGGGTCCAGGAACGGAGCTTCCAGCACCACAAGCGTATGCCGTTTCTACAATGGTCGGTGGTCTTCCCAATACTCCGGCTTTCTTCTTCGGTCTTATGATTGGAATACTGATTTATCTGATTGGACTCCCCGGGATGACCCTGGGAATAGGAATGTATCTTCCCATGGAGATATCGTCTGCCGCTTTTCTGGGAGGCATGATAAGTCTTATCTCCGTAAAGCTCAATCCGAAGTCGAAAGAGAACGGTCTGGTCATATCGTCTGGTCTTCTTGGAGGAGAAGGGATTACAGGGGTGGTTCTTGCGATTATCAGAGTGCTTACAGGAAGTTGACATTTTCGTCGATATGTTTGAGGAGTTGTTTTGAAGAGTTCTCATGTTTTACTCACAGTCCCTTACAGCCGAGCCAACATTTCTTTGAAGTGGTTGCTGCTCGGCGCAATGATCGGGGTGTTCGGTTTTTTTCTGGTTGGTCAGTCAAGACAAAGGATAGAGTCCCCGTATTACGCGGATCAGGTTGCCGCGGCTCGCCTAATGGCTTCATCAATAGAAGAACTTTCCAGATTTCGTGAATCACTTGGTATAGAAATCGATCCCTCAGTCGACCCTAACTTGACAGGCCTTATAGGTCCTGAATTCACCGAAATTACAACTACTCTCGGCAATCTTCAGGCTAAGAGAACTTCAACGAACCCGGATTTTGCGGCCCTTATGGTTAAGTTCTTCAAACAACTGAATCTTGAGAAAGGTGATCCGGTAGCTATCGGTGCAAGCGGCTCCTTTCCGTCTCTTCTACTTGCGACGCTTTGCGCCTGTGAGACATTGGAGCTCCAACCGTTTGTGATTTACTCGATAGGTGCCTCTGAACACGGTGCAACTCACCCGGAGTTCACATTCGTCCATATGCTGAATCGCCTCGTAGAAGTCGGCCTGCTCAGAGATAGTCTCATTGCCGTTTCACTTGGAGGCAACTACGATACAGCAAGCGGGATGTTTTTTCCGGGCGCGCGCGAACTAATGACCAATATCGCTCTGTCTTCCGGCAAGACTTTCATCTACGAAGAATCTCTTCAAGAAAGCATAGACAAACGTCTGGAGATCTATATCCAGGAGGCCGATGGGCTTCCTTCTGTTTTCGTAAACGTGGGCGGTGCAGCGCCGAATTTCGGCAATTCACTTATTGCGACAAGTCTCGATAACGGTTTGCTTACGGCGTTCAGTTCGATACCTGATGGCGATGAAAGAGGACTGATCTTTGAGTTTGCCGAACTCGGAGTACCGGTGATCCATCTCCTAAATATCAGAGATCTTGCTCTGGATAACGGAATTCCGATTGATCCAGTCCCATTTCCCGAACCAGGAGAAAGCGGCGTCTTTTTTGTTGATAGTTTCTCTTTGCCTCTAATAATCGTCTTTCTGTGCCTGATGGTTCTCTGTATCGTTGTGGGACGGGTGATTCATAAATGATCAACATAATTCTTGCAGGAACTGCACTTTTGATTCTTCTTTCAGCCCTGTTGGCTGAAAACGTAATATCTAGAAAGCGCAGGTCGCGGCTCAAGGTCGTCGTTCAGGTAAACGGAACTAGAGGGAAGAGTGAAACCGTGCGGTTAATCCATGGCGCGTTAAAAGCCAACGGGTTTAGGGTTCTTGGAAAGACCACAGGGACTGTGCCTCTGTGGATTACTCCAGAGGGGAAACACGTAGAGATAATTCGCCATGGCCCCGCAAACATACAGGAGCAGTTTCTCGCGCTCAGAAAATCCCGGCGCGACAAATGTGACGCACTTGTTGTCGAATGCATGGCCATAAAACCCGAGATGCAACTGGCAAGCGGAAGAATACTCGATGCAGACATCACGGTAATAACTAACACGTTCCCAGATCACATCGAAGAGATAGGAAGCACTGAAGAAGAAACGGCTAGTGTTCTTTCCTTATCAATTGCGCCGGGAAAGGCCTGTATCGTAGGAAGTGTGTCGCCCGAAGCCTATGAAAAAGTTAGGAAGACCTGCGAGAAAATCGAAACAAAATTGATTGTTGGGGCTACATCAACAGAATACCTCTCCGGGTTCAAATTCAAACCCCATGACGAAAATCTGTCGATCACAATCAAAGCTGCAGAGCTTCTCGGGCTTGACAGATCGCTGGCTATCGAGGGAATGAAAGAGGTTCTGCCCGATGTGGGAACTTTCCGGTACTTGAAGCTCGGAGGTAAAATGGGAAATGCCGTTCTTGCAAACGCCTTTGCTGCAAACGATCTACACTCTACTTCTCTTCTTCTGGAAAAAGTGATGCGGGACTTTCCAGAGAAAGAGATTATCGGGTTCTTCAATTCCAGAGATGATAGGCCCGATAGGGCTGCAATTTTCGAAACGATGATCAGGAGTTTCGATAGAACAATAGTTAAAGGACCCCTTCCAAGAAGGATTTTAAACAGCAAGAACGTAGAGAAGCTAGATGATCCGAGTCAACTGGATTCGCTTTTAGACGGAAGCGAGCTTGTGTTTGGATTCGGTAATATTCGTGGCCTGGTAAACTGGCTGAACGGTCTGGAGGAGATTTAATGAGTCCTGCTTTGTTTTCGATTGGAATAGTTATAAGTACTGCATTCTGGTGGGTGACGGGATTGTCTGCAGGTGGACTTGTGACTCCAGTCTATCTTTTCATTTTTATGGAACAACCGTTGAGACTTCTCTACACCTGGGCGGTTGGCCTTGTTACATTTCTCATCCTGAATCTTCTCCAGAGATATCTGATTCTCTACGGCAGAAAGAGGATGGCTCTTGGCATTGTTCTAGGTGTTTTCGTCAAACTCTCTCTGGATACCTTTCTGATGCCCAATCTTCCAGTCGAGCTGTTTTCAACCGTAATAGGCACGATTGTTCCAGGGCTCATCGCTAATGACTTCTACAGGCAAGGAATTATAAAGACTTCTCTTTCACTGGCCTTCGTAACACTGCTCCTTTGGTTGATCGATACATTGATAAGGACAGTAATGGTTATCTAGCAGTCATAGTTATCCGAAGATAACGAGCCTAATAATCAGAAACAAACTCGAGATTGCCAGAGAGATAACGGAAGAGGGGAATCCGATCTTCATGAAATCGAGAAAACTGTGAGTATTTCCGTACTCTTTGTTGACCATCTCAAAGCACATCACATTTGCAAGATGGCCGGTTACCGTTCCATTCCCACCGAGGTTTGCTCCCAAAGCAAGTGCAATCCAGAGATCATATTGAAGCGGATAGTGAACAGAGAGTTCAGCAACAATCGGAATGAATATCGTGACGACGGGAATGGCACCAGTCACCATTGCGATCATTCCACTTACCCAGAGTATAAGCATAGAAAGAACTGCGGGGTTGCTGGAAAGACCTAACGCAAGATCGGAAAGTTCACTTGTTATTCCCGTGCTTTCAAGAGAATATGCAAGTGAAAAGAGCCCGATGAAGAAGAGAATGGCGTTCCAGTCGACTTCATTTGCCACCGATTCAAAGTCCTTTCCGGTATACAGAAGCAGAAATGCAGCTCCCAAAACCGCAAATAGTGACATTTCGATATCTACAATACTATGAACTGCAAATCCAATGACAACAACTATCAATGTGCCCAGACTGACATACATCAACTTTCTGTTGGTTATAACTCCGTCCAGCTTAAGTCCTTGAATCTCATCTTTCTTGTCCGAAATAGATGAGAGGCCCCTTAGAATTTTGAATCGCGAGATTAGCATTAGAACTATATATGTCAGTACAAGCGGAATAAACACAAGACTTGTGAAGGTCAAAAATGGAATCTTCGATGCGTTACCTATGATAATGTTTGGAGGATCGCCAACAAGGGTCATACACCCCCCGATATTTGAAGCGAGAATCATAACAGCCGTGAATCCAAAAGGATTGAATCCTGCAGTATCTGCGACAAAGAAAATGATGGGCATGAACATGATCATCGTAGTCACATTGTCCAAAACCATTGAAAAGGCCGCTATAAGAGCGGAAAATAACACCGATAGCAAAAGGATGTTACCTTTTGTCGCCTTCAAAGTCCTGACTGCCACATACTGAAAGAATCCCGTCGATTTAATTACAGCAACAATAACCATCATTCCAATTAGAAGAAATATGGCGTTGAAGTCCACAAACTGGGAAATCGTTTCGATTCTCATACTCTCGGAGACCTTGAGGGCCACAAGCATCATACCTGCGGTAAAGGCGATCAGTACCCTTCGTCTCTTTGAAAGTACAATAAGTATGAAAGTCAATATGAAATAAACAACAATGAAGATCCTGTCCATTAGTCCCATTGTATCTCAAAAAACTCAACAAATAAAGGGTGCAACCTTTGGTTAGGCCGACGATGAAGATTCGTGGCACTTTCCCCAGCTCTTGAAGAAAGTCCTTTCTCATATAGGTGACAAGGTTCACACAGCCTGGATTCAGATGTGTGGGTGATTACGACTGTTTTTGAGCGGAAAAATGATTCGATCGCCAACTTGAAGTTTGCACTGCGAAACTGGAATCTAGGAGGGACCCAAAAGAACCTTCGTTTCGAGAGATGAATGAGCTATGATTGATAGAAGACATTCGCAAAATGATGCTTACAAGCAATGAGGTGTTGTTTTGAAAGCAATTGCGATCTGCCCCATCATCTCGCTCTTCCTTGTTTTGGGCTGTTTTTAATCTGAAGTGGATAGGTCTTTTCGGTTCAGCAGCCCAGTAATCGGTAGAAATGGAGAGGTTTTTGTGAACACTACGGACACAATATTCTCCTTCACTTCAATTCATGACTCCTACAGGAAGGTCTTCTCTTTGGAGTCAAGCAGCGGGGAATGGTTCAGCAGTGACGCATCCATTAACAGTGAGGGTGACCTACATATTGGAACTACTTCGGGAAACTAATGAAACTTTCGAGTGAAGGTGTACTTCATGGGTCATTTGGAGGAACAGAGGAAGCCGGAGCCACCACAGTCAGGGGAAGCCCCTCTTTCGATGCCTTTGGCAACGTGTTCTTTGGAACAAATGGCGGTGTTCTCTACTGCATCTCTTCAGGGGGAAAGGAACTCTGGAACTTCGAAACCGGACGAGAGATCTGGTCGAAGTCTGTAGTCGGGATAGATGGAACAGTCTTTTCTTGCATAATGACAACCGGGGGGAGTGATTCAAACTACATCTTTGCACTTAAGGGTGGGGAGTTTCTCTGGAGATATGAGACTCAAACTATATATTCTGGTTTCTTTTCCAGTCCGGCAATAGGTGAAGACTGAACCGTTTACAGCACATACCATGATGGTCATTTTTATGCCTTTGATCCGGTAGACGGTTCCAAGAAGTGGAACCTTCAGATAGCAGAAAACCCCGTAGAGTCTGCGATTGCAACTAGCCCGCAGTTGGAGATAAGGGGTTGATCTTCGCCCGTGCGTTCGATGGAGAGTGCTCGGCAATATCCAGTGAAGGATCTTTGATATGGAGCACGGAGCTCGAAGATGAAATAGTGGCGACTCCTAATTTCTTCTTCCAATGGTAATATTTATGTGATCGTACGTGGCGAGGCAAAGATCTTCCAACTGAACTCTTTTGGGAAGATTGAGTCATCCGAATACATAGGAAAAGACAGCCTGGGTTCACCTGTAGCGAGTGAGGAAGGCGCACCGTATTATACCGTTACTTCGAACGATATTGGTGGTAGGAGTAGACTAGGCGCGCTGAAGACGGGCTCTTCCCCTTCGGGTTCTTGGCCGCAATACGGATACGATCAAAGCCGATCCGGAAGAAAAGTAGGTGTGTGATCCGATGAAGAGAAGACTTCCTGGAGACAAGCTAATCTGGAGAGCGCTGAGACCGATTCTCAGGGTTCCCTTCATTAAGAGATACAATCTCTATGGAATAGGCATGGAAAAGTTGCCCAGACCTCCGTTTATTCTGATTGGCAATCATGCTTACTTTATCGACGCTGTTTTGATCGAGGCCCTTACGAGCTTCCCAATAGTATGGGCCGTGGCCGCTGGAAATTTCGACAACCCTTTTTCGGGACCGATTTTGAGGGCAGCGGGAGCGATTCAGAAAAGGAAGGGTGTCCCCGATATTCCCGCCATGAGAAAGATGATTGAAGTCGTGAGCAACGGTGGAGTTCTTGGCCTGATGCCGGAGGGCTCTGTAACGTGGGATGGTGAGTTTGGCGAGGTTCCGCCCGGAACAGACAGGTTCCTGGAGAAGCTCAATGTACCGGTTGTCGCTGCTAGAATGAGTGGGGCATACCTTACAAAGCCAAGGTGGGCGGATCATCATAGATGGGGAAGGATAGAAGTGGAGTTTAAGGCCTTTAACGGGAAAGAAGCGCTAGATTTCCTTTCTGAAGCTTCTGACTGGAGATGGCAGGAAGAGAAGAAGGTTATGTTCAAGGGCAGGAACAAAGCAGAAGGGATAGAGAAGATCATCTGGTTCTGCGAAAAGTGTGGTGGATTTCAGACGATCAAAGCCTCAGGAGATTCAGCGATCTGTGATAAATGCGGAACATCCTTGACTGTAGACGATTATGGACTTGTCTCGGGAAGGACAGTTCCAGAGATCATCGGGATCCAGCGAGAAATTCTCGCTGAACATATCGCCCTAAACGGAGGAATCGAAGTGGGCGAGGGGACTGTTACTGAGATGGAAATTGGCAGTGGCGCCAAAACCAGTTATGCAGGAAAAGTCTCCATGAACAGCAGAGAATTGCGGATAGGAGAGAGAAGTTATCTTCTTCCCAAGATTAGAGGCCTCTCGAATTTCTTGAAAAGAATAACCGAATTCAATTACGAGCATTCCATCGTGAGACTGATGACCGGGAGCTCTTCGCTACTTCTCTTCTGGGCACACAGGTATTTCTCCCATCCACATGGTTCCTGAGTCTCGAACTCTAAACTACCACTGAAACCGTCCCTTCCTCACGATTGTCTCTCTTTGAAATAGACTCGATTGCTTTCGAAAGCCGGCTTATTCCCTCTTCGATTTGATCATGCGGAATCCCCAGAGGATTGAGGCGCACGAAACTCCTGCCACTCGAATCGAACGTGAAGAGACTCCCGGGAGCGACGGCAACACCCTGTTCAATTCCTTCTTCCGCAAGCTTCCAGCCGTCCATAAAACCCGGCAGTTCTAGCCAGAAAAAGTTGCCCCCCTGAGCTTCGTTCACTCTTATGTAACCAGGAAGATGTCTGTAACAAGCTCTTTTCGTAGTCTCCCTTTTCTTGAGGCACAATTGTAGATATCTTTTCAGGAAAGCGTCATACTCTCCTGTTGAAAGCATCTTGGCTGCAACGAGCTGGCTGAAATTCGGGACTCCAAGTGAGATCATCCTCACGGGCTCGATCAGCCTTTCGATCAATGCTTCATCGGCGATTATCCAGCCTATCCTGAGCCCTGGTGCGAAGGCCTTTGAAATGCCACCGATCTCGATAACACAGTTATGGGTGTCGTAGTACTTGAGTGATTTGGGTGCAGGAAGATCGTACTGGATTTCGGAAAACACAGTATCGTCGACTATGGGAACCGAATACTGCTCTGAGAGTTTGACGAGGGCTTCCTTTTTCCTTTCGGGCATGTTTGCCCCTGTCGGGTTGTGCGAGCAGCTCATAGTGTATATGAATTTTACCCGGCTTCTATTTAGCACGTTCTCCAGTGTAGAAAGATTCAAACCCTCCGAGTTCCTCTCTACAGGGATAACTCTGTGCTGAAACATTCTCGAGATGTTGATTACGTTAACGTAGGTCGGGTTTTCGATGACTATCGTCTCTCCCGGTCTTGCAAGAGCCGAGAATAACAAATAGATAGCTTCTTCTGTGCCCACAGTGATCAGCATGTTCCTCGAGTTTATGTGAAGTCCAGAGCTGTTCATTCTCAGGCAAAGATACTTGATGAGTTCCGGGTGGCCCCTTAGCGAAGGATAATTCAGTGTAGTGATCAGTTCCTCATCGGTTAAGTTTCCAAGTATCTCCTTCATGAGATCAACCTGATTGGCGCCTACGTGAGGCACACCTGTATCTAGACGTATGCAACTATCCGACAGTTTTTTGAGAAGGTTTACCCATCTTGCCGGACCGGCCGGAAGGGTAGCCCATGAGTTGAGTTGTTCTCCCCATGAAATCATGTCGAATTCCTTTTTTTGCGAATGGGCCGAAATTACGTATGTGCCACTGCCCGTTTTCGAAACCAGAAGTCCGTCCAGCTTCAGTTCATTGTAAGCCTTCACAACAACACTTCTGTTCAGTCTCAGCAGCTTCGAAAGCTCCCGTTCGGAAGGGAGTCGTGTCCCCTCAGGTATCTCTCTTCTTATTACTGCCGTTCTCAGTTGATCAACTAATTGCTTGAAAAAAGGGACTTCGGAGTTCCTGTCGATCACAATTTTCAACCCAATCATTTAGTCCGCCTCCTATAAACGGATTATATGCCATAACTTCGATAGCACCATGCCAGTTAAGAATAATTGGAGCGAACCAGAATGAATCCGTCAATGAATGCTTGTATTATTGGGAATCCTAGGGAGATCGCTTTCAAGACACTTGGAGTGAATGGATCGTTCCATTTCTTCTTATGCGGTTTCTCTTTAGGAGGAATTACGGCTATCGTCGATTTGATCGCAGATTCTTCGTTACAATCAACGAATTATCCGATAAGACAATGCAGAAGGGATGACATATATGGAGGCAATTGTTAAACGGGTAAGAACAAGAGAGACAAGAAAACATGGAGGGGCTTTCACTATCCGATAAATCTTCAGACTGCTTTTTCGGAACGCGTTAGAACCAGTCCGGACTTTTCCTTTATTCGATGGTTGTTCAGGTAAATCCATCTGAAAACCGTCGATGCAAAATTCGCTTCGTCAGAAAGTCCGTTTGCCGAAAAATAGTGTATCTGAATTATTGAGATAGCAGCAAGAAGATAACCCAAGCTCTCCCGTTCGTCAAAAGAAAGAGTGTTCTCAAGGCAATAGCCTTCAAGCAAGTGAGGAAGCAGGTAGAGGAAGAGTGAAGGTGAACCCATTCTTGAAAACTCTGCAAAGACACTGTGAATAAGATAAGCGAGATCCAGCGCTTTCACTTCTCTGGTCGCGCAATCAAAGTCTATTATCCCAGAAACCTTTCCTTCGTGTACGATTATGTTGCCTGGATGATAGTCGCCATGGATTATCTGGACCGGAAGCTTGTAATAGAGCTTGTAGAAATCTGTGAAAAACTCTTCTATCATTTCCATATCTGATCTTGAAAAGAAAGATCCGGTCGAGTTGAAATACCTAATTGCAGAGGTGAGGGATTTCAGCAGATTAGTTCTTTCGAAGAAACTTCCTTCTGCTTCTTTAAGAACTCTGTGAAGCCTCCCGGTGAAGATTCCTAGCTCCTCCGCCATTTCGGGCGTGGCATTGGAAATGTTGGAATCGGCCTTTTCACCTTCTATGTATGGAAACAGCGAATATACATATTTCCCTATCTTCACCTCGAACTCACCACTTCCCGAGGGAATAGGCGCAGATACGGGAAGCCCACTCTGGACAAGGTATTTAAGAAGCTCAGTCTGGCAAGATCTAGAAGGAAGAGATGCGATCCTCCTCTTCAATACGTAAAAAACGCTTCCAGACCTCACAATGAAAGCTCTAGCGTTAGTCTTTTTTTCAAGTACGATTTTCCTCTTTAGCCCCCAGAACCTGGAAATCCGAGAGAAGGGAATACTCGACATGTTATCACCCCGGATATAAACATTGAGATTATACAACATTTCTTCTTGATTCTTCAGTCAGGATGTTCCTCCGGTTTCACCCTAAGTGATCTCTTTCTTATTTTGTGAGCGATAATCGTGGCCGCCACAAGAAAAAAAGTTATAACGCCGGCCCAGAAGAAAGCGCTGCCTCCACCGGCCTTGTCGGCAATCGAACCCACAAACATGTTCCCGATAGGTGTCGACCCTGCGAAGACGAGCGAATATACGCTCATAACTCTTCCCCTAAACTCATCGTCGGAATTTATTTGCATAAGACTGTTAGCAGTTGTTGTAAAGAAGATATTCGCAAATCCCATCAAGCCAATCACCAAAGCCGAAAAGGCATAGGATCTGTTGAATGCCATAATCATAAAAAGCGATGATGTGATGAACGGAACGACAAAGAGTCGAACTCTGTTCGGCCCTCTTGAACTGCTGCTTGCAACAATTAGCGCACCAAGCATGGATCCTACTCCCAGAGCGGACATCAAAAGACCATATCCTTGCGCGTCAAGACCAAGCTGATTTCTCGCGAAAACAGGGATTAGAACGCTGTAATTCATGCCAAAGGTACTCACAATAGCCAGAATGAGGGTTGTCGTAGTCAGTATCGGCTTACTAAACAGGTAAACTAGCCCTTCCTTGATATCCGGTATTACGGTTCCCTTTGGTCGCTTCTTTATTACAGGTTCGACGTCTATCTTCAATAATCCAAAGATCACAGCCAGGAAAGTCACACCGTTAACCAGAAAACACCAGCCTGCTCCAACCAGAGCCATAACGACCCCGGCAACCGCAGGGCCCACTACTCTTCCCAGATTCATTACTGTTGAGTTCAACGCGACTGCGTTCAGCACAACATCACGTCCCACAAGTTCAATCATGAAAGACTGTCTTGCAGGAATATCAAGTGTCTTTACCATCCCTAGGCCAAGAGCGAGAAGAAATATATGCCAGTACTGAACCGAATCTGTGAATACAAGAATTGCAAGAATCAAGGCCAGAATCATGGAGATCGTCTGAGTCAGCAGAACGATACTTCTTTTGGGAAATCGGTCGACGAAGACTCCTGCAGGTAGCGAAAATAGAAGCACAGGAGTAAACTGAGCAACTCCGAGGAGTCCCAGCAAAAACGGCGAATCGGTAATTGTCAGAACAAGCCATGACTGAGCAGCTGTCTGCATCCATGTTCCCATAACAGATATGAGTTGACCGATCCAGAAGTATCTGAAATTTTTAACTTTTAAGGCCGGAAAGGCTCTCCCCATTCTAGAGTGGAGCAAGCATAGTAAACTGTTAGCCAAACGAATCATCTCCGCGACTATTGTACTACATTTTCTGGGGTTATAATTGAGTTGAAACGGTCGCAGCCAATGTGAACGAATGGATGTTCCAAGATTAGATCAAATGCATTCTAGACAGTAGAGCCCTAAGGTTCTTTCAAACCACCAGAAAGCATGGAAGGAGGCAGATTAGATGGATAATTTCAAGCCACGCGTTCTTCGAAGAGCTGAGATGGAAAAAGAACTCGAAAAGCTCCTGAATGTAGAGGCGGAAATAAGATCAGACTCTTACCTTCTCACATTCTACTTCCCTATGGAAAACATGACAAGAGCCGATGCCGAAAGACATGTCAAGTCATTCATCCTTGAGCATTTGAGAAAGGACGAGAAGTTATCGGGAATGGGAAAGATCAATCAAAGAATTGTTGAAGCCGTTCTTACTGGTTTGGGAAATACAAAAGAACTTCGAAGAGGATTGGCGATTTTCGTTGAATTCCGCATGGGAGAGGACGTAAAAGCCGATGAGGTGATAGAAGGCTTGAGCATCATCCCTCTTTCACAGGTACCGGAGAAAGAGATATACATAGGCAAGACTTTCGATCTTGATCAGTTGATCTGGCTTTCAAGTTCGGCCATAGACGCCCTGATCGTATCGTTGGAGAGAGAGAAGTCATCTTTCTACGCGATGGATGGCAACAAGCTTTCGTTAATAAAGAGTATTGAAAATGAATTCATTAGGAAAAAGGAACAGGAGTATATAGAGGAATACTCTCCCTCACCTTCCTCAGGAGCGATGTATCACGGCAACGCTTCGGAGAAAGTCGGCAGGGCAAAAGAAGAAGAGAACCGAAGATTTCTTCAGAAGATTGCCTCACTGATAAAGAACGACGAAGATCTTCCAAAAGATGTTAACTATCTAGTCATCTATTACTCTTCTTCCTTTAACGAGACTATGGAGAAGTTCAAAAACGAAGCGAGGCAATTATTGCCTTATGCACACCCTGTCTTCGTCCAGAAAACCCTTAATCAAGAGAGGCAGCTACAGGAAGATGCCTCGAAGCTTATAGAGAGCGTGAGCAGAAAGATCCGAAGGGAATTTCTTCACAACGCGAAAGAGAATTTCGAGAAATACGTTGAAGGATGGACAGAAGTCTCTAAAGCAGCAAATGATAGAAGGATCGATACCCTTTTCATTAACCCAACTGAGAGAAAGAGGGGTTACGTGCTTGGGAGAGAGCTCGTATATACACATGCAGTCAAAGACAGCAGAGAGGTTAGAAACGTAGGTCCGTGGATCGTAAGGAGTGTCGTAAACAACGACGGCAAAGTAGTGGTGGTAGATAAGGAACTACTTGATTGCGAAATTGCCGCAAGGCTGAGATATTGATTTGAACCTACAGGAGGTGTGATAGTGAAACGAATTGCAGTATTTGTTTTGATTCTGGGAATGGCCTCGGCACTGGTTGCCACTCATTTCTCCGTTGGTATGGGGTTTGTTCTCAACCAAAACAGACAGACGAAGGAATTTGATCTCCAGTTTTTCGGGAGGACTCAGGTAGGCTGGATGTTGTTTAGCAAACCCGTCTTAGGCATTATTGCAGATGTTCCGGTCTTCGGATTCGGCTTTGAGGAAATGGAATTCTATTCTCTTGACCCCACGCAATCACTCATAGGACTTTATGCCGAACTGGGACTCGAAGATCTCGCGTCTTCTCTTCCGCCTGTCTTCTTCAAGGTAACGGCGATGACTGAACTGTCTAGCATCCTTGCAGCTCGAGACATAAAGTATCTTCCGCTAGTCTCCCACATCGGAGCAGGCTTCGACATGAGCGACTTCAGTCTCGAGCTGGCAACTTCAATCATAAATGTGGGATTCAACCTTGGAGATCAGCTGGCAAGACACTCGACGTTCTTTCCTCACTTTCATCTGGCAGGAAGATACAATTTTGATTTCTAGTGTAGACGGGCCAAATGGCCCGTCTTCGTTCTCTTCGAACTGGAAAATCGCGGGTCTGAAGCTGCAATTAGCACGAAGAGCATTCTCGAAATATACTTAAGGGTGCGTCCTTGATAGATCAGATCGTAATGTGGAAAAACGCCGCCAGGATAGGTTGTTGGGGGCAAACGTGAAACAATCTTGCTCCCTTGACTCTGTTCCGAGATTTTTCCTTGCCTTCATGGTGCCTTCGACGACTTCAGGAAGAGGAGTCCGGGGGGTTAAAGTCATTATTTATGCCTTTCCCCTGCGGCATCATGAGCCAAGCACTACACCCGCATCCCGATCTTGTCTGATTTGAAACGCGCACCATGAAGCCTGCCTGATATCTTTCAGTCCGGGGCTTTCACAAAGCACCTAGCGGTGCTTGACCAATTATCCTTCTATTCATCTTTTATCAGCTGAAGCGAGTAAAGCTTTTTGTATTCGGAACTGGTCTTCAACAGCTCGTTGTGAGTTCCACTTGCAACAATAACCCCATTACTGATTAGCGCCACTCTGTCGCTCAGTAGGACCGTTGATAATCTATGAGCAACCATCAGCACGATTATGCCTTCAGATCTCAGACCCAAAAGAGTATTCTGAATTATTTCTTCAGTCTTTGAATCGATATTTGCCGTGATCTCATCAAGAATCAGCAGTCGTGGATTCGAGACCAGTGCTCTGGCCAGCGCGACCAACTGTCTCTCACCGCCAGAAAGCTGAATGTCTGCAACTAATGTGTCGAGTCCATTCTCGAATCTTCTCAGCAATACATCCAGGTTTGTTCTTTCGAAGATGTTTTCCAAACTGGCTTTAGAAATCGATCTACCCAGGGTAATGTTTTCCAGGAGAGTACATTTTTCAAATAAAGTTGGTGTCTGCTCCACAAAGCCGATATAGGGTCTGAGTAATGCAGAATTCGATACCGGATCGCCATTTATGTAAATGGTTCCCGACTGGGGTTTTTGAAGTCCCATAAGAATATTCAAAGTAGTGGTTTTACCGGCGCCGCTCTCACCTACCAGCGTCGTAATTTCCCCTTTCCTCAATTCAAGAGACAGGCCTTTTAGAATTTGCTTTTTGCCGTAGCCAAATGCAATGTTCTCTAAAGAAATGCTCCGAACACTTTCTAACTTAGGACTACTATCGCTCCTTTCCTCTTCAGGAGCTTCCAGCACCTCGATTGTTCTCAGCAGTCCTCCCCAGCTTTGTCTTAGAAGAATGTTCACCTGCATGAGCAGCTGAATAG
>ERZ795053.183-NODE-183-length-78168-cov-17.540729_pt1 | contig 78168 bp, 60 predicted proteins | sample MGYA00375137_ERZ795053 | MGnify/ENA primary metagenome ERZ795053 (study PRJEB30182, sample SAMN05720284) | activated sludge metagenome | isolation source: Anaerobic digester | place: Hong Kong | collected 2014-12-17 ...
TAAATTATTCCAGGCTGAATGGTAATTGGTTAAACCTGCCATACTTTTATATATACCGGGATTGAATCATGGCCATTGGCAAATATTTTTCTGATTGAATGTTTTATTTGTTAATTTTCGACGCCTAAAATTATTAACCATGCATACACTGATTGATCTGTTTGAATCTGCTGTTTCGCGGTTCCCTGAGAACACCTATCTTTATGAGAAGCAGGGTGCCATCTGGACCAAAGCTACCTACAGCCAGGTGCGTGACAAGATTTACACTTTTGCCGCCGGATTGCTGAGTCTGGGAGCGGTGCCGGGCGATCGTATTGCCATCCTGGCCGAAGGAAGGAATTCATGGATCATCGGGGAACTTGGTTTGTTGTATGTTGGTTGTTGCAGTGTTCCGCTATCTATCAAGTTATCTTCTTCAGAAGTTGAATTCAGGCTTAAACACAGCGGGGCGCGAAAAATTATTGTTTCAGCCGGGCAATTGCCTAAAATAAATGCGATCCGTGAAAACCTTCCGGATCTGGATCAGGTCATAATGATGGATCCCGGGTCCTCCGGCAATACGAAGGATGTCTTTTTTGACGATGTTTACCGGCTGGGGGAGGGATATCTTAAGACCCACGCCGATGAATTTGCTGAAGCCATGCGGACGGTAACCCCGGAAACCCTGGCCAATATTACCTATACTTCGGGTACCACATCTGATCCCAAAGGCATCATGCTCACCCACTCAAATTATGTGAGCAATGTGATGCAATCCCTTTCACTGATGCATATTCCTGATACTTATAAAACCCTGGCTTTTCTGCCCTGGGATCACTGCTTCGCCCACACCGCCTGCCTCTATTGCTTTATTGCCAAAGGGGCCGGGGTTGCTTCGCTGCAGGTTGGCAAGACCGCAAACGAAACGCTCAAGAATATTCCGCTGAACATCAAAGAAATCAAGCCCGATCTTCTGATGAGTGTTCCGGCCATATCAAAGAATTTCAGAAAAAGTATCGAAGCGGGGATTGCCGCTAAAGGAAAAGTTGCCCGGACATTGTTTAATGCCGGATTGCGTATAGCTTACGCTTACAACGGCATCGGGATAAACCGCGGTAAAGGCTGGAGGTTTCTCCTCAAACCCCTCGTAAACTTGTTTGATAAAATCATTTTCAGCAAGGTACGCGAAGGATTCGGGGGTAAGCTGAAGTTTTTTATCGGAGGAGGCGCATTGCTGGATGCTGAATTGCAGCGATTCTTTCTGGCCATTGGTATTCCTGTTTGTCAGGGTTACGGCCTCTCGGAAGCATCGCCGGTTATTTCTTCCAACTCCTTGCTTAACCTGAAGATAGGAACTTCAGGAAAAGTTGTCAGGCCGCTGGAACTGAAAATCTGCGATACCGAAGGTAATGAGTTGCCCAAAGGCCAGCCCGGTGAAATTGTGATCAGGGGAGGCAACGTCATGAAAGGCTATTGGAAGAATCCTGAGGCAACCGCTGAAACGGTCAGGGATGGATGGTTGTTTACGGGCGACCTGGGATACATGGATGAAGATGATTACCTGGTGGTTATGGGGAGGTCCAAGAGCCTGCTTATCGGCAGCGATGGTGAGAAATACAGTCCCGAAGGCATTGAGGAGGCGCTGGTCGACAATTCAAAACTGATAGATCAGAGTATGCTTCATAACAATCAGAATGCTTACACTATCGGATTGATTGTGCCCAATATTCAGGAGATCAACAGGCTGGTGGTAAAGCATGGACTGGAGCCCGGATCGGATGAGGGGATAGATTATGCCCTGAAATTACTGAAGCACGAGGTAGGCGCTTACTTCAAGCATGGCAGGCTTGCCGGTATGTTTCCCGAAAGATGGCTGCCCGCCTGTTTTGCCGTTTTACCTGAAGCCTTTACGGAAAAGAACCTGATGATCAATTCCACATTCAAGATGGTGAGGGGGAGGATCAACGAAAAATATGCCACACTCATCGATTTTCTCTACACGCCGGAGGGCAAAAATCATCTGAATGAGATAAACAGGTCGAACCTTAAAAACTGGTACAGGACAGAATCCTGATGACAATTTTTGATCCTGCGGATTCACTTTTTCTGTTTGGAATCCGGTCTATAATCTGACAGCTTTTTTTACACCGGTGTACCTGCCGCTGCTGACCCGTATAAAGTAAACGCCGGGGCTCATGGCATTTGTGTTTATCCTGATATGATGAATGCCCGTCTCCTTTAATTGTTGACGCATTTGCTGAACGACCACGCCCTTGAGATCAAGGATTTCAATAAAGGCTTCGGGAGCGTTGGCCGCCTCAAAACGAACATCGAGGTAATCCGCAAACGGATTCGGCATTGCTTCGATCCGGAGCATGTCGCGGGCGGGAGTGTCACTTTCCGTGTAAATACTGTAGTCAAGCAGGAGGGAATCCATAAAAACCAGCGACCTGACAAAGTATGGATCCGGCATCACGTGTCCGGCCTTATGCCAGAAAAATTCATAGGAGAGGTTGAGGTGATCCAGGGTATCCTGTAGTGCAAAGTTCGGGTAATAGGCCATCGTTTCATCATATAACCCACAGCCGTAAAGGATGCTGACGCTGTCAGCCGGACTCAGCCCTGAAAGCATGGTGGGAATATTGAAAGCTTCCCATTTGTCATAGACAGAGTCAAGCAACTGACAATATTGATTAAACGGGAACTGAATGATTTGAGGATTGATATAGGTTTGATTTGAGTTGGGATCGGGGGAGTAACCACTGGAAGCCAGAAACAGACTCCGGGTGAAAAAGCCATTTGGCCCGTAAGGCACATCATTTGAAAATCCGTAAAAATCAAAGAAATAAGGCGGGCCGCTGTTTTCGAACATCAGCATTTGTCTTACGGCCGGCATCCACAGGTCGTAATTTACCTGTGCGGCATGGGATGAAATGGCTCTGAACATATCCTTGTGCAGGATGCCGAATCTGAAGGCGCCGTAACCGCCAAGCGACTGTCCGAACACCCCCCTCGCTTCCTTCTGCGGTATAACCCTGTAATTTTCTTCAATCCAGGGAATTAAATCCTCGATGGTAAAATCCTCAAAATTGCCGGTAATAACGGAGTTTACATATACCCCTGTGCCGAAAGGCTGGCAGCCATTGTCGGCACATACAATGATCATGGGTTGTATCTGGCCGGTTAGCAGCAGCTGACTCATCAGCATCTGATGATCATCCAGCGCGTTCTGGTTTCCTCCCCAACCGTGCAGGAAATAAACGACCGGGTAATGGGTCTCCTGTTCCTGAAAGTAATCATGAGGCAGATAGATGCTGACTTTACGGGTTTCTTTCAGGGCATTGCTGTAAAATTCAGTGTCAACCTTGATGAACTGTGCTTTTAAAAAAATGGGAAAAAAGAACACAAAAATCAGCACTGCGAGGATTATGGTTTGCTTTTTCATGTGGAAGGAATTTATCATTTATCCCAAAGATACATCATAGTTATCGAAATTATTCTTATCCGTTTAAAAAATCATACCTGAAATTTTAATTTTCGGATTTCAGTATTTCGCGGGTATCAGCATCCGGCAACCCTAACCATGGGGGAGTTGGTTGCTATGGTTGATCTGTTCATGATCGGGATAAGTCAAGAAATATTCACTTCCGGCAGGCCATGCGGGTCAGGTTTGAAAATGAAACAGTTGTATTCCCGGTTTAATTGTCGGACTTAAGTATTAAAATATGTTAAACTGTTTGATTGTTTACTATTGCAAAATTTTTAAAACCCTCCACTTTTTATAATTTTGCATCATGATAGAGCAGTTCAGACAACACATTGCGGATTTCCGCCTGTTTGAGCCCGGCGATCCTGTTTTACTTGCGGTAAGCGGCGGGGTTGATTCCATGGTTATGGCCGAATTGTTTCACAGGGCCGGATATAATTTTGCCATAGCACATTGCAATTTTGGTCTGAGGGGGGCTGAGTCGAACCTGGATGAGCGTTTTGTAGCTTCCATTGCCGAAAGCTACGGTGTGAAGCTTTTCGTGAAGCATTTCAAAACAAGGGAATATGCAGGGTTCAACAAAATCTCCGTTCAGATGGCCGCCCGTACCCTTCGTTATGAGTGGTTTGATGAATTGCTGGCCACAGAGGGGTTTAAGACCGTTGCTACTGCTCATCACCTTGACGATCAGATTGAAACGTTTTTTATCAATATCCTTCGCGGAACAGGTATCAGTGGTCTGCATGGCATCCTTGCGAACCGGCGGGGTATTGTGCACCCGATGATGTTTGCCTTCCGGAGGCAGATTGAAGAATTTGCCGGTGACGAAGCCATTGGCTTCCGTGAAGACAGCTCCAACCGGTCTTCCAAATATCTCAGGAATAAAATCAGGCACGATCTGATGCCATTACTCGGAGAGATCAACCCCGAATTCAGGAAAACCATAACATTCACCATCGACCGCATGCGCGAAACGGAACATTTGCTCGATAATTACCTGTCGGCTGTGCGCGAAACGGTAATGGTTGTGAATGCAGATGGCATTGCCTTCAGAATCGGCGAGTTGTTGAAACTCGCCCCTGTTGAGGTTTATCTGTTTGAGTTGCTGCAACCATACGGTTTCAACCGGAGTGTAACCGATGAAATTGTCAGGGGGTTGCAGGATATTCCGGGAAAGCAGTATTTTTCGCAAACCCACAGGTTGGTGAAGGACAGGGAACTGCTGATCCTCACCGAATCGGGGCCTGCAGGCAGCCAGCCCGCAGGAGAACTGCTGATCGAAGAAGGGACCTCTGAGATTAAAAAGCCTGTCCAGCTGAGGTTTTCGGTTATACAGAATGATGAAAATCTCATGATCAGCAAAAGCGCTGCCGTTGCGATGCTTGATGCAGGAAAGATCAGATGGCCGTTGCGGTTGCGCAAATGGAAAGAAGGCGATACGTTTGTTCCTTATGGAATGACAAATAACAAAAAGCTCAGCGATTACTTTATCGATAATAAATTCTCCATTGTTGAGAAGGAAAATGCCTGGCTGCTGATCTCCGGTAATGAAATTGCCTGGCTCATCGGGCACCGTATTGGCAACAGGTTCAGGATTGACCCGGGTACAGAGCAAGTGCTGCGCATTGAGCTACTTGATTAATTTCCAGCTTTAAACCAATTAACTTCCGATGAAAAAATTCCAGAAATTACTCCTGCTTTTACTGATTATCCTGGGCAGTTCTGTTACTGCTTTTCCGCAGGTGCTGAAACCGGTTAAATGGAGTTTCACTACCAAACAAATCAGTAACAGCGAAGCACAACTGATTTTCACCGCCACCATTGAGCCTGCCTGGCACCTCTATTCACAGGACATTCCGCCCGACGGGCCGGTGCCTACATCCTTCACTTTTGAGCCAGGACCGGAATACAAGCTGATCGGAAAGGTGAAAGAACCGAAAGCCAAAGAGGAATTCGACAAGAATTTTGATATGGTGGTGAAGTATTTTGCCGATAAAGCGGTCTTTACACAGAAAATTGAGGTGCTGACCGACAAGGATTTTGTGATCAAAGGCTTTCTGGAGTTTATGTGCTGCGACGACAGTCGCTGTTTGCCGCCGGATGAGGTTGATTTTGAATTCAGGGTTAAAGGGAATCCTGATGCAGGAAAGAAAACGGAAGCGCCTGCAGTAATTGCCGTTGATACTGCTGCCTTAGTGCCTGCTGATACGGTTGTTGCCTCTGCCGTTGCCGATACTGTTGCGCAGGATACCGGTGAAATTAATCCGGATGAGGCAGGAGGCCTTGAGGAACATTCATCCTTATGGGCACTTTTCTTCTTTTCTTTTATTGCCGGTCTTGCCGCCATCCTCACACCCTGCGTTTTCCCCATGATACCCATGACGGTGACTTTCTTCCTGAAAGAAAAGGATAAGGTCAAGGCGAAATTTCAGGCACTGACTTACGGATTTTCCATTATTTTGATCTACACCGTCATAGGAACGGTGGTCGCCATTACGCTGGGGGCCAACTTTGCCAACTTCCTCAGTACCCACTGGCTGCCCAATATCCTGTTCTTCCTGATCTTTATGTTTTTTGCAGCTTCATTCCTGGGGATGTTTGAGATTACCCTTCCCAGCTGGCTGATCAATAAATCGGATTCGCAGGCCGACCGGGGAGGCATTGTTGGTTCTTTCTTTATGGCATTCACCCTGGTGCTGGTTTCATTCTCCTGCACCGGTCCCATTGTGGGGGCTATCCTGGTAGCATCTGCCAGCGGACAGGTACTTGAGCCCATCATCGGGATGCTGGGATTCTCCCTGGCCTTTGCGTTGCCATTTACCCTGTTCGCCTTCTTCCCTCGCTGGCTCAACAACATGCCCAAATCCGGCGGATGGCTGAACTCGGTGAAAGTGGTACTCGGGTTTATCGAACTCGCCCTTGGCCTTAAGTTCCTGAGCATTGCCGACCAAACCTACCACTGGGGCATCCTCGACCGGGAAGTTTATCTTGCCTTCTGGATTGTAATCTTTACCCTGATGGGCTTCTATTTGCTGGGCAAACTTAAATTCTCTCACGACAGTGACCTGAAATTTATCAGCGTGCCGCGCCTTTCACTGGCCATCATCACTTTTACCTTTGTGCTTTACATGATTCCGGGAATGTTTGGTGCGCCCCTTCAGGCTTTGTCTGGCTATCTTCCGCCGCAGTCCACCCACGATTTTGACCTGAACAAGATTGTCAGGGACAATGTACAGGTGTTCGGAGGCGGAGGAGGAATGGCATCGGAAAAGCCAACGGGGCTTTGCGATAAGCCTAAACACGGCGAGCTGCTGCACCTGCCCCACGGCCTCGAGGGCTATTTCGATTACGAACAGGGTCTCGCCTGCGCCGCACAGCAGAATAAGCCCGTTTTTATAGATTTTACCGGTCACGGATGTGTTAACTGCCGCGAAATGGAGGCCAGGGTCTGGTCTGATCCCAGGGTGCTGAAAAAGCTGCGCGAAGAGTTTATTATTGTGGCGCTTTACGTGGATGACAAAACCCAGCTCCCTGAATCGGAATGGATAACCTCAACTTACGATGGGAAAGTAAAGAAAACCATCGGCAAGAAATACGCCGATTTCCAGATCAGCCGGTTCAATGTTAACGCCCAGCCTTACTACGTGTTGCTCGACACCAAAGGGAATACCCTTGTTCCTCCGAAGGCCTACGATCTTGATGTGGAAAACTTCATGACTTTCCTGGAGGCAGGTCTGGCGGAGTTTAAAGCCCGCCAGTAACAGCGGACAGGAACGGGCGGGACGCCCTGGTCATTAGATTGAATGACCTGACAAGTCTTCTTCCGGCTTGTCAGGTCTTCTTTTTTAGCATTTATTAAGGTGCAGACAAATTTCAAGCTAAAGTGGGCGAGCAAAGCCAACACGGGCGGGGACGCCCGCGCCAACGAATTGAATAATCAGGCTTGTCAGGTCTGCTGAATTTGCTTGTCCGCGTCAACAAAGCGCCAGCATCAACGCGGCTTAATTGTTTTTATGCTTATCCGGGTTATGGCAGCAGGTTTCGGGGGTGCAGGTTTCGGGTTTTTCAACTACCAGCACCACGCTGAAGATGCCCTTGTCGCTGTCGAGATCGTTGTATTCATCCATTTCACCCTGGCTCAGGTATTTTCCGAGCATTTCGTCGGGCAGCCGCACCTTGTTCACTTCCACAATACCGCCTTCGGTGAATCCGGTTTTCCTGAAGTAGTTCATAAAAACATCAACCTTTTCGGCCCCTGCAATGCATCCGGCGAAAGCGGACGCCTCTTTCCTGAGCCCGTCAGGGATATCTTCAAGGATTACAAAGTCTGAAACGCAAACAACGCCGTTATGCTTCACAATACGGTACATTTCATCAGCTACGCGCTGCCTGTTTTGCTGAAGGTTAAAAACACAGGTGGCATAAATGATATCGGCCGTTTCATCGGCAACCGGGGCATCTTCAATATTCCCAAACCTGAATTCCACATTGTTGACACCCGATTGATCAAGCAGGCGCTGGGCTGCCCTGATGTTTTCAGGGGAATGATCTATTCCGGTTACTTTACCGCTACTTCCTGTCAGTCGGGCCATGGTTAATGCATCGCTGCCGGTGCCTGACCCGAACTCCACGATGCGGTCACCCTGCTGAATAACCTGAAACCTGGCCGGAACATTGGCGTCCGTTTCAAGCGGCTCTGCGGCTCCCGGGTGACAGCCGCAACCACCTGACCCGCAACCGCATGCTGCGTTGGTGATTTTTTCAGTTTCCGGGGATATGTTGATTGCTGTTTCCATAATATGTTTTTATAAAAATTGTTGTTCAGATTTTATGAACAACAAGCATACTGCAGCTTGGTTTAATTGATGCAATAGATTTAATTATTTGTAATAGGATATTTTTTTTTCATGCCCGATTTAAAGGGTTTTGTATAACTAACAGACAAACACGATCATAAGGTTGTGTCCTGCCGGTATTCTGTTGGTTAGTTATGTTAATATTTACATATAATTTCCCGAATAATTGTATTTTCACAGTTTCAAAACTCTCTGCCCGCATGAAACGACCGACAGTATTCCTTCTTATTCTTATTCTGGCCATTTCAGAAGCTTATGCACAGCCCTTTGTCAATATCAGCTCCGGTCTGCCGGGGATTGGCCGTGGTGCGGTTGCCTTCGCCGATTTCGACAATGACAATGATCTGGATCTGATCCTCGCCGGGCAGGACAACACCTATAGCCCGTTTGCGGCTGTTTACCGCAACGATGCCGGACAGTTTGTGGCGGTGGAGAGCGGTATCTCAGCCCTCGAAAACTGTGCCATGGCAGTGTCTGATTATGATCTTGACGGTTTGCCGGATGTGGTGATCACCGGTGTTGATTTTGACGGCAGTAAAACATTGCTCTACCGCAATACGGGTAATTTCCTGTTCGGGCTTGTTCCGGCCGGTTTTTACAACCCCGGAGCCGGTGGCGACCTGGCCTGGGCCGACTATAATCATGACGGCTATCCTGATCTGGTCATTTCAGGCAACTGGCAGACCCATCTTTACACCAATAACGGTGATGGCACCTTTAGCCCTGATGAAGCCGGGCTGGTGGGGATGAACACGCCGGCCCTTGCCTGGGGCGACTTCGACAACGATGGTGATCCTGACCTGCTGATGGCCGGTGATGCCGGTCTTGTTGCCGAGGTTTATATATACATGAATCAGGAAGGTGTTTTTACCCGGCTTGAAACACAGATTGAAGGCGCGGTAGGAGGCGATGCCCGTTGGGGCGATGCCGACAATGATGGCTACCTCGATATCCTGATTACAGGCAAGGACGTTTCGCTGATGCCGGTATCATACGTTTACCGTAACAACGGCGATAACACATTCAGTTTCGCCAATGCCGGGCTGGTCGGTACGGCGCTCGGCCCGGCCGACTGGATTGATTATGATAATGACGGGGATCTCGATATTATGATAGCCGGACAAAACGCCGGTTGCGGGAATGCTGCCACGCGACTCTATGAAAACAACGGCGCCGGAAGCTTTAATGAATTCCCGGCCGGGCTCTCCTACGCCGAAAGGGCCGCCTCTGCCTGGGGAGATTTTGATAACGACGGGGATTACGATCTGGTATTAACGGGCATTTCGACCGGTCATACCACCCGGTTTTACCGCAACGACCTGCTAAGCGGTAATTTTCAGCCCAATACCCCGCCTTCGGTTCCCGGTAATCTCTATACTTATGTTTCTGGCAATTATGCGGTAATCAGCTGGGCCCGCTCCACCGACGCGCAAAGCCCGCAAAACAGCATAACGTATAATGTGATGATGGGTTCTTCGCCCGGGAGTATTGATGTGATTTCTCCCTTGTCCGACCCTGCTACCGGCAACCGCAGCATACCGGCCACCGGTAATACCGGACAAAACGATTTTATGGTATTTCGCGACCTGGAGCCCGGAACTTATTATTTCAGGGTTCAGGCCATTGATCAGGCTTATGCAGGTTCTGCCTTTTCGGATGAAGGCAGTTTTGAAGTTCTTAGCACACCTGCCGCCCATCAACCGCTGCAAGTGCCCGAACTGATGTTGCAGCATGGCATAATAATGGTCAATTTCCTGCCGGTAAGCGGGGGAGAGGCTTATCTGGTCGGTTCTGAAGGAAGAATCTATGAAGCCCGCCATTTTGCAGGTAATAACCTTGAATTTTCTTTTCGGAACCTGACCTCCGGACTCTATGTGATTCGTGTGCTCGCGGAAGGGAAACAATGGACATGGAAATTTGTGAAGTAACAAAATCCGGTGCCGCTGTTCCGGAGAAATATCATTCCGCTGCATTTATTCCGGTCTGAAATCTTTTCCGGCTGATTTCCGATCAGAAAATACCCGCTTTATCTGAAGCTTTCTTTTATTTAATTGAAGGTTGTCCGCTGAAGGCATACCGGTCTTCCGGCGGATTTTTGTTATTAATTGTTTGCGGATGTGCTGATTGTTTGTTGTGAAAAATTCACCGGCCGATTCAGGTTGAACTAAAATGACCGTGATTTTGTTATGCAGATAAAACAGGAATGAAGACCGCGTTTGTCATATTTTCCATTTTATTTTTCATTTCAGGCAGCAGAGGCCAGACCATAAAAATTTCAGAACCGGTTAATTTTCTGGCACTGGGTGATTCATACACCATCGGGCAGGGTGTGCCGGAAAATGAGCGGTGGCCGGTTCAACTGATGAATGCTTTATCCGGGAGTGGATTTCAAACTGGCGAACTGCGCATTATTGCCCAGACAGGATGGAGAACCGACAACCTGAAAAATGCCATCAACCAGCAAATGCCGCTAAACGGGTTTAACCTGGTATCGCTGCTGATCGGGGTGAATAACCAGTATCAGGGCGGCACTCCCCAGGCTTATGCCCCTGAGTTTGAAGACCTGCTGAGCCAGGCCATTGCCCTTGCCGGATACAACCCCGCACGGGTTTTTGTGCTTTCCATTCCCGATTACGCTTATACCCCTTTTGGCAACGGAAATCCGGCCATCAGTCAGCAGATAGATGCATTCAATCAGGTTAACAGAAACATCAGCGCCTTATTTGGCGTAACTTATATCGACATAACGCCCATCAGCCGGAATGGCCTGTCGAATCCTGCTTTGATTGCAGGTGACGGACTTCACCCCAGCGGCCTGATGTACAGCCTGTGGGTAGATGAAATCATGAAAAAAGTAACTCGGGAATTAAGTATCCCTGAAGAGCCTTTTGCGGTTTTCGTTCCGGAATGGTTTGTACAGGATAAATCCCTGTCAATCGGCAATTTAACGGAAAGTGCTGAAATTCAAATTTATAAGATCAATGGCGGCTTGGTATTAAAGGAACGGCTTGCCGGCCATGGGCGGACTTCTGTCAGCCTTTTGAACCTTCCCTCCGGTATCTATTTTTTCAGGCTTTTCCGCGATCCTGATTTCCGGATAACGGGAAAATTTTTATTGCCTTGACCTGGTTCGGGTCATCACAGCGGTGAATCAGTTACTGAGCCGCATCGTCCTGTATATCGGTATGCAATCATGCTGTTTCGGTGACAGGAAACACAACTTACAGGATTTCCTGAAATAAAAAGCCTTCCCTTAAAAACGGGGAAGGCTTTTGTCATATACCAGCTTATGCTTATTCGCAGTAGTATTTGTAGAAATAGGGGATGGTCTCGATTCCCTTGTAGAAATTGAACAGCGGATAATTTTCGTTCGGTGAATGGATGGCATCCGATTCAAGCCCGAAGCCCATCAGGATGGATTTGATCCCCAGCACGCGCTCAAAAGTGGAGATGATGGGGATACTTCCGCCGCTGCGGACAGGCACCGGCTTTTTACCGAAGGTGGTTTCATAGGCTTTGCTGGCGGCCTGATATGCTTTGGTATCGGTGGGAGATACATAACCCTGTCCGCCGTGCAGGTTGGTGACTTTCACCTTTACGTAGGGCGGCGCAATTTTCACGAAATGTTCTTCGAACAATTTTGAAATCTCTTCATGATCCTGGTGCGGAACCAGACGCATGGATATTTTGGCATAAGCTTTCGACGGCAGCACGGTTTTGGCGCCTTCTCCGGTATATCCGCCCCAGATGCCGCATACATCAAGGGTTGGCCGGATGCCTGTGCGTTCCATGGTGGTGTAGCCCTTTTCGCCGCAAACTTCAGCGATGTCGATGGCTTTCTTGTATTCTTCAAGGCTGAACGGAGCTTTGGCCATTTCAGCGCGCTCTTCAGCCGTAAGTTCAAGCACTTTGTCGTAGAATCCCGGGATGGTGATGTGGTGGTTCTCGTCCGTCAGCGAAGCGATCATCTTTGAGAGAATGTTGATCGGGTTGGCTACAGCGCCCCCGAACAATCCGGAGTGCAGGTCGCGGTTTGGCCCGGTTACCTCAACTTCGAGGTAGGCCAGCCCGCGCAGACCAACGGTGATGGAAGGGATATCCTGGGCGATCATGCCGGTATCCGATACCAGGATAATGTCGGCTTTGAGCATCTCTTTGTGGTCGCTGCAGAATTTCTCAAGGTTCGGGGAGCCTATCTCCTCTTCGCCTTCGATCATGAATTTTACATTGCAGGGCAAGGTTCCGGTGCTGACCATACTTTCGAATGCCTTGGCATGCATAAAAGCCTGTCCCTTGTCATCATCTGCCCCGCGTGCAAAAATTTTACCGTCGCGGATTTCCGGCTCGAACGGCGGGCTCTTCCACAGGTCGAGCGGGTCAACCGGCATCACATCGTAATGTCCGTAAACCAGCACGGTGGGTTTTGAAGGATCTATAATTTTTTCGCCGTAAACCACCGGGTTGCCGGCGGTGGGAATGATCTCGGCCTTGTCGGCGCCGGCCTTCAGAATGGCAGCTTTCCAGTATTCGGCAGCCCTGAGCATATCCGGCTTGTGTTCTGATATTGAACTGATAGATGGAATGCGTATCAGCCCGAACAATTCATCCAGAAATCGTTGTTTGTTGGATTCCAGGTAAGTGTTTAATTTTTCCATTATTTATAATGATGATTGGTTTATTTTCAATGGGATAAAGATAGGAAATACAGCCTTAACCGGCGGATTCATTTTGTTAATGATTTATAAATAATTTATCAGAATTATTTTATTTTACTGTAAATCAGCAATATGAAAATTTTGTACCGGGTAAAGACTGAAACCCGGACAGGATTTGTATTTTACTTTATAATAATTTTTATATTTGTCACCTGCCGGGGATAAAACAGCCTTTTATTTCTTCAAGTGATACAGCCTGAGAAGGTTGTGGTTTGCCCGCTTTCTGTTTCTTAAAATCCAGCCAGGTGAGATGAAAAGAAATTATTATTTTTATTTGATACCATTGACTTGTCGTGGTTTTTCCTGCCGGGTGCTCAGGTTGCCTGTTTTTTTTCTCTTTGCATTTCTTTTGTTCAATAATTCCGAAGCACAGATATTACCGGAATATACAGTTGTTGAAGGCGTTGATCCCGTTACCCTGGTGCAGCAGTATCTTATTGGTGAAGGTGTTGAAACATCCAACATTACCTACACCGGGAATGATTTATCCAGGGGGCGGTTTTTCGGTGAATCAAATATCGGGGTGGATGCAGGAGTATTGCTGACATCCGGCCGTGCACAGAACTCCAAAGGTCCCAATAACTCAGGTTCAAAATCCTTTGATTCCGGATCGCCCGGCGATGTTGCGCTGAATCAGCTTTCCGGCAGCAATACATTGGATGCCTGTGTGCTTGAATTCGATTTTGTTCCGCAGTCAAGCCTGGTCGAATTCAAATATGTTTTTGCCTCCGAAGAGTACCCGGAATATGCGAATTCAAGTTACAACGATGTTTTTGGTTTTTTCATCAGCGGACCCGGTATCGCCGGCCCGTACCCGGCTCCTCCCGGATTTCCCGACGGGGCCAAGAATATTGCCATTCTTCCTGAACTTACCAGCCCTCCGGTATATGTGTCCATCAACAACATCAACAACGGAACATCCAACAACGGGCCCTGCGAATACTGCCAGTATTATGTAAACAACGGCATCGGCAACAACCCGACGGTTGACAAGTATATTCAGTATGACGGATTTACCACCGTGCTGGTGGCAAGGGCAAATGTAATTCCCTGCCAGACCTATCATATCAAATTGTCGGTGGCTGACATCAGTGACCGCAGTTATGATTCCGGGGTATTTCTCGAAGCCAACAGTTTCAGCAGTGTAGGGGTGCAGTCCTCGCTTACCTTTACGCATGCCGTGGTAGATACGGCCGTGGAGAATTGCAATACAGCGTCCCTGCGCTTCAGGATTGACAATGTAAGGTCGGAGCCGTTCATCATTCACTATGATCTGGGAGGTACGGCCCTGAATGGGGTTGATTATGAGCAGATCCCTGACAGTGTAATTATCCCGACCGGACAGCAGGAAGTGTTTGTGGATATTATACCCATTGTTGACGATCTGCCGGAACCCACCAAAGTGGTTGAAATTATTTACAACACTTCATTTTGTGAATACATTCCCGATACGGCACTGATCTGGATCAAGGATTATCCGCAGTTTGAACTGCTGCCCAGCAACCCGCAATCCATAGAATGCGGGCAGTCGGTCTTTATAAGGGCCGGCGCCAACGGTGGCATAGAGCCCTGGGATTACTTGTGGAACAGCGGAAATCCTGCCGATACGACAGATATTATAGAGGTATTCCCACTTGTTAGTACGGATTATATAGTAGAGGTAACCGATGTATGCGGAAATTCCGTTGAAGCGGTAATTCCCGTGGAAGTGCGGGGACCGGTCGCCGTCATCAGTCAGGGCGATGAAATTAATATCTGCCTTTATGATGACATTGATCTGAGCGTTGAAGGTGGTACCAGCTGGTTGTGGAGTACAGGCGAAACCACTCCGACCATTAATGTTGCGCCCACCGTAAATACGGTTTATTCTGTGACTGCTTCAGATGATTGCGGAAATACCGATTATACGGAGATTCTGGTAACAGTGGGTCAGCCCTTTGCCGAGGCCGGTGAATATGAAGGCATCTGTGTAGGACAACTGGTAGAACTGATTGCCAACGACACCCCCAGCGGTGTGTGGGTCTGGACCGATATGCTGAGCGGAGATACCTACAACGGCAGAATTGTAACCGTTTCTCCTGCCACATCACGACAGTATTGCGTGGATGTTACCGATAATTGCGGCAATACAGTGACCGATTGCACCGATATTGAGGTCTTTCAGCTTACCGCAAATGCGGGAACTGACCCGGTAATCTGTGCCGGCGATATGGCGGAGCTTTCAGGATCTTCATCCACCGGCAGCGGAACCTTCCGTTGGACCGACGGCACCAATACCTATACCGGTCAGGTAGTTCAGGTTTCTCCTTTAACCACGACCACCTATACACTTACAGTGGATGATGGCTGTGAAGCAACCGACGAGGTAACGGTAAATGTAAATCCCCTGCCTCTGGTAACAGCCCTCGCTTCGGTACCGGCTATCTGCCCTGATGAATCGGTGAACCTTACAGCCGCAGGTGCGGTCAGCTACGAATGGACAGCATCGCCCGGAGACCTCAGCCTGAGCGATCCTTTGTCTGCCAACCCCTTCGCGCTCCCGCTGGAGACCACAACATATACCGTAACGGGTACCGATGCCAATGGATGCACCAACACGGCAGAGGTTCTCGTTCAGGTGAAGGAAAGAATGTTTGCTGATTTTAACATATCGCAACCCGCTGTTTGTGAGGGTGATGAGGTGGTGATTACTTATACGGGGAACGCCCTGGATTATGCTGCCTATGACTGGAATTTTGATGGAGGTTCTGTATCCGGCATGGGCCAGGGTCCGCTTGGTATAAGCTGGACGGGCCCGGGAACAAAAACAGTCTCATTAACGGTGACCCAGGAGGCGTGTGTGAGTGAAATGGTATCGCAGACCATTGAAGTGAATGCCATGCCGGTTGCTGCATTCTCATACGGAATCACTTCGGGATGCCAGCCGCTGGAAGCGGAGTTTACTTCGACTTCAACGGGAATACTCGGTGGAACCACTTTTTCATGGGACTTCGGAAGTGCCGGCACTGATGCCGGAGCTTCAGTGAGCCGTTCTTTTGAGCAGAGCGGGATTTATGATGTAACCCTTACCGTGACCAATCCCGGCGGTTGTATTGATCAGGCCGTTTCTTCCGGCCTTGTTGAAGTATGGCCTTTGCCGGAAGCAGGATTCGAAAATTCGCCGCCCTTTGCAAGTATGAAAAATCCGGTCATTAACTTCGCCAGTACTTCGGAGGGTGAAGGACTAACTTATACCTGGGACCCGGGTGACGGAACCATCGTCACCGATTCTGCCTTCTCTCATATTTATGCTGATTCGGGCTATTACCAGGCAGTGCTGACGGTTGAAAACCTCTACGGTTGTAAAGATGTTTTTGAAAAAACCATCTATATCAGTCCGCGGTATGCCCTGAAGATTCCTACTGCTTTTACCCCCAACGGGGATGGTCGCAATGATGAATTCCGGGTAACCGGCAACGGGGTAAAGGAATACAGGATTAACATCTATAACCGCTGGGGAGCACTGGTTTTTACCTCTGACAACATCAGTGAAAGCTGGAATGGACGGGCCGCTGGAAATGATACCGGCAGAGGAATGTACGTCTACCATATTTTCTTCAGGGATGAGAACGATGAGGTAAGCGAATTTACCGGCAGTATAGTGATCGTCCGCTAAGGATAAGGCGTGTCTCTTTCCTTTCTTTTGATCTGGTTAAGATAACCGGTTTTTTCTACCTTTGGCGCGAATTAACCAGCACTTGTTATGACTAAAATCAGGCTGGCCATCAACGGATTTGGCCGCATCGGACGCATCACTTTCCGCGCTTTACTCAGTAAAAAGAATATTCAGGTTGTTGCCATCAATGACCTGACCGATCCTTCCACCCTTGCCCATCTGCTCAAGTATGATTCGGTGCATGGCAATTTCCCGGGCACGGTGGTTGCCGGTCCGGATTACCTGTTGATCAACCGCAGGAAGGTGCTGGTTTTTTCGGAACCCGAACCCGGAGGGGTAAACTGGGGCAAGCTGGGAATAGATGTGGTGATTGAATCAACCGGGAAGTTCACCGACAGGGCTGCTGCCATAAAGCATGTGGAAGCCGGGTCGCGCAAGGTGATCATTTCGGCCCCGGCCAAAACTGACCATGAAGACGTTAAGTATGTGGTGCTGGGCATCAACGACCATATTATTGAGAAAAGTGATGTGATCATCTCCAACGCGTCATGCACCACCAACTGCGTGGCGCCCATGATCAAGGTGCTTGACGACCTCTGGGGAGTGGAAAAGGGATTTATCACCACCGTGCATTCCTATACGCGCGACCAGAACCTGATCGATGCGCCCCATGCCGATCTCAGGCGGGCCAGGGCAGCGGCTTACAGCATTATCCCTACCACTACCGGTGCTGCCAAAGCTGCTACCAGAATCTTTCCCCATCTGAAGAAGAACCTCGGCGGCGCCGGAATCCGCGTTCCGGTGCCTGACGGCTCGCTGACCGACCTTACCTGCACCCTGCGCCATTCTACCAGTATCGAAGAGATCAACGCCGCTTTCAGGGATGCAGCCAACGGTTACCTGAACGGAATCCTGCAATATACCGAGGATCCCATTGTTTCGGTAGATATTCTGGGAAATCCGCATTCAGCCATTTTCGATGCCGGGCTTACCGCTGTGCTTGGCGATAAAAACAAACTGGTAAAAATCGTAGCCTGGTACGACAATGAAAGCGGTTATGCCCACCGCCTTGCCGATCTGGTTGAAAAGTTCGTTTAAAAGGTCAGGCGGTCAGGAGAAGGAAGGATCCGGACAGCTGCGTAACGCTGTCCTTGCATAAGCTAAATCCCTTTCAGGTAATTGTATATTTCCTGCTGCGACCTGATCCTGGGTGTTTTGCCTGCATCCTTGTAGGGATTGATTTCGGGATGGTTTACAATTCTGGCTTTGGTGTTGTCTTTCAGCTGAATAAGCAGCATGGTTTTAAGTTCCTGCCTGAGTCCTGCATCGTTCACGGGGCAGGCTACTTCGATGCGGTTGTCAAGATTGCGGACCATCCAGTCGGCAGAGGAAATGTAATACTTTTCATCACCGCCGTTATGGAAAACAAATACCCTGCTGTGCTCCAGAAAACGGTCAATGATGCTGATTACCTCTATGTTTTCGCTGAGTTCTTTCACCCCCGGAACAAGCGTACAGGTCCCCCGGCAGATAATCCTGACTTTTACCCCGGCTTTACCCGCCTGATAAAGTTTCTTCACCACTTTGTCATCTACCAGGTTGTTCAGCTTTATGATGCACCAGGCTTCCTTACCGTTTTTCGCATTTCGGATCTCATTGTTGATCATACGGGTAAAGAAATTGCGCATATGAAAAGGTGCGACAATCAGGCTTTTAAACCGGGGCGGGTTGTATTTACTCTCGAACAGGTGAAATACCGCATTCACATCGGCAGTCACTTGCGGATCGGCGGTCAGCAGGCTGTCGTCGGCATAGATCCTGGCTGTTTCCTCATTGAAGTTGCCGGTGCCGACATTGGCATAGTAAACATTTTTATCGCCCTCTTTACGTCTGATCAGCAGCAATTTGCAATGTACCTTAAACCCCGGGATGCCCTGTATCAGTTTTACCCCTTCTTCCTGCATTTTACCGGCCCAGTATATGTTTGCCTCCTCGTCGAAGCGCGCCTGCAATTCCATGAATACTGTGACTGATTTTCCGTTACGCGCTGCGTTGATCAGGGCATTTACTACTCTTGAATCCTTTGCTACGCGGTAAAGGGTCATCTTGATGGCTTTTACCCCCGGGTCGATGGAAGCTTCACGCAGCAGGTCAATGATATAGTGAAATGACTGGTAAGGATAATGGAGCAGGATATCCTGGTCGCGAATGATGTTCAGGATGCTTTCCCGCCTGGGAAGCCGCCGGTGTTCAAGCGGAATAACAGGGGCGTACAACAGGTCGGAGCGGCCAATATCGGGGAATGACATAAAGTCTTTAAAATTATGGTATCTTCCGCTTTTCGATAAGGTGTCCGTTTCGCTGATTTCCAGTTTCCGTTTAAGCACATCCAACAGGTCGGCCGGCATGGTTTTGTCATGAATAAACCGAACGGGAGCCCCCAGCCTCCGCTGTTTCAGACTTTCGCTCATTATTTCCAGAAAACTCTTCGATACATCGTTGTCGATGTCCAGTTCAGCATCCCTGGTAAATTTAAAAGTATAAGCTTTAAAAGTGTCATATCCGAAGATTGAAAAAATCTCATCCAGACAATAGCGGATCACATCATCGAGCAGGATAATGAATTTGCGTTCATCCGGGGATGGTAATAACACAAAGCGCGACAGGGGTTTTGAGGGAACCTGAATAATGGCATGCTGAAACTTTCCGGGACGGGCTGACGAGGAGAGCCTGATGGCGAGGTATATGGATTTGTCAACCAGCGAAGAGGATTTCAGGTTGTTGAGCATTATGGGGAAAAGCTGAGACCGCACATGCTGATTGAAGTATTTTCTTACAAACTCTCCCTGCGGCCGGGTGATTTCCCTTTCGGTAACGATGAGGATTCCCTCATCGGCAAGTTTTCGCACAATATTCCGGAAAATGCCGGAAAACTCTTTCTGTTGTTCCCGGTCAATCCTGTTAATTTCTTTCAGCACCTTACGCGGGCTGAAACTAAGGCTTTCTCCGCTGCGCTTGTTGTAATCCAGCATGCGGTTCAGGGTGGCCACCCTCACCCGGTAAAATTCATCCAGGTTATTCGAAAATATCCCGAGAAATTTAATGCGTTCTATCAGGGGAGTGGTTTCATCGGCAGCTTCCTGAAGTACACGCCCGTTGAATTCCAGCCAGCTGGTTTCGCGGTTTACCAGTGAAACGGATTGTTTGGCCATTTGCGTGTAATTTGATTGTTTAGATTCCGGAAAATGTGCTGAACCACCGCAAAGTTACGCACTTAATCCTGAGTTTTAAGCATTTTCGGGTAAGTAATCAACATCAGCCGGTGTCTGGCAAGCGCCAACTCCTCCCATTGGCCGGTTTCAAAAGATATGCTCACTATGCCTGAAGTTGGCAGGTAATCGAGCTTCTGCTGCAGAAAACGATTGACAAAATTGGTGATTGCCGGATTATGGCCTACCAGCATAACATGGGATACCTGATGGGGGATATCAAAAAACTGGTCGAAGTAATCCTCCGCCGATGCAGTATATATATTTTTTTCTATCCTGAGATTTTCATCAGGAACATTAAACGCGTGTGCCATTATCCTGGCTGTTTCCATTGCCCTCACCGCATGACTGGTAAGTATCATCTCAGGATTGAAATCTATTCCCTGCAGAAAATCTATGACCAGACGGGTGCGTTTCAACCCTTTTTCAAGTAAGGGCCTTTCCAGATCACTTTGAACGGCATCTTTCCATGATGATTTGGCATGCCGCATCAGGGTCAGCGTTTTCATGGCGATTATTATTTAAAGATTTGAAAATGCCTTATTCAATCAAAATTAATCACTTCTTTAAAGCCAATTCAGCACTTATGCTCATTTAACAATTTATTAATGTGAAAGTCTGAAGGTAGCGTGTTTTTCACGTAATTGTTTGCATTGCCAATCATGAAAGCGACGCTGCAGGTGCTTTATGATGCGGATGCGGCAGCATGCCATACCGGGGATTCCGCACCGCCGGGAACAAACCTGCCCGGTTGACTGATTTCCCTTTGTAAACCTGAGCTTCATGCATGTGATTATTTCTTAAATTTGTTAATCATTTTTCAATCTGAAACATCACTTGGTATCAGACCCTGCCAGCATAAGTCAAGAGGGGAAACGGGTATTTTCCCTTTCTGAGATTACCGTGAGCATCGAACGGATGTTCAGTAAGTATTATGCTTCTCCTTACTGGATCAGGGCTGAATTGTCAAAACTGAATCATTATCCTCAGAGTGGTCACTGCTATCCCGACCTGGTAGAACGCCGGGACGGAAAAATTAAAGCCCAGCTCAGGGGGGTGATCTGGCGCGACGAGCTGTTTGAAATTACGCGGAAGTTTGAGGAAGTTACCCGCGAGCCATTCAGGGAAGGGATCAATATTATGTTCCTGGCCTATGTAAAATTCACGTCAGAATACGGTCTTTCCCTTCAGATCATTGATATTGAGCCGCTCTATACACTGGGAGAGCTGGCCCGCGAGAAGATGGAGACCATTTCAGGATTGAAGAAAGAAGGTGTCTTTAGCAGCAACCGCCTGCTGGAACTCCCGCTGCTGCCAAAGCGGCTGGCGGTTATCTCAGCGCAAACCAGTAAAGGATACAGCGACCTGATGATCACCCTGGAGAATAATCCCTGGGGATACCGTTTCAATACCCGTCTGTTTCATGCCTTGCTTCAGGGCAATGGTGCCGTGGATTCAATCCGGAAACAACTGGGAATCATACGTGAAAACCAGCAGCAGTTTGATGCCGTACTCATCATCAGGGGTGGCGGAGATGAAATAGGGATGGCTTGTTACGATAATTACCTGCTGGCCCGTGATGTCGCCTGTTTCCCGCTCCCGGTCATCACGGGGATCGGGCATTCGACCAACGAAACCGTGGTAGAAATGGTAGCCGGAATCAACAAAATTACACCTACCGATGTGGCGCACTTTCTTATCGGTTGTTTCCGTAATTTCAGCGACCGGATAAAAACGGCAGAACAATTGCTGCTGCCGGCTGTTAAGCTGGTAATGGAAACCAATGCGACCCGTTTTACCGCATTGTCGGATTCTTTGCTCAATCTTGCGAAGGAAGCTCTTCATGAAGAAAATGATTTTATTGAACAGCAGGCGCTTGTGATCAGGGAAGCAACCAATGTCGCTGTTTTTAACCACCGTATCGCGCTGAGCAGGTATGAGTCGGGCATCACAATGCGGCCTGCCCGGATTTTGGGCGCTCACAGGGCGACATTGCTTGAACAGCAGAAAATGCTGGGACTTACCATCCGGTATTTTGTCAGCAATCAGTTGAAAGAAATCGGGACGGCGGATACCAGGGTCCGGTTGCTTGATCCGGTCGGGGTGCTGAAAAGGGGATTTACCATCACCCGGGTAAAAGGCAGGGGGGTTGCGCCGGGAAATATGCCTGAACCCGGAGATTTACTGGAAACGGAATCCGTCTCGGGAAAATTTACTAGTGTTGTTAGCGAACAAAAATCAATATGAGCAAGTCAATCACATACACCCAGGCCATTGCAGAGCTGGAGACCATCGTTTCGGAAATTGAGAACGCTTCCATAGGGGTAGATGAATTATCGGAAAAGGTAAAACGGGCGGCGGAATTGATAAGGTTTTGCCGCAATAAACTGACCTCCACCGAGAAGGAGGTGAATTCAATTCTCAAAAGCATTGAAGAAGAAAGTGCTGAGTAGCAGCAGGGGTATTGATTATCGGGCCTTTTATTAAGAGAGTTTTTTCTGAATATTTTCTGTTGACACAATGAAAGGAATTGGCGGAAGTTCCGGTAAGTTCAGCGCATTTTTTAATCTTGCCATGATTTCAGTGGTGGCGGTAGTGCTATGGTTTATTCTGGATGCAGGAAAGATGCTGGAGACAGCCATCCCCGGCTCTGCCCCGCAAGGAAATGCTGCAAACGGGCACAGCGGAGTATTCAACCTGGCCGATGTGATCAGTTTACACCATCCGCTCTCTATACTGATTCTTCAGATATTGGTTATTATCCTTGCATCCAGAATGCTCGGCTGGATCATGTCTCTGATCGGACAGCCCACGGTAATCGGGGAGATCCTTGCCGGAATTATGCTTGGACCGTCCCTGCTCGGATTGTATTTCCCTGAAGCGACCATTTTTCTGTTTCCCGAAACCTCCATCGGTAACCTCCAGTTTCTGAGTCAGATCGGGTTGATTCTTTTCATGTTTATCATCGGCATGGAACTCGATATCGGTGTGCTGAAACAGCGGGCCGGAGCGGCGGTATTTATCAGCAATGCCAGTATCGTGGTGCCTTTTGTGCTGGGTGTGGGTTTGTCATATTTCCTTTTTGAGAAGTTCTCACTGCCGGGTGGCCGCTATGTACCATTTGCCCTGTTTATGGGTATAGCGATGAGTATTACCGCTTTCCCGGTGCTTGCCCGCATTGTTCAGGAAAGGGGAATGACACGGACTCCCCTCGGGATCACCGCCATTACCTGTGCTGCGGTCAATGATATTACGGCCTGGGGAATACTGGCCCTTGTGGTAGCTATCGCCAATGCCAGCGCCATCAGCGGAGCCCTGTTGACAATTTTTCTTTCTCTTGTGTATGTCCTGGTCATGCTTCTGATTGTCAGGCCCCTGCTTGGCAAAGTGGCCCGGAAATACACGGTACGTGAAACCATCAGCAAAATGGTGGTCGCCATTGTTCTCAGTATCATGCTTGTTTCATCATATATCACGGAAGTGATAGGGATCCATGCCCTTTTCGGTGCGTTTATGGCCGGGGTAATCATCCCAGATAATGTGCGGTTCAAGCAGATAATGGCGGAAAAGCTGGAAGATGTGAGCCTTGTGCTCTTGCTGCCCCTGTTCTTTGTCTATACCGGTTTGCGCACGGAAATCGGACTGCTGAATGAACCCGGTCTTTGGCTGACGGCATTGCTGGTGGTTGCCGTGGGCGTTACCGGAAAGTTTGCCGGCACCGCGCTGGCCTCCCGGATGACAGGTCAATCATGGAAAGATAGCCTGCTGCTCGGCGCACTGATGAATACCCGCGGATTGATCGAACTGGTAGCACTGAATATAGGTTATGATATCGGCGTGTTATCGCCCGAGATCTTTACAATTCTGGTTCTGATGGCCCTTGTTACAACCTTTATGACAGGCCCGGCCATGGCGCTGATTTATTATTTTTATCCATCAGCCGATACTGACTACACCGGGAAGCCGGTGTTCAGGGTATTGATTGCCTTTGGCCCGCCCGAAGCGGGAGGCCGGTTGAGTTCACTGGCGGGCAATCTGTTCAACAGATCGCGCAATAACCTGAAAATAACCGCACTGCACCTGACCCCAAATACGGAGATTTCCATGAAAAATGCGAAACTCTTTGAAGAGGAAGCTTTCAGGAAGGTGCATGAAGTTGCCGCCGAAAACGGCTTTGATGTCAAAACCATTTACCGGACTGCGGAAAATGTTTCCCAGGAGATTGTTAAAACGGCAAGGCGGGGAAAGTTCGATCTCCTTATCGTTGGAAGCTCAAGACCCTTGCTGAGCCAGGATGAAACCGGCGGAAAAGCACGCTACTTCTTTGATAACGCGCGCTGTAACGTAGGCCTGTTCATCGACAAGGGTTTTGTGAAACCTGAAAAGGTGCTTATCATCACCGAGTCAGGCAGCGAAGCCTGGCTCTATGAACTGGCGGTAAGGTTTAATCCGCAGAGCACGATTGATTCAGCCTGTATAATCCCTCCTGCCGTTCCGGTAAAGGGCCGTGAAGTCAAGGCTTTAAGGGAGGTTTTCCTTCCTGATATTACAGATGATTTCTCAGCTTACGACCTGATTATTTCCACCCCCGATTGCTTCCGCGATCAACGGGATGCAGGAGCCGCCTGGATTGACGGTAAAGCCTCTGTGTTGCTGCTGGGCAGAAAAAGCTGATTCTCTCCCGAGTGTTGAATGACCGGACATTCTTTTCAACCAGGTGTGCCGTTGTTATTGAAATATTCATTATATTTACTTTATATTTCTGCCCGTGAAGTCAATGGCGGTTTGATATTATAAAAACTTTCCGCCTGAACTCCCGGATAACCCCGGATAGCCGGTAATAATTCTATTTCATTCATTAAAAACAGTAAAGATGAATCGGATCTTTTTTACCGGAATGGCGGCATTCATGCTGCTTTCTTTGTTTACAAGCGGACAGAACAAAAGCAGCATCGTGCTTTACCGGGAGAACATCTACCAGGGATCAGTGGTAACCTATAAAATTAACGTTAACGACACATTGCTGATCCGGCTGAAGAATGCATCCTTTTATTCATTCGATGCGACACCTGGCGATTATACCTTCCGGATCAATAAATCCGTGCAACCGGATCTGATCCTGAAAGTGGAAGAGGACCGCATATACTATATCCGGATGGGGCTGAAGATGACTTTCTGGTCGTCGGTGCCCGAGTTAATCCTTGTTGACAGCGTTTCAGCGCTTCCGGTTATCCGGAGCGGGGAGTTGCGCGAACTGGATGGCAGCAATTTACCTGTCGACCGGCCTGATCACCGGATCGGCATCAGCCTTGGCGTAGGATTCGGGTTTGAAAATTTCCCGATGTTTACCACCGTTGACGGGGACGATTCAAAGGTCAGTTTCGGAGGTGGTTTGGGCGTAGGGATCCGATATGGCTATGAGCTCAGCCGGCATTTCGACCTGGCTGTTGAAGCAAATTACCAGCGCAGCGGCCTGAGGCCTTACCTGAAAAACGCCAGCGCTGACTTCGACCGCTTTAGGGTCTCTCTCACTCCTTCGTTCATCATTCCCATCGACGGCGGTGATGCCATGCGGATCAAACTGGGTGCAGGGCCTGACCTTTTCCTGTCTCCTGAACTGAAAATCAAGGGGAGCAAAGTTGCCGGCGGTTTTGACGATAGCTGGAGTTATGGAGGTACTGCCGGATTTCATGTAACGGGCATATTTGAAATGAACCCTTCAGAAAAATGGTCGGTCATTTACGGGTTGAAATATTACAATGCGGCTTATAAATTTGAATCCGGAGGCGGGTATGCACCCTTGGACAATCGGCTGAGAACTCCTGACGGATCCGGGATAGATATTTTATTCGGCTTTAACTACCATTTTTAAACGGTTTTAATGCCGGAAGAAATAATTAACAAGATGCAGTATGCTGCATCAGCCGGCGCGCTGATCATATCCGGGATGATAAATGAAAAGGAGAGAGCCCTCCTTGATGGTACTGATGAAATCTTCGGTGATTTCGGGCGGAATAGCAGGGCAGCCGTGGCTGCGCCCAAGTCGTCCGTGCGCTTTGATAAATGATTCGCTCACATAATCGGCCCCGTGGATCACAATGGCCCGCTCCCATGCCTTGTCGTTGACGTTTTTCTCAAGCCCCTTTAACCTTAGTGAATGCCCGTGTTTCCCTGTATAAACCTGGTCGGTCAGGTAGAACCCCAGACTGCTCTGATAGGATTGCGGAATGTTCGAGAATTTCTCAGCGATGTTTTGCCCCGTGTTTTTTCCGTGCGCAACCAGGGTGTTAAAAAGGACTTCACCGGTTTCCAGATTGATGGTCCATAAACGGTGGGCGGTGCTGGGCAGAGAAAAGTCAATAATGGTAATGATTTTATTGCTGGCCATAGGCAGAAAGCCTGGCAACCGCTCAAATAAACTCCGGATAAGCGAAGGATTTAATTTGTCAGCAAAGGCGGAAAAGTTAAACGCTTCGGTTGTTTTTCCGGTGGTCAGTGGTTCACCGGCCAGCGCATTGAACGAAGGGAATGGTGCATATAACAAGCAGACCGCTGTCAGTAGCAGTATGCGCAAATATTTGATAACAGGCACTTTAGAATTGATTAATTTTAACTTCGATGTCGTGCCGCAAAAATCTGCATTTCTTCAATTGCTTTTACCGTACGGATAAAAAAAAGTGAAAGCCCGGACCGGATCAGGGTACTGAAATTATTTCCATGCTCAGGTTTTCCATTTGGTATGCTTTTCTCTGAGTGCTTTCAGCATTTCAGCATCGCGGTTGTAAATATCGGCACGGTAATGAATGACGCCTTTTTTGGTTCCCCAGGCCGTGAGGTAGGTGAGATATACCCCGGCCGGATTTTTAAGTACTACAGTCTTTTCAATGCCGGCTTCCATGGCTTGCCGGATGCGCTCCGGGGTCCACTCTTCCATTTCTGACATCAATATACCGGCAAGTTCATAAGGCTTTTCGATACGGATGCAGCCCGAACTGAAAGTTCGTTCATCGCGGGCGAAAAGACTCCGCGAAGGGGTATCGTGGAGGTAAACATTGTGTTTGTTCGGAAACATGAATTTCACCTTGCCAAGGGCGTTTTGGACTCCCGGTGACTGCCTGATGGTATAGCGCATGCCATCGCGGCTCCAGTTTACATTTGCGGGATCCACCAGCCTGCCTTTAGAATCATAGACTTTCATGTTTTTCGCAGCAAGATATCCGGCATTTCTGCGTACTTCAGGAATTACATCATTGCGCTGAATGGTCGGCGGTACAGTCCATGAGGGGCTGAATACCAGGTAAGTGATGCGTGCATTGAACACCGGGGTTTCACGATATTCCTTCCCCACAATGGTTCGCATGCGTAACAGGGTGTCGCCTTCCCTGAAGACATCCAGGGTGAAATCTGCAATATTTACCTGAATATAAGTGTGTTCCAGTGAGTCGGGCATCCACCTGAGGCGCTCCATATTGACATAAAGCTGGTCAATCCGTTGCTCCACAGTCATGTTCAGGGCTCTGAGCGCGTTTTTCCCTATGGCGCCGTCGGTGTTGTAGCCAAACTGTTCCTGAAGTTTCTTGACCGATTCCAACATCCTGTCGTCATATTTATCAGGATTTGTCAGGGTATCGGGCACATATAAACCCAGAAATGCTAGTTTTCTTTTAATTTCAGAAATAGTTGCCGAGGAGTCTCCCGGTTTGAGGGAGCTGTTTTTCAGGTTCACTTTGATGCTGAAATCTTCGTCCTTCATCCTGGTGAGCCTTTTCGCTTCTGCAACCATGGCTTCATAGCCCGGATGGGGCGGATAAAAGTGCCTGAATCCTTCTTCAACGGTTTCTTCTCTGAGCATGGTCTTCAGATTCAGGTCAAACGGGATGTCGGGCTTGTCTCTTCGGATGCCCCACTGCGCTTCGAGACTTTCAGGGTCGATTTTGCCGAAATAAAGATGTGAAGCTGCCATAAACCAGGCATCACTGAGCAGGAGATCGAGGTTGGCCAGATACGTTTTATTGAAAATCAGTGAGCTGTCCTTTGACAGTTCCGTCAGGGCAACGCTGATCTCGGAAGCGTGATAGTGCTCCGGCCTGAGCCCGTGATACTCAATGTCCTCAAGAAATGCCGCCATTTCCTCCACTTTGTTCAGTGAATCAAAATTATTGATCCACAAGAGGTTGAAGTTGTTGTCAATGTAAATTTTTGGCAACAACACTGAAGAGTACAGGGAGACACCCTGCGCCTTGTACCGGTCGCCGGGCTGCCTGGTTTCAATGATCTCTCTGATGACATCGGCTGAAGCCAGCCTGGCTTCCGAAAATCTGGTTTCTTTTATTTTTCTTATGCTGTCGCGGATATCTGCAGCGCGGTTCGCCGGGTTTACCGGCTGCTGTTCAGGTTGGTTGCAGGCGGCAACAAGTATCAGCATCATTGCCGGTAAAAGGTATTTCATCATTGTTGTGGCAGTTTTTCAGGTTGAGAGAAAAAGGTCGGGCAGTTTATATGGTCAGGTCAGCAGGTCAACGATTGCCAGCAGGTCGCGGTTAACTTCCTTGTGCATTTTAATGGTTTGACTCAGGGGAACCAGGGATATTTTGTTGTTGACCAGCCCGATCATTACATTGTACTGATGACTGATCAGTGCTTCTGTAGCGGCAATCCCCATTCTGCTTGCCGATACGCGGTCGTAGGCTGTTGGCCTGCCTCCTCTTTGAATGTGACCCAGAATGGAAACCCTGACATCCGAGCCCGGAATTTCTTTCCTGACCAGGTCAGCCATTTCCCAGATACTGGCTTCTCTTTCACCTTCGGCCACAATGATGATGGAAGATTTTTTTATTTTTCCCCGGCCCGCCATGGTTTTCATCAGTTTCTTCAGCTGGCCTTCCACTTCCGGAATAAGGATGGCTTCGGCCCCGGAGGCAATGCCGCTGCGAAGGGCGATAAAACCGGCTTCGCGGCCCATTACTTCAACAAAAAAGATGCGGTTGTGCGAGCTGGCCGTGTCGCGTATTTTATCCACGGCATCCACCACTGTATTGAGCGCGGTGTCGTACCCGATGGTATAATCGGTTCCGTAGAGGTCGTTGTCGATGGTGCCCGGAATCCCGACTACCGGAAAGTTGTGTTCTATGGCAAACTGGCTGGCGCCGGCAAATGAACCGTCTCCTCCGATCACAATCAGCCCTTCGATGTCCTGGTTTTTTAAATTTTCAAAAGCCTTCAGCCTGCCTGCCGCTGTCATAAATTCCTCGCTGCGGGCGGTTTTTAGAATGGTTCCCCCTGTTTGGATGATGTTGCTCACATCTGCCGAAAGCAATTGCTTGATTTCATTGCCGATCAGCCCTTCATAACCCCTGATTACGCCAAATACTTCGAGCCCTCGTGAGATGCCCGAACGCACCACCGCCCTGATGGCTGCGTTCATACCCGGAGCATCGCCCCCGGATGTTAGTACGGCAATTCTTTTAATTTCATTCATGGTGCGCATTTATATATGATTAGGAGTGGAATTTTCAACGATCCTTTGCACAGCCAGAATCACATCCGATTTAATGCTTTCCTCTTTGCGCGGCGTAGTGGAGGTGTCGATCCAGAAACTTACGCTGGCTTCAGGTCTGTCCGAAGTAATTCCGCTGATCGTTACCGCTGGCTCTCTTCCCGTGATAAGCACCCCGTCTACCCGGCCTGCCGCATTTTCCATTTCTGTGATCATTGCGGCATAGTCTTGCCCGGCCGGAAGATTTACCGTGAAGTCAAGGCGCAGGAACCCATCAACAGTATAATTGAAAAGCGGAGTTTTAATAATACTGGCATTGGGGATGTATACATCTTTCCCGTCGGGAGTTTTCAATTGCGTAACCCGGATGTTCAGCGAAACTACCCGCCCTTTGACGGTGTTCGGCGGATTTCCCGTTTCAATAAAATCGCCTACCCGGAAAGGTCGCTTGAACGCCATCAGTATCCCGGCAAGGAAGTTTTCCCCGATATCGCGAAGGGCAAAACCAATTACGAAAGCTGAAATTCCCGCACCTGCCAGAATGCTGGCAGTGATGCCTCCGAATCCAAGAATCCGCAACGCTACCAAAAGCCCCGCAACTAAAATAGCCAGCCGAAGCAGGGTGGCAAGAAATCCCGCAAGCAACGGGTCGTCCATGTTCCTTTTGAGTCTGATACCGGCGGTTTTTCGAACTGTTCCTGCCAGAAACCAAACTCCGGTCATCACGATAATAGCCAGAAGCAGCTTTGGCGTTATGTCAACCAGCCTGTCATAATAGCTGTCCAGAATAATGTTTACATCTCTGAAAAAATTTCTCATGCGTGTGGATATGTTGTCATGGCTAAATTAGTAATTTTCCGGGCTTCATGGTTGCCGGTATTCCCCCTGCGCTTAGTTTACAGTTGTTTCCCTGTCAGATACAGAGGTCTGGCCTGAAAAGCTTGTTTCAGGGAATAAAAAAAGCCACCTTGTTGCGGGTGACTTTGTATATGACTCATGAAGATGGATTACCAGGCAAACAGCGGAAATCCGCTCATCATTTCATTTACTTTTTCCCGGACGGCATCAACCACCGTTTCGTCTTCCGGATTTGAAAGTACTTCGTCAATCAGGTTTACTATAATTCCCATGTGTTCTTCTTTCAGACCGCGGGTGGTAATGGCGGGGGTTCCGACGCGGATGCCGGAGGTGGTAAACGGTGAACGGCTGTCGAAGGGAACCATGTTTTTATTGATGGTAATATCGGCTTTCACCAGGGTGTTCTCAGCCACCTTTCCGGTAAGATCGGGGAATTTGGAACGGAGGTCGATCAGCATCAGGTGGTTGTCGGTGCCTCCGGAGATAACGTGGTAGCCTTTGTCAACAAAAGCTTTGGCCATTACCTGGGCGTTTTTCTTCACCTGGATAATATACTCCATAAACTCGTCGCTGAGGGCCTCGCCGAAAGCAACGGCCTTGGAAGCGATCACATGCTCCAGCGGACCGCCCTGAACGCCCGGGAATACGGCTGAATCAAGCAGTGCCGACATCATTTTTATTTCGCCCTTGGGTGTTTTCAATCCCCATGGATTTTCGAAGTCTTTGCCCATCAGGATCATACCACCGCGGGGGCCGCGAAGTGTTTTGTGGGTGGTAGTGGTTACAAAGTGACAGTAAGGAATAGGATCATTGAGCAAGCCGCGCGCAATCATTCCGGCGGGGTGGGCCACATCGGCAAGCAACAGGGCGCCGATCTTGTCGGCAATTGCCCGCATGCGCTTGTAATCCCAGTCGCGTGAGTAGGCTGAAGCGCCGGCAATGATAAGTTTGGGCCTGGTCTCCAGGGCCACGGCTTCCATCTTGTCATAGTTGATGGTGCCGGTTTCCTCTTCCACACCGTAAGCAACCGGTTTGTAAAGGATACCCGATGAGTTCACAGGCGATCCGTGCGAAAGGTGTCCGCCATGCGCCAGGTTCAGCCCCATAAAGGTATCTCCGGGTTTCAGCACGGTCATCAGCACAGCCATATTGGCCTGGGCGCCCGAGTGGGGCTGCACATTGGCCCATTCAGCACCAAACAACGCCTTGGCGCGGTCAATGGCCAGTTGCTCTGTTTGGTCAACAATCTGACAACCACCATAATAACGCTTTCCGGGATATCCTTCGGCGTATTTGTTGGTAAGTACCGAACCCATGGCATCGAGCACCTGCTGGCTGACAAAATTTTCAGAAGCAATCAACTCAATGCCATGCATCTGACGCTCTTTCTCCTGCTTGATGAGGTCAAAAACCTGCTTGTCTTTTTTCATGATGAAATTGTAGTTTATATGTTTGATTTTGTGCAATATGACCTTCGTAAATGCCGTGTTTTGACAGTGCAAAGGTATAAAAAGTAATTCACCGCCAATGGTGAAGCCTAATTTTAAATACTAAGCCAAAACGCCTGAGTTTCACAAAAGTCGGAGCGTCTGTCAGATGCTGCCCGGACCGCCTGGCGGATCGACTGCACCGGTATTGCCTGCCCGGATATTCCGGCAGGTTTATCTGCGGAAGCCCGGACAAAAAAAACGGACGCTTCTGCCTGAAGCGCCCGAATGTTGATGTTCTGCAGGGAATGCCCGTGTTCTGTTATTTCATAATCACCATAACATGATTGATCATTTTTTCGCCGGAATTGATGCGGATCATATAGGATCCTGATCTCACCGTGCTGATGTCAATCACATATTTTTCCTTGCCGCTGCATTGTTTCGAGAGTATTTCGGTACCCGTAAGGTTCAGCAGTTGTACCTTAAATTCGGGGAAATCGGCAGGATTAACCTCCACTATAAACTCGTCCTTTGCGGGGTTGGGATAAATTCTGATGGATTCGCTGCCGTTTTCAACTATGCCCAATCCGGTACCGTCCTGGATTACCGATACCTGCTGCGGATCAAGTCCGGCTGCATTCACCGTAATGATGCTGGTTCTTGAACCGGAATTGGGGTTAGTCTGGTAAACAGCCGACAATACCCCGTTGCCGCTGCCGGTGCCGGTAACATTCAGCCAGGCCGAGTCGGCGGCTGCCGACCAGTCAACATTGGCCGTTATGATAAAGTCGAAAGATCCGGCTTCGTAAGGCACTTCGGCAATCAGTGGTGTCACGGCCAGGCTGGGTGCTGCGGCTTCCTGCGTAAGGGTGACCGTTTGCTCCAGGCTGCTGCCCGTGATGGTGATGCTGGCGGTGCGCGCTTCAGTAACAGCGTTCTCCTGGTAGTTCAGGGTCAGGGTTCCGGTTCCGTTGCCTGTCTGTGGTTCAGCGGTGCACCAGCCGGCGTCCGATCCGGCAATCCACTCGAAATTGGCCTGAATACTAACCTCAGCAACACCGGCATCCGCGCTCACCTGAAGTGCCAGCGGTTCCACGGCAAGGAAAGCCTCGGCTCCGTCCTGCATCAGTATCAGCTCCACGGGGCTGGTGCCTTCGGCCGTAAGGGTGATGGTGGCCGTGCGTACCGCAGCCCAGCTGTTTTCCGTATATTGAATGTCAACAGTTCCGTTGCCCGATCCGGCAGGGGTTACCGTGCACCATTCAGGCTGGTTGCTGACGGCTGTCCATGTGGTGTTTGAAGTTACACTGCTTTGGACGCTCCCTGCTTCGGCGCCGGCCTGGAAGGTAAGCGGACTGGCATTGAGTGTGGGTGCTGCCCCGGCCTGGGTAAGGGTTACAGTCTGGGGATCAAGCCCGGCAACGGTAACGGTGATGGCGGCTACCCTCGGAGCAGTCATTTCATTGGCTTCATAAACGGCTTCAATGGCGCCGTTTCCGTTACCTGATGGGGTAACGGTGCACCATTCAGCATCGGACACGGCACTCCATAACGAATTACTGGTCACGGTAAAGGAAGCATTTCCCTGATATTCATCCACTTCGATGTTGACAGGAGAAACGGCCAGGGTAGGCGGGGCATTCAGCGTGGTAGCCGAAGCTTCCAGCCCCGGTGAATAGTCCATTGCCGGGGTCATTGAAAATGCCTTGTAGTTATAGGTGGTCACAGCATTTAAACCGCTGTGCGTAAATTCATTAAGTGATCCAGTGTACAATACGGTTCCGCCGCCGGGCAGCGCTTCGCCCGTGGTATAGGTGGTTCCGTTGACGGGTTGTCCGATCCCGGCTTCCGACCAGGCGATCAGTACATCGTTGTTTTCGGCATTCTTCTGCCATTCAAGACCGATTTCCGAATCGCTCAGGGCTGTGGCTGTAAAGGTTTGCGGGGCGGTTACCGGACTGAAGCAGGAGATGGTTGCCATCCATCCGGGGTAGTTTCCGCTGGCATTGCTTCTGAAAACGAATGTAAGCGCACCGCTGCCGTTGTCGGAAGTGATGACGCCGGGGGTGTCGCTGCCGCACCATTTTCCGATCTGCGGTGCAAAGGGCGTCAGCCCGTTGTGTACCGACAGGTAATCATTGGCGCAGTTGGCGCTGCTCTCAAGCTCAAACCCGGTAAACTCAACCCTCAGCTGGTTGCCGGGAATGGCCGATCTGAATACCATGGTCTGGTTCAGGTTGTTGCCATAATTCTGAGAGGGACCTCCTGCATCGTAAAATGTTCCGCTGCATGTATTGATGGTGATGTTGCTCATGTTGAAGGAGTCCGGAATCACATTGATGTAGTCGCTACGCGTCATGGTATTGTTGCCGTTCACGGTGAGCGCAACGGTTTTGGTCCCTGTGGTAACATAAATCACCTGATGAGGTCCCGGCCCGGTGGCTGTGGCCGGTTCGGCGCCTTCCCCGAAATTCCAATCCCAGGAAGTTACATCACAGGTGGATTCGTCAATGAACTGCACCGGATTGTTGACCACGATGTTCTGGGGCGTGGCTGAAAATGCCGCATTGGCTTCGTTCACCGTAATGTAGTTGGTCTGGGTAACCGCGTTGCTCCCGCCGGCATTGGTGGCCGATAACGTAACCGAATAGCTTCCGAGTGCGTTGAACTGCACCCGGGGGTTCTGCGAATTGCTATTGGTGCCTTCCACAAAAGTCACCGTGTTGGGAAGAAATGACCAACTCCATGAAACGGGGCCGCCGGTGCTGATATCGGTAAAGTTTACGGTTTCATCGATGCATGGCAGGGTATTGTTGGCGATAAACGATGCATTCGGTCCCAGCGGGCCGATGTTGAAGGATGCAATACGTGTCCTCTGTCCGCCGCTTACATACTGATTGGTGTACCAGAAAGTTTCATCATCGGCGGGATCAACGCTCAGCAGGGAGTAGTCGCCCCAGCGGTTGGCGCCTGTTTGCGAGGCCGTACCTTCCCAGATAATCCCTTCGGGAACATCCATGATGCCGCTGGCCTGTGCATATTCTTCAGCCGTTTGTCCGGTATAACGGATGCCTGGATAGACGCTGCTGCTTGAAACGGAATATCCCAGCGCAAGTTCATTGGATCCGTTCAGCATAATACTGCCCATCCAGCGTGAATGTTCATCCGGGGCATAAGTGCCCTGCTGGCGGATGGTCCAGTCGCCCGAAGTCCTGCGCAACTCATACCAGCGGATACCGGCGTGATCGGTTGCGTCAACATCAACGGTATGGCAGCATATAATGGTCTGGTAAGAACCGAAATTGCGGTACTGGGGCACATTCATTATTACCTGGGGAATGGCGTCGAGCTCCTGACTGGTTCCCGGCTGTTTGATGTTGTTCCAGTTGTTGCCGAAGTTGCTGTCGAAAGGTTCCACGTTGATCTGCTGAACCCTCGTAAACGTAGAGTTCGACGTGGTTGTCCAGTCCACATCCAGTTCATAGATCCAGAGCTGGTCAGCGCTTCCGCCGAAAGCGTCGTCCTGATGGGCGATGAAGATTCCGGGAGATCCTGCCGGAGCAGCCGGTCCGTCGTTGTCAACCGGGGGGACCATCATAAAACCGTCAACCGATCCCGGTCTCCAGGGATTGTCGAAAGACACCATTTTTGGATTGGTGCCGCCGTTCAGCATCACTTCACGCTCAAAAACATAAATATCGGTATTGTTCGAGGTGTTTGTCCCCATGTAATACCCATCGGGCCAGATGCCGAATTTTTCGTAGTCGGGCATGCCGCCCATGTTGAAGGAGTACTGATACCAGCTGCCTGTGGGGTCGTTGGTGGCCGAAACGGCAACCAGCATCCTGTCGGGTGATCCGCAGAGTGAAAATTCGGCGGCCATCCAGCGGTCGGCCATTTCATCGTACAAAATAATGGGGTCGCCATCGTTGCAGTTGGCTCCGGGAACACTGCCGAACAGCAGGTTCATATTGGTCGGACCCGCCAGCAGGGTGCCTGTCTTGGAATAGATGGCATAAGTGGTGTTCACCGTTTGCATGTAATGGTTAGGCCCGGCCGTACCATTCTCGTCAGGGGGAAAGTAAGGAGAAGTCTGCCCCTGAAAATTCACGATGGGATCGCTTTGCATGGCCTTGTTTGTTCCCATGGTTTTCTGCCACACGCCGTCAGGCCCTTTGGGCAATGCAGTTTCGGCATAGGGATATGTTCTGGTACGCAGTTTGGGATTCAGCAGCTTTTCATGTGCTTTGGCTTCCATTTCATCCCACTCCGACTGGGTAAGCGGAGGCAGGTCGCGAAGCGGCGGGGTGACGCCAATCAGGGTTCCGTGACCGACCACGGCAGGCTTTACAATGCTGTCCTGCGCAAATACAGATGCGGCAGCACATAAAAGTGACAATAGCAGGGTATAGGTTATTTTCATAGCAATGGACGTTGTGTGTGTGAAGAATAGGGTTGGGTAGTGATGTAAAAGTGATTGATTTCAGCCGGACAAAATTATTGCTTTTGGCTATACAATTCATCATGACCGCTGACTTATGCTTCCACCGGAGTAAACAATTTTCCGGCAGGGAAGGTTTCCGGCGGGTACTTTAAAAAGATTTATTCAGTTGCTCGGTATATGCAATGCCGCTTGTTAGACACGATAATTTATAATTACCCGTTTTTATACAAATTCAAACCTGATATCGCAACGAATGGCTTAAAGCCGGAGAATAATATTTCATGATTCATTCAGTTATTATGGAATCGTCTCCGGCTGTTTTGTAACTTTGGAGTAAGTTAAAGGCAAATTTGAGATCTCTGTGCTCAGAAAACTATTAACCGGCTTAGTAATGATTGTGCTCAGCGGGTGGGCCTCTGCCCAGCCGACGCCCCAGTTTGTCAGCCTGTCGGTCGAGCTGGACGGCTCGGTATTTGCTACCTGGAATATGCCGTCAGGGTCATTTGACGGGTTCAGGCTCTTTTACCGCCCTACGGGGAGCATGGGCGCCTATAATTCCATTGATTTTCCCGCCACCGCGGAAGAAGGGTTTCTGCCGGTTTCCGACGGGATGACTACCGGCTACGAAGCATTTCTGATTACCTTTAATTCATCCGGAGTCTCGGGCGATTCGAACCGGCTGCGGACGATCATGCTGCTGGTATCGAACGGCGGAACGGGAACCGGAATTGCCCGGCTCGACTGGAACAGCATGAAACTGGGCGGGGGGGAATTCTATGTTGTTTACAGGTCAGAAAACGGGATAGATTTTACCAGAGTGGGGGAGACCACGCAGTTGTTCTGTTATGATACCGTCAATGCCTTGTGTGATCCGGTAACCATGTATTACCGGGTGGTTTATGAAACAGGTATCTATTATGCCGCTTCCAGTATTTCAAGCGGCATATTTGAAGACGATAACCTTCCGGAGGACCCGGTGCTTTCTTATGTCACCATTGTCGACGGAAAAGCGGAAGTGCACTGGGCGCACAGTCCTACGCCCGACGTAAGCGGATACGTGATCGGGGTGAAGGAGGGGCCTAATTTCAATGATCACGCCACCACGGGATATACTGATTTTTTTACGGATGATCTTACCACCCTGCCGACCTATCACGACCCCTGCAATGAGTCGGTTACCTATGTAATGCGCGCCATCGACCAGTGCGGCAACTCAAGTTCTGGCGCGGTGAACTACCTCAGGCCTCACAATACCATCCTGATCAGCGGGGATACGGAATCCCTCTGCAACCGGAAAGCATCGCTCAGCTGGAATTCCTACAAAAACATGATGCCGCCGGTAAGCAGTTATATCATTATGCGCTCATATAACGGAGGGCCGCCTGTGGAAATAGGCTCCGTTCCTGCTGGTACTGCGTCAACCTACACCTTCATCGACGATGAATTGCTGGAACCGGGAGGCAGTTACACCTATTCTGTCATTGGCGTTAATACGGATAACACGCTGAGTTCGGAAAGCTGCAGGCTTGAGTTGTTCCCCGATCCGGAACAGCTCGCTGCTTTCGCCCTGGATAACCTCACGGTGCTGAATAATGAACGGATTGACCTGTACCTTTCGGGATCACCGGCTTCCCTGATTGCTGAAATTGAAGTATTGCGCTCATCAGAAGGGCCTGCCTCGCTGCAACCCTTGCTGAGGACTGGCTGGGGCGCCGGGAGTTCGCTGATTCTGCCCGAGCCTGCCGCTGAAGTTACCGGTTCGAGCTATTATTACCGGGTAGTTGCCCTGGATCCCTGTGGTTTTGAGCTTGCATCCTCGGCGGTGATGAGAAGTATTTTTCTTGAACTTACCGATATGGGGAGCGGCAACATCCGGCTGAACTGGAACGCCATTGAGGGATGGCCTGACGGACCAGTGGCCTACAAGGTTTATCGCTTCGACAATGGGCAGCCGGCAGCGGGATTTCCGCAGCAGGTATCGCCTTCAGTGCTCTTTTTCAATGATTACGCTTCAGGTGCGGAAGCCGGCCGCGTGACCTACTATGTTGAGGCTGTCAGGTCGGATGACGCCGTCAGCCGTTCCAACGAGGTGCTGCTTCCCGGAGAAGCCGATATTCGCATGCCCAACGCGTTCAGGGCCGGAGGTCTTTCGCCGGAGTTTAAACCCCTTGTCAGAAATATTGAGCCGGGTTTTTACAGCATGCTGATCTACAACCGATGGGGTCAACTGGTCTTCGAAACCAATGATTACACCGCAGGCTGGGACGGCTCTTTCAACGGACAGGAAGCTGCCGCAGGGATTTATGCTGTTATCGTCAGGTACAGGGATTTCAACGGAACGGATTACGTCCGGAAAGGTTTTGTTATGCTTTTCCGCTGATTGGTTTATTCCTTTACCCCTCTGTTTTTTACATATTTTTCCAGCCAGGTATCCGTTTCCCAGAGCATGTGCAGCACATTTTCCCTGGCGCTGTATCCGTGACTTTCATAAGGAAGCAGCACCAGTCTGGCCGTTCCCCCCAATCCTTTGATCGCGCCGAACAGCCTTTCGCTCTGCAGGGTGAAGGTGCCCGGGTTGTTGTCGGCATCGCCGTGGATCAGCAGCAGGGGTTCGTTGATTTTATCGGCATGCACAAACGGCGACATTTTCAGGTAAACATCCTGTGCCTCCCAGAAGGTACGCTCTTCGGCCTGGAAACCGAACGGCGTCAGGGTGCGGTTGTAAGCGCCGCTGCGGGCGATACCGGCTGCAAACAGGTCGCTGTGGGCCATCAGGTTGGCGGTCATAAACGCCCCGTACGAGTGGCCACCGATGGCCACGCGGTTTCTGTCGGCTACCCCGCGTTCAACCGCAAAATCTATCGCGGCGGCGGCATTGGCCACCAGCTGATCAGTAAATGAATCGTTGGGCTCGGTTTCTCCTTCGCCTATAACCGGGAAATCGGCATCGTCGAGAATGGCATACCCGCGGGCAGCCCAGTAAACCGGGGAGCCATAGTATAGCTGCACGAAGGTATGCGGCGACTCTTTCACCTGTCCTGCCTGTCCGGCATCCTTGTATTCCCTCGGATAGGCCCACATCAGCATGGGCAACCGTCCGTCGCGCGCTTTGTCATAGCCCGCCGGCAGGTAAAGGGTGGCCGAAAGGTCAACTCCGTCGGCACGCTTGTAGCGTACACTTTCCTTGCTGACGTTCATAAATGAAGCGTACGGATTCGGGAATGCGGTAAGTCTCCTGAGCGATTTACCTGAACGCAGGTAAAAGTTTGGATTTTCGGTCTTGCTTTCTATGCTGGTGATCATCATCTTTTTGCCGGGGCTGACAACCCTTACGACCGATTCATAGGTTGAAATGCCGTCAGCCTGCCACAGGCGTTTGGTTTTCAGTGTTTTCAGGTCAAATTCATCCAGGAATGGTTTGTTGCCTTCCGGGGAGTATCCCTCGCCTTGTAGGTACAATTTTTTATTGTCCGGTGAAAACCAGAGTGAATAGGCATTCAGGTGGTTGCGTTTTTGCAGGAAATCGCCGGGATCCCCGTAATAATCTTCCGTGGAGCGGTCAAAGATCACTTTCATGGAACTCTTTCCTGACCCGGGATTGACCAGAAAGGTGGTTGATCTGCGGGTTTTCCACCAGCCGTCAGTTATAAGCGCTGTTTCTGAATTTCCCCATGTTACGTAGCGGAAACGGTTGGGGGTAGCCGCCAGGATAAAGGGTTCCCCCGTGAACGGGGCATCGAGGGTGTACACCTGGTCTCTGACCGGGACATTGACTTCAGGATCGCCCTTGTCCATGGCTTCGACCCAGCAAAGTGTCGCCGGAAGATCACTCCGCCACTGAATATTCCTTTTGCCTGTTTCCACCGCATCGAAGCCGGTTGGCAATTCTTCAACCAGCGGTCGTTGGTGGAAAATGCGGTACAGGCTTCCATCGGCCTTATGAATGGCATAAGTTACAGGAAATCTGTAATAGGGAACTATGTAGGAATAGGGTCGTTGTATGGTCTGAACCATCAGATAGTTACCATCCGGCGAAAAGCTGAGCGAGCGGTAGATGGCCGTCGGGAGAAAAGGTGCAGCCGTTCCGTTCAGGCTGACCCTGAAGATTCCGGATTCTGCGTAATGGTTAAAAGCCTTCTCATCAGCCGGTGAGCGCAGCAGGTCCTGATAAGTCCTGACCGGGGCCCTGCGTCCGGTACTCTCCTGAATTGCAGGACCTTCCGGCAGTTGCAGTCCGGTAGTCAGCGTTTCCCTGGATGAGGGGATCATAAAAACAAGCAAAGACTCGGAATCAGGGGTCCACAGATACGGCATCCCAATGCTTGCATTGAGGTTGGCATCCGTAACCCGGTTTGCCTGACCGGAGACCAGATCTACCGTCCATAGTTCAATGCCTGCGGGCAGGGTATTGGTGAATGCGATTTTCGTTTCATCCGGCGAAAAGCTGAAATCAGAGATTTTCAGTTGTTCAGGTAAACCTTTTACGGTTGATGTTTCTCCTGACGCAATATTCAGAATGGATATGCCATAGGTGTAATTTGCCCTGGAAGGCCCGTTGGTCAGTGGATTGATGCGCAGGCCCCCGAGCCTTACCTCCCCGGCAGCCATCTCTTCAAGGGTTTTGAAGGCGCGGCGCTCAAGCATGACCATCGTCTGATTCCGGGAGTCGATGCGTATCAGTGGCCTGGGATTGATATCCACGAGATCAAGAATCTCTTTCGGGGGCAGCTGGTATGGCTGCGGGTTTTGCGCCTGTAGGAATCCGTACATAACAGTAAGTAAAAGAAGAAGCCGTTTCATGATCTTTCAAAATTAGAGGCAGAAATCAGGATTTTCAGCCTGAGTGATTTAGCCTGTAAATTTAGGATTTTTTAACAATACAGTTGTGCCCGGCTTTTTCGCGGTTTTTGAATGAATATTTTTGAGTCTTCAATGTTACTTTTCGATAGCAGGATGTTTGATATTATTGCTAAATAAAACATAATCAGTGCAATATAAATATTCCTGCAATGGTTTGTGAAGAACTTATCCTGTTATGACAGCGATCCTCTCACCGCAAGGGAAACTTCAGGGCGCCGGGCATGTATTTTATCCGGCGGGCTGCCGGGATAACAGTAACCCGTTGAAAATCTATTTTTCATAACTTTGCGCTTCCCAATCCGGAAAAACATGCCAGCAATCAGTGAAAAGTTTACGGGCGAAGGCTTAACCTTTGATGATGTTTTGCTTATGCCGGCCTATTCAGAGGTTTTGCCGCGCGATGTTGACATCTCCACCCGTTTTTCGCGGAATATCAGACTGAATATCCCGATTGTCACGGCCGCCATGGATACCGTTACCGATGCCGTGATGGCCATTGCCATTGCCCAGGAAGGTGGAATAGGTGTGTTGCATAAGAACATGTCGATTGAGGATCAGGCAAACGAGGTGCGCAAGGTGAAACGGGCTGAAAACGGAATGATCCTGGATCCGATCACCCTGACCGAAGGTGCCCTGGTAGCGGATGCACTGGCGATTATGCGGGATTACGGGATCGGTGGAATTCCGGTGGTGGATCTATCCGGAAAGCTTATCGGGATAGTGACCAACCGCGACCTTCGTTTTGAGCGAAATCCGCGAAAGCCTGTTGCAGAGGTAATGACCAGCCAAAACCTGATCACAACTACTGAATTTACCGATTTCGAAAAGGCGGCGGATATTCTTCAGCAGTACAAAATAGAGAAACTTCCGGTGGTTGACAAGGATTTCAAACTTGTCGGACTGATTACCTATAAAGACATCATTAAAATCAAGGCCCGGCCGAATGCCTGCAAAGATGAGCGGGGCCGGCTGAGGGTGGCCGCGGCTGTCGGCGTCACATCTGATATGACCGAAAGGGTTCAGGCACTGGTAAACAACGGGGTTGATGCGGTGGTGATCGATACGGCCCATGGTCATTCCAAAGGAGTGATGGATGCCACGAAATTATTCCGGAAGCGGTTTCCCGGTGTAGACCTGATCGTTGGCAATGTGGGCACGGCCGAAGCGGCCCGTGATTTCAGAAAGCTGGACATCGACGGGATTAAGGTTGGTATAGGCCCCGGTTCTATATGCACAACGCGGGTTATTGCCGGCATCGGCATTCCGCAGCTTTCTGCCATTTATCAGGTAGCTTCGGAACTGAAAGGCTCCGGTATCCCTGTTATTGCCGACGGAGGAATCCGTTATACCGGCGACATCCCCAAGGCCATTGCAGCCGGGGCCGACTGCATTATGGCGGGCGGCTTGTTCGCGGGAGTGGAGGAATCTCCCGGTGAAACCATTATCTACGAAGGGCGTAAGTATAAGTCATACAGGGGAATGGGTTCGATGGAAGCGATGCAGAAAGGATCGAAAGATCGTTATTTCCAGGATATGGAAGAGGACATCAAAAAGCTGGTCCCTGAAGGGATCGCGGGCCGCGTGCCGTTCAAAGGAACCCTGTCGGAAGTGGTCCATCAACTGGTGGGCGGCCTGCGTGCAGGCATGGGGTATACAGGATCTGAAAATATTGCCCGGCTTCAACAGGCCAGGTTTATCAAAATAACCGCAGCCGGCGTTACCGAAAGTCATCCCCATGATATCACCATTACCAGTGAAGCGCCGAATTACAGCAGATAGCGGTACATAAGGCTTCTTCCTTCAGAGGCATTGATGCAGCGTCAGATGACGCAGGAGTTAAAAACAGGAACAAATGATAAGAATTAAAACAATAACAAAATGAAAAAGTCAGTATTTGGTTTGATTGTATTGATTTTCCTTGCGGTTACAGCTATTCCGGTTTTTGCTCAGGATAAGGATCCTGTGATCCTGAATGTGGCAGGTGAAGAGATTTCGCGCTCGGAGTTTCTGAATGTTTACATGAAAAACAATGTGAACAGTGAGGTGCTCGACCGCAAATCGCTTGAAGAATACATGGAATTATACATTAATTTCAGGCTGAAGGTTAAAGAGGCGGAAGCGCTGGGCCTTGATACGGTGCGTTCGTTCAAAGAGGAACTGGCCGGGTATCGGAAACAACTGGCACAGCCTTACCTGATCGATGAGGAAATGAATAAATCATTGTTGCAGGAAGCTTACGACCGCAAGAAAACGGATATCCGGGCCAGCCATATACTGATCAGGGTTGACCGCAATGCAACGCCTGCCGATACGTTGTTGGCCTATAAAAAGGTGATGAACCTGCGTAAGAGGATCCTCAAAGGTGAGGATTTCGGAAAAGTGGCCATGGAAGCTTCCGATGATTTATCGGCACGCGACCGTCAGATGGAAGGCAGGACAATTAAAGGGAATCTCGGCGATCTCGGTTATTTCACCGTGTTTGACATGGTTTATCCTTTTGAGACCGGTGCCTATAACACCCCGGTTGGAGAAGTATCCATGCCGGTGCGCAGCGACTTCGGCTATCACCTTATTAAGGTTACCGACCGCAAGCCGGCGCTGGGCAGGGTGCAGGTGGCACACATCATGATGCGCCTGCCGGCCAATGCCACTGCTGACGATAGCGCCAGGATAGCCGAAAAGGCGATGGATGTTTATATGCGCATCCTCAACGGCGAGGATTTTGCCCGTTTGGCGGAGCAGAACTCCGACGATAAATCCACTGCTGCCAAAGGCGGGGTCTTGCCCTGGTTCGGCGCCAACAAGATGATACCGGAGTTTATCAGCGAAATAACCAAACTGAAAAATCTGAACGATATCACCAAACCATTCCTTACATCTTTTGGATGGCATATTGTTAAGTTGCTCGATCGTAAGGAAATAGGGTCTTATGAAGATGTCGTCAATGAATTAAAGCAAAGCCTGACCCGCAGCGACCGCGCAAAGAAGAGCGAGGAAGCATTGATTAACCGGATCAAGCGCGAGTATAAGTACAAAGAAAACCTTAAAGCAAGGGATGATTTCTACAAGGTAGTCACCGATACCATTTTCAGCGCGAAATGGTCGGCGCAACAGGCAGAAGGTCTGAAGAAAACCATTATGACTATAGGGCGGCAGAGCTTTTCACAACAGGATTTTGCAAAATGGCTTGAGAAAAATCAGCGCAAGCGCGCCAAAGAGGACATCAGAACATTTGTAAACAGCATGTTCGCCACTTTTGCAAACGAAACCCTGCTGGCGTACGAAGATTCACGCCTCGAATCTAAGTATCCTGATTTCAAAATGCTGGTAAAGGAATACCGGGATGGCATTCTGCTGTTTGAGCTTACGGATCAGAAAATCTGGTCGAAGGCCGTAAAGGACACCGCGGGGCTTGAATCATTTTATAATCAGCATAAAGGCAACTACATGTGGGGTCAGCGCCTCGATGCCACGGTTTATACCCTTGAATCAACGGATGATAAGCTGATAGCCGGTCTCCGGAAAGCGATCAGCAGCGGCCTTACCGACACTGAATTGCTGGCGCAGTATAACACTGATACAACCTCTGTGCTGACGATTGATCGCCGCAAGTATCAGAAGGGCGACGATGAACTGATCGACAATCTTGAATGGAAGCCCGGACTGGCTCCTGAATCCATTGATGAAGGGAAGGTTTACCTGGTAAATATTCATGCACTGCTCAGCCCGGAACCCAAGAAACTGAATGAAGCCCGGGGACTGATTACTGCCGATTATCAGAATTATCTTGAGCAGGAATGGATCAGGGAGTTAAGGGCCAGGTATCCGTTTAAGGTATATGATGAGGTCCTCTCTTCGATAAAATAAAGGATTGACGATGTCGCGACGGATTCTGATGCTTCTGATTCCGGCTGTTTTTCTTTCAGCCTGTCGTTTTTTAGGTAACCAGCCTGAAGAGGAGGTGATTGCCTTTGCTTATGATAAGTATCTCTACCGGTCAGAGCTGGAAGGAGTGGTCCCCGGAGGAGTGACGCCTGCCGACAGTGTTGAAATTGCACGTCAGTACATCGATAACTGGATCAGGCAGCAGGTATTGCTGAACCATGCCGAAGGGAACCTGGCCAAAGATCAGATGGACTTTGAGAAGCAGCTGGAGAATTATCGCAATTCGCTCATTATCTATGAATATGAAAGTGAGCTGATCAGGCAGAAACTGGATACCGTTGTGAGCGTGGAAGAGATTGAAACATTCTACAGGGAAAATGAAAGCAATTTTCAGTTGCGCGAAAATATTGTCCGGGTCAGTTACGTTAAAATCCCTCGGGGTATCGAGGACTCCCCAAAAGCGAAGAAAGCGAAACAATACCTGCAGTCATCCGGTCCGGAGGATAAGGAGAAGATAATAGAACTGTGTGAGAACACAACCATTACATACAGGCCTGATGACGAGAACTGGATCGCTTTTAGTGACCTGATGCGTGAATTACCACTCGAAATTTACGATCAGGAAAACTTCCTGAAGAACCGGTCATTTCATGAGACCGGGGATTCGCTGTTTATCTACTTTGTCAGGATCAATGATTACAAGATCAGGGAAAGTACCTCGCCCCTGAGCCTGGAAACTGAAAGCATCCGGAACATGATTCTGAACAGGCGCAAGCAGGAGCTGATCAATAACATGCAACAGGAAGTGTTTCAGGAAGCCCTGAAGAATAAAGAATTTGAAATATTTTAATTAACCCGGATCTAATTTCCCACTCGATGAAAATAAAAGAAACTGCAGCACTGCTGATATTGATGATGATAATGATTGCCCCGGATAAGAGTTATTCGCAGGAGCAGGTAATTGATGAAGTGGTTGCAGTAGTAGGTGCAAATTATATTCTGCAGTCTGATATTGAAACACAGTACATTCAGTTTCGCATGCAGGGTAGTATCAGCGATGCCCGTGCAACGCGCTGCCGGATACTGGAGGAATTATTGTTTCAGAAGTTGTTGCTGAATCAGGCGGAACTCGACAGTATTCAGGTTACCGATGATGAAATCGAGCAGACCATGGATGCAAGGTTCCGGTATTACATTCAGCAGTTTGGTTCGCAGGAAAAGCTGGAACAGTTTTATAAAAAACCCCTGATCCAGATCAGGGAAGAGTTCCGCAGTCTGGTGAAAGAGCAGCTGATGGTTGATCAGGTGCAGCAGAAGCTGGTCAAGGACATTAAGGTAACGCCTTCTGAAGTGCGTAACTTTTTCAACAGAATCCCTAAAGACAGTATTCCGCTGATCGAAATGGAATATGAGGTAGGAAGTATTGTCAAGGAGCCCTCGATTAGTAAGGAGGAGATGGATGCAACGCGCGAACGTCTTCGGGCACTGCGTGAGCGGCTGATCAAAGGAGAGAACTTTGCGGCCCTGGCAGCGCTATACTCTGAAGATCCCGGTTCTGCCAAAAAAGGCGGCGAGGTTGGTTTTGTGAGCCGCGGGCAGTTGTATCCCGAGTATGAGGCTGCCGCCTTTGGGCTGAAAAAGGGTGAAATTTCCGACATCATCAAGTCAAAGGCCGGATATCATGTCATTCAGCTGATTGAGCGCCGAGGCGAGATGATCAATACCCGCCATATCCTGTTGATGCCTAAAATTTCAGATGATGACCTGGCAAGGGCCTCCCGCCTGCTCGACAGTGTGGCAGGGCTGATCCGCGAAAAGAAAATGACATTTGAAGAAGCAGCGTTGAAATTTTCAGATGACCCGGGAAAAATCTCCGGTGGCCTGATGGTTAATGAAATGACCGGAAATACGCGTTTTTCGGCAAAACACCTGGATCCGAAAATCTTCTTTGCCATTGATAAAATGAATGTTGGGGATGTGTCGCGCCCGATGATCATGACCAATGAAGAAGCTAAACAAACACTGAACCTTTATTACCTTAAAACCAGAACAGAACCGCACCGTGCCAACCTGAAAGACGACTACAGCACCATTCAGCAGTGGGCGCTCAACAAGAAACAGGAAGAAGTGATCAATAAATGGATTGGCGATAAGATCGGAAAGACCTATTTCAGGATCAATGAAAGCTATCAGGATTGCAGTTTTGACCATAACTGGAGTATTCAATAAATAAATCTTTTAAAGAAGCGTAATTATGACTCCTTATAAAAGCGATGTGGAGGCGGTTGACGCCTTTGTTGAGAAATACAGGGTGTTGACGGCCGAAATAGGCAAAGTAATTGTGGGTCAGAATGATGTGGTAAAAGATGTGCTGATCTGTATATTCAGTAAAGGTCATGCCCTGCTGGTCGGGGTGCCGGGACTGGCAAAGACCCTGCTGGTGAATACCATCGCGCGTTCACTGGGGCTTACATACAGCCGGATACAGTTTACCCCTGACCTGATGCCATCGGATATCCTTGGTACTGAAATTCTGGACGAAAACCGCAGGTTTAAATTCCTGAAGGGACCTGTTTTTGCGAATATCATCCTGGCTGACGAAATCAACCGTACCCCGCCCAAAACCCAATCGGCGCTGCTTGAGGCCATGCAGGAGAAAGCGGTTACCGTTGCCGGTGAAAGCCATCGTTTAGCTGAGCCGTTTTTTGTGCTGGCTACCCAGAACCCGATTGAACAGGAGGGAACATACCCCCTGCCCGAAGCACAGCTCGACCGTTTTATGTTCAATATCTGGTTGGATTATCCTACGTTCGGACAGGAAATAGATGTCGTTAAAAATACCACGACGGAAAAAACATCAGCGCCATCCGTGGTGTTGACCGGCGAAGAAATTATATACTTCCAGAATCTGATCCGCCGCATTCCCGTGGCCGATAATGTTTATGAGTATGCTGTAAGGCTGGCCTCACGTACCCGGCCAGGCACGGAAATGGCCCATCCGTGGACCAATCTCTATCTTACCTGGGGTGCGGGTCCCCGCGCATCGCAATACCTGATTCTCGGGGCCAAATGCCATGCTGCCATCCGTGGCAAGTATTCGCCGGATATTGAAGATGTTCAGGCGGTAGCCACCAGTATCCTTCGCCACCGTATTGTACGGAACTACAAAGCCGAAGCGGAAGGAATCGGTGTGAAACAGATTGTGGAAGAGTTGCTGAAGTAAAAGCGCGATCGGAAGGGAACGGGTCCGTATTCCGGCCCGGGCAGTGAAAAATGTTCGCGTTATACTGGCTTCCGGCTCCTTCTTGTTTTGCGGAGAATGCTTAATCTTAAGGATGCCGTAGAAAGATAACAGATCCTGTTTAGCGATTATTTTGCCGGGGCATAGTACCTGATGCATTTATCCGGTGAGAGAGGAGCTGCAGTTGCTCATCCTGAAGTGACTGCTTCAACCCGGAATAAGCATTTGAAGGCTCCGGATACCTTTGGTCAACCGGAATACATTAATGAAGGGGAGGTTTGTTTTCTGCAAACTCAATAAATGGCTAAATTTGCCGTTACGATGAATAAGGACATTTTCAATATCATTTATAAGTTTTAACCGATTTATGATGTCATTCCCAAAGCCTGGCCGGAAATTCTGGGTTATATTTCCGGTTGTTATCCTGGCCCTGCTTGCCAGTTGGTACTATTTTTCCAATTCCGGGAAATCCGGTCCTGCCGTTACCACAAATGTTCAGTATGGTGACTTTAGTATCAATGTCACCACCAGCGGAGAACTGGAAGCGAAAAATTCCGAAAATATCCTTGGCCCTTCAGGCTTGCGTGAAGTTCGGATATGGCAGGTTCAGATCAGTGATATCATTCCTGAGGGAACCCTGGTTGATTCCGGACAATATGTGGCAACCCTCGATCGTACGGAAATTACAAACAGGATGAAGGATCTGGAGAGTGAGCTGGAGAAGCTGGAATCGCAGTTTGTGAAAACAAAGCTGGATACCTCCATTGATATGCGAGCGGCCCGTGAGGAGCTGATCAACCTTAAGTACGCGCTGGAAGAAAGGCAGATTACTGTCGAGCAATCCATCTATGAGCCACCGGCCACCCAGCGTCAGGCCCGGATTGAACTGGAAAAGGCCCAGCGCGCTTACCAGCAGGCCGAAAAGAATTACAAGCTCCGCTCGGATAAAAATAGCGCCAACATGCAGGAGGTCGCCGCCTCTTATACCCAGGCGCAACGCAGGTTGGAACAGATCAGGGAAGTGCTGAGCGGTTTTACCGTTACCGCGCCAAAACCGGGAATGCTGATTTATAAACGCAACTGGGACGGATCAAAGATGGGGATAGGATCAACCATGAGCTCCTGGGACAATGTGGTGGCCACCCTTCCGAACCTGAATGAAATGATTTCGAAGACTTATGTGAATGAAATAGACATCAGTAAAGTAAAAACCGGGCAAAAAGTACAGATCGGTGTGGACGCTTTTCCCGACAGAAAGTATACCGGGGAAGTAACTGAGGTAGCCAACATCGGGGAGCAGATGCGTAACTCAAATGCCAAAGTTTTTGAAGTCAGGATCAGGGTAAATGAGTTTGATTCAATTCTCAGGCCGGCCATGACAACCAAAAATACCATCATCACCTCTGTTATCCCGGATGTGCTGTTCCTTCCTATTGAATGCGTGCATACCAGCGATAGCATTTCGTTTGTTTATAAATCCTCAGGGCAGGTCCGGCAGCAGGTCAGAACCGGAGTCACCAACGAAAACCAGATTATTATCACCGAAGGATTGAAGGAAGGGGAGGAGATTTATCTTTCTCCGCCTGAAAATGCGATGGAATGGAAGCTGGTTGGTTTGTAGGCGCTCAGTTGTAACAGGTATTTGATTCATGAGAAAACTATTTTTCACCGGCCGGAAGCTCTATATACTTACCATTGCATTAGAGGCTGTTTTTGCCAACAGATTCCGTTCGATGCTTACCGCACTGGGAATTATTTTTGGCGTGGCTGCCGTTATTGCCATGCTGGCCATTGGTAACGGTGCAAGACAGGAGATTCTTGAGCAAATGAAGCTGGTGGGGGTGAACAACATCATCATCATGCCTAAGGTGGAGTCAAAAATGGAGGAAGCTGCCAAGGAAAGCGGACAGGGAAAGCAGGCTACCGAAAAATTCTCTCCGGGATTAACGCTTGCCGATGCAGCCAGTATTGCGGCCATCATTCCTTCTGTTGCGAAAGTCAGCCCTGAAGTAGTTTACGAATCCGTAATTATTTCGGAAGGGGTGAGCACCTATGGAAAAGTCAGCGGGGTTACCCCGGACTTTTTCGAAGTATTCACCCTCCCCCTCGAACGTGGCGAAATGTTTAACGAGGACCAACTGCGCGAAGGAAAAGCGGTCTGTATTCTCGGGGCTACCATCAAAGCAAAGTTATTTCCCCATTCCGATCCTGTCGGAAGGTATGTCAAGTGCGGGAGTGTCTGGCTCAAGGTTACCGGTGTCTTGCAAAGCCGCGCCGTGAATGCCGATATTTCAGAAAACCTTGGAATAAGTGATTACAACAATCAGGTTTATGCGCCCATACAGACGATGCTTTTGCGTTACCGCGACCGTTCAGTAGTTACTACAGCCATGATCAGGGGCGGAAGCAGCGGAAGTGTGGTCATTGACGGAGGGTTTATGTCATTCTCTTCATCCGGTGGCAGCGATGAAAGTGTGGCAAATCAGATTGACAAAATTGTGGTACAGGTAAAAGAAACCAACCTGATCAGCCAGACATCGGAGATCATACAGCGGATGCTTAAACGCAGGCATGCCGGGGTGGATGATTTCGAGATCAAGGTGCCCGAACTCCTGTTGAAGCAGGAACAACGCACAAAGGATATTTTCAATATAGTGCTGGGCGCCATCGCCAGTATCTCACTTATTGTCGGCGGTATAGGGATTATGAATATCATGCTGGCCTCGGTGATGGAGCGCACCAAGGAAATCGGTATTCGTATGGCCACCGGAGCCACCCGGAAGGATGTGATATTTCAGTTTCTTTCAGAAGCGACCCTCATCAGCCTCTCCGGCGGAATTATAGGTATTTTTCTGGGCATGGCCCTGGCGAAAATCATTATGGAAGTAACGGGCATTCTAACCATCGTTTCATTGGCCTCCATTGTAATTTCATTCGGCGTTTCAGCCACGGTAGGAATTGCTTTCGGCTATATGCCTGCCAGGAAAGCCGCAATGCAGGACCCTGTGACTTCTCTGCGTTATGAATAAAACAAAGGATGCTTATTCGTGGCAGCAAATTCAGCAATCATTGGTTTTAAGAATATACAAAATGCGTAGTTTAAGGTTTTCATTGCTTTTTGTTCTGGTTGTTTCTGCATCTGGTTTTGCAGGTGCCCAAACCCAGGTTAAGGTTCTTTCCCTGCCAGAGGTGATTGAGATAGCCAAAAGACAGTCGCCTGATGCTTTAGCGGCCCAGCACCGGTTCAGGAGCAGCTACTGGCAGTACCGGAATTATAAGGCGGGTCTGATGCCCATGCTTACCCTTGATGGAACCCTGCCCAGCCTTAGCCGGAGCATCGAGAAGATCACAACGCCCGAGGGGGATTTCTTCTACGAACGAAATCTGGCCAATTATACTGCAGCCTTGTCACTGTCTAAAAACATCGGATTGACCGGCGGACAGATATTTCTTAACTCTGATCTCCAGCGCATCGACCTTTTCAGCGACAGCACCGTTACTTCCTACCTTTCTTCTCCCCTGAACATCGGGATAAGGCAGCCTTTGTTCAACTATAACCCTTTCCGTTGGGCACGCAGGGTGGAGCCTATGCGCTACAACGAAGCTGAACGCAGATATATCGAAGATGTGGAGCAGGTCAGCATCTCGGCCGTCAATCTGTTTTTCAGTCTGCTGGATGCGCAGATCCGCCAGAATATTCAACAGATCAACCTGGCCAACAACGATACCCTTTATCAGATCGCCAGGGGAAGATTTAACATCGGCACCATTGCCGAAAATGAACTGCTGCAGATCGAACTGAGTCTCCTCAATGCCCGTGCAGCCGTTGAAAGTGCCAGCCTCGATGTGGAAATGAAAATGTTCAGCCTGAAATCATTTCTTCGTCTTCCCGAAGATGTATCCTTGCAATTGATTGCTCCATCGGCGCCTGCAGCACCCGTTATAGATGCACAACTGGCTGTGAATGAAGGACGCGAAAACCGCTCGGATGCCCTGGCCTTCGAACGCAGGATGATTGTTGCCGAAAGCGGAGTGAATAAAGCAAAGGCTGAAAACCGATTCAATGCCAACCTGTATGCAGTATACGGACTGACCCAAAGCTCCTCTGACTTAAGTACGGTCTACAAAAATCCTCAGGACCAGCAAAGGCTGGTGCTTGGAATTCAGGTACCCATTCTCGACTGGGGATTAACCCGGGGGAAAATCAAACTTGCCGAGTCGGACCGCGAACTGGAACGTACCGCAGTTCAACAGGAGATGATCGATTTTGACCAGGAGATCTTTCTCAAAGTAATGCAGTTCAATATGCAGCGGGGACAGCTTGAAATTGCCGCCAAAAGCGATACCGTGGCCGTGAAGCGATACGAAGTAACCAAGCAGCGTTATCTGATCGGCAAGATCGGTATTATTGACCTGAATCTGGCCCAGACAGAGAAAGACAATGCCCAGCAGGGCTATATTGCATCCCTCTCTTCTTACTGGCGCAGTTTCTATGAATTGCGAAAACTGACACTATTCGATTTTATTGAAGGAAGGCGGATACTTTTCAATTTCAACGATATTCCTGACGTTGAATAGTGCCCAATCCCTCCTGCCGGTATGAGAATACTTTATCTGGCTGCACTCCGGGATTATCACAATAGATTTACCTGGCTTATGCAGATGTCATTTTTTTTTACACCTTTGTGCCAAACAATCTTTCCTGAAAGATGAGCAGTGATATTCCGGATTCAGTAATTCTTTTTGCTTTCGGTTTAACCATGTTTGCCGGCCTTTCAACGGGAATCGGTGCAGCGGTGGCTTTCTTTGCGAAAAAGACCAATACCCGGCTGCTTTCCACGGCTCTCGGTTTCTCCGCCGGCGTGATGATTTATGTATCGATGATCGAGATCTTTCAGAAATCTAAGGAAAGCCTGATCAGTGAACTGGGGGAGGCACAGGGATATACAGCTGCAGTTCTGGCATTTTTCGGCGGTATTTTTCTATCAGCCATTATTGACAAGCTCGTCCCTTCGGGACAGAACCCCCACGAGCAGGTTTCACTCAGCGAGATCAGTGACGTGCAAAATGCCGTGAAAAGGCAGAAAGCGCTATACCGCATGGGCATTTTCTCCGCCATCGCCATTGCCATTCATAACTTCCCGGAAGGTTTGGCAACTTTTTTCTCAGCCATTGAAGACCCTGCACTCGGTATCAGTGTGGCCATCGCGGTGGCCATTCATAATATCCCCGAAGGCATTGCAGTCTCAATCCCGGTATTTTATTCAACGGAAAACCGGAAAAAAGCCTTTTTCCTTTCTTTTATGTCAGGGCTTGCCGAACCGGTCGGTGCGCTGTTCGGCTTTTTCTTTCTGCTGCCTTTCTTCAACGGGCTGACCTTTGGCATTACCTTTGGCATTGTGGCCGGTATCATGGTCTTTATCTCGCTCGACGAACTTTTACCCACCGCCGAACAATACGGTGAGCACCACCTGACCATTTACGGCCTGATTGCCGGTATGGCCGTGATGGCGGTAAGCCTGCTGCTTTTCGTATAAATGAAGGATACACCGGATCTTTTTTCTGAATCTCCTCAGCCCGTTTCATTACCGCTGGATAATGGAATCCTGACCTATTATCCCGCTTTTCTTCATCCTTTGGATTGTGGGCATTATATCGGTAAGCTGAAAGACGAAATCAGCTGGAAGCAGGAAAGCATCCGCATTTTCGGCAAATCGTATCTGACTCCGCGCCTCACGGCCTGGTATGGAGATGCCGGGGCCGTTTACAGCTATTCACGATTGAAACTGAGCCCTGAGCCCTGGTCGCCGGCGCTGGCGCAGCTCAGGGACATGATCATTGCCGTAACCGGAAGCAGGTTCAATTCCGTGCTGCTTAACTGGTACCGTGACGGGAATGACAGCATGGGCTGGCATGCCGATGATGAAAAGGAGCTGGGCGTCAATCCTGTGATCGCAAGCCTGAGTCTGGGGCAGGAAAGGGATTTCAGGTTCCGGCGCAAGGACAATCACCGGGATACTTTCAATGTAAAACTGGCCAATGGCAGCCTTTTGGTCATGGGAGGAGCCATTCAGCATTTCTGGCAACATGCATTGCCCAGGTCGGTCAGGCCTTTGTCAGAACGGATCAACCTTACCTTCAGGCTGATCAGGCCTGTTTAATCCAACGGGTCACAAACCGATCTCATCGGCTATTTCCACCATTGCATTGATGCTGAGGGCGGCAAACTCGTCGAGTGGCAATCCTATTTTTTCGCATTCCAGGATTACTTCTCTCCTTACAGAGGCGGCAAATGCTTTTTCCTTCATCCGCTTCACAACCGATTTAGGCTTGACGGATGCTACCTTTTTATCAGGGTAAACCATAGCTGTCGCGGTGATGAGCCCGGTAATGGTTTCTCCGGCGGCAAGGGCATGCTGGAACTCAGTCTCCCGCTCCATACCGGTAGCCATTTCGTTGTGCATACGGATGGCATCTACCACATCCTCATCCAAACCCATTCCTGTGAGGATGCGTGCGGTCTCCAGGGCGTGGACGGCCGGATCCGCATTGGTAATTTCTACATCTAGGTCATGAAGCAGGCCGGCTTGTGCCCATTTCTCAGGATCACGGCCCAACCGGAGGGCAAGTGCACGCATCACGGCCTCCGAGGCCAGTGAATGGGCGATCATCCGTTCATTTTTTATATAACTTCTGAGTAATTCAAGTGCTTCATTGCGAGATAATAACATGGCTTTCTCCTCCCGGATTATTGTGTTTTTCTTCAAAATACTCCCGTTTTTGACAGGATATGATCCCTCAATTATTTATTTTAATGCAGATCCAATCCATTCAGCATATAGAAAGAATGTCTGATGGTTGGGGTAATCACAGACAGGTATTCTTCTACTGCCCTCACGCTTCCGGGAAGGGTATAAATAAGCGACATTCCTTTTACCCCGGCAATGCCCCGGCTCAACAAGGCGTTGGGCTTTTCGGAACCGTATTTCTGCCGGATCATTTCCATGATTCCGGGGATTTCCTTGTCAAGCATCGGCTTAACGGTGTCCACGGTAATGTCCCGCGGCCCGATGCCTGTTCCGCCTGTTGTAATAATAATATCAGCGTTTTTTGCCCCATCGATCTCCTGCCTGAGCAGTGCTGCTTCATCGGGAATCACACTCCTTCCGATCTCGGCTTTCCATCCCAGGCCGGCAAAGTACTCCTCGAGTATCTGAACGGCACGGGGCCCGCTGCGGTCTTCATATTCGCCGGAAGCTGCCCGGTCGCTCAGCGTTATGACTTTTATTCTGAATACCTTAGGTTGATAGGTCATTTCATCTCCGGCTTTTACGATGCCCGGCTTCAATACCCTGCAGAATATTCCCTCTTTCGGCATCACACAATTTCCAACCTCCCGGTAGATTGCGCAACTGTCGCCATGGCATTTTTTACCTATCTGGGTTACTTCCAGCAGGGCATTGCCAATTGTAAACCGGTCAAGTGGGTGGGTTTCGTAAAGAATGATGCCTTCAGTCGTGATGTTCTCGGCAAACTCCCCGTATTTCAATGGCCTGCCGGCGACTTTCTCGAATTTTCTGAAACTTTCTGTTCCCAGCAGGCTTACCTGACGGTGCCATTTTCCGGCATGGGCATCGCCTTGTACGCCGTTGGGAGTGAGTTCAATATGCTCCACTGGGACTTTAATGGTCCCTTTTTTTTCTGATATATTAACAGAAACGACATTTATTTTCATTGAAATGCTTTTTAATTTATTATCAATCAGCCTGATCTTTTATAATGTCACCCGAATGCTTGCTATCCGGATCTTTATACAGGAACCCCGCATTGATGAACATCAGTGCCGACAGAAACAGTGATCCGCTGAGCGCGATATAGAAGATTCCCTGAAGAAAGACCGGGATCACCTGGTAGCGGGCAAATAGTATTCCCAGGGTTGCCATTATCGCGATCATCAGGTAGCTTTTCCAGCCGAAAAATGCGAAAATACATGGATTTTTCTGTTCCAGACGGGCGATACGTGCAATATATTTACGACTGACCTTCAGAAAAACGAAATTGAAAAATACTGCAAGTCCGGCCAGCCCGAGCACACCCACCAGCCAAAGGGGCAGGGGGCCTTCAGGGGCAAAGCTGCATGCGAGGCTGAAAACACGGAATGCCGCATAAGTCCATACCGTAGCCGCCACGAAAAAAAGCATCCGTTTGGGAACTGCAGGTTTAAGTTTAAGACATCCGGATTCCATTTTCAAAAATTACAGGTCGGTTTTTATTTTTTCAATCAGCCTGACTGCGCCGATTTCCATTTCTTTGTCAACGGCCTTGCACATATCATAGATGGTAAGCAGGGCTATGCTCACAGCGGTCAGAGCTTCCATTTCAACCCCTGTTTGTCCGGTGCACCGCACCGTCGCCTGCACACTTACACCGGTCTCGCTCAGTCGCGCTTTAACTTCAACTTTGGTGAGCAACAAGGGATGACAAAGAGGGATCAGCCTGCTTGTTTCTTTGGCTGCCTGAATTCCGGCAATCTCAGCAACAGTGAGCACATCGCCTTTCTTCATTTCATTTTCGCGGATGAGGTTGACCGTTTGTTGTGCAAGCGATATAAAGCCCGAAGCCTTGGCCATCCTTTGCTGCCGGGGTTTGTGTCCTACATCCACCATATTGGCCTTGCCCTGATCGTCGGTGTGTGAAAAGCTGTCCATTTGTTAAATTTTAAGGTGATAGCCAGACATCAATGACAGGATTGTCGTTTCAATGCCGGCACGACATGTTCATTTATAAAGCTTTTAACCACCAATATTGTAAAATTCGCCTTTTGCATTCATGCTGCCACAGGCTGGTTTATTGGCAATGGCGGACCGGATAGCTTGTTCCGCCCCCATTTTTCTGATATCATATTCAATTTCGCTGAATAAACAAGGAAGCAGTTTGCCACTGGCTGTGAGGCGGATGCGGTTGCAATGACTGCAATCCCCTCCCGAACCACCTTCCACAATCGAAAAATGCCCGTCAGAGAGGTCCATCTGATGTATAAATCTGGTTTCAAGTCCGTTAAGCTTACCATATGCTTCAACCATCTGTGCGTCTTTTTCATGGGATGAATTTTTAACCACACAGTTGATCTTAACCGGAGAAAGTCCGGCTCTCTGGGCTGCCCTGATGCCTTCCAGTACCTGGTGCAGGTCTCCCCCGCGGGTTAAACTGCGGTATCTGGCGGGGTCAAGGGTGTCAAGGCTTACATTCACCCGCATCAGTCCGGCACTCTTCAGCGGTTGTGCATATTGTTTCAGCAAGGCGCCATTGGTGGTCATCGACAAATCCCTGATGCCGGGGATATCGGCCAGCATTTCAACAAGCGATACGATTCCTTTCCGCACCAGAGGTTCCCCTCCGGTAATCCTGATTTTGTCAATGCCCAGCTTAACAGCCGTGTAGGCAACATTGGTAATTTCTTCAAAAGTTACTATTTCATTGTGTTGCAACAGCTTTACACCTTCCTCGGGCATGCAGTAGACACACCTGAGGTTGCAGCGGTCGGTAACGGAAATGCGCAGGTAATTGATCCTTCTGTTAAAGTTGTCGAACATCCCTCAGCGCTCCTTTCGTGATTTTTGCTTCCCCTATTTCAACTGCCATCATCCCATCGGCCTCCATGTATGCATGAATATGTGCCGATCCGTGATACTCGATGGGCTCAATCAGGCCATTTTCATTGATCTTTACCGGGATAAATGACTTGCGTTCCGCTTTTTTCCGGGTATAATCCGAGGCCATCGGCAACCTGAGTACGACAGGTTCGAGCTGATGACCCATAATGCGATAAATCAATTGTTTAACCAGAAGTTCAAACTGAACGTAAGAGGAGACAGGATTGCCAGGGAGTCCGAAAATGAATTTTTCATCCCTGATGCCAAAAACGGTTGGCCTTCCCGGTTGCACAGCGATGCTTTTAAACAAAATTTCTACCCCCAGTTCCTGCATTACCTCCGGTACATGGTCGAAATCGCCCATTGACACGCCGCCTGTCAGCAGCACGATATCGCTTTTTTCAAAAGCCTGTTTGATGTGTGTTTTCACGCTTTCAGGGCTGTCGGCGGCTATACCGGTATATATTGTTGTGAGGTTCAGCTGGCCGGCCTGCGCCATCAGTTGCCAGGCGTTGCTGTTTCTGATTTGTCCGGTCCGGGGTTTATTACCTGGCTCCGTGAGTTCATCTCCGGTCGAAATGATCCCGATGACCGGCTTACGGTAAACGAGCGGTTCCGGAATGCCAACGGCGGCAAGGATGGCAATGTGCTGGGGTTTAAGCAGGGTGCCCTTGCTCAGTACCTGTTGCCCCAGTTTTACATCTTCCGCCCTGAAAGCTATATTTGCTGAAGTTTTGTCTTTCATGAAACGTACGTTTCCGTCTTCCGTCATCTCAGTGTGCTCCACCATAATGACGGTATCAGCGCCTTCCGGTACCATGGCCCCGGTCATAATTCTGGCGCATTTTCCCGGAGCGACCGCTTTTACAGGCTGTGTTCCTGCCGGAATAACCTCAATGATCTCGAGAAGTTCATGCAGGTCGGCCCGCCGGCAGGCAAAACCGTCGACAGCGGCCTTGTCGAAAGGAGGCATTTCAACATCCGAGAAGACATCTGCTGCCAATATTCTTCCGGTGGAAGTTTCAAGCCTCACCTTTTCGGTTGTGCATGAAACCCTGGTATTGTTAATGATAGAAAGTGCTTCTTCAAAAGTGATCATATCAGATCGTTCAGATTTGCGGCAAAGATAAATAACCCTTGCGATACGGAATCCTTTTCCCTTCCTTTCTTTTGTTCAGGAGGGGAGGTATCGGGGTTGCCTGTGGTTTTTTAAACCGGAAACTGAATGGCGTCCGGGCGGATTTCCTGCCGGTCAATGTGAATCCTCAGATCAGCCCCTTCTCTTTCATCTCTTTGTACTGAAGCAGCACCAGTCCGTCGGCCAGACCGATTTTCGGAGCAATCACGGTGCCGATGCCGGTCCATTTCAGGATGCGGACAAAAATCCTGGCAGCCGGTACTATTACGTCAGCGCGGTCAGGCCTTAGCCCCATCTTCTCAATGCGTGCTGCCAGGGTCATGTTGTTGAGTTGCTTGTAAGCAAAAACAAGCTGATCGAAGGTGATGAGGTTGTTGAGTGTGTGGCCGTATAGTTTGGTGATTTTGTTGATGTTACCGCCGGACCCAATGCAGTTCATCTGGCCGAAATCAGCCCTGAATTGCTGCAGCCACCTGCGCAGATTTTCCCATTCGGCATCCTCCACCTTATCGGCGAGCAGGCGGATGGTGCCTATTTTAAATGAGTTTGAAGTGATAAAGCGCTTTCCTTCAAGCACGGATAGCTCAGTAGAACCCCCTCCCACATCAATGTAAAGGGTCTTGCTGTAATTCCTGTTTACAAAAATATTGCTCAGGGAACTGATAATGTTGGCTTCTTCAATCCCGTCTATCATACCTATTTCAAGCCCTGTTTCCCGCTTAACCCTGTCGAGGACTTCAGTGTTATTAGCCGCTTCGCGCATGGCTGAAGTGGCGGCGACGCGGTAACCAACGGGCTGATACACATCGATCAGCAGTTTGAATGCCAGCATAGTTTTTACCAGATCATCGGCCCGCTGCCGGGAGATGCTGCCCCCGTTGAATACATCAAATCCCAGGCGCAACGGTATCCTGATCAGGGAGGCTTTCTCGGTAACAGGTCCGGCCTTGCTTTCAAAAACATTGGCGAATAACAGCCTCACTGCGTTTGATCCTATATCGATACTTGAAAATAGCATAGTCTGGTTTTTTAATCGTCAGGCGACAATGCTGCAGGCACGCCATCCCTGAATGTCATTAAGCTGAGCTCCCGCCCGTCGAAAACGGCATAGGTAAAATTATTCACCCAGTCGCCAAGGTTTATAAACCTGCTTTTCCCGCTCAGGGGCAGATCGACGGCAATGTGACGGTGCCCGAAAATAAAGTAATCAATGTCCGGATCTGATTTCAGGTAATCACTGGCAAAAGTATAAAGACGCTCTTTGGAAACGTCAATTTTTCCGGCTTCCCTGATCTCTTTCTGATCACGCAATTCATTGGCATATCTGCTTTTTCGTGAGAAATAGAGCGCCAGCCTGGTGCCGATGTCGGGATGCAGCCAGTTGAACAACCATTGATTGGGCCTGAACTCAAAGACTTTTTTCAGGAATTTATAGCCGGAATCTCCCGGGCCCAGACCGTCGCCATGCGAGAGGAAGAAACGTTTCCCGTTCCATTCCCTGATAACCGCTTCGCGCTGCAGACTGATCCCCAGTTCTTGTTCAAAATAATCGAAAGCCCAGATATCATGATTTCCCCTGAAGAGGTATACGGGAATTCCCTGGTCGGTAATTTCAGCAAGTTTGCCTGACAGGCGGGCAAATCCCTTCGGAATAACCGTGTGATACTCGAACCAGAAGTCGAAAATATCCCCCATCAGGAAGATCTCCGCAGCATCCTTCCTGATCAGCTCCAGCCACTTAACCAGCAGCTTTTCGCGTACCAGACTTGAATCATGATCGGGGATTCCGAGGTGGAAGTCGGAAGCAAAATAGATCTTCAATATGCCAGTTTTTTTGATTTCCAAACCTACAAAAAAACATCCGGAATCCGGTGGATAAATTTACCCCGGTTTATCCGGAAGTACTTTTGTCAGGTAATTTTCCAGTGCCTGCAGTGAGATAAACCGGTCAAGAACTCTTTGTTCACGATCGAGCAAAACAAAAACAGGCACGCTGTTGATCATGTAATCCCCTGCAACAGCCGATCTGAGCCCGAGGGTGTCATTTACATTGGTCCACCAGAGTTTTTCCATGGTTACCGCTGTTTTCCACCTTTCGGTTGACGGGTCAAGGCTTATGGCATAAACCGTCAGTCCCCTGCTGCGATACTTTTCATAAAGGTTCTTCAGTTCAGGATTGGATTTACGGCTCAGGGCATCTGATGGAACCCAGAAATACAGCAGGGTATAAGGTTTCCCTCCATCGGCCGGTGTGACCATTTTTCCGCCTGTGTTGGGCAGACTGATAAGTGGTGCTTTTCCTCCGGCCAGCAGTTTTGTACGCGCTTTTTCTTCTTCTGAAAGAATGGCTTTCAGTTCCGCGACCCTTTTGTGGTGATTGATTACATACCGGTTTGCCGGATAGTGATCCCGGAGCGTCGAATCGGTATAAAAAAACCATGCAGTATCTGTATATGCTTCAAAAAACGCAGCCTGCCTTAGTTTTCCGTTGATAACCAGCAATTGCGATAAGAAAGCCGGATAATCCATGAGAAATCTTACGGCATCATATCGTAAATTGTTGAAAATCGAGGCATAGGTGGAATCGGCCCGGTTTTTTATCTGCAGAAAATCCCGGCTGTGGCGGCTTTGCTGAATGACCATTGCCAGTGAGTCCATACGCTTGAGGGCGCGCTGAACGTTGGCCGAAAAAAGGCCGTATTGCGCTGCTTCCCGGCCTCCGGAAATATTGCTGATGTTGTTTTTTGTAAGGGTTACAAATACAGAATCTCCCGGATGCAGCACCAGGGTGGCTGGTTGTCTTTCGCCGGACTTCAGCAGGTAAAATCCGGGTTCATCAGGAGTAAAACTGAAAGAGAACTCCCCGTTTTTTTTCGGTTTGACCGAATCAACCGGGGTGAAACCTGAAGTATCTATAAAATAAAGGTGCACCCTGTCCTCTGCCGGAGTTGTCAACTGACCGCTCAGCAGGATACTGCCGGGGTCAGATTTATGCTGACATCCGGAGGTCAATATGGATACAAACAGAAAGTATACCAGAACTTTGGGCAGGGTTTTCATTGCTTTCGCTGACAGGGAAGAAGCCGCGGTATTCAGGCTGCTTTTCCTCAAAAAACCTGTAGATTAAAAATTGATTTCTTTCAGCAAGTCGCTGATGATGCGGGTCATCCTGGGTTCAGCCTTGCTGGCCGCATCGATTACGATCTGGTGCGATACTTCAACGATTTTGCCGGGTACGCCGAGGTCGGAGATTACTGAAACGGCAAAAACAGGCAGGTCCATATGTCTTGCCACGATAACTTCCGGCACCGTGGACATGCCGACAGCATCGGCTCCAACTATATGGATGTAGCGATATTCTGCCGGCGTCTCAAAGGTAGGTCCGGTAACTGCAGCGTAAACGCCCGTGCGGAAAGGCACGCCGGCGCGGCTTGCAATATTGGCGGCCATGTCGAGGATTCGTCTGTCATAAGCTTCGCTCATATCCGGGAAACGGGGGCCCAGGCCCGTATGGTTTTTACCTATAAGCGGATTGTCGCCCATCAGGTTAATATGGTCGGTAATAAACATGATGTCTCCCACCTCGAAGCCAGGGTTCAGGCCACCGCTGGCATTCGAAACAATTAAAACCCTGATGCCCAGCATCTTCATGACCCTTATCGGGAAAGTGAGTTCCTGCATACTGTAACCCTCGTAATAATGAAAACGGCCTTGCATGGCTACAATGGGTTTTCCTCCGAGGGTTCCGAAAATCAGCTGTCCTTTATGTCCTTCAACGGTAGATACCGGGAAATGAGGGATGCTGCTGTAAGGGATTTCACATTCTGTTACAATTTCACGCACCAGTCCACCCAGCCCAGTGCCAAGCACAATTCCGGCCTCCGGAACCATAGCGGTATGCTTCTTTATGAAATCAATGCTTTCTTTGATTTGTTCTAACATAATTGAGTATTTGTTCGTCAAACGCCTGCTTGTCATTTCTGTGAAACTCAACGATAATCGGCAGATAGTGAACCGGCAGCTGTCTTGCTTTTTCATCAAGTCCGGGGCTCAGCAATCGCATGGCGTCTTTTTCCGTGGTAACAAGCAATTTATTCCGGCTGTAAAGATCGTCAAATTTTCGCTTGATCCGGTCAAGGTCTTCCAGGGTATATTGATGATGGTCCGGATACTGCAGGATGGTAAGGTCCTGACACATCTTCGCCAGATGGTCCTGAAGGGGATAGGTGTTGGCAATGCCTGCAAATACCATGATATGGCTGAATTTTTTGTCCGGAAGGGTGTGGCAGCCGGTACTCCAGAGCGGAACAATCTCACTGTAGCGGATGTATGAAAAGTAAACTTTCTGGTGCGGCGCAGGCTTGATTTCCGCGATAATCTGCCGCCTCAGAATCGGGCTGAGGATGCTGGGGGTTTTGGTTACCACTATAACGTCAGCCCTGCGTGCGCCCCGCCTGGCCTCACGCAGGCTGCCCACCGGCAAAATGTAATCTTTATAGTAAAGTTTATGATAATCAGTAAGTAGAATGGAAAATCCGGGCTTTACATAACGGTGCTGAAAAGCATCGTCGAGCAGGATTACATCCGTTTCAGGTGCTGTTTTCAGGATATTTTCAATTCCCCTGCGACGCTTCTCGTCAACATGCACTCCTGCTTCAGGAAATTTCCGGAAATACTGCATGGGCTCGTCTCCGATGTTTGCGGCAGTTGATCCCGCCTTCGCCATCAGATAGCCCCGGGTCCGCCGGCCGTATCCCCGGCTGAGGGTGCTTACTTTATTGAATGGCGACAACAACCGTATCAGGTATTCTACATGCGGTGTTTTCCCCGTCCCGCCGGTCGATAGGTTGCCTACCGAGATCACCGGAATGTCAAAACGCCTGGATTGAAGTACCCCCAAATCAAATAAAAGATTTCTCACACCGGTAATCAAACCGTATACAACCGAGAACGGGAGCAACAAAAGCCTGAGAAATTCCATGGCTTAAAAGTATAAAAATTAATCTTCGATGCAAGTATTTTTACATTATAATTATGTTAATTCCAGATTCTGATATAGACTCAGCAAAAGTGATCAGATATAATGATATAATTATGAAATCAGGTTATTGCAGCTGAAGGAAAAACCGGACAGCCCTGTTCTGGTTCCGGAGTTGACCTCAGGGCGCTTCTACAGATATTGCGGTGTTTTTCCTTCAATTTATTCTGACTATTTACAGGTCTTTTCCCGTGTTTTTTGTTAGATTTGGCCATTGTTAATCACAAGGTATATGAAAATTGGAGATATCATTCGTGCAATTGAGGAAGTGGCGCCCCTGCCATACCAGGAGTCATATGATAATTCGGGCCTTTATTGTGGTTCAGTTCATGATGAAGCGACCGGTGCGCTTTTCACCCTTGATGTTACGGAAGAAGTAGTGGATGAAGCCATAGAAGCCGGGTACAATTTGATTGTCGCCCACCATCCCTTGATTTTCAAACCGTTGAAAAGAATTCTGGATAACAGCATAACCGGGCGCTGCATCATCAAGGCAATAAAGAATGATATAGCGGTGTATGCTGCGCATACCAACCTCGACAATGTCCACCGCGGCGTAAATGCGATGATCTGCAGTAAACTGGGTCTGGTAAATTGCCGCATCCTTCAGCCTGCCCCTGATTTGCTGAAGAAACTTGTGGTTTTTGTTCCGGAGGATCATGCCGAAATTGTTCGTCAGGCCATGTTTACTGCGGGTGCGGGACATATCGGGAATTACGATTCATGCAGTTTTAATGCTGAGGGGCACGGGACTTTCCGGGCACTGGATGGCGCCGATCCGTTTGTGGGCGCTATGGGCTCACTCCACAGCGAACCGGAAGTCAGGATTGAAACCATTTGTGAATCCCATGCCCTCCATCGTATTGTAAAAGCTATGATTGATGCGCACCCTTATGAAGAAGTGGCCTGGGATGCCTATCCGCTGGTAAATCTGCACCAGCGCGCCGGTTCAGGTATGATGGGTGAATTTAGTGAAGCGATGGACGAAATGGACTTTCTCATGCTGGTGAAACGGGTGTTTGGTCCTGGATGTATTAAGTATTCACCACTTACGGGGCGAAAAGTACAACGCGTCGCCCTTTGCGGAGGTTCAGGTAACTTCCTTATCCAGGCCGCAATGTCGCAAAATGCAGACGCCTTTATTACCGGAGAACTGAAGTACCATGATTATTTTCTGGCCGAAAACAGGATATTGCTGACCGAAGCGGGTCATTATGAAACAGAACAATTTACCAAAGAATTATTGGTTCAGATTGTTAAAGAAAAATTTACTACCTTTGCAACCCGAATTTCCGGCATTCAGACTAATCCTGTCAATTATTTGTAAATCAACAATATAATCAGAAATACTATGGCAAAATCAACGTCAAAAGCCAAAGCAGCCACTGAAAATGAAACCGTAAATCCTCAGGAAACGGAAGTTCAAAGCCACATTTCTGCACACGTTTCGCTCTCACAGTCTGACGTTGAGGAAACCGAAATTTCCATTGAAAAGAAACTTATAGCTCTCTACAGCCTTCAACAGATAGATTCCCAGATTGATAAGATCAAGATTATCCGGGGGGAACTGCCTCTTGAGGTTGAGGACCTTGAGGATGAGATCATCGGACTGGAAACCAGGATTGATAACTATATTCAGGAGATAGAAGCCCTGAAGGTTTCGGTAAAGGAAAAAGAAGCCCAGATCAAAGACAGTCATTTGCAGATCAAACGGTATGAAGAGCAGCAGATGAATGTCCGTAACAATCGTGAATATGATTCGCTTTCCAAAGAGATCGAATTTCAGAATCTTGAGATTGCGCTTGCCGAAAAGCGTATCAAGGAATTTACGCAGATGCTTTCCCTGAAGAATGAAGAGATTGAGGCTGCCCAGAAGGTGCTTGATGAGCGGAAGAACGACCTGGAGATAAAGAAGAGTGAACTGGCTGACATCGTGAGCGAAACCGAGAAAGAAGAAAACTCCCTTCAGAGCAAATCGGAAGAATATCAGCGCTATATTGAGGAGCGTCTGCTTACCGCTTATAAACGGATCCGCAAAAACGCCCGCAATGGTCTTGCCGTGGTGAGCGTGGAGCGTGATGCATGCGGCGGCTGCTTCAGTGCAATTCCTCCCCAGCGTCAGCTGGATATCAGGATGCACAAGAAGATCATTGTCTGTGAATACTGTGGTCGCATTCTGGTTGACCATGGCCTGGCTTCCAGTGTCAATCATTAGAATAATATAAGAATTATCAGAAACAGGGGAGGGCTCGCTTTCCCCTTTTTTATTTTAATTTTGGATGGTCATGAATAAAACCTTCCTCACTTTACTGTTTCTGTTTTTGTTTCCTGTATCCTGGGCAGGGAATGATCTGACACCCGGCCTGGTTAAAGCTTATGAACAGGCGCTGCAGCTTCGCTTTGAAGATGCCCGTGAACTGTTGAATCAGGAGAGCAAGGGGACAAAGGGCCATATTGTAACATATCTTGAACACTATATTCAATTTCTGGAAATTATTATCTCGGAAGACAGGCAGGTTTTTACCTCTGCTGCGTCGAACAGGGAGCTCATCCTGCACCGCCTCGAAGCAGGTGACCCTGGTTCTCCCTGGCATCTTTACAGTCAGGCGATGTTTAACATGCAGTGGGCTTTTGCCAGGATGAAGTTCGGGGAATATGCCACTGCAGCTGTTGAAATGAATCGTGCTTACCATTTATTGGTCCGCAACGGTGACCGGTACCCCGGATTTGCACCCAACCGGGCGGCCCTTGGCCTGATGAAAGTCCTGATCGGTTCGGTGCCTGACAATTATCAATGGATTGCCCGGTTGCTGGCTTTGCGGGGAAACGTTCAGGAAGGAATTCGTGACCTGCGTGAAGTGTCAGACGATCCGTCAACCGGGAAAAATTATCCTTTTCTGAAGGCAGAAACCCTGTTTATGCTGTCTTTTGTAACTTTTAACCTTTCTGGGGCGGAAACTGACAGGATACTTACAGAGAATCTGATTGTTCTGAATCGTGAAATGGTCCGGAGCAGCCCTTTGCTGATTTATGCTGCCGCTGTTTTCCATATGCATTATGGCGAAAATGAAATTGCGCTTGACTACCTGATGAATCGTCCTTCTGGCACTGCTTATTACCCGTTTTCCTATCTTGATTACCTTACCGGACAGGCAAAGCTGAACCGCCTCGATAAGGATGCTGACATCTGGTTTCTGAGGTATGTCAACGGATACAAAGGCAGGAGTTTTATTAAATCTGCATATCAGCGGCTGGGCTGGATCGCTTTACTCCGGGGCGATGAGAAGAAGTATCGTGAATATATTTTCAGGGTAAAACATGCCGGAGAGTGCGTGATTGACGGGGACAAGCAGGCCATGGCGGAAGCGGAAAGCGGCAGACCGCCGGATATCAGGCTGCTCAGGGCAAGATTGTTGTTCGACGGGGGATATTATAAAGAGGCCGAAGCTCTGCTCAATATTTTATCACCGGAGGAATTCACGAATCCTAAGGACAGACTGGAATATTTCTACAGGAAGGCAAGGATTTACCATCTTTCCGGGCAGGAAGGATTGGCGGTAACCGCGTATCTGCGGGTTATTGATGCCGGCGGGACCGGACCATGGTATTTTGCGGCAAATTCGGCCCTGAATCTGGGCTTGATCTATGAGCAGAAAAGAGATTTCAGGCAGGCTGAATACTATTACAGAAAATGCCTTGCATTAAAATACACTGAATACAAATCCAGCATCAGCCAGAAAGCCAGGGCCGGGTTGGGCAGGGTTGAACAAAAGTAAAGCGGCCTTTCAAAGACCGCTTCAGGGAGTATATGAGAAAAAATGAGAAGTAGGGTTGAGAAGTGTTAGTATTTTATTCCCAGCGTTACCATAAAAGTGTTGTTCATGGTAGTGGTATTGGCTGCATTTACATTTCCGCTATACAGGTAATATTCATCATCATAGCTCGAATAAACCCAGGCCATATCAAAGTAGAATGACCTTTCACGGATGCCTATTCCCAGCGAGTAGGAAGAGAGTACCGAATTGGTTCCATAGACGTAAGGATTTGCTGAGATCCCGTAACCTCCCCTGAAATTCAGCGCTCCGTAACGCCACTCAGTTCCGAAACGCAGGTTATTGGCTTTCTGATAAATGGAACGGATGGCATTGTTCTCATCATAAAAGTCATAATCCGGAGCCCTGAGTCTGGCATTGCTATAATCCACGAATTCGTAATCGGCACTGATTACACCGGCTTTGCCGATAATAAATCCGATACTTCCGATAGCACGCATCGGGGTATTGAGTTCGTATTCATAAAAGCCGCTGGCATTGGCGGTAGCCGAATACCCGTTATCAAACTTCGAACGCATGGTAGCGGAGTAATCGTCAGCCATGGAGGTATAAAACGTAGGTGTGTGAATGGCTCCGCCCAAACGTAACCAGTCGGTTGCCCTGAAAATAAGCCCGAATTTGAAGTTCAGTCCGGTACCGGTGGTTTCAAGCCAGTCGGTGCGCGACATGCTGTTGAAAACGGTGTTATCGTCAGCCAAAGCTGTTTCGGTAAACGTTGCGGTTTCGTAATACCTTATGTAAGGTACGCCAATGGTTGCACCCAGGTATAATTTGTTATTGTAGTTCGCCCCCAGGGTAAATACCATTTCGTTGATGGAACCTTTGCTTTCTATGTTTTTACGCTGGTTCACGCCGCCGTAGGGCTTGTCGATGCCATACCCCCAGCTTGCCGAGTCGGTGATAAACAAAAGCTCCGTATCATAAGCAAGCCTTGTATCAAAAGCGCCAAGGTCATCTGGATGAATCCCCTGGGCATTTTGCCAGTAGGAAGTCAGAAAAGATGATTCAAGGTTTTCCGACTCAATGCTGACCCTGTTGTTGAAATTGGCCATTCGGTTCAGCCCGAAGCCGAACTGTACATTTTTCCACAGTGATTGAGGGTTTCTTGATTCAAGGTTGTTGTTCATTACAATACCAACGCTGCCAAGGTTGAAATTGTAGCGGGAGTCATCGCGGAATGTCCCGTTGAGTGTAGCTTCAGTATTGGAAATGCTGATGGCAGGGGTGACGCTGATCTCGGAGCTGCGGTAAAGCCCGATACCGGCCGGATTGTGACTCAGGCTGGTAAAATCGGCGCCAAGGGCTCCGAATGCTCCGCCCATGGAGACAAATCTGGCTGATCCCGAGTAATTCAGCCGCGAATATCTGAGGGCGTCAATCTCATTTTGCGCTTTAAGTCCGTAAGTGGTAAAAATGGACAGTATGCCAAGGATAATAAGCTTTTTCATGATAGCAATGTTTTTCAGTTTAGGTCAGTAAATCCATTTGATTACCTGCGTCCGCTTCCGGAGGAAGATCTGCCGCTTCCCGATGAAGAAGAGGATGATGAGCGCGAAGGCGCTGAGTAACTGCCGCCCGAAGATCCGGATGAGGATGAACGGGATGGCGCTGAATAACTGCTTCCTGAGGAGGGCGCAGAATAGCTCCTTTCGGATGAGGAAGAACGCGAAGGCGCTGAATAGGTTCTTCTGCTTTCATAAGAACGGGATGGTGTATAGGAAGGACTTGCCTGCCGCTGCGGGGTTACTTCACGGGGCGTTTGCTGACGCGGTGTTTCTGATCGCTGCGGGGTGGAGTACCTTGGCGTTACACCGGTTTCACGGATATTGCGGTATCTCGGACTGGTGTATTCGTTGCTTGATTTGGGCTTACTGTATCCCGGGGAGCTGTACGACTGAGGTGTTCTGCCTTGCTGCATCCTGGGTTCCTGGTTAGTAGCAGGTTTTTGGTACGCGGGCCTCTGCTGGGGCTGTGTGTAGCGCCTTTCGCTTCCCTGACCTTCAGCCGGAGGGGTTGAGGTTCTGGTATTTTGCCCCCGGGGTGCGGTATACCTTGAGGGGTCATTGCTTTGTCTGATGCCCGATCCTGAAGGATTCTCCTGATCGGTGCGCACCGGTTGAATCACCCTGCCGGGGTTGATGGTTTCATTGCTCCTGCCGGGCTGTTCCGTGCGGCCCGGGGTAACAGTTCCCTGGCCGGTGCCGGGCTGAGCGGTTCTCCCCGGATTTACTGTACCGGTTCCGGGTTGCTCAGTACGCCCCGGAGTCACAGTTCCTGTTGTTTTTCCGGGAGCTTCAGTACGTCCGGGGGTGACCGTTCCGCTGGTTCTTCCTGGTTGTTCGGTGCGACCGGTTGTCACTGTACCTGAAGTCCTGCCGGGCTCTTCAGTACGTCCGGGGGTAACGGTTCCGCCGGCTCTTCCGGGATCGGTTGTACGGCCGGGGCCGGAAACTCCGATGGGAGAGGTGCGTTGGCCTTCCAGACGGCCGCTGCTGACGGCCGCTTCGTAGCGCTCGCCGAAGGAGGCCGAACGTCCGCTGCCTGAACCTCCGCTCAGACCTGAACCGCGCGGACCATAGTAGTATGAATTGTAATCGTAGCTGTTATAGTAATTTGAACCGGCATAGAATCCGTCCCAGTAGCCGTGACGGTATCCGCTCCAGTAGCTGCCGTAACCGTAATACGGATATCCCCATCCGTAATAGGGATAATCCCAGTATGAATAACCCCAGTAATTTCCATATCCGTATCCGTAAGGATACCCCCAGCCCCAACGCATGTAGAAGCTGGGATACCACCAGTTGTAACCCATGTAAATACTGGTACCCCAGCTCCAGGGATTGTAGTCATACCAATACATGTTGGTGTAGTATGGCGAGTAGTAGCTGCTGTAATAAACATTGGAATGGAACCTGCGCAATCTGGCTGCATAGGCATAATCGTAATAATCGTCGGCGTTGTAGTAGTTGTTGGTGATATAGGTATTCCCTGTCTGAGGGTCAGTGTATTGCTCACTGGTCTGATAGTCGTAACCTTCCTCCTGATAATAGTTATCGTCATAGGCATAGTTTTCCTCTGCCTGTGCTTGCTGTTGCTGATATTGCTCTTCCTGGGTATATTGTTCAGGTTCAATAATTTCAGTTGATTTGGCTGTAGTTTCCGGGGCTTTTTGGGCCACTGCATCCTTGGGCGAGTAGTAAAGGTCGTCGTAAGTAGCCCTGGCCTGGTATTGCGTTGTGCATCCCGTAAGGAGTAATGCAGTTGCAGCAACCAAAGTAATTAAAGTTTTCATTTTTGGATCCTCCCTTTGTTTGCAGTGTTCATCGTACTGGTTTTGTCCTGATGTATGGACTGCGGTAATTTTATTAATTTTGTGCCGCTTTCGCGGGTGTGTTTCACACCTGAAAATTAACAAATACTATACCATAAAATCAGAAATGGCTAAAGATTTTCCTACAAGGGCTGAAAATTACGCTCAATGGTACAACGACCTGGTTATTAAGGCCGATATGGCTGAAAATTCAGCTGTAAGAGGCTGCATGGTGATTAAACCTTACGGATATGCAATCTGGGAGAAGATGCAGGCTGCCCTGGACAAGATGTTCAAGGATACCGGACATGTGAATGCCTACTTCCCGATTTTTATTCCCAAATCATTTTTCAGCAAGGAAGCCAGCCATGTTGAGGGTTTTGCCAAGGAGTGCGCCGTGGTGACCCATTACCGTCTGAAGAATGACCCCGACGGCAAGGGCGTTGTGGTTGATGAGAATGCAAAGCTGGAGGAAGAACTGATTGTCCGTCCTACCTCCGAGACCATCATCTGGGATACCTACCGCAACTGGATACAGTCCTACCGCGATCTGCCCCTGCTGATAAATCAGTGGGCAAATGTGGTAAGATGGGAAATGCGTACCCGCCTTTTTCTCCGTACAGCCGAATTTTTATGGCAGGAAGGGCACACCGCTCATGCTACTGCCGAAGAGGCGATAGCCGAAACCGAACAGATGCTGAACGTTTACGCGGATTTTGCCGAGAATTTTATGGCTGTGCCTGTTCTGAAAGGGGTGAAATCGCCCAACGAGCGTTTTGCCGGTGCGGTGGAAACCTATTGCATCGAAGCGCTTATGCAGGATGGTAAGGCACTGCAGGCCGGAACTTCGCACTTCCTGGGTCAGAATTTTGCCAAAGCGTTTGATGTTCAGTTTCTTAGTAAGGAGAATAAGCTCGAATATGTCTGGGCTACTTCCTGGGGCGTTTCAACCCGCCTGATGGGCGCGCTTATTATGGCGCATTCCGACGACCATGGCCTGGTGTTGCCTCCAAAACTGGCTCCCACGCAGGTGGTGATTATCCCGATCTATAAAACCAATGAGCAACTGGCAGCCATCACTGAAAAAGTCGATATAATTGTTAAGAATCTGAAAGCCAAAGGGATTACGGTAAAATATGACGACCGCGATACTTACAAACCCGGATGGAAGTTCAACGAGTATGAATTTAAGGGCGTACCCGTTCGCCTGGCAATCGGGCCCCGCGATCTTGAAAACGGCACCGTGGAAGTCTCAAGGCGCGATACCCTTGAGAAATCATCTTTCCAGATTGCTGATATAGAAACAAAAATTGAACATTTGCTGCAGAGTATTCAGGATAATCTGTTCCAGAAGGCCGTTGATTTCAGGGAGAATATGACCACCAAGGCCGATACCTGGGAGGAATTCGTTGATCTGCTTGACAATAAGGGCGGATTTATCCTGGCCCACTGGGATGGGACTCCGGAAACTGAACAGGAAATCAAGGAGAAAACCAAGGCAACCATCAGATTGATCCCGCTCGATGCCAGACCTGAAGAAGGCAGGTGTATCCTCACCGGCAAACCTTCGTCGCGCAGGGTGGTTTTTGCCCGGGCCTACTGATGCAGGGAACAGCGGGTCATTATATATGCATTGAAGGGGGATCTGATATGGTCCCCTTTTTTGTTATTGCGAAGGATCAGGAAGCACCTGATAAGTGGATTTATGCTGAAATTCTTATTATTAAGCGGGGGTCTAATCCATTTTGATTAGTTTGCCGCTGCCTGAAATATTGGTCTTCAATTCATAAGGATTTCCGGTATAATAAATATTCCCGACCGAAGTGATTTCCGCTTCAAGTATATGTTCTGCATGAACATGACAATTGTTAGTACCGCTGTTCCTTATGTATACAATGTTCGATATCAAATCATTACAATAGAAGGGCCCGTAGCTGTTGGCAAATATGGTGGTAAGTACCGCCTTGCCTTTAACATGTAAATCAACTGTACCGTAGTGAAGGGCAAGGTTCAGCTGATACGCATGAAGATCCAGGTCGAACGTTCCGGCGCCGCCCCAGATGCTCACCTGAAGGGAGTCGAGGGTTACCGGCCCAGCGGTACGAACATCTCCCGATCCTTCATACCTGATTTCGTGCAAGGCTGGCGCCGTAGCATAAACGGTAATTTCCCTGTCGTAGCTGCGTACCCAGTTGCACTTCAATGTATTGCGTATAAGCAAGGTGCTGTCAGTGATTTCGGTTTTGATAGCATCCAGCAGTTTTTGTCCTGCTTCTATTTTAAGCGTTGGTTGATTGCCTTCGATCAGCACGAGGTTCACATTGTCATATAGTTCTATCCTTTCGAAATAACCTGAAGGTCTTTCTTCCGTAACCATGGGGCCGGTCCGGGTGTAACAGTCGTCCAGCTGTTCGCGGTTGCATGCTGTCATTAATAACAATATGACCAGGATTGCCGGTTGAGCATACAATAACATTTTACATCCCTCAGTCGCGGAACGGTAAACTGTATTAATATTCAGATTCTTTTTCAATTCTCTGTATCTGGTTTAAAATCATTTAAATGAAGTTAACGAAACCGGCATTTCTCCTATTTCAGGTAATATCCCCATTTAAATCTGTAGCCCAGGCCGATTCCGACAAAATCTGCCCGCGCGTAATGGGTTTTCAGGGTAAGATTGGCAAAAAGGTTTTTTGTGACCAGGTAATGAATGCCCAGTTTGTAGTACGACATGCCTTCGCTTTTGTCTTTCCCGCCCAGGTAGAATCCCAGGTTGAATGCAAAGGATGTTCTGTCGAGCACCAGTTCATAGGCGGCGCTCAGCCCGGGTTTGGTCAGTTGCCGGGCCGGATAGGGCTCCTGGTTGGTCCGGGCAACCAACAGGGCGTCGGAGCCGTCCCACGACAGGTCGAAACAGATGCCAAGCTTATTTTTATAATCAAGGTTTTTCATGGTGGAGAGAAAACCGGAATAGACCTGGTATTTTTTGCCGTCAGTATCACCGGATTCTTTATAAGCAAAGATCGTTCCCAGCTTCACTTCGATAAATTCCCTGCCATCAAATTCGTACATTGTCAGGCTTGGACGCACGCGCTGGCGAATTGGATTATTCAGCTGATTAAGTCTGAATGCAGCTCCGGCGCTGACCGCGGGAATATTCAGGCCGAAGTTGGGTGTCTTTGTAGAACCGTTAGAAAAATGCATCAATTGAATGCCGGCGGATAGTTGCAGGTGTTTCAGCGGTTTCCACCGGTATTCTGCCATCAGGTTAACTGCGGCATTCAGGTGCGATCCGATGGCGTTGAATTTATAATTACTGAGGCGGTCAAATTTTTTCGTCAGATAGGCAAGTCCGGCTCCCAGCCTGAAATTTACTTCACTCCTGTCGTTCTTTAGAATCGGGAAACTGATGTAAGGAACCAGGGCATGCGCCTGCCCAAGGGCCTTTGAGTTGCCGAGCCAGGCATTCCAGTATGTCAGCCCGGTAACCGGATAGTTGTAAAATGACTCCCATTGCCGCTTGCCGTAAGTTTCCTGAGAGATGGAGAATTCAAACGAGGGGAAATGACTGTTATAAATCTCCATTTCAACGTGATGGGCAGTGAGAAATCCATAATTAACCCTGGGTTCGAAAAGCAGGTTGGGCATCTGAAAACGATGCTGTGCTCTTGCGCCTGAAAATGCAGCTGAAGCCATGCACAGGAAAAGGAATGGCCTGAGGTACCCGGAAAAATTGATATGGCAGTGGCGGATGATCAAAACAGCGGATTTCAAATGGCGGACAGTGCAACAAAAATACAAAATCCGGCCCCGCTAAAATGATTACTTTTGCACAAGGTAAAAATCCGCCAATGGAAATCCTGTTTTTGCTCAAAGCATTACTGTTTACTGCTTCTGCGGGACTGTAATTGAACTGTTTGCGGAGAAAAATCCTGGCAGAAATACATTAGAATATGTCAGGATATATCCTGAACTTCGCTTTGCAGTTTCCGGTTGATGTTAAATATTGTATTCCTGCTGCGAACAATTAATTAATCTTTGAATCTTTGAATCTTTAAATCTTATGGATCCCCGTCTTGCTGCATTTGAACGTTTACTCACCATAATGGATGAGCTAAGGGCCGGTTGCCCCTGGGACCGGAAACAGACTATTGAAAGCCTGCGCTATCTCACCATAGAGGAGACCTATGAACTGAGCGATGCCATTCTTGAAAAAGACATGGATGAAATAAAAAAGGAGCTTGGCGACCTGATGCTTCATCTGGTATTCTATTCTAAAATTGCTTCCGAACAAAATGCGTTTACCATCACGGATGTGCTCAATGGAATTTGTGAAAAGCTGATTCACCGTCATCCGCATATTTACGGCGATGTCATGGCAAAAGATGCGGAAGCAGTTAAGAACAACTGGGAAAAGATCAAGCTGAAGGAAGGTGAACGTAAGACTGTGCTTGGTGGTGTTCCGGCTTCGCTTCCGGCCATGGTCAAAGCTTACCGTATTCAGGAGAAGGCCCGTGGCGTTGGTTTCGACTGGGATCATGTCGGTCAGGTATGGGAAAAGGTGCAGGAGGAACTTGCTGAACTGCAATATGAAAAGCTAAATGGTTCCCCCGAAAAAATTGAGGATGAATTTGGCGACCTGTTGTTTGCCCTGATCAATTACGCCCGGTTTATCGATGTAAATCCGGAGGATGCCCTGGAACGTACCAACAAGAAGTTTATCAGGCGGTTCAATTACATCGAGCAAAAAGTGAATGAAACCGGGAAGTCAATGCACGATATGAGTCTTGCTGAGCTGGATGTTTTCTGGAATGAAGCCAAAGCTGCGGAAGTCCGGAAAAAATAGGCAAATGGCCGGTCTTTTCCGACAGATCATGTTTTCCATTTTGAATTCTCATTATTTTTGTGAAGCAAACCTGCTGACATGTGGAATAAAATTCCGGCAATTTTTAAGAATAAGTATCTGTTTGTAGCCGTGCTGTTTTTGGTTTGGCTGACATTTTTCGACCGGAATAATTTTATTTCCCAGGTCCGCTACGGGCGTATTCTGAACAAGCAGCGGCAACAGATGGAATTTTATAAAAGTGAAATCCTGAAGGATAGTGCTGCCCTTGATGAACTGATGACAGACTCATTGTCGCTGGAGAAATTTGCCCGCGAAAAATACCTGATGAAAAAGAGCAATGAGGATATCTATCTGATTGTTAAGGATAAAGATAGTAAGCAGAAGTGAAAATGCCGGTCACAGAATCGCTTAATGCCATCCTTTTAAAAATCGCTTGTTAGTTTCATTTTCGCTGGTGAACAGGGCGCCGACGCTTACTTCAGCCTAAGCCAGCCGGTCATTTTCAGCGAAAGATCCATAAAGATGATATTTGCTGATCCGTTGCGTTCGATATGATAAGAGGCTGTATTAAAGGCCTCATTGAGGAGGTTGATGTTGGCCTGATTGATAAACGGTGTGAAATCCCTGATAAATTTGAGTTCTTCTCCTTCTGCCCTGATGGCGTTTTCGTTTCCGATGCTGTTCATCAGGCAATATCTGGTGGCTTTGAGCGCGTAACTAAAGAACTTCTTTTGCTTCTCCCTGCCAAGACTATGAAATTCAGCAGTCAGCTTATGGATTTCAGCGACATCCTTTTTATAGCATATGCGCATCCAGTTTCTGAAAAGTTCGAAGTTTGACTGGTCCGATTCACCTGTCTGAATTATTTTTCTGGCCAGGTTAAGGTTTCCGTTGGCGACATACCTGATCCTTCCGGCTGCAGCAGAGTCTGCCGATTCATTCATGGTCAGTGCGGAAATCAGCTCATCGTCGTTTAAGGCCCTGAATTTGACCAATTGAGTTCTTGAGAGGATAGTAGGCAGTATCAGGTCGTTGTGCTCTGAAATCAACAAAAACAGGGTCTTGTCAGGAGGCTCCTCAAGGATTTTTAGAATTTTAGGGGCAGCAGCATGATAAAGCTTCTCTATCATCCAGATGATCATTACCTTATATTCTGACTCATACGATTTATAGCTGAGTGTCTTGATGATCTCGTTGCAATCCTCCGAATTGATGATGCCTTGTTTGTTCTCCAGTCCTATCTTTTGATACCAGTCAGCCAGGCTGACATATCCTCCCGACGATTCAACCAGTGCGCGCCAGTGATGAATGAATTTTTTACTGATCGGATCTTTGTCAATTTCTTTGGTTGTGGTAACCGGATAAATGAAATGCAGATCAGGGTGTGCCAGTTTTGCATACTTGATGCATGAAGGACATGTGCCACACGAATCTTCAGGTGTCCGTGCGGTGCAATTAATGTATTGGGCATAAGCCAGCGCCATGGCAAGTTTGCCGGAGCCCTCCGGCCCCAGAAACAACTGGGCATGGCTAACACGATTGTCGCTGACTGTTTTTCTGAGCCTGTACTTGATCTCTTCCTGTCCTGCAATATCACTGAATTTCATCAGGCGTCTTCAAATTTGAGTTGCTAAATTACACGATTTGGATCAACCGGCCTGATCAATCATAAGTTTTATTGCGCGCTGCGACTCCCGGGTCCTGATGATCAGCATATACAGGCCTTCTGAGAGTTTCGGGAACCTGAGCTGAGTGCTTTTTTCCGGATAATGAACGTTGGTTTCAAAGACTGTCCTTCCCGAAAGGTCAATCATTCTGATATTCACTGACTCAGGCCTGTCCGGACAAATCAGTGTGGCATTTCTTCCCGCGGGATTCGGAAAAACAGCATATTTACTTTCAGCAGGTTCATCCATTCCGGCGCAGTTCTCCACATGAATGTAATTCTCCAGTGTAAATGTGTTGCTGCCGGATGCCCCGTCTTCAACAGTCAGGCTGACGTCGTATATGCCGGGAGTATCGTACCTGATCTGAGGATTTTCCTCTTCTGATGTCTGGGGGTCGCCTCCAGGGAAGGACCAGCGCAAGCGGTTAACTGTTCCGCTGGCATAAGCCATAAAATTTATTTTATTATACCTGCATATTTGTGTGTGATCGGCGACAAAGCTTGCACAC
>ERZ795053.184-NODE-184-length-78030-cov-21.636307_pt1 | contig 78030 bp, 76 predicted proteins | sample MGYA00375137_ERZ795053 | MGnify/ENA primary metagenome ERZ795053 (study PRJEB30182, sample SAMN05720284) | activated sludge metagenome | isolation source: Anaerobic digester | place: Hong Kong | collected 2014-12-17 ...
CCGACTGCTTCTTGCTGCGCTGACTGCTCATGCCGGCTCCAATGCGCTAGCGCGATCACGCGGGTTCGATCAGAACCCAGAGATTGCCATACAAATCGGCGAACACCGCGACGCGACCAAAGGGCTCATCCGACGGCGGCCGCACCAGCGTGGCGCCTGCCGACTCGAAGCGCGCGAAGTCGCGGTCGAAGTTATCCGTGTGCAGGAACAGGAACACGCGCCCGCCAGTCTGGTTGCCGATCCGCGACACCTGCTCCTCACCCACCGCCCGCGCCAGCAGCAGCGTCGCCCCGGAACCACCCGGAGGCGCAATCACCACCCAGCGCTTGTTCTGCTCCGGCACGGCAGTGTCTTCGATCAACTCGAAACCCAGCCCGCCGACGTAAAACGCCAGCGCCTCGTCGTAGTCGCGCACCACTAGGCTCAGCATTGCGATGGATGGCATGACGCTCTCCCTGATCACGAACACCGACTGTGGCACGAACGTGGCCGATCCGACACGACGGCCCAACAGCGCACCGCCGAGGATTTGCATGCCCCCAATAGCGGTGTAACATACGTTATAACTATGTTCCAACGCACCCGGAGCACACGCATGAAGCTCAAGATCACCACCATCGGCAACTCCGCCGGCGTCATCCTGCCCAAGGAACTGCTGGCCCGCCTGCGCCTTGAAAAAGGCGACGAACTGCTGGCCCTGGAAACCCCCGACGGCATCCGCCTGACCATCTATGACCAGACCCTGGCCGAGCAGATGGAAGTCGCCGAAAAGATCATGCGCGAGGATCGCGAACTGCTGCGCAAGCTGGCGCAATAAGCCGCCATGATCATCTGGATCAACCGCGAGCTGGCGCTTGCCATCCACGAACGTCAGCTTGCCGAACACGGCGGCATCGAGGGCGTGCGCGACGAGTCATTGCTCGAATCCGCGCTCGCGCGCCCGCAGCAGGCGCACGCCTATGGCGACCCGCCGCCCGACATCGCCGACCTCGCAGCCAGCCTCGCCTACGGCATCGCCCGCAACCATCCCTTCGGCGACGGCAACAAGCGCACCGCCCATGTCTGCTACCGCGTGTTCCTCGCCCTCAACGGCGTCGAACTCAATGCCAGCGCCGAAGACAAATACGTCGCCATGCTCAGCCTAGCCGAAGGCAGCACCACCGAAACCGAATTTGCCGGCTGGCTGCGCAAGAACATCGCGCCGCACGACAATGCCGTGAATGAATCAAAGGCGGAGTATCGCTGAGGTCGTGTCGACGAATCGGCACTGACCTCCGATCATTCAGCAAACAACTGCCGAAGTTGAGCAAAGCTATCCAATTCGATGACGCTGGTTCGTGAATCCATGCCACCCTGCACCATTCGAATGAACCTTCTCCGTGCATCGACATCCGGATTGGCCACAATGACATGACTCAGCTTCTGTCCCTCTGATCTTTCCGCCGCTGCTACGCGAATGAGCGCCCGACTGAGCAAGTCAGTCTGTGGAACCGAATACCCAATCGCCACAAGGACTGGCCCGCGTGGCAACGCCACCCGTGCTTCCTTCCAAAGTGCAGTAAGTACTGGATCGTCCGATACGGACTTGTCCCAGACGGGTGGCACGACTTCGTTCGGCGCCCGTTTTGACTGGGAATACGGAGCTCCACGCAGAACGAGATCCCCCGCAGACGAACCTCTAGTTCGATCCCAATTCATCGAACCATGCAGCTTGAGAAGCTTGATCGGGTGGAGAGCTGGACGCCCCTTGGTTGTGTTCGGCTGCCAGCCTGTTGTGGCTGCTGGATCCAAAGCCACACCGTACCCATGCTCCGGATTCCAGCTATTCCCTGCTTTAGTCCGAAGGGCGTCGTCAATCAAACAATCATAGTTGGGTTTCACCCCGTTAACACGGACACTTCAGTTAAGCCCCAAGATGGGGCAGGAGGAGTGTCATGTCACAACGGAAACGATACAGCACCGAGTTCAAGCGTGAGGCGGTTAATCTGACGCGCCAACCCGGTGCTTCGGTCAGTCAGATTGCTCGGGACATTGGCGTCAACGCCAATCAGCTCTGGCGGTGGCGGCGAGAGCTGGAAGGCGCGGGCACCAAGGCCTTTGCCGGCAATGGGGTTGCCCGGGACCAGGAGGTGCTGGCGCTAAGGCGCGAGCTGGCCAAGGTGAAGAAGGAGCGCGATTTTTTGCGCGATGCGGCGGCGTTCTTCGCCAAGGAATCGTCTTGAGGTACGAGGCGATCCAGCGTCACCGCGACCAGTACCCCGTTCAACTCATGTGCCGTTGCCTGCAAGTGTCCCCAAGTGGCTTTCATGGCTGGTGCCGTCGTCTGCCCAGTGCCCGAGCTCGGGACAATGCACGGCTGTTGGAGAAGATTCGTGACCACCATGCCGCCAGCGATGGCGTCATGGGTGCCGGACGGATCCACGAGGCGCTTGGCTACGAAGGCGAGACTGCCAGCCTGAATCGAGTTGCCCGATTGATGGCGGCTGACGGTTTGTCAGGCGTGCCGCAAAAGCGTGCCTGGCGCAGCAAGCCCTCTGGTATCCGGCCGACCGGTGTTCGCAACCACCTGGAACGTGACTTCACGGCCAACGAACCCAACACCAAATGGGTAATCGACATCACCTACATCCGCACCGGCGAAGGCTGGTTGTATCTGTGCGGCGTGCTGGACCTCTTCTCGGGGATGCTGGTGGGCTGGTCGATGTCCGTCGTGCAGGACCGTCATCTGGTGCTGAAGGCAGTGATGATGGCTTGCTGGCAACGTCCGGATCGGAGCCAGGTCATCCTGCATTCGGATCGCGGCACGCAGTTCACCAGCACGGACTACCAGCAGTTCCTGAAAGACCACCACATCACCAGCAGCATGAGCGCGGTGGGTCACTGCGGTGACAATGCAGCCATGGAAGGCTTCTTCGGTTTGCTCAAACGCGAACGGGTCAACCGTCGTCGTTACCCAACCATTGCCGAAGCCAAGGCCGACCTGTTCGACTACATCGAGCGCTTCCACAACCCGCGCATGCAGCGCAGGCTGGACGCTCAGGACGAGGCCTTTAGACTCTTAACCCAACCGTCCGTGAAAACGGGGTGAAACCCCTTGGCACCTCGCGACGCCCCCGCACCCAAGATCACAATCGCTCTTTTCCTCTCAATACCCAGCCCGGAGATTCGCATAGTCCACCTCTAAATCCTCATTGGGGCCGCATCCATCGTCTGCACCAAGCTGCCACTCATCGCTTGAAGATCGCTTCCATGCGGGCGGTGAGGTCGCGATCGAGGTCGTCGAGGATGTCGATGGCCTTGAGGTTTTCTTCCAGCTGTTCACGACGGCTGGCGCCCAGGAGGACGGTGCTGACGTTGGGGTTTTTGAGGCACCAGGCAATGGCTAGTGTGGCTGGCGAATGGCCGACTTCTTTCGCCAGCGCGAGATATTCGAGGGTCTGTTTGCGGCGCAGTTCCTTCTGGTCGCCGAACACCCATTTCTGCAGCCACTCGTAGCCTTCGGTGGCGAGGCGGCTGTCGTCAGGGATGCCGTCGACGTACTTTCCGGTGAGCAGGCCCGAGGCCAGCGGCGACCAGATGGTGGTGCCGAGGCCGATCTCGTCGTACAGCGGTGCGAACTCCAGCTCGACCTTGTCGCGGTGCACAAGGTTGTACTGCGGCTGCTCGACCACCGGGCCGTACAGGCCACGATCACGCGCGATCTTGGCGGCGCATTTGATCTGCTCGGCCGACCATTCCGACGTGCCCCAGTACAGCACCTTGCCCTGGCGGATCAGGTCATCCATGGCGTGGACGGTTTCGGCGATGGGTGTGTCGGGATCGGGGCGATGGCAAAAGTAGAGGTCGAGGTAGTCGACGCGCAGGCGCTGCAATGCCTGATGACAGGCGTCGACCACGTGTTTGCGCGACAGCCCGCGTTGCGTCGGCAACGGATGCTTGTAGGCGCCGAAGAACACCTTGCTCGACACGCAGTAGCTGTCGCGCGGCAGGCGCAGGTCGGCCAGCACGTCGCCCATGATCTGCTCGGCGATGCCGTTGTTGTAGGTCTCGGCGTTGTCGAAGAAGTTGATGCCGTGGTCGTGCGCTACCGAAAGCAGCTCGCGCGCCTGGCCGCGACCAACGGCGGTGCCAAAGGTGACCCAGGCGCCGAAGGACAGCGCGGACAGTTGCAGGCCGGTGTGGCCCATGCGGCGGTATTGCATGGTGAGAATCCCAGAGTGGCGGCGATAGGGTTGAGTGTAGCCGCTCGTCGCGCGGCACCCGAGTGGTGCCGGCAGCCTTGTTGCGTCCATCACAGCAACATCCGCCAAGCCGCGCTACAATGCGCCCCACTTCCATCGGGGAGTAGCCGCCCACCCAGCCTGATCAGGGTGGTGTTCGCGTCAACACACTTGGCCGGCAGGCCATGGCGCGGACGGGGTCTTCGAGTCATCGATCCCTGGCAAGACCGTTGGTTGGCGCTGCGCGAGCGATTTCTGATCGATCAAATGATTGGAGTCGGGGCCGTGTGGCGTCGGCCTTCGTGTCCACCGCCCCGACTCCCGAGAGATATCCATGGAAGCCTTCCTTTTTTCGACTCTCTCCGTCGCCATCGCCGAAATCGGCGACAAGACGCAGTTGCTGGCACTGGTGCTGGCCGCCCGTTATCGGCGTTTCTGGCCGGTGACGCTGGGCATCCTCGTCGCAACGTTGCTCAACCACGGACTGGCAGGCTGGCTCGGTGAGCTGCTGGCCGGCCTGATGAGCCCGGAGACGCAGCGCTGGGTGATCATCGCCAGCTTCGTGGCAGTAGCGATCTGGGCGCTGGTCCCGGACAAGCTGGATGAAGACGACAAGCCGGCAAGCTCGGCACATGGCGCCTTCATCGCCACGCTGATCGCCTTCTTCCTGGTCGAGATCGGTGACAAGACACAGGTGGCGACGGTTATCCTCGCCGCTCGCTACCACGACCTGCTTGCGGTGGTCGGCGGCAGCACGCTGGGCATGCTGCTGGCCAATGTGCCGGTGGTGGCGTTGGGCGGCCGTTTCGCCGGCAAACTGCCGCTGCACTGGGCGCGCTGGGCAGCGGCGGCGATCTTCCTGACGCTGGCGGTGCTGCTCTGGCTGCGGGTAGTCTGAACCGCCAACACCACGGCAAACCGCTCCCTTCACTGCAGTGCAGCTTGCGCCGCGCGGCGCGGGAACCTAGTCTGCGGCGGTTACGTCCGGCAGCCCTTCATGATCGGAAGGCGCTGTTTCGGCACAGGGATGTGCCGCCGCTGCAAGCGTTGTCTGCTTGTCGCGGAAAAGGTGGCGCGGCTCAGCCGCGACCGTTTTCGTGAAAACCGCGGCAGGATGCCCGGTTTTTCAATCCAGTACGTGGGAGTCGGGGATGCTGAGTATTCTGTTCGGGTTGTTTGGTCTGGCCGTGCTGGTCGGCATCGCCTGGCTGTTTTCCGCGCAGAAAAGCGCCGTCGACTGGCGCCTGGTGGTCACCGGCATCGGCCTGCAGCTGGTATTCGCGGTGCTGGTGCTGCTGACACCCTGGGGCGCAACGTTGTTCGGGTGGTTGTCCGAAGGCTTCGTTGCCCTGCTCGGCTTCACCGCCCAAGGCTCGCAGTTCATCTTTGGCGACTTCGCCCGGGCGGACAAGTTCGGCTTCGTGTTCGCTTTCCAGGTGCTGCCGACGATCATCTTCTTCGCCGCCTTCATGAGCGTGCTGTACCACCTCGGCATCATGCAGTGGGTGGTGAAAGGCATGGCCTGGGTGATCACCAAAGTGATGAACGTATCCGGCGCGGAAACGCTGTCGGTCTGCGCCAACGCCTTCATCGGCCAGACCGAGGCACCGCTGGTGGTGAAACCCTACATCCTGCGCATGACGCAGTCGGAACTGTTGGCGCTGATGGTCGGCGGCATGGCCACCATTGCCGGCGGCGTGCTGGGCGCCTACGTGCAGATGCTGGGCGGCGCCGACACCGCGCAGCAGCTGTTCTTCGCCAAGCACCTGATGGCCGCCAGCATCATGGCGGCACCGGCCACGCTGGTGATCGCCAAGATCCTGTATCCGGAAACCGAACAGCCGCTGACCCGCGGTGAGGTGCGGATGGAAGTCGAAAAGGTCACCGCCAACGTCATCGACGCCGCCGCGTCGGGCGCGGCAGATGGTCTGAAGCTGGCGCTGAACGTCGGCGCCATGCTGCTGGCCTTCATCGCGCTGATCGCGCTGGTGAACGCACCATTGACATGGATCGGCGATATCAGCGGCCTCGCGGAAATGCTCGGCAAGCCGACCAACCTCGCCAACCTGCTCGGCTTCGTGCTGGCGCCCATCGCCTGGCTCATCGGCGTGCCCTGGGGAGACGCGGTCACGGTCGGCGGCCTGATCGGCGAGAAGGTGGTGCTGAACGAGTTCGTGGCCTACGCGCACCTGTCGGAGATCAAGGCCACGCTATCTCCCCAGGCCGCGCTGATCTCGACCTACGCGCTGTGCGGTTTCGCCAACTTCAGCTCGATCGCCATCCAGATCGGCGGCATCGGCGGCATTGCGCCGGAACGCCGCGCCGACCTGGCACGCTTCGGCCTCAAGGCCGTGCTGGGTGGTTCGCTGGCGACCTTCATGACGGCCACGATCGCCGGCGTGCTCTCGCAGTTTGCCGGCTGAGACATGACCGGCCGCGTCGCTGTCGTCGGCAGCTATAACCAGGACCACGTCTGGAACAGCCGTGAGCTGCCACAGCCTGGCGCCACGCACTTCGGCGACTACAGCAGCGGACCCGGCGGCAAGGGCTTCAACCAGGCCGTGGCCGCCGCGCGCGCCGGCGCCAGTGTGGGCTTCTTCTGCGCACTGGGCGAGGATGCGGCAGCCGAGCATGCGCGCCGTCTGGCGGCTGACGAACGTCTCGACATGCATGTCGAGGTCCACGCCGAGACGCCATCCGGTTCGGCGGGCATCTTCGTCGGTGACGACGGCCGCAACATGATCGTGGTTGCCGCCGGCGCCAATGCCGAGCTGTCGGCGGATTTCGTCAGCAACGAAATGGCATCCGCCGAGGTTGCCGACGTGGTGCTGGCGCAGCTGGAGGTCAATCCCGAAGCCGTGGTCGCCGGCCTGCTGGCCGCGCGCAGCGAAGGCGCAATCAGCATCCTCAACCCGGCGCCCGCCGACGCGGCCACCAACGAACGGCTGCTGTCGCTGGCCGACGTGCTGACGCCGAACGAAACCGAATTCGCCGCCATGCTGGCGCGCCACGATGTGGTCACGGTGGATGCCGACGAGGTCGCCACCATCGGCGACAGTCAGCTGCATCGCTGGTGCCGGCAGCTGGCCGGCAGCGCCAGCGTGATCGTCACGCTGGGCAAGCACGGCGCCTTCGTGTCGCATCCGGCCGACCTTCGCCGCGGCGATGGCGATGACTGCTACCGCGTAGCGGCCGAGAACGTGAACGCCATCGACAGCACCGGCGCCGGCGATGCCTTCAATGGCGCACTGGCAGCCGCGCTTTCCGCCGCCAGGCCGGATGCGCCGTTCGCCGACTCCGTGCGCTTTGCCGGCCGCTATGCCGCGATGTCGACCGAGACCGCTGGCGCCGCGCTGGCAATGCCGACCCTGAACGCGGTGCTGTCCCGCTTCGACTGACGATACCCGGCCGCGGCCGGTCAGGCGTTGCGCAGGCGCGGGTCGGCGATCTCGCGCAGCCCGTCGATCAGCGCGTTGATGACCACGATGGCGACACCCAGCACCAGCACCACGCCCATCACCAGCGTGTAGTCGCGATTCAATGCACCCTGCACGAAGTAACGGCCGATGCCGGGTATACCGAAGATCTGCTCGACCACGATGCTGCCGGTGACCACGTTGATCAGTGCCGGACTCAGCCAGGCCAGCACCGGCAGCAACGCAAGTCGCAGCGCATGGCGGAACAGCACGCGAGCCTCGCTGAAGCCGCGCGCCCGGGCCGCTCGCAGGAAGTCCTGCCCCAGCACCTCGATCAGGCTGGCGCGGGTCAGGCGTGCGGCGTAGGCAAGGTTCGGCAGCGACAACGCGATCACTGGCAGCACCAGGCTGCGCCAGCCATTCCAGCCACCGGCCGGCAGCCATTGCAGCGTCACCGCGAACAGCAGCACCAGCAGCGGCGCGACGACATATTTCGGCAGGGCCAGTCCGAGTCCGGCAAACGTCATCAGCAGGCGGTCCAGCCAGCGCCCGCGCTTCAACGCGGCCAGTGCGCCGAGCGGCACACCAAAGAGCAGGGACAAAGTCAGCGCGAGGCTTCCGGTCAATGCGGAAATCGGCAACGCCTGCGCGATCAGCTCGCCCACACGGTAGTCCGGATACTGGAACGACGGCCCCAGATCACCGCGCGCCAGATCACCGAGATAACCGATGTACTGCTGCCACAGCGGCTGGTCGAGGCGGTATTGCGCATTGAGCTGTTCGAGTACCGCCGGCGGCGCGGCCTTTTCCTGGTCGAAGGGACCACCGGGCGCCGCACGAAGCAGGAAAAAGCACAGCGTCAGCAGCAGCCACAACGTGGCCAGCGCTTCCAGCAGCCGACCGCCGAAGTTGCGAAGCGCGATGCCGCGACGCGTCGTGTTCTCTCCCACCGCAGACTCACTCATCCGCCCGCTCCAGCGACAGCCAGCGACTGAGGTGATGATCGAGCAGGTTGTCGCGCCAGCCATTCACGCGTGGCGCAACCAGGTGCTTGGAGGTGTAAAAGTACAGCGGCAGGATGGCGTGATCCCCAAGTAGCCGCGCTTCGGCTTCGGCGAGTTTCGCGCTGCGGATCGGCAGGGAATCCGCATTGCGGGCATCTTCGATCAGTTGGCTGAAATTCGCGTCGTGGTAGCCGCTCCAGTTGAGCGCGCCGTCATCGGCGAAGGCGGCCAGAAAATTCAGCGGGTCATCCGCATCAGCGATCCAACCACCACGAAACACTTGGGTGATCACCCGCTGCTTGCGGTTGCCGACGAAGACCTTCCACTCTTCGTTGCGCAGCTCGGTGCGAACGCCGAGCACCTGCCGCCACATCGCAGCGACCGCCAGCGCCAGCCGTCGATGCGGCGTCGAGGTGTTGTAGCGAAGCTCGACATGCAGAGGCTTGTCCGCCGAATAGCCCGCTTCGGCATAGCGCTGACGAGCCAGCGACTCGCGCTCACCCTGCGTCATCGACGCCCAGGCCGGCGTCGGTCCGTCGTAACCGGCAACGCCCGGTGGCACCAGCGAGTAGGCCGGTGTTTCACCAAGGCCGCTGACGTGTCGCACGAGGATGTCGCGATCCACCGCCAGCGACAACGCTTCACGCAGCGCGTGCTTGTCGCGGAACGGCTCGCGCTCGAGATTGAAGCCGAGATAGAAAACCCCAAGATAGGGCGCGATGCGCAGCTGCTCGCCAAAGCGCGCGCGCCAGTAGTCCTGCGATCCCGGCGGCACCACTTCGGTGACATCAAGCCCGCCAGCGGCGAATCGCTGCAACTCGCTGGCCGCGTCTTCGGTGACCTCGAAACGCACCGCACCGATGGCCGGCGCGTCACGGAAGTGCGGGCTGCCCTCAAGCGTCAGCGATGACTGCGGCATCCACTCCACAAGCCGATACGCGCCATTGCTGACCAGGTTGCCCGGCCGCGTGAACGCGCTGCCATGTTCTTCCACTGATGGAAGGTGCACGGGGAACGCCAGCGGCAGCGCCATCAGTGACGGCAACGGCAGGCTGCGCGTGGTGTGGATGACCAGGGTGTGCGAATCCGTGGCCTCAACGCCGAGCTGCTCCACGGGAAGCTCGCCGCGCTGCACCGCTGTCGCGTTACGGATGCCGTCGTAGAGCGCGGCCAACGGCGCGGCGGTTTCCGGCGCGAAGGCGCGACGCAGGCTGTCCCGGACCTGCATCGCGTCGATGGACTCGCCATTCGACCAGCGCCCATCTTCGCGCAGCACGAAGGTCCAGGTGCGTCCGTCATCCGCCAACGACCAGGATTCGGCAAGCCCGGGGACCAGACGGCCATCGGCGGCTTCGGTCACCAGCCCTTCGAACAGGTCGCGGAGGATGTTTCCGCAGGCCACCTCCTGGCAGCGTGCCGGGTCCAGCGTGCTTGGCTCCGGGCCGTTGCCGCGCACCAGCGTCGCCGGGTCCCGCGCCCACAGCGGCATCGACAACATCAGGACGGCGGCAAACAGGCACAGCGATAGCGGGAAGAACCGTTTAGGCTTTGCGGGATCTGACATCGTCATGCGCCGATGTTCGCACAGGCGAAGTTCGCCCGGCGGCCTTGCAACGCGCGACAATCGGCACCACCTTGCACTGACTGCTGACCACCGGCGTGGTTGGTGACCCCACGACGGAGCAATACCTTGTCCAGCCACAGCGCCCAGCCCGACACCGCCATCACCGACCATCGCGAGCTGGCGGCCTATCTCGAAGCCGGCAGCAAACCTTCGAAGGACTGGCGCATCGGCACCGAACACGAGAAGTTCGGCTTCCGCCTCGATGACCTGCGCCCGCTGACCTACGAGGGCCCACAAGGGATCGAAGCGGTGCTGCGCGGCCTGACCCGCTTCGACTGGGATCCGATCGAAGAAGACGGCAAGCTGATCGCGCTGAGCCGACCCGAGAATTCGCGCGGTGAAGCCTGCTGCAACAGCGCGGTCGGCATGGCGTCAGTGACACTGGAACCCGCGGGGCAACTGGAGCTGTCCGGTGCGCCGCTGGAAACCATCCACGACACCTGCTGTGAAGCCGCCTGCCACCTGAAGGAAGTCAAGGCGATCAGCGAGGAGCTGGGCATCGGCTTCCTCGGCATGGGCTTCCAGCCCAAGTGGAAGCGCGAGGAGATGCCGTGGATGCCCAAGGGCCGCTACGGGATCATGCGCCGCTACATGCCGACGGTCGGCAACCTCGGCCTCGACATGATGACGCGCACCTGCACCGTGCAGGTCAACCTCGACTTCGCCGATGAAGCGGACATGGTGAAGAAGTTCCGCGTCTCGCTGGCGCTGCAGCCGATCGCCACCGCGCTGTTCGCCGATTCGCCGTTCACCGACGGCAAGCCCAACGGCTACCTGAGCTACCGCTCGCACATCTGGACCGATACCGACCCGCACCGCACCGGCATGCTCGACTTCGTGTTCGAGGACGGTTTCGGCTTCGAGCGCTACGTCGACTACATGCTCGACGTGCCGATGTACTTCGCCTACCGCAACGGCGTCTACCACGACGCCGCCGGGCAGAGCTTCCGCGACTTCCTGGCCGGCAAGCTGCCTGCGCTGCCCGGCGAACACCCGAGCATCCGCGACTGGTCAGATCACCTGACCACGGCCTTCCCCGAGGTGCGTCTCAAGAAATTCCTGGAAATGCGCGGAGCGGACGGCGGACCGTGGAGCCGCCTGTGCGCATTGCCGGCGTTCTGGGTCGGCCTGCTCTATGACCAGACCGCGCTGGATGCCGCCTGGGATCTGGTCCGTGATTTCAGCCTGGCCGAGCGTCACGCCCTGCGTGACGGCGTACCGAAGCACGCACTCAAGCTGCCGTTCCGTGATGGCACGGTCCGCGACCTCGCCCGTGAAGCGGTCAAGATCGCCGCCCACGGCCTGCAGCGCCGCGCACGCCTGAACAGTCGTGGCGCCGATGAGCGCCTCCACCTCGAGCCGCTGATCGAGTTCATCGAAGCCAACCAGACCCCTGCCGAACGCAAGCTGGAACTGTTCCACGGCGAATGGAACGGCAGCGTCGACCCGGTGTTTCGCGAATTTGCCTACTGAGACAGCGCAGAACCACCATCCAACTCACATCTCCCGGAAAAGTCCAGAACATGACCAGTCTCCAGCACGCCGACCTGACCGACGATGAGCTTGAACAGCTCAGCGCCCTGATCAACAGCCGTTACGACGACGGCATGGGCCCGCCGCTGGAGATGGTCGATGGCTTGCTGTCGGCTGTTGTTGTCAGCCCTACGCTGATTCCGCCCAGCGATTACATTCCGCTGGTGTTCGGCGAAGACGGTGCCTGGGAAACCATGGAGCAGGCGCAGCAGGCAATGGAGCTGCTGATGCGCCTCCAGAACCAAGTCGCGCGACGCATCGCGCTGCCATTGTCGGAAGAAGACGGCGCCAGCGAGGAGCACATGCCGCTGTTGCTGCTGCCCGAAGGCGAGCTGGATGGGGACCAACCGACTGACGAAATGCTCGAAGCCGATCCGTTCGCCGGCATTGATCCCGACTTTCCTTTCGCGGCGCTTTGGGCCCACGGCTTTCTGCTCGGCGTGGACCTGCGCGACGATGCATTCCGCGTGCTGGAATCCGAGCTGGACTGGCTGACTGGCGACCTCGACATGCTGGCAACGCTGTCGGAAGCGGCGACTGAGGACGACGAAGTCGAACCGGATCCCTCCGCGGACCAGCGCACGCCGCTGGCCCTGCGTGAGCGCTTCGAGCATGCCATGCAGATTCCGTTCATGCTCAGCGCCCTGAACGACCACCGCCTCGCGCACGGCGGATCGCGGGTGCCGGTGCGCGCGGAAAAGAAGCCGGGCCGCAATGACCTGTGCTCCTGCGGCAGCGGCCGCAAATACAAGCGTTGCTGCGGCGCGAACTAAGCGCCGGCCAATATCCGCCAGCCATGCCGACCTCAGGGCGACTCGAAACCGTCTCCGAATAGCGTGGCGAATTCGGCCGCGCCAAGATCAACCGCGCTGCCTGCCACGCGACTCCGCCCGTAATAGTCCAGACTGCCCTGCAGCAGGGGGATGTAGTAAGCACCGGCATCACGCGCACTGGAGCCGGCGGCAAGCTGGTAGTCATCGCCGGAGAACCCCGCACTCCCCGTGCTGCTTCCGATGTCTTCCAGCGGCGTTCCGTAAACGCCGGCGTAGCGATTGTTGATCAACCTGACATTGCCGAAGACGCGGATGTCGGCGCGCTCGGCCGCGCTGGCCGTGTTTCGATCAAACACGTTGTTGGCGACGATCATCTCAAGGAGTGATGGCGGCTCCGAAGAGACAGCCGTGAGCCCGGTTGTTCCGATCGAACTGCTAGAAGCGTTGTCCGCAAAGGTGTTGTTGAGGATGTATCCATCGTCGCTACCGGTGATGGATATCCTGACTGGCACGTCTTGGCCGGCATCGTTTTCGACAAACAGGCTGTTTCTAACCACTACCCCCTGATCCGCGAAAATGCTGACAGCCGCGGCACCAGTGGTAGGGACGGCAACACACTGCTGGACCCGGATACGATCCAGAACGACGGCCAACCCACCCGCGACCGGTCTTGAGATGAAAAGGCAAGTTGGTATGCCAATGTCCCTGTAGCCACCGCCTATCATCAGGTTTTCGATGAACAGCGTGCCGTTGAAGGTCTCCTCGGAGTAGAACTCGATCACGGACCGCTGGCCGCTGCCCCAGAGCACCGTCGTGCTGGGGCCTCCATCCTGGCTGTCACAATTGCCGGGAGTCCCGCTCCAGCCGCCCGAAATCCGGATCGTCTTTCCAAGCCCGTCGGGCCGTCCGGAATAGCCGAAATCGCCATTGGAAAAAGCAAACAGGCCCTGCTTGATGCGAACTTCTTCCTGCGTCTCACCCGACGCAAAGGCCGCGTCCATCTGCGACTTGAAGTCGCCTTCGGTATTGATGCAGCGAATGGCTGCCTGCGATGCGGAGAAAGGAACGCCGAGCAGGACAAGGAGCAGACCGGACAGAGGGAGCGAACGCGGCCTCGCATGTGGCGACAAGCGACGTGGATCAATAGCCATCAGCTGTCCCTTCATTTGGCTGTCGTGCGCAAAGGGTATGCCATTTGTCGGCCCTGTCGAGAGGAGGCGGGCGCCGGCGCAAAGCAGGATGACGTGGCCAGCGACTTGGCGGGCCGGGCACAACCCGCATATACTCCCCTGCAGTATAATTCAAAGCCGTCGCCATGCCGCACAGCCCGGAAGAAAAAAAGCGCGCCATCACCCGCCTGCGCCGCATCCGCGGACAGGCGGATGCGCTGGAGCGCGCCATCGAAGAAGGCTCGGAATGCGCGGCAGTGCTGCAGCAGATCGCCGCCATCCGCGGCGCCGTCAACGGCCTGATGGCCGACGTGCTGGAAAGCCATCTTCGCGAGGGGCTGTTTGATCCATCCAAGCGCGAAGAGGTCGACCGCGAGGTCGAGCTCGACGCCACCCTCGACCTGATCCGTCGCTATCTCAAGTAAAGGAACCGCCATGAAATCCCGTGCCGCCGTCGCCTTCGCCGCTGGCGAACCGCTGAAGATCGTCGAGATCGACGTCGCCCCGCCGAAGGCCGGCGAGGTGCTGATCAGGATCAGCCATACCGGCGTCTGTCACACCGATGCCTTCACCCTTTCCGGCGATGATCCGGAAGGCCTGTTCCCCTGCGTGCTGGGTCATGAAGGCGCGGGCGTCGTTGTCGAAGTCGGCGAAGGCGTGACCTCGGTGAAGCCGGGCGACCACGTGATTCCGCTGTACACCGCCGAATGCGGCGAATGCCTGTTCTGCAAGTCGGGCAAGACCAACCTGTGCACCTCGGTGCGCGCCACCCAGGGCAAGGGCGTGATGCCCGACGGCACCACGCGCTTCTCCTACAACGGCGAGCCGATCTACCACTACATGGGTTGCTCCACCTTCAGCGAGTACACGGTGGTGGCCGAAGTGTCTCTGGCCAAGATCAATCCCGAGGCCAACCACGAGCACGTCTGCCTGCTCGGCTGCGGCGTGACCACTGGCATCGGGGCCGTGCACAACACGGCCAAGGTGCAGGAAGGCGATTCCGTCGCCGTGTTCGGTCTCGGCGGCATCGGCCTTGCAGTGATCCAGGGTGCGCGGCAGGCCAAGGCGGGCCGCATCATTGCCATCGATACCAATCCGTCGAAGTTCAAGCTGGCGCAGCAGTTCGGCGCCACCGACTGCGTGAATCCCAAAGACCACGACAAGCCGATCCAGGAAGTGATCGTCGGCATGACCGGTTGGGGCGTGGACCACAGCTTCGAGTGCATCGGCAACGTGCAGGTGATGCGCGCCGCGCTGGAATGCGCGCACCGCGGCTGGGGCCAGAGCGTGATCATCGGCGTCGCTGGCGCCGGACAGGAAATCAGCACGCGTCCGTTCCAGCTGGTCACCGGCCGCAAGTGGATGGGCACCGCCTTCGGCGGCGTGAAGGGCCGCTCGCAGCTGCCGGGCATGGTCGAGGATTCGATGAAGGGCGACATCCAGCTCGCCCCCTTCGTGACCCACACCATGCCGCTGGACGACATCAACGATGCCTTCGACCTGATGCACGAAGGCAAGTCGATCCGCAGCGTGGTGCATTACTGATGGAGCGCGTCGAACGCCGCGCCTGCTTCGGCGGCTGGCAGGAAGTCTGGCAGCACCGCTCGGCGGTGCTGGATTGCGACATGCGCTTCGCCGTCTACCTGCCGCCGCAGGCTGAAGGCGAACATGAAGCGCTGCCGGTGCTGTACTGGCTGTCCGGCCTCACCTGCAACGAGCAGAACTTCATCACCAAGGCGGGCGCACAGCGCTACGCCGCCGAGCACGGCATCGTTCTTGTCGCGCCAGACACCAGTCCACGCGGCGAGGACGTGGCCAACGACGAAGCCTACGACCTCGGCCAGGGCGCCGGTTTCTACCTCAACGCCACGCAGGCGCCGTGGGCGGCGCATTTCCGCATGGAAGACTATGTGGTCGACGAACTGCCGCGTCTGGTCGAGGCGAACTTCCCGGTATCAAGCGCTCGATCGATCAGCGGGCATTCGATGGGTGGGCATGGCGCATTGACCCTGGCACTTCGCCATCCGGGCCGCTATCGCAGCGTGTCGGCGTTCTCTCCCATCGTCGCACCCTCGCAGGTGCCGTGGGGCGAAAAAGCCTTCACCGCCTATCTTGGCGATGACCGCGAGACCTGGAAGCAGCACGATGCCGTCGAACTGGTCGCCAATGCCAGCGAACGCCTGCCGCTGCTGGTCGACCAGGGCGATGCCGACGAATTCCTTGCCACCCAGCTGAAGCCCGAACTGCTTGAGGTCGCCTGCCGAGGCGCTGGTCACCCGCTGACCCTGCGGATGCAGCCCGGCTACGACCACAGCTACTACTTCATCGCCAGCTTCATCGGCGAGCACGTCGCCCATCACGCGGCGGCGCTGCGCCGCGGCGGCTGAAACAGCACGCCGAACGCGTCGCCGCGACAACCCGAGCCGGAAACTGCCGCCGGATTCCGGCGGCATGTCGATTTCGCCCTGCTTTTTTCGTTATGCGCTGGGACGGACCCAACCGGGCAGCCGTCCACTTCCCTTGTACAAGGAGCAAACGCATGACGATCTACCAGAAACTGGGCGGCGCGGCCGCCATTGATGCGGCCGTCGACATCTTCTACCGCCGGGTCCTGTCCGACGAGCGGGTCAGCAACTTTTTCGACGATGTGGACATGGAGCGGCAGCACGCCAAGCAGCGGGCATTCCTGACCATGGTCCTCGGTGGCCCGCACGAATACCGCGGTCGTGACCTGCGCAGCGCGCATCAGGGCATGGCGCTCAATGATGGCCATTTCGACGCCGTCGCCGAGCACCTGGAGGCCACGCTGCAGGAGCTGCAGGTCGGTTCGGACGACATCTCCGCCGTGCTCGCCGTGGTCGAAGGCGCCCGTCCGGACGTTCTGGATCGCTGACTGGCGATCACCATGGACAAGCCCAGCCAAACCGCGCGCATCCGTTTCGACGGATGCGACATCGCCTGCCGGCCCGGACAAAGCGTGCTGGAGGCGCTGGAACAGGCCGGCCATCGCGTGCCGTCCGGATGCCGCAGCGGCGCCTGCCAGGCCTGCCTGTTGCACGCCGACGGCAGCGAAGCCACCACCGCAGCGCAGGCCGGGCTCAGTCCGGCCCAGCGCCTGACCGGCCTGTTCCTGAGCTGCCAGTGCCGCCCTGCCGCCAACGAGCAGCTGCATGTGCGTCGACCTGCCGACAGCCCACGTCATGTCGCCCGGGTGCTCGGACAGACCTGGCTCGGTGCATCGGTATACCGCCTGCGCCTGCAGTGCGACATCGACTACCTTCCTGGCCAGTACATCACCCTGTTCCGCGACGACTGCACGGCGCGCAGCTTCTCCATCGCCAGCCTTCCGGGGCCGGATCGGCAGATCGACCTGCACGTCCGGCATCGCCGTGACGGCGCGGTCAGCGATTGGGCCGCCCGGCTGAAGCCCGACAGCCAGCTCTGGCTGCAGGGTCCGATGGGGCGCTGTGTCTATGCGAGTCCGGCGGACCAGCCGCTACTGCTGCTGGCCCTTGGCACCGGCCTCGGCGCGATGACGGCGATTCTCCACCACGCGCTTTCGCGGGGGCATCGTGCACCGATCCACCTGCTGGCGGCGACCCGTCGCGCCGTGGATGCCTATGGACTGGACCTGCGCGACCAGTTGCCGAAAGGCCATCCGGTGACGATCCGGCACATGGCCCTGCAGGGGCAGCGACCCGGCATGGAGCAACAGGACCTGTACGACGCGGTGCGGGCCGGTTACCCGGACCTGGCGGGCTGGGCCGTCCATCTCTGCGGCAGCGAACGCATGGTGGCAACCCTGCGTCGCCACGCCTTCGTCGCAGGCGCGGCGATGCGCGACATCCATGCGGACATTTTCCACTCGGGAACTGCAGGCCGCGAAATCCGCAACAACACCTGAATTTCCTCACGACTCAAACACGAAAGCCATGCGGAGCGGCTTCGGAGATCGATCAGCACCTGGCAAGTTGACGGCAATGGCCCGTGTCGGACATGCCGCGACCGTCTTTTGCTAACCGAGCGCCAGATGCAGCTGCCAGCCCATGAAGGCCAGGAAGGCGGCGAACAGGATGCCGCCCTCGTAGCGCTTGATCGCGAGGTCGCCGCGCACCATCGGGTAGAGCACCATCGAGAAGGCCAGCATCGCCGGCAGTTCCACCCACAGCAGCGATTTGGAAACCAGCAGCGGATGCACGGTTGCCGTGGCGCCGATGATCAGCAGGATGTTGAACAGGCAGGAACCGACCACATTGCCCACGGCGATATCGCTATGCCCGCGCCAGGCCGCGATTCCGGATGCCGCGAGTTCCGGCAGCGAGGTACCAATGGCCACCACGGTCAGGCCGACGATCAGTTCGCTCATGCCCCAGATCGTGGCCATGCCGACGGCGGCCTCCACCATCAGCTGCGAGGCATACAGCAGCAGGCCAAGACCGACCACCAGACGCATGCCGCAGCGCCACCATTCGGTGCGGGTTTCGGCGGTCTCGGTCAGCGCGTCCTGCACTACCGATGGCTCGTGCTTGGCGTCGCGCGCCACGTACACCATCAGCGCCGCGAAACCGGCCAGCAGGATGACGCCGTCGACGCGACCGATGCGGCCGTCGAAACACAGCAGCCAGAGCACCAGGCCGATACCAATCAGCAGCGGCACTTCCACTCGCAGCAGGCGCATCTGCACCGCCAGCGGCTGGAAAATGGCGATCAGGCCAAGAATGAGGCCGATGTTGGCAATGTTGCTGCCGACCACGTTGCCGACAGCGAGGTCGTAGCGTCCCTGGTAGGCCGCGGTCAGGTTGACCGCCAATTCCGGCGCGGAGGTGCCGAAGCCGACCAGCACCATGCCGACGACGAACGGACGGATGCCCATCCTGAGCGCGATGCCGCCCGCACCCTTCACGAAGGAATCCGCGCCCAGCACCAGCAGCACCAGACCCAGCACGAACCAACCAACCAATCCCAGCATCCGGGGAACCTCAGATGACAAACTGTCCGGCATTCTACGCAAAGCCGGGCTGGCGGGCTGTGTCCCGCCCGCCGGTCAGCCGTTGAAGCGGGACATCACCAGGCAGCCGTTGGTGCCGCCGAAGCCGAAGCTGTTGGAAAGCACCGTGTCGACGCGGGCATCACGGCTCTCACGCAGGATCGGAAAACCCTCGGCGCGCTCGTCCACGCGGTCGATGTTCGCGGAGCCGGCGAGGAAGCCGTCACGCAGCATCAGCAGGCAATAGATCGCTTCGTGCACGCTGGCCGCGCCCAGCGAATGCCCGCTCAACGCCTTGGTGGACGACAACGGCGGCAGCTCCGCGCCGAATGCCTCACGCACGGCATTGAGTTCGACAATGTCGCCCAGCGGTGTCGAGGTGCCGTGGGTGTTGATGTAGTCGATCGGGCGATCCAGCTTTGCAGTCGCCATGCGAATGCAGCGCACCGCGCCCTCGCCCGACGGCGCGACCATGTCCACGCCATCCGAGGTGACGCCGTAACCGACCAGCTCGGCGAGGATGTTGGCGCCACGTGCAGTCGCATGCTCCAGCGACTCCAGCACCAGCATGCCGCCGCCACCGGCGATGACGAAACCATCGCGGTCGGCGTCATAGGGACGAGATGCACTCTCGGCACGATCGTTGAAATGAGTACTGAGGGCGCCCATCGCATCGAACTGGGAGGTCATGCCCCAGTGCAGCTCCTCACCGCCACCGGCGAACATCACGTCCTGCCCACCATGGCGGATCAGGTCGGCTGCCGCGCCAATGCAGTGCGCGGAGGTCGCGCAGGCCGCGGCAATGCTGTAGCTGACGCCGCGAATGCCGAATACCGTCGCCAACGCCGCGGAAACCGTCGAACACATCGTCCGCGGCACCATGTACGGGCCGACGCGACGCACGCCCTTCTGCCGCAGCAGGTCACCGGTCTCGATCTGCCACTGCGCCGAGCCGCCACCGGAGCCGGCAATGACGCCGGTACGCTCGTGGCTGATCTGCTCATCGGTTAAACCGGCATCGGCCGCAGCGTTGCGCATCGCCACGCAGGCATAGGCGGCCGCATCGCCCATGAAGCGCTTCTGCTTGCGGTCGATCTCGGCGTCGAGGTCGATGACCGGCATGCCAGCGACCTGGCTGCGCAGGCCGATTTCCGCGTACTCGGGAAACGCACGAATACCGGAGCGGCCTTCGCGCAATGCCGTGGAAACACTGTCCGCATCGTTGCCCAGGCAGGACACGATGCCCATGCCGGTGATCACCACGCGACGCATGGTCAGAAAGATTCGGTTCGGGTGAACAGGCCAACGCGCAGGTCGCTGGCGGTATAGATCTCGCGGTCGTCGACAAAGGTGCGGCCATCGGCGATGACCAGCTCCAGCTTGCCGCGCAGCACGCGGCGGATGTCGATCTCGTATCGCACCAGTTTCGCCGCCGGCAGCACCTGGCCGGTGAATTTCACCTGCCCGACACCCAGCGCACGACCGCGACCCTGCGCACCCAGCCACGGCAGGTAAAAGCCGGCCAACTGCCACATGGCGTCAAGGCCGAGGCATCCCGGCATCACCGGATCGCCTTCGAAATGGCAGTCGAAAAACCACAGGTCCGGGCGGATATCGAGCTCGGCGATCATCTCGCCCTTGCCGTAGCGCCCGCCTTCCTCGCTGATCCGGGTGATGCGATCAAACATCAGCATCGGCGGCAGCGGCAGACGCGCGTTGCCGGGGCCGAACCACTCGCCACGACCAACGGCCAACAGGTCATCGCGATCCAGCGACGAAGGCCGTTCGACAGGGACGGAAAGGGCGGGAAGACTCGTCATGGGGGCGACATCTACGCATTTCCGGCGCCCTCGCGTCAACGATTTTCGCCGTACCTTTGCGTATGGAAATCAGCGAGTTGACACGTTTCCGCGAGCGCGCCGGCAGACTGGTCAGGGCTCCGGCTGCAGCAGCGGATCCTCCATCCCATCGCGGAACAGCGACGACTGGAAGCCGAGGATCGTCGGCTCCAGCTCTGCCACCAGGTCGCCAACCGGGCCGTCCGAGAGAACGCCCAGCAACAGGCGACCGTTCTCGTAAAGGGTCGATACGGCCACATCCTTCGCTCCGACACCGGTGCGATCCAGCTCCATGCGCCAGCGGCCCATTGCCCCGAAGCTCGTATCGAAGCTGCCGTCCGCGCGCAGGCGCGCCATCGCCAGTTCGCTGCCGTTGCTCCAGTACTGGTCGTCGCTGATGGTAACGGTGAACAGCATGCGGCCCTGGTCATCGACGGTCATGCCGCCAACCTTCTCGTACTGGAACAGCTCGTCGAAGCGGAACCAGACGCGACCACCACCGTCACCAAAAGCTGTATCCGCTTGCCCATCCGGGTCGAGCTTCGCTGCACCAACCCAGTCCAGGTTTCCGCCGTCACGCAACTGCAGGGCCGCCACGACGCTGCCGTCGGTCAGCATCTGCGCGTCACGAACCGACACCGCACCGTTACCACCGCCGACGCTGCCGAAATGCAGCCGGGCAAGACCATTGTCGCCATAGCTGCTATCGACGCTGCCATCGGCAATGTTGATCCGCACCGCATAGAGGTCCTGGGTTGTTTCGGGCGTGTAGCGCAAGCCGCCAAACACGATCACGACCTGCCCGTTGCGAACCCGGGTGACGTATGGCGTGAGCGTCTGCAACCCCGGCCATTCAAGCGTGACGTGGCCGCCCACGCCGAAGCCGATCAGCGGATCACCGGCCGGATCAAGGCCTGAGATGGTCACAGCTGTCGTCGTGATCAGGATCTGGTCATCGTAGAAGTAGCCGACCGCGAGCAGGCCGCCACCCGGAAGATTGGCCAGGTCACTGTAGGTCTCGGTGTCGAGTCCAACGCCAAACTCAAGGAACGCATGCGTGGCGCAGCCATTGTCATTGCCGAAGCTGCCGCTGAAGGCCGTGCCGGCCACCGGAAGCAGACAGACGCCCGAATGACCGGCTGCGCGACCCGCCACGGCGATCTGTCCGTCCGCGCGGCGCACGCTCTTGACTGGATCGAAGTTCCCGCTGGTCCAGTCCGGCTCGGTGACGCCATCGCCGCCACCGAAACTGGTATCGGTGCTGCCGTCGGCGTTCAACCGCCACATCAGCACGCCGTGGAAATCCGACTGGCGCGAGATCATCACGACCTTGCCGCTGGCGGTTCGGTGCAGGTCCGCCACGGGATAGCTGTAGCCGGAAGTGCCGGAAGGAAAACCGGTGGCCACGGCGATGCCATCGCCATCCCAACTGGGATCGGCGTCGGTGTCCGCGGCCATTGCAGCCGTGGAGGCAACCAACGCAAGCAGGAAGGGAACGATTCGAAAACGGCGGCGGGACATGGCGTGCTCCGGAGAAGGGCGTTGGTCATTCATGCGGCAAACCGGACGCCCGGGGATCACGCCATCGCACAAAGCCACCGAATCAATGGGTTACCATTTGAAGCGCCCCGCCAGCGCGTCCTCGCGGGGCGGAAAGTCCCTCGCCAGAAGCGGAGCGCCATGACGGCCGAAACCTCTCCCACCACCCGCGTCGCCCTGATCACCGGCGCCGCCCGACGTATCGGCGCCGCCATTGTGGAAACGCTGCACGAGGCCGGTTACAACGTCGCCATCCACTACCGCGCCTCCGCGTCCGACGCAGAAATACTGGCCGCGAAACTGGAGTCCCGGCGAGCGGGCAGCACGCTGCTGCTGCCAGCCGACCTTGCCGACACCAGCGGATTGGCCGGACTGGTGGAAAAGACGCTGGCGCGATTCGATAGTCTCGACGCACTGGTCAACAACGCCTCCGGCTTCCGTCCGACGCCGGTCGGCGACATCACCGAAGCCGATTGGGACGAACTGTTTGCCGCCAACGCCAAGGCGCCGTTGTTCCTGTCGCAGGCGGCAGCACCCGCCCTGCGCGAGTCGCGCGGCGCCATCGTCAACATCGTCGACATTTATGCCGAACGCCCGCTGGCCAATCACCCCGTCTACTGCATGGCCAAAGCCGCACTGGCCATGCTGACGCGCTCGCTGGCGCGCGACCTCGGCCCCGACGTGCGCGTCAACGGCGTGGCGCCCGGCGCGATCCTGTGGCCGGAAGACGGCAGCGTCTACACCGACAAGCAGGCAATGATCGAACGCACACCGCTGCAACGCACCGGCCATCCCCAGGACATCGCCGACGCCGTGCTGTGGCTGCTGCGCGATGCGCGGCATTCGACTGGGGAGATTGTTCGTGTGGATGGTGGGCGGACGCTGGTGATTTGAGTCGTCGCGTTGGCCGCGATGGTCCGCGGAAGTGCTTTCACTGCCCTTTCAGGCCAACGAAAGTTCCTGATCAGACTGAGACAGGCACACCGCTTCAATCAACGAGACAACGACCGCCACTCCGACAAATCCACCATCTCCAACACGGCATCCCCACCAGCCAACAACCCGCCCAGCAAATCACTCAGCGCATTGCCGGTCGCCGGCTCACGCAGATCAGGCGCCAGATCCATGATTGGCTGCAACACGTGGACAGCATCACGCAACTCGCGCCGCGGCAGTTCAATCAAGCCATCCCCGCTCTGCACGAGATCGCCGTAAAGCACGAGATCGATGTCGATCGTGCGATCCGAAAACCGCGGACCATCGCGTCGGCGACCAAGTTCATCCTCGATCGCGTGCAGCGACATAGACAGTTCCTCGGGCGACAGACGCGTCTCGATGGCGGCGCCAGCATTGAGGAAATCCGGCCCGTCGAAACCGACGGCGCGCGAGCGGTACAGCGGTGAAAAGCGTGCGCCGGGAAAACGTGATGCCAGCGCCCTCGCCGCCGCCGGCATATGGGCTTCCGGCGAAACGTTGCTGCCCAGGCTCAGGTAGGCGGTCGCCATCCGGACTCAGCCTTTGTTTGTCGGCTCCACCGACGACACCGCATCGGCAACCGCGCCGGGACTGATCTCCTGCGCGGCCTTCACCAGCGCACCGCGCAGGTCGTTGCCGGTCGGTTCCTGGAAAAGGCGCAGGTCGAATTCGGGCAGGATGGCGATCAGGTGGTCGAAGATGTCGCCCTGGATGCCCTCGTAGGCGTTCCAGTCGGTGGTGCCGGTGAAACAGTAGATTTCCAGTGGCAGGCCGGTGGTGGTCGGTGCGAGCTGGCGCACCAGCAGCGTCATCTCCTTGTGGATCTTCGGGTTGCTGCGCAGGTAGGCGAAGACGTAGGCGCGGAAGGTGCCGGCGTTGGTCAGGCGTCGCGTGTTGACCGGCTCGCGACCGGTTTCGGCCAGCGCCTTGTTCCACTCGGCCAGTTCGCGACGCTTGCCATCCAGATAGTCGGACAGCAGCGAAAAGCGCTTCAGCCGCGTGATGTCTTCCTCATCGAGGAAGCGGATGCTGGTCTTGTCGAGATTCAGCGCGCGCTTGATGCGGCGCCCGCCCGACTCGCTCATGCCGCGCCAGTTCTTGAAACTGTTCGCGGTCAGCGCGTAGGTCGGGATGGTGGTGATGGTCTTGTCCCAGTTCTGCACCTTCACCGTGTGCAGGGCGATGTCGATGACATCGCCGTCGGCGCCGAAGCTGGGCATCTCGATCCAGTCACCGACGCGCAGCATGTCGTTGGACTGCACCTGCACGCTGGCCACCAGCGACAGGATGGTGTCCTTGAAAACCAGCATCAGTACGGCAGCCATGGCGCCGAGGCCGGACAACAACAGCAGCGGCGAGCGCTCCACCAGCACCGCGACGATCATGATCGCAGTGATCACGAAGACGGCGATCTTCAGCAACTGCAGGTAGCCCTTGATCGGCCGCGACCGTGCATCCGGACGGTGCTGGTAGACGTCGTTGATCGCCGACAATAGGCCCGAAAGCGACAGCGCCACGGTCAGCACGATGTAGGCCATCGCCACGTTGCGCACCAGCGCGTCGATGGTCGGCGGCAGTCCGGGAATCAGGCCGATGCCGAAGTAGATCACCAGCACCGGCGCGATGTTGGCGATGCGATGCACTACGCCGCGCGCCAAGATGGCGTCGTCCCACTGGTTTTCCGTCGCCTTCATCACCTTGGTGACGATGCGCACCAGGATGCGGCGCGTGATGTGGTTGGCAATGCCGGCGACGATCAGCAGCAGGATCACGCCGACCGCGCTCTGAGCCATCGGGTAGGTGGCCAGCCAGTCGTGGAATCGATTCAAGGTATCCATGGGGCGCACAGCCTAGCAGCGCGCCACCCGATTGCCGAACTCGCCGACGCTATTTGGAACGACGGATACGCACGCCCACGCTGTCGGCGCCACGAACGGCACCCGGCTTGGACAGCTTGAGATCGACACGCGCCACGCCGAATTCGTCGATGATCAATGCCGCACAGCGCTCGGCCAGGGTTTCCACCAGACCGAAACTCGACGCGGTGACGAAGGCGATCAGCCGCTTGCTCACCGCCTTGTAGTCCAGCGTGTCGGCGATGTCATCGCTGGCCGCCGGCGCGCGGTTGTCGAAGGCCATCTCGATATCGAAACGCAACGGCTGGCGGATCTTCCGCTCCCAGTCGTAAATGCCGATCACCGTCTCGATGACCAGGCCTTCGATGAATACGCAGTCGCTGAAATCGGAAGCAGACATGAATTGCCGCCTTGGTTGATCAGATCGAATGTTAGCGGCAGCAGCGATCAATCACACCGCCGGCAGCGTCGCCATGTCCCAGCGCGGCTGCACGTGGATGGCGGCGTCGCTGTGCTGGCCAGCGGCGAGGCGCAGCGCGCCGGCGAAGGCGATCATCGCGCCGTTGTCGGTACAGAATTCCAGGCGCGGGAAGCTGACCTTGAGTCCGTCCTTCTCCGCCATCGCGGCGAGCTGTGCGCGCAGACGACGGTTGGCACCGACGCCACCGGAGACGATCAGCGTCGTCATGCCTGCAGCTTCCAGCGCGCGCCGGCACTTGATCGCCAGCGTATCTACCACCGCTTCCTCAAAGCCGCGCGCAATGTCGGCGCGGGTCTGCTCGCTCTGGTCGCTGTCCTGCCAGGCCAGCAGCACCTGCGTCTTGAGTCCGGAGAAGCTGAAATCGAGCCCGGGGCGATCGGTCATCGGTCGCGAAAAGGTGAACACGCCGGAACGGCCCTGCTCGGCCAACTTCGCCAGATGCGGGCCACCCGGATAGGGCAGGCCCATCAGCTTGGCCGTCTTGTCGAAGGCCTCACCGGCGGCATCGTCCAAGGTCTCGCCCAACAGCTGGTATCGACCGATGCCCTCGACCGCGATCAGCTGCGAGTGGCCGCCGGATACCAGCAGCGCCACGAACGGCGGCTGCGGCGGATCGGGCTCCAGCAACGGCGCCAGCAGATGGCCTTCCATGTGGTGGACGCCGATGGCCGGCACGTCCAGCGACCACGCCAATGCCCGCGCCGCGCCGGCTCCGACCAGCAGCGCGCCGACCAGACCCGGTCCGGCGGTATAGGCCACACCATCGAGGTCATCCAGTAAAAGGGCGGCCTCGGCCAGCGTCTGTCGGACCAACGGCAGCAGCTTGCGGACGTGGTCGCGACTGGCCAGTTCCGGCACCACGCCACCGTACTCGGCGTGCAGCTCCACCTGGCTGTACAGCGCGTGCGCCAGCAGGCCTTTACCAGCCGGGGCGCTGCTGTCGTACACGGCCACGCCAGTTTCATCGCAGCTGGATTCGATTCCGAGGACTTTCATCTGGGCCTTCTCGATTGCCGCAAGACCCCGGAATGGGTTGCTTGGCGGCTTGCATCGGCAACTTGAGGGACGTTATCATACGCGGCTCGCCCGTTCCTTCGGGCAGAATCCAAACATCCGGAGATCACATGCCTTCCGTCAAAGTCCGCGAAAACGAGCCGTTTGAGTTTGCCCTGCGTCGCTTCAAGCGCACCTGCGAAAAGGCCGGCGTCCTCGCCGAGACCCGCAAGCGCGAGTTCTACGAGAAGCCGACCCAGGAGCGCAAGCGCAAGCGCGCCGCCGCGGTCAAGCGTCACCTTCGCCGCGTTTCGCGCGACGTGACCAAGCGCCGTCGTCTGTACTGATCGCTGACCGCGGCTTCGCGCCGCTCGGCTGAACACTACGGATGGCTGAAAAGCCGGTGCCGCGCAAGCGGGCCGGCTTTTCGCATTTCCGCATCACGCATACCTGCTGGCCAACAATTCCGGCCCGCATCGAAACATCAGGAACACCAGACATGAGCCTCAAGCAGCAGTTGACCGACGACATGAAGACCGCCATGAAGGGCGGCGACAAGGAGCGCCTCGGCGTGATCCGCCTGATGCTGGCGGCGATCAAGCAGCGCGAGGTCGACGACCAGAAGCAGCTGGACGACGCCGAAACGCTGGCCGTGCTGGAGAAAATGGTCAAACAGCGCCGCGATTCGGTCAGCCAGTATGAGAAAGCCGACCGCGAGGACCTGGCCGCCATCGAGCGCGCCGAGATCGCGGTGATCGAGGCTTACCTGCCGGCCAAGCTGGATGACGAGGCGATCAAGGCCGCCATCGAGTCGGCCATTGCCGAGACGGGCGCCAGCAGCGCCGCGGACATGGGTAAGCTGATGGGCGTATTGAAACCAAAACTCGCCGGTCAGGCCGACATGGGCCGCGTCTCCGCGCTGGTGAAGGCCCGCCTCGCCAGCTGATCCGCCGATCAAGACGTCAGCGTCGGGCATCCTCGACGCTGACGCTGCCGCCGGATTCGGTCTGCGTGAACACGAATCGGTAGGTCAGACGGATCGGGATGTAGCGCAACCGGCCGTTGCCGTGGCATTCCAGGTCGCTGCTGCCGTCGTCGCTATCCTCACAGATGAACGCCGGCAGGAAGGCCCACTGCCGCCCGGCCTCCGCCACGGCGCTGTCGAAATCCTCGCGTGGCACGCCCACGTCCGGGCACTCGGGTGCCTGGACTACCGGCTGGACATGGGTCACCACGCCTTCCGCGTCGATCCACAGTTCAGCGCAGATAGGCAGCGATGGCAATGATTCCTCCAGACGGTCTGCCGGATAGCTCGGCAGGACGCGCTCCGCATCGGCCGGCGGATCGGCATTGGTGAAGCGCCCCGGCTCGATGCTCAGGCGATTGTCGTCATCCAGCGCCACCGCTTCGTAGCCAACATCGCCGGTCACCTGCTTATGCGGCGCGCGCGGGGGCTGAGACGCACAGGCGGCGAGCAGCAGGGCCAGCAGAAAGCCGATTCGAGCAACGATCTTCATGCGATTCCGGGGCAGCAAATGGCCGGGCAATCTATCATGGGCGGATGGGCCGCATTCCTGACCAGTTCATCGATGACCTGCTCGCTCGCACCGACATCGTCGAGGTGATCGAGTCGCGCGTGCCGTTGAAGCGCGCCGGCCGCGAGTTCCAGGCGCGCTGCCCGTTCCACGACGAACGCTCGCCCAGCTTCACCGTGTCGCCGACCAAGCAGTTCTACCACTGCTTCGGCTGCGGCGCGCACGGCACCGCGATCAGCTTCCTGATGAACTACGACCGCCTGGAGTTCCTCGACGCCATCGAGGACCTGGCCAGGCGCGTCGGCATGGAAGTGCCGCGCGACACCCGCGCGCGCAACGAGGACGACCAGACCCGCGAACTGTACGACGTGCTTGATCGCGCCGCCGGCTTCTTCCGCCAGCAGCTTCGCGGCAGCCAGCGTGCGCGCGACTACCTGCGCCAGCGCGGCCTCGACGAATCCATGGTGGAACGCTACGCCATTGGCTATGCGCCGGATGGCTGGGAAGGCCTGAAGTCGGCACTGGGCACCGATGGTCAGGCGATCCACCGACTCGACGCCGCCGGTCTGCTGTCGAAGAACGACGGCGGGCGCGTCTACGACAAGTTCCGTGACCGTCTGATGTTCCCGATCCACGACCGTCGCGGACGCGTCATCGCCTTCGGCGGCCGGGTGATCGACAACGACGACTCACCGAAATACCTGAATTCGCCGGAGACGAGGCTTTTCCACAAAGGCCGCGAGCTTTATGGCCTGTGGCAGGTCAAGCAGGCCCACGCAAAGATCCCGCGACTGATCGTGGTGGAAGGCTACATGGACGTGGTCGCGCTGGCGCAGTTCGGCGTCGACACCGCCGTCGCCACGCTGGGCACGGCCACCACGCCCGATCACGCCGAACTGCTGTTCCGCAACGCGGCAGACGTCTATTTCTGCTTTGATGGCGACAAGGCCGGTCGCAAGGCCGCGTGGCGGGCGGTGGAATCGGTGATGCCTCGCATGCGCGACGGCCGGCAGGCCTTCTTCCTCTTCCTGCCCGAGGGCGACGATCCCGACACGCTGGTGCGCCGCGAAGGCGAGGCCGGCTTCGACCAGCGCCTTCAGGCGGCCATGCCGCTGTCGCAGTTCTTCTTCGAGCAGATGGCCGACGGCATTCGCCTCGACACGCTGGATGGCCGCGCGCGGCTGGCGGAGCGCTGCAAGCCGATGCTGGCGCAGATCCCGGACGGTGCCTTCCGCGACCTGATGCAGCAGCGCCTTGGCGAACTGTCCGGCGTCAGCGCGAATGTAGCGAGCGCTGCCGCTGCGCCAAAGCCATCGCGAAGCGCCCCATCGAATCCGCGACGCGGCGCGGCGCCGAAGCGCAGCCTGGTGCGTAGCGTGGTCGCGCTGCTGCTGCAGCAACCTTCGCTGGCAGCCGATTTGTCGGAACCCCATGGGTTCGCCTCGCTGCAGCTGCCCGGCGTCCCGTTGCTGATGGAAATGCTGGAGCTTCTGGCCGCACGTCCCGGCCTGACCACCGGCGCCGTGCTCGAACACTTCGCCGCCCGCGATGAAGGCTCGGCACTGAACAAGCTCGCCGTTCTCAATCTCCCCGGCGACGTCGACATGTGGCGCGAGGAACTGGCGGATGCGATCCGGCAGCTGGAACAGCAAACCGTCGCCCAGCGTCTTGATGAACTGCGCGCCGCGCAAGCGGCTGGTCAGTTGGATGAAGCGATGAAGGCCGAGCTTCGCGATTTGCTGGCGCGTCGTGCAGGATGATCAACATCAAATCTACAACCGACTGCCTTTGGCTGAGCGAGACGTAACATGCCTCGCCAAAGATCACCGATTCAACGCGCAGCAGGGAAGCTGACATCTGCCATTCAAAAAGAATGGGGGGAGGCACTCGGCAAGCCTGGAGAAAAAGTGTCGGAAGAGGTGATGCACAACTCCCACCGTCTCCTGCAGGCGGCGGCCCAAGGTCGTCTCAAGGAGTTCCTCGGTGACGGAACCGTAGGAGATTTTCTGGGCAGGCATTGGGTTCACGCCCATTCCGACCTGAAGCGTCAGATCCAAGTACTTCAAGACCTGCTAGATACTTCCTGACTGTCGAAGTCGCTCATCTTGTTGAGCTCCAAAAGCAGGTCAACCGCTTTCGTCGCCACGCGCTCATGACTCGCCTAGCCCACCGGCTGGAATTCCAGAAGCGCTCGGATCGGCGGTTCGCTGGCGATGTAGTGGTCGCCGAGCAGGAAGGCGAACAGGGCCATCAGATAGACGATGCTGTAGTTGAACACCTTCATCGCGAACAGCTCGTCCGGCGGGTTCATCAGGCGGATGGCGTAGTAGAGGAAGCCACCGCCCAGTACCAGCGCGCCGCCCAGGTAGAACAAACCGCTCATGCCGGTCAGCCATGGCAGCACGGTGACCACGCATAGCAGCACGGTGTAGAGCAGCACATGCCAGCGGGTGTAGTTGACGCCGTAGACCACAGGCAGCATCGGGATATCGGCGCGGGCGTAGTCGGCGCGACGGAAGATCGCCAGCGCCCAGAAATGCGGCGGCGTCCAGACGAACACGATCAGCACCAGCAGCAACGCGTGCGGATGCAGTTCCCCGGTAACCGCGGTCCAGCCCAGCGCTGGCGGCGCGGCACCCGCAAGGCCACCGATCACGATGTTCTGCGGCGTGGCGCGCTTGAGGTACGCCGTATAGATCACCGCGTAGCCGATCAGCGAGGCGAAGGTCAGTACCGCGGTCAGCGGATTGACGCCGAACCAGAGGATGGCCATCGACAGCGCACCCAGCGCCAGTGCGAACAGCAGCACCTGCGTGCCATTCAGGCCACCGGTGGGCAACGGACGACCGGCCGTGCGCGCCATCACCGCGTCGATGCGGCGATCCAGCAAGTGGTTGATCGCCGCCGCCGACGCCGCCGCCAGCCAGATGCCGACAGTGCCCAGCAGCGATTCGCGCAGCGGCGGCAGGCCCGGCGTGGCCAGCAGCATGCCGATTACCGCGGTGAACACGATCAGCGCCACCACGCGCGGCTTGGTCAGCTCGAAATAGCGATGGAAGGTTCCACTCATGACGGATCGTCCACCTGATCCGTCGGCATGCGCGCCAGCAGCGTCACCAGCAGGGCGAGCAGCAGCGCAGCGCCCGCGTTATGCGCGACGGCGACAAACAGCGGCAGCGCGAAATGCACGTTGCTGATGCCCAGCGTGACCTGCATGCCGAGTAGCAACGCCAGCGCGATGCCCCAGCGACCCAAGCCCGGAACACGGCGGAGCTTGAATGCCAGCATCAGCAGGTGACCAAACACCAGCAGCGCCATGATGCGGTGGCTCATCTGGATCGCGGTGCGCGCCGCACCATCCAGCACGCCGCCCTCGTAGTCAACACCGATGCCGCGCCAGAGCACGAAGGCCTCGCGGAAATCGGTGTGCGGCCACCACTGTCCAAGACAGGTCGGAAAGTCGGTGCCGCAGGACAGTGCGGCATAGTTGGCGCTGGTCCAGCCGCCCAGTGCGATCTGGATGGCGAGCAGCACCACGCCGACGCGGATCATGCCGCGCAGCCTCAATGCCGAGACATCCCAGCGCCGCGACGGGAACATCCGCCAGGCCATCCACAGCAGCAGCGACAGCGTGGTCAGGCCACCCAGCAGATGACCCATGACCACGATGGGCTTCAGCAGCCAGGTCACTGTCCACATGCCGAGCAGCGCCTGGAAAATGATCATGGCGAAGGTCAGCGCGGCGACGCGCGACAGGTCGCGGTTGTTCCAGCTGATCGCCTTGCCGATCAAGGCCAGCTCGGCAGCGATGGCAAGGATGGACGCGGCAACGTAGTAGGCGCCCATGTACAGCGGGATCGACACAGCCACCAGAACGGCAGCGCCAACAACGATGGCCACGCCATGGCGACGATGCCTTGCCGCCAACAGCGCCAGCGTGAGCACGAGGATGCCCAGCGTGGCGGCGAGATGGCGATGGAACTGCTCGCGCCAGGCCTTGTGCGACTCCACCGGACGCTCGAAGTTGGCGTTGGCATGGGCGACGTCTTCGGCATGCACCGGCCATGCCGCGCGGCCATAGCAAGTCGGCCAGTCCGGACAGCTGAGGCCGGCGTCCGACAGGCGAACGAAGGAGCCGAATACGATCACGCACAGCGCCAGCGCCACCGCCGCCCAGGCGATGCGTCGCTGCCAGGTCGAGAAGGCCGCACTCACTTGATCAGCCTCGCGATGTCCTTGCGCAGGCCGCTGGGATCGAATTCCGCGCCATAGCGCATCATCACGAAACCATTGGGATCCACCACCAGTATCCGTGCGTCGGCAACGCCCCTCTCCGCGAGGCGCTCATCCAGCAGCGGTGACGAACGCAAACCTATCCAGTGCCGGAAGCGCGTGGCTTCCGGCGGTGGCGCGCCCAGCCAGAAAAGATCCAGCCGCTCCGCGCGGCGACCTTGCGCCACCCAGATGCGATGCAGCAGGTCGGCGAGCTCGGCACAGCCGGCATCACAGGATTCCGGCTGGCGAACCAACAAGTGAAAGCGCGCTTCCATCGGCTGCCACTGGTAGGCGGCTCCGTCGCTCAACGTCAGCGCAATGTCCTCGATGGCGAACGGCGGTTCGACCAGCGTGCCGGAGTTGCGCGTCGCCACCGGCTCCCAGCCGAAGCCGCGCAGCAGCAGGGCGATCAGCAACGGCGCGGCGAAGGCCAGCGCGACCAGCAGCAGCTGACCACGCCCACGCACCGCATCCGGCTGCACCGGCGCCGGGTTTACTTCGGGCAAGTTCACTTCAGGCTTGTTTACGCCGGGAATGGTCACGCCAGCATTTTCCGCTGACGATCCCGGTTTCGTTTGCTCTTCCACAACAGCACTCCATAAATCAGCGCCACGGCCAGCGCCAGCGCGAACCACTGCACGGCGTAGCCACGATGACGTTCCGGCGGCAAGGTGTTGGGCAACACTTCACGGTCACGCGCGAAACCAACCGGCAATTCCGGATCGAGCTTCAGCACCGCCACCGCCAGCAGGCCCTGGCGACTGTCGGTCAACCAGGCGTCGCCGATCACGTCATGATCCAGCCGGGACAGCAACAGCCGGCCCTCGGCATCCATGCTGCCGGCATCACCGACCGCCAGTCCTTGCCCGGGCCAGGGCGACAGCATGCCGGACAACTCGCTGTCCGCATCGATCTCGCTCGCCGCTAGCAACGACTCCACCGTCGGCAGGTCTCTTCTGTCATCCCAGGCCTGCCAACCAAGGTCCACCAGCAACGACACCGGCAGGTCAGCCGAGCGCAGCACGCGATAGACCTCGTAACCCACGCGCCCGTCACGAATGCGGTTGTCGAGCAGCACCAGTGGCCGCTCGCTCCATTCGCCGCGAACGCTGACATGCCGCAGCACCGGCGCCTCGTCGCCGCGCTCGTCAACCAGGTCCTTCGCCTCGATCAGGTGCGCGGGCGCCTGTTCGGCAGCCTGCCATTGCGCCAGCCACTCGGCCTTCCAGCGCGCGCGCTCCAGCTGCCAGACACCCAGCCGCATGAAGCTGGCGACCAGCAGCACCGCCAACGCCGTCAGGAACACCAGGTTGCCGCGTCGCGCCATCGTCCTCAGCCCGCCTTCGACCTGCGATAATTACGCGTCATTTCACCACCGGCAGACACATGCTGCAGAAACTTATCATCGTCGCCTTCCTGGTCGTCATCCTCTACAACCTCGGCGCCGGCCTGTACTACATGCTCACCGACAAGGGTTCGACCAAGCGCACGGTGAATGCCCTGACCCGCCGCATCGCAATTTCCGTGGTGCTGATCCTGCTGATCATCCTCGGCATCTGGACCGGCGTGATCAAGCCGCACGGCATCGGCGGCTGACGGCGAGAAACGCGGGCCGTCCGCGTAAACGAACAGCGGCCATCGGGCCGCTGTTCGCATGTTCAGGCAGTGCACAAGCCGGCCCTGGCCGGCGTGCATCAAAGCACGTAGACGAAGACGAACAGGCCCAGCCAGACCACGTCGACGAAGTGCCAGTACCAGGCCACAGCCTCGAAGCCAAAGTGGTCATCCTTGCTGAAATGACCCTTGGCGCAGCGGAACCAGATCACCGTCAGCATGATGGCGCCCAGCGTCACGTGCATGCCGTGGAAGCCGGTGAGCATGAAGAACGTCGAGCCGTAGATGCCAGAGCCCAGCGTCAGGTTGAGCTCGTGGTAGGCGTGGATGTATTCCTCGGCCTGGAAGAACAGGAAGGTGGCGCCCAGCACGATGGTAGCCGCCAGCCAGATCAGCAGCTGGGTGCGGTGTCCCGCCTTCAGCGCATGGTGCGCGATGGTGATGGTCACGCCGGAAGCCAGCAGCAACATCGTGTTGATCAGCGGCAAGCCCCAGGCCGGGATGGTCTCGAAGTTGCCACCGACGTCGCCCGGGCCGTTGGTCGGCCACATGGCCTCGAACTGGCTCCACAGCAGGTTGTGCGTCATCACGCCATGACCATCGCCACCGAGCCACGGCACAGCGAACATGCGGGCGTAGAACAGCGCGCCGAAGAAGGCACCGAAGAACATCACCTCGGAGAAGATGAACCAGATCATTCCCATGCGGAACGAGGTGTCCACCTGCTTGTTGTAGAAGCCGCGCACCGACTCGCCGATGACGTTGCCGAACCAGCCGAACAGCATGTACAGCAGGATCGCGATGCCGGCGAAGAACACGTATTCGCCCCAGGCGATGTCGTTCACCCAGTTGGCGACGCCGAACATGGCGGTGAACAGGCCGATGCTGCCGATGATCGGCCAGCGGCTGCCGTGCGGCACGTAGTAGATGTTGGCGTCGTGGGTGTGAGCCATGTTCGAATCCCCAGTCAGATCGTGCTCAGTTGAGCTCAGCGTTGCTAGAAGCGTTGCTCGCTTCACCAGCGTTCGCGGACTGCGACAGCTTGGCGGTAGCGAGATCGTTTTCGAAGAAGGTGTAGGACAGCGTCAGCGTGTCGATGTTGTCCGGCAGCGCCGGGTCGACCACGAAGCGCACCGGCATGCGGCGACGTTCGCCGGCACCAAGCAGCTGCTCGGTGAAACAGAAGCATTCGGTCTTGTTGAAATACAGCGAGGCCGTTGCCGGTGCCACGCTGGGGATCGCCTGGCCGACGATCGCCTGGTCGGAGCTGTTCTCCGCCCAGAAGTTGGCCTCGGCGATCTCGCCCGGATGCACGCGCATCGGCCCCTGCTCGGCGCCGAACTGCCACGGCAGGGCGGAGTTGACGTTGGTGTCGAACTCCACCGTCACCCAGCGATCGCTGTTGGTCGCCATGCCCTCCACCTTGTCGGTGGATGCGGCGTTGGCTTCGAGCTTGATGCCAAACACCTTGGTGCAGGCCAGCCGGTAAAGCGGCACCAGCGAAAAGGCGAACACGAATGACGCCGCGCAGGCGATCAGCATGTAGCGGACATGCTTCCAGTTGATGGCGGACTGCTTCGCCATCAACGCATCCCCGTCAGCAGGAACACGGTGTACACGCCGATCGCCGCCAGGGCGAGCAGCAGCACCGTGCGCCGCACGCCGCGGCGCTGCTTGTCGCTGGTGTTACGGGGTGCCATCCGCGTTCCAGCTCAGTGGCTGGTGTCGCCGTGGGCCAGATCCTCGTTGCGGATCGTCGGCGGCACGGTGAAGGTGTGGTGCGGCGCCGGGCTCGGCACGGTCCACTCCAGACCCTTGGCGCCTTCCCACGAACGCGCCTCGGCCTTCTTGCCACCCTTCACGCACTTCCAGATGACGTAGGCAAACAGCAGCTGGCTCAAGCCGAAGCCGAAGCCGCCGATGGAGCTGATCATGTTGAAGCCGGCGAAGGCCACGTTGTAGTCCGGGATACGGCGCGGCATGCCGGCCAGGCCCAGGAAATGCTGCGGGAAGAACAGCAGGTTCACGAAGATGGTGCTGAGCCAGAAGTGCCACTTGCCCACCGTCTCGTTGTACATGTGGCCGGTCCACTTCGGCAGCCAGTAGTAGGTGCCGGCCATGATCGAGAACACCGCGCCGGTCACCAGCACGTAGTGGAAATGCGCCACCACGAAGTAGGTGTCGTGGTACTGGAAATCGGCCGGCACGATGGCCAGCATCAGGCCGGAGAAACCACCGATGGTGAACAGGATGACGAAGCCGACGGCGAACAGCATCGGCGTCTCGAAGGTCATCGAGCTCTGCCACATGGTGCTGACCCAGTTGAACACCTTCACGCCGGTCGGCACCGCGATCAGCATGGTCGCGTACATGAAGAACAACTCTCCACCCAGCGGCATGCCCACGGTGAACATGTGGTGCGCCCAGACGATGAACGACAGGAAGGCGATGGCCGCGGTCGCGTAGACCATGGCCTGGTAGCCGAACAGCGGCTTGCGGGCAAAGGTCGGGATGATCTCGCTGACGATACCGAAGGCCGGCAGGATCATGATGTAGACCTCGGGATGCCCGAAGAACCAGAAGATGTGCTGGAACATCACCGGGTCGCCACCGCCAGCCGCATTGAAGAAGCTGGTGTGGAAGAACTTGTCGGTGAGCAGCATGGTCACCGCACCGGCCAGCACCGGCATCACGGCGATCAGCAGGAACGCGGTGATCAGCCAGGTCCAAACGAACACCGGCATCTTCAGCAGATCCATGCCCGGCGCACGCAGGTTCAGGATGGTGGCGATGATGTTGATCGCGCCCATGATCGAGCTGATACCCATCATGTGCACGGCGAAGATCATGAAGGCGATGCCGTTGCCACCCTGCAGCACCAGCGGCGGATACATGGTCCAGCCACCGGCCGGTGCGCCGCCCGGGAGGATCAGCGTCATCAGCAGCATGGTGAAGGCGAACGGCAGGATCCAGAACGACCAGTTGTTCATGCGCGGCAGCGCCATGTCCGGCGCGCCAACCATCAGCGGGATCATCCAGTTGGCGAGGCCGACGAAGGCCGGCATGACCGCACCGAAGATCATCACCAGCGCATGCATGGTGGTCATCTGGTTGAAGAACTCGGGATTGACCAGCTGCAGGCCCGGCTCGAACAGCTCGGCGCGGATCACCATGGCCATGGCGCCGCCGACGAAGAACATCAGCAGCGAGAACAGCAGGTACAGCGTACCGATGTCCTTGTGGTTGGTGGCGAAAACCCAGCGCGCGAGGAAGCCCTTGGGCGCCTCGTGGTGGTGGTCGGCGTGGTGGTCGGCGTGCGTGTCGTGAGTGGCGGCGACGGTGGACATGATCTTCGAACCTCTATCTCAACGATGCTCAGCCGCGACCCGGCGCGACGACGGAAGTGGTGTCAGCGGTCTTGGCCGCCTGCTGGGAAGCCAGCCACTGCTCGAATTCCTGCGGGCTGACCGCGTTGACCACGATCGGCATGAAGCCGTGGTCCTTGCCGCACAGCTCGGCGCACTGGCCGCGGTAGGTGCCGGCCTTGTCGATCTTGGCCCAGCTCTGGTTGACCACGCCCGGGATGGCGTCCTGCTTCCAGCCCAGGTTCGGCACCCACCAGGAGTGAATGACGTCGTCGGCGGTGATCACGAAGCGGATCTTGGTGTTGGTCGGCAGCACCAGCGGCTTGTCGACGTTCAGCAGGTAGGTGTTCTCGTCACCGGTCTTGACGTCGTCCGGACTGAGGCCGGAATTCAGCTGGCGGGTGGTGTCGCTCTGGCGATCCAGGCGGCTGACGAAGTTGACCGAAGTCGATTCGCCCTTGTAGTTGAGGATCTCGTAGCGCCACATCCACTGGTAGCCGGTGACCTTCACCGTCATCTCGGATTCGGTGACATCGGCCATGTAAACCAGCGTCTTGGTCGCCGGCCAGGCCATGCCGATCAGGATCAGCACCGGGATCACCGTCCACAGGACTTCCGCCAGCGTGTTGTGGCTCCACTTGGCCGGCACCGCGCCCTTGGACTTGCGGAACTTGATCATGGCCACGGTCATGGCGCCGAACACGATCACGCCGATCACGATGCAGATCCACAGGATCAGCATGTGCAGGCTGTGGACGCGACTGGCGGTCTCAGTGACGCCCTCGGTCATGTTCAGCTGCCACGGCTTCGGATTGGCCAAGGCTCCGGCACTGGCAGCAGCGGCCAGCAGTCCGAACCCGTAACGCAAGATGGCACCAGCTTTCATCAGGTCTACCCCGAAAAACAGAAAAAATGTCGCGAAGGACGATCCCCCACGGTCCAGCGCAGCGACGCTGGCGTCGCGCGACAAGGTCCCGGCCCCCATGCCGTTTCCGCCCCGATGACCAAGCGCGCCCGTTACAGTTGAGTATCGCGGGCGGCCGAAATGGTCATGAAAAACCAGCCAAGGGATCGGCGCGGAATCAACGACAACTGGGAGAATTGCGCGGCTCCGGCGCCTTTTTTCGCCCTTTCAGGCGACAAGCGAGGCCGGGCCGGGCTCAAATCCCGGTCGGAACAACCGTCAAATGATAGTGGCTGGCGGGAGTGCTGGGCAAGTTGAGCCGCCCGGAGCACCGACGAGCGGCGGCCCGCGACCCAGCGCGCTTGGCCCGGGCAAGTCCGGGGCCATAAGTCCTGATTGGCGCGGGCTTCCGGCATTACTACACTAGGCGCCCCGCGCGCGGCGATGTCCCGCGCCGACACCCATCAAACCCTGACCGGCCAACCGCTCCGCTCGAGGCATGCCCGCTTGAAACCGATCCTGAGCCCCGAACTGCCGCGCGCGGACGACACCACCGCCGCCCGCATCACCGACGCCTGGCTGCGCGACGAAGCCGAGCACGTAGCGATGCTGCTGGAACAGGCTGCGCCGCTGGAGCCCATGGCCGGCGACATCCAGCAGACCGCGCTGGCGCTGGTGCAGCGCGTCCGCGACAGCGCCGACGAGCAGGGCGTGATCGAAGCCTTCATGCGCGAATACGACCTTTCCAGCGAGGAAGGGGTATTGCTGATGTGCGTGGCCGAAGCACTGCTGCGCGTGCCCGACCAGGACACCGCCGACAAGCTGATCCGTGACAAGTTGGGCGAGGCCGACTGGGGCTCGCACCTCGGCAAGAGCGAATCGATGCTGGTCAACGCCTCGACCTGGGGCCTGATGTTGACCGGGCGCATGGTCAACCTGGCCGACGAGACGCGGCGCAACGTCAGCGGCGCCTTCCGTCGACTGGTCGGCCGCGCCGGCGAGCCGGTGATCCGCCTTGCCGTGCGCCAGGCCATGCGCATCATGGGCCACCAGTTCGTGATGGGTCGTACCATCGCCGAGGCGCTGAAGCGCTCGCGCAAGGGCAACAACCGCCACTACCGCTACAGCTTCGACATGCTGGGCGAGGCCGCGCTGACGGCCAAGGACGCCGCGCGCTACCTCGAAGCCTACCGCCGCGCGATCATCGCCATCGGCGCCAGCGGACCGTACCCCGACATCTTCACCGCGCCGTCGATCTCGGTGAAGCTGTCCGCGCTGCATCCGCGCTACGAGCACGCCAAGCGCGCGCGCGTCATCGCCGAGCTGACGCCGCGCGTGCTGGAGCTGGCACAACTGGCGAAGGCGCAGGGCATCGGCTTCACCATCGATGCCGAGGAAGCTGATCGTCTGGAGCTGAGCCTCGACGTGATCCTTGGCGCCTTCGCCGACGAATCACTGGACGGCTGGAATGGCTACGGCCTGGCCGTGCAGGCCTACATGAAACGCGCGCCCTACGTGGTCGACCACGTGGTCGCCACCGCCCGCGCGCTGGGCCGCAGGGTGCCGATGCGGCTGGTGAAGGGCGCCTACTGGGATTCGGAGGTGAAGAAAGCCCAGGTCGATGGGCTGGAGGGCTTTTCGGTATTCACCCGCAAGCCGAACACCGACCTCAGCTACCTCGCCTGCGCGCGGCGCATGCTGGAGGCGCGCGACGCGCTGTATCCGATGTTCGCCACGCACAACGCGCACAGCATCGCCGCTATCCATCATCTGGCCGCCTCGCTGGGTGCGCAGGGCGGCTACGAATACCAGCGCTTGCACGGCATGGGCGAGGACCTGTATTCCGGCGTGATTGGCCCCAACCAGCTGGGCGCCGCCTGCCGCGTCTACGCGCCGGTGGGCAGCCACGAGGACCTGCTGCCCTACCTCGTGCGCCGACTGCTGGAAAACGGCGCCAACACCAGCTTCGTCAACAAGATTTCCGATGAATCCCTGCCGCCGGAGGCGCTGATCGCCGATCCGCTGGAAACCGTGCGCGGTTTTGACCAGGTGGCACACCCCCGCATCGCCCAGCCTCGGGCGCTGTTCGGTAGCGAAAGGAAGAACTCCATGGGCGTCAATCTCGCCAACGACCATCAACTCCGCGACCTCGCCGAGAAGATCAACGCCGCCGTCCACGAATGGCGTGCCGAACCGCTGGTCGCCAGCCAGCACCGGCCGGAAGGCGAAGCCATTTCCGTAACCAACCCGGCGGACCGTCGCGAGAAGGTTGGCCAGTGGTTTGCGGCAAGCCCCGCGCAGGTCGACCAGGCGCTGGCCGACGCCAAGGCCGCGCAGGCCGGCTGGGATCGCGTGCCGGCCGCCGGCCGCGCCAAGATCCTCGAACATGCCGCCGACCTGATGGAGTCGCGCATGGCCGAGTTCATGGCGCTGTGCACCAAGGAAGCCGGCAAGTCGCTTTCATCGGGTGTCGCTGAAGTTCGCGAGGCCGTCGACTTCCTCCGCTACTACGCGCAGCAGGCACGCGCGCTGTTTGCGCAAGCGACCGACCTGCCCGGCCCCACCGGCGAGAGCAACCAGCTGTCGCTGCACGGTCGCGGCGTGTTCGTCTGCATCAGCCCGTGGAATTTCCCGCTGGCGATCTTCATCGGCCAGGTCGCAGCCGCGCTGGTCGCCGGCAACACGGTGCTGGCAAAGCCAGCCGAGCAGACCACGCTGACCGCCTACACCGCGGTCAAGCTGCTGCATGAAGCCGGCATTCCGCGCGATGTGCTGCAGCTACTGCCGGGCGACGGCGCCAGCGTCGGCGTGCGCCTGACCAATGATCCGCGCGTGGCCGGCGTGGCCTTCACCGGCTCCACCGAAACCGCCTGGGCGATCAACCGCGCACTGGCCGGTCGCAACGCGCCGATCGCCATCCTGATCGCCGAAACCGGCGGCCAGAACGCGATGATCGCCGACAGCTCGGCACTGCCCGAGCAACTGGTCAAGGACGTGATCGCATCGGCTTTCGACTCCGCCGGCCAGCGCTGTTCGGCGGCACGCGTGCTGTTCGTACAGGAAGACATCGCCGACAAGGTGATCGAGATGCTCTCCGGCGCGATGGACGAACTCACCGTCGGCGACCCCGGCCTGCTTTCCACCGATGTCGGCCCGGTGATCGATGAGGACGCGCGTCGCGGCCTGCTCTCGCACTGCCAGCGCATGGACCGCGAGGCGCGGCTGATCAAGCGCGTCGAGCTCGGCGAGGACTGCGAACACGGCTGCTATGTCGCGCCGGTGGCCTACGAACTGAACACGCTCTCGCAGCTGGATCGCGAGCAGTTCGGCCCGATCCTGCACGTGCTGCGCTGGAAGGCCAGCGACCTCGACAAGGTCATCGACGCGATCAACGACACCGGCTACGGACTGACGCTGGGCATTCATTCGCGCATCGACGACACCGTCGAGCACATCGTCAGCCGCGTGCACATCGGCAACTGCTACGTGAACCGCAACCAGATCGGCGCGGTGGTCGGCGTGCAGCCGTTCGGTGGCGAAGGCCTGTCCGGCACCGGCCCCAAGGCCGGTGGCCCGCACTACCTGCTGCGATTCGCCGGTGAGCGCAGCCTCAGCATCAACACCACCGCCGCGGGCGGCAATGCCTCATTGCTGACGCTGGAGGATTGAGCTCCGCGAGAGGCGCCGGCGCGTCAGCCGGCGTCCACGCTCCTCGCGCGCTCGGTGGCGGCAACGGCCGCGACCATAGGCTGGTAGAAGTGGCGATGGCGGATCAGCAGCGCCTTCTTCAGCACGCTGCGGGCCAGCAGCAGGTTGGCTCGCGCCGGCACGTCTTCGTTTTCCAGCATGTCATCGAACAGCGCCACCAGACGCCGCGACAGCGCGGCCATCTGCATGCGACCACTCAGGCGCTGGCTGCTGCCAACGGCCTGCACGGCCTGCGTCTGCAGCTCGGGGAACACCCGGCGGGCTTCCTCTCGGGCAATGGCCTGGAAATCATCAAGGCAGGAGCGGATCACCGTATTGCAGGTGGCCGGCGAGAGCTCGGTATCCGGCTTCAGCAGGATGCCGAGGCGGGTATCGATGGTCCGGTGCATGCCGAGGAGCCGGCGGACGATGCCGCGCGGGGTATTGCTGTCGTCGCCCGGCGCCGGCGTATTGGGCACCAGCTGGACGGTGTGACTGCGACGCTGTCTTTCATCGGACTTGCGCTGCATGGTCGTCTCCACGACGAAGCGGACGCCGCCAGTGTGCGCCGCACAACGAGCCAAAAAGCGTGACGTGAGTCACAATGACACAGTGGGTTACAAATGCCAACGAAAGCTGTGATCGCGATCATCCTGCATTCGCGGCAGGCATCGAATTAACGCTTTTCTAACACGACAATCGCCCGCCAATCGCTAGATTGCGGGATAATTCCGACGCCAGCCCCGTGCTGGCGCTTTCGTCTCAGGACCCGTCAGCGAATGTATCTGGACTTCTACGGCCTCAAGGAACCGCCGTTCTCCATCACCCCGGACCCGCGCTTCGTGTTCCTCAGCGATCGCCACCGGGATGCGCTGGCGCATCTGCTCTATGGCATCGGCCAGGGCGGCAGCGGTGGTTTCGTGCAGCTGACCGGCGAAGTCGGCACCGGCAAGACCACGCTGTGCCGCCTGCTGCTGGAACAGCTGCCTGAAAAGACCCGCGTGGCGCTGGTGCTGAACCCGCGCATCAGTCCGCTGGAGCTGCTGGAAACCATCTGCGAGGAGCTCAAGCTCGACATCGATGGGCGCCAGGGCAGCCTCAAGGGCATGGTCGACACGCTCAATACCTACCTGCTCGACGCCTACGCGCAGGGCCTGCGGGTGGTGCTGATCATCGACGAGGCGCAGAACCTGTCGGACGAAGCACTGGAACAGGTACGCCTGCTCACCAACCTCGAGACGCCGACGCAGAAGCTGCTGCAGATCATCCTCTTGGGCCAGCCCGAGCTGCGCGAGATGCTGGCCAAGCCGGAACTGCGCCAGCTGGCCCAGCGCATCACCGCGCGCTACCACCTGACGCCGCTCAACGCCGACGAGACCGAGGCCTACGTGCGCCATCGCCTCGCCGTCGCGGGTTCGCAGCGTTTTCCGTTCACCAAGCTCGCGCTGCGCAAGATCCACCAGCATTCCGGCGGCGTGCCGCGCCTGATCAACGTGATCACCGACCGCGCACTGGTCGCCGGCTACGCGCAGGACCTGCAGCAGATCGGCGAGCGCGTCATCGACCAGGCCGCCGCCGAGGCGCTGGCCGGGCCGGTGCGCAAGCTCGACGTGCCACGCAGCGTCTGGGCGCTGGCTGCCGCCGTGGTACTGGCGCTGGCCACCTGGTGGCTGTGGCCGCGTGAGCCCGCCCCCCCCGAACCGGTTGCCGAAGCCGCGTCGGCCAGCAACGACGAGCAGGGCAATGGCCAGGCCAAACCGGCGCCGGTCGAGGCCTTGAGCGAGCGCATCCTCAACGCCGGGCCTTCCGGACTGACTGCGTGGACGCGCCTGCTGTCGCTATGGACGCTGCGCGCCGAGGAGGCCGATGTGCGCACCGCCGCGCGCTGCCCCAGCGTGCTGGCGCCGGGCGTGTTCTGCCTGCGCAGCCGCGGCAACCTCAGCAAGCTGGAAACCCTGCGTCGCCCGGTGATCCTGCGCCTGTCCGAGGGCCAGCGTTCCGCCTGGGCCGTTTTGCTGGGCGTCGACGATGAACGGGTGCGGCTGGCCATCGGCGGCGACACCTTCGACACCAGCTGGCGCGAACTGGAACGCGCCTGGCTCGGTGATTTCTACGTGATCTGGCGCGCCCCGGCGTTCATGGGCGGCACCTTCCGTCGCGGTGACAGCGGCGCCGCCGTGGACTGGCTGCGCCATGAGCTGGTGGACGCCATGGACGAATCCTCGGACGCCGTCGGCCCGGCCTTCTATGACGGCGACATGGAGGCCGCCGTGCGCAGCCTGCAGGCGGCACACGGGCTGATCCCCGACGGCATCGTCGGCCCGGAAACCCTGCTGGCCCTCACCGCCCGCGGCGGCGATGGCCCGCGCCTGCGGCGCAAGCTGGACTGAGGCCGCGCATCCATGTCGCTGATCCTCGAAGCCCTCAAGAAGTCGGAAGCCGAGCGGCGCATCGGTCAGGCACCCGGCCTGCTGACGCCCGGCCCGACAACGACCGCCGCCAAGAAGTCATCACGAACCTGGCTGTGGATCTCGCTGGCAGTGCTGCTGTTGCTGGCACTCCCAGCGGCCTGGTGGCTGGGTCGTGCCGGCGGCGGCCAGGCGACGACTGACACGGCCAGCAGCGCGCCGGCGGTCACTGCCGCCGTAGCCAGTCAACGCCAGGACATCGACACAGCGCCCGCGACATCGCGACCGACGCCGGCAGCAACGTCCAGAACAAGTACCAGCCCGGCACCACGCCGCGCCGAGCCGGCACCACCTCCGCCGCCGCCGAAACCGGCGCCCGCCGCCAGCCAGTCGTCGCCAGCTTTGGTGGAAACGGCTCCCCGCGCGCCCGGCGAGCGTGAATCCCTGCCAGTCGCGCCCGGCGAACTGCCAGCTCCGCCACTGGCAGCCAGCGAACCGGCGAGCAACCGGCAGCCCGCCGAAGCGGACGCCGTGCCCGCAAGGCCGACCGCAGCCGCCAAGCCTCAGGTCGAACAATTGCCGACGCTGCGCCAGCTGGACAGCGCCACCCGCTCCGACCTGCCGCCACTGCGCATCAGCATGCACGTGTTCACCGACGCGCCGGACGGCCGCTTCGTGATCATCGACAACCACCGCTATGGCGAGGGCGCCAGCGTGGCCAGCGGTCTGCATATCGCCGAGATCCGTCGCGACGGCGTGGTCATGGACTTCCGCGGTCGCCGCTTTCTGCTCGACCGGCCCGGCTAGGGCCGCGCTGGCGGCATGTTCATCGACATTCCCTCGCGTCGCCGGCCAGCGCTCGTCTGGGCGACGCCGCTGCTGCTGGTGATGTGCCTGGCCGGTTTCGGCTGGCTGCTCTACATCGGCTTCGCTGGTCATGGCCAGTTCCTGGCGGAGTGGGGAACCCTGCCCGAAGCCCTGCTGGCGCCGCGCACGTCCTGGCTCGAAGGGCTGCTGGACGGGCGCCTGTTCACCCTGTTCACGGCACTGTTCATCCATGCCGACTGGCTGCACCTCGGCGGCAACCTCGTGTTCCTGCTGATCTTCGGTCTGGCCAGCGAGCGCGCGATTGGCGCCACCCGTTTCCTCATCCTGTTCCTGGTCTGCGGTGCACTGGCCAACCTGGTCGCCGCCATCTCGCTGGGCGATACGCCGGACCGCGTGATCATCGGCTCCAGTGGCGCGGTGTCTGCGGTGATCGGCAGCTACCTGGCGCTGTTCCCGCGCGCGCGGCTGGGGCTGGTACTGCCACTGGGGCTGTATCTGGAGTTCGTGCGCATTCCCGCTTCGCTGCTGATCGCCGTGTGGGCATCGCTGCAGGTCGCTTTCACCTACGTCGGCCCGACTTTCGGCGCGGTGGCCTGGTGGGCGCATATCAGCGGTTTCCTGTTCGGCGTGCTGTTCGCCCTGCTGATCAAGCCCGGCATCCGTCGGCGCCTGCGCCGGGGCCAATAGCGGAAAATTGAGCGCATCCGGGGTGGGTACGGCGGCAGCGAGCCGCTAAACTCGCGCCCCTGATCCTGACGGAAACCCCCGATGAAACTGCTGGTGATCGGCGGCGGCGGCCGCGAACATGCCCTGGCTTGGAAACTTGCGCAGTCGCCGCGGGTTGATGAAGTCCTGGTCGCTCCGGGCAACGCCGGCACCGCCATGGAGCCCAAATGCCGCAACGTCGGTGTGCGCGCCGACGACATCGAGGGCCTGCTGCAACTGGCCGCCGACGAAGGCGTGGACCTCACCGTCGTCGGTCCCGAGGTACCGCTGGTGGCTGGCGTGGTGGATCGCTTCCAGGCCGACGGCCGACGCATCTTCGGGCCCAGCGCGGCGGCAGCCCAGCTCGAAGGCAGCAAGTCCTACGCCAAGGACTTCCTCGCCCGCCACCGGATTCCGACCGCTTACTACGCCGTGTTCGCCGATCTCGACATGGCGCTGGACCACGTCCGCGACCACTTCCGCGACCTCGACCGCCCCATCGTCATCAAGGCTGACGGCCTCGCCGCCGGAAAGGGCGTGGTGGTGGCAATGTCGCTGCAGGAAGCCGAGCAGGCGGTCAACGCCATGCTCGCCGACAATGCCTTTGGCGATGCCGGCGCCCGCGTGGTGATTGAGGAATTTCTCGACGGCGAGGAAGCCAGCTTCATCTGTCTGGTTGACGGCAAGACCGCGCTGCCAATGGCCAGCAGCCAGGACCACAAGCGCGTCGGTGAAGGCGACAGCGGCCCGAACACGGGCGGCATGGGCGCCTATTCGCCAGCCCCGGTGGTCACGCCGGAAATCCACCAGCGCATCATGCGCGAGGTGATCAATCCCACGGTCGCCGGCATGGCCGCCGACGGCGCGCCATTCACCGGCTTTCTTTACGCCGGCTTGATGATCGACGATGACGGCCAGCCCAAGGTCATCGAGTTCAACGTGCGTTTCGGCGACCCGGAAACCCAGCCGATCATGATGCGGCTGCGCTCGGACCTGCTCGACCTGATCGAGGCCGCCCTCGACGCGCAGCTGGACAGCGTGCACGCAGACTGGGATCCGCGCGCCTCGCTGGGCGTGGTGATCGCGGCCGAAGGCTATCCGGGCAGCGTTCGCAATGGCGACGCCATCGACCTGCCGCATGACGGCGACACCGAGGCAAGCAAGCTGTTCCATGCCGGCACGCGCCTCGACGGCGGCGATGTCAATCAGGGCCGCGTCGTCACCGCTGGCGGCCGTGTGTTCTGCGCCTGTGGCCTCGGCGACAGCGTGGCCGAGGCCGCGAAAAAAGCCTACGAACTGGCCGGCTGCGTGCGCTTCGACGGCGCGTTCCTGCGCCGGGACATCGGCTACCGCGCGATTGCTCGGGAAGCTTCCGTCTCCGGCTGAGACCGGATACCGACCGCCTGTCGGTGCATCAATACCGCTTGACCCGCATGCCCGGCGTTTCGTGACGCCGGGCATGCGGGGATTCAGGCAAGCGGGAACCGCATGGCCAACAATGTAAATCATTGTTACAAACCACGGAGCATGACCATGCGCCCCAGCCTTCGACTTGCCCTGATCGCTCTGCTTCTCACCTTCGCCACCAGTGCGTCGGCCGTCCGAATCACGCCGGCCCACAGCGGCTCCTGGTATGACCCGGACTACACCAGCCAGGGCTTCAGCTTCGAAGTCCTGAACAAGACCGGCAATGGTCCGGAGCGCCGCTTTTATGCCACCTGGTACACCTATGACGACGAGGGCGCCCCGGTCTGGGCCATCGGCACCGCCGAAACCCAGGGCAATGTGGTCGAGATGACCATGTACCGCGCCTTCGGGGGAGCTCGCGCACCGCTTCAAGCGGAAGCCGACGACCTGCAGTCCTTTGCCGACTTCGTGATCACTTTTGGCACCTGCCACACGGCAACTGCCGATTTCACGATGACCGACAGCGGCGAATCGGCGACCTACCATCTGCGGCGCCTCACCCAGATCGGCGCCACCACCTGCACCGGTGGCATGTCAGATGAGGTCGAGCCCGGTGCCGAGCCGATCACCATCGTGGCGCAGCTGGATGACACCGACGACTATGCCGGTGCCCAGGGCAGCGCGAAGTTCAAGCTGCGCCCGGCCTATGGCGAGTTCGAGATCGACGTGCGCAAGCTGCCGGCCGGCGACTATGCCGTGAAGCTGGATGGCGAGACCCGCGGCGAGATTCAGGTCACCATCAACGGCAATGGCAATGGCAACGGCATCGGCAAGGGCACGCTGGTGTTCAGCAGCCCGGAGACCGACGAGCAGCCGCTGCTCGACTTCGACCCGCGCGGCATGCTGCTGGAGATTGTCGATGGCGACGGCGTGGTCGCACTGCGGGTCCAGTACCCGGACCAGCCTACCGGTGACGAGAGCGAGGACGAAAGCGACGGCTGACGCTTGCCCCGCAATGCAGCGAAAACGGGTGCCTAGTGGGCGCCCGTTTTCGTTAGTCAGGCTCGTCAAGAACCCTACGCTCCGCGCAGTTCACTCCCGTCACTGACGGCGACACGATTGCGACCGTCGCGCTTGGCGACGTACAGCGCATCGTCGGCGCGCCGCACCAGTGATGACGGATCGTCATCCACCGAAGCGTCAAATGTCGCGACACCGATGCTGATGGTCAGCGGCAGCTCATCGTTCGCCACCTCCGCGACCAGACGACGGGCCAGCCTTTCCGCAGCGTCCGCCGTGCAGCGCTCGGCGATCAGGGCGAATTCCTCGCCGCCATATCGCGCAACCGCGGTCGATTCGCGCACATCCTGCGACAGGACCCTGGCCAGGTGCCTGAGCGCCTCGTCACCCGCCAGATGGCCATGCTGGTCGTTGTAGGGTTTGAAGTGATCGACGTCGATCATCAGCAGCGCCAGCGGATCATCGCTGCGCCGTGCCGTGGCACAGGCCGCCGCCAGACGGCTGTCGAAGTAGGCGCGATTGCCGACACCGGTCAGGCCATCTCGCTCAGCCTGCGAGCGCAGCTTGACGTTGGCCTCCTCCAGGTCACGGGTGCGCTCGCGCACCAGCGCATCCAGCTCGCGGTTGTGCTGGTAGAGCCGCACCAGCCGTTCGCGATGCCGGCGCTGCAGCCACCACACCACCGCCAGCAGCAAGCCAAGGCCTCCCAGCAGCCACAGGTCCTGCCGCTGGTACCAGCGCGGCGCCACGATGATGTCCAGCGGCTTCGCTGTCGTGACCCGGCCATCGGCATTGCGGGCGCGCAGCTCGAAGCGGTAGTCACCCGGCGGCAGCGCGGGATAGGCCAGCGACGGGCGGTCATTCCACTCGCTCCAGGCGCTTCCGAGGCCGGCAAGCCGCGACTGGAACAAGGTGCCGCCCGAAGCGTCCAGGTCAGGCAGGGCGAAGGCGATCTCCAGAGTTCCGGCTCCGCTGGCAAAACGAACTGGTTGATCCAGCGGATAGCGGAGTGGCTCCATTCCCTCGCCGCGACCGCCCAGCTGCGCTGACACCAGCAGCGGAACGACCGCCTCGCCACCGTCCTGCAGCACATCGCGCTCGGCGCGCAGCAGAGTACTGGCGCCGCCCATCAGCAGGTCTCCGCCGGGAAGCACCAGCGATGCGAGGAAGGCACCCCGACGCAGCCCGGCAAGGCTCACGACTCGCCAGTTCCCATCCCGATTGCGGTGGTAGTAGGCGCGGTAGCTGGTTGCCCACAGCCCACCCGCGCCATCATCCGCAAATTCGACGACCTCGTCCGCGGCCTTCAGTGCATCAAGACCGGGCAGGCTGGCGGGAACGAAGCCGTCACCCTCCAGCCGGAACAATCCCTGCGACGTGCTCGCCCACAGCTGGCCATCGGCATGGCTGAAGAAGGCCTCGCCACCCGGCGCGACCGGACCGCCCTCGCTTTCCGACAACGCGCGCAGTTGAAGCGCCGCCGCGGCGGGCGACCACTCCGCGACCATCAGACCATTGGACAAGGTACCGACCCAGACCGACTGCGCGTCGCGCTGCGCCAGGGAGCGTGCAGCCAGACCCTGATGGCCGTCGGCACCCAGCGTCTGCCAGCGATCCCCGTCATGCTGCATCAGGGTCACGCCCTGCTCGGTGCCTACCCAGAGACGATCCGGCATGCCCTCGTCGACCAGCAGCTTCCTCGGATAGAGGTCATCGTTGGCAATCTCCTGCACCTTTCCGCCGGTGATGGAAAGCAGGCTCCGGCTGTCGGCCAGCAGCAGGCCGTCGTCCACGGCAATCAGGTCCCAGGCCTCGTCGCCGGTCCAGTCCAGGCGCTGCAGCGACATCGACGGATCATCGCTATCAAGGCGACCCTGATAGATGCCGGAGCCAGCCAGCAGATAAAGCGAATCGCCAATCGCACGCATGCTGTTGGCAATGCCGCGGAAGCCCACGCCTTCGTCGAACAGCAGCAGCTGCGGCGGCCACGGCAGCCTGGCCACGCCGTCGTCGCTGATCGCCAGCAGAGCACCGTCCAGCGCACGGACGACCTCGGCGATGTAGCTGCGACCGATCGGCACCGACTGGATCCGCTGGCGATCGACATCGACGAAGCGCAGCACGCCGTCATCGCCGGAGAACACCAGCTGTCCGTCCTCCAGTGCCATGCCCTGCACCAGGTGGTCGAATTCCGGATCGGCCACGATGGCGTCGCTGTCCGCGAAACGCTGGCCGTCCCAGACGGCGAATCGCGGCGCCAGCGAATGCACCACGGCGCGCCCATCCGGCAGCTGGATCAGGTTGTAGATCAGCGATGGCGCGAAACTCTCGCCACCCGGAAGCATCTCGAAGCGGCCATCGACCAGATGCTTCAGTCCCTGGCCGCGCCACTGCAGCCAGAGCTCACCATTGATTTCAGCAATGCCGCCAAAGCGACCCTCGTGATGCCACAACTCGATGGCGCCACCATCGAAACCGACGTGGAAAACGTGCCGAAGCGCGCGGAAGTACAGGCCGTCGTCACGCTCCAGCACGGCCCAGATGTCGGCGAAATGCGCGTCCTTCAGGCGATCCGCGAAGCCGGCGGAAACATCGACGTAGCGGTCGCTACCGTCGGCCTGCCGCTGCAGGTAGCCGAACGCGTCGGTGGCGCCAACCCAGAGCCGACCATGGCGGTCGCGATGCAGCTGGCGGACCGCCGCGCCGCTGCCGGGAACGTCGATGCTGGTCCAGCGCGCGCCGTCGAATCGCAGCACGCCGCCCGAGTAGCCAACGTAGAGCATGCGATCGCTGCCCTGCTCGACACTGAAATATTGCGGGTAGACCGTTGTCTCGGGGACGAGCAGGTCGAACTGCGGCGGCTGCGCGACAGCCAGCACGGGCGCCAACAGCAGCCCCAGGGCCGCCAGCCAGCGACCCATGACAGCGACGATCCCGCACTTCGCCATGTCACCCCCAGTTCCCACCTGCACAGCGATCTTAGAACAGATACGGCCGTCGACCGACCTCCAGCGCGGATTCCGGCGGGTTTCTCAGGCTGGAGCGGCGATCAGCGTCGCTCGGGGCGCGCGAGCAGCTCCTCGGCCGCCGCGCGCATCAGCGGGTCCGGATGGTCGATGGCCGCCAGTCGCGTCCGCAGTGCTTCAAGCGCCGCCGCGGCGTCGCCATCGGCCAGCTTCTCAGCCCTTGCAACCGACAGATCGGCCATCAGCAGCAGGGCTTCCGGCGCGTGGTCGGCCTCGAGGCAATCCAGCGCTTGCCGGGCGGACGCCGGGTCCGGTGCCTCGGCGATCCATTGCCGCAGGCTGACAAGGCGGCAGGCCAGTCGTGACGTGTCGGACAACGTCTTCTCCGCCGCATCGATGGTGGCCCAGCTGGCAGCGGCATCGCGCCCCAGCAGCAGCTCTTCCTCCAGCAGGTCCACTTCCGCCTGCAACGTGCGCGGATTCTCCGCACCCGACCATTGGCTGTACATCGCCACGGCCTGACCGCCGACCACCAGGGATTCGTCGTAGCGCTGCAAGCGCCGCAGTGCCAGCGACTGGTTGCGCAGCTGCGCGGCAATCTGGTCGTTGTCGACCCCGTAGAACGCACGGAAGGTATCGGCGGATTCGCGATAGCGGCGTTCGGCTTCTGCGAAATCGCCGCGCTTGAAGGCCACCGTGCCGAGGCTGCTCTGGGTCAGCGCGACCGCGGTGTGGGTCGGGCCGTACTTGGCCACCTTGAGCCGCAGCGCTGCCGCGTACTCGGCTTCGGCCTTGTCGAGGTCATCGTGGAAGTAGGCGATGTTGGCCAGCAGCTCGCGCGTCGCCAGCAGGTTGTCCGCGTCAGGAACGGCGACGGACTCCTCGTAGGCCAGCGAGGCCCGCAATTCCGCCTCGGCCTCGTCCAGTCGTGACAGGTTCATCAGCGCCGAGGCACGACGGCGCTGGGCATCGGCTACCCGTCGCGGATCGGACAGCTCACGCGCGCGCTGGATCGCCTCGACGAAGCGCTGGTCGGATTCCTCGAAACGCCCCTGGAAGGCATGCACCCAGCCGAGGTTGATCAGCAGATCCGGATCGACAGCCTCGCCCGCCTGCGCCACTGCCTCGGTGAGGAACTGCTCAGCCTCGTCGTACAGGCCAAGGCTGCGATAGGTGTCGCCGATCACCGCCTGCAGCCGCTGCCGCAGCTGCGGGTCGTCCGACAGCTCGTTGGCGATGCGCTCCCTGCTGTTGTCCAGCAGCTCGCGCGCGGTCACCGTCTCGCCGCGTGCCTTGGAGGGATTGGGCGACTGGAACACCCTGATCAGGAAGTCGGCCACGCGCTCGGCACGACGCGCCTCCTGCAGCGCGGCATCACGCTGCACCCGCGCCTCGCGAGCCTGCCACAGCGCGACGCCGCTGCCAGCGATGACAAACAGCAGGCCCAGCAGGGCCGTGGCGGCGGCGAGCCGGTTGCGCCGGCTCCAGCGCCAGCCGCGCTCGAAGGCACCAATCGGGCGCGAGCGGATGGGGCGGTCGGCGAGTATCCGCCGCAGCTCATCGGCCAGCACGTCCACGCTCTGCAGGCGCTCGCTGGTGTCGACGCACAGGGCGCGCGCCAGCACGGACTCCATGTCCTTGAGCTGTCCTTCGCCAAGATCGCCGCTGTCGCCACGCCGGCGCAGCGCGCGGCGCAGCGGCGCCGCCTCGCCGGTGAGCATGCGACGGGTGAGTTCGCCTTCACCGTCCAGCGCGAAGGGATGCTGTCCACTCAGCAGCTCATAGAGCAGCAAGCCGAGCGAGAATACATCGGTGGCCGTCGTTGCCGGCTCGCCGGCCAGCTGCTCGGGCGCGGCGTAGCGCGGTGTGAAGTAAGCCGCAGTGGTGCGGGTGTCGTCGCTGTCCGCATCGAGCAGCTTGGCAACGCCAAAGTCGAGCAACTTCACCCGGCCCTCGTCGTCCACCATCACGTTGTCAGGCTTGATGTCCCGGTGCAGCACGGCGCGCGCATGGGCGTAGCCCACCGCCTCGGCAGCATCGAGCATCAGCCGCAACACCTGTCGCTGGGACAACTTGTTCGCGGCGACGTGGTCGTCAATGGTCTGGCCCTTGACCAGCTCCATGACCAGGAACGGCCGCCCGGCCTCGTCCTCGCCACCGTCCAGCAGGCGCGCGATGTTGGGATGCTGCAGCCGCGCCAGCACGTTGCGCTCGTGCAGGAACTGCCGCGCATCGATACCGCGGCCGACCACCTTGATCGCCGCCTCGGCCTCGTAGCGACCATCGTCGCGGACGGCGCGATAGACCTTGCCCATGCCGCCAACGCCGAGGCTGCCGACCACCCGCCAGGCACCGAACCGCTCGCCCACGCGGTCGTCTGGCACGGGCGTATCGCTCAACTGCTGGTGCAGGCCCGGCGCGAGATCAACGGCACGATCAGGCACCACATCGGCGCGGTCGGCGCGCAGCATCTGCAGCAGGCGATCGCGCACCACCGGCTCCAACGTGGAGCTGGCGAGCGCAGCTTCCCATTCCGCTTCCGGCAATTCGCACAGGCGCTCGAAGGCCGCACGAAGTCGCGCCCACTGTTCCTGGTTCATGTCGGTATGTTCATGTCGGCGCGTTCACGTCGGCAAAATCACGTCGGAACATCCAGCTCCGCGGCGATAAAGGCCCGCGCCGAGCGCAGGTCGCGCTTTACCGTGGGTTCGGACACGCCTACCACTTCGGCGATCTCAGCCAGCGACAGTCCGGCAAAGAAGCGCAGTTCCACGACCTGCTCCAGCCGCGCGTCCATCTCGCCCAGGCGCTGAACGGCGCGATCGATGGCGAGCAGGTCCACCGCCTCACTGCCGAGGTCATCGATGTCGACGCCTTCCAGCGTCACGTGAACGGCATCGCCGCCGCGACGCTGCGCACCGCGTTCCCGCGCATAGTCGATCAATACATGGCGCATCACCCGCGCCATGGTGGCCACGAAATGCTGGCGGTTCTCCCAGCGCGCCTCGCCGCTGGCCAGCTTCAGCCAGGCCTCGTTGACCAGCGCCGTCGGATTGAGCGTGCGCCGCCCACCAACGCGACCGAGTTCCCGCGCAGCCATGCGCCGCAGCTGCGCATAGATGTCCTCGGGGATGCGCGGACCGCCGTCCGCGTTCAGTTTGCCGGTGATGTCCTCGCCCATGGCGACAAGCGTACCCCGCGTGGGCGCCGGGGAAAACGACCACGTGATCCTTTTTGGTCGATCTTTCCGTAACCGTGGGTACCGACCATCAACAGGTACCCGCCATGTCCGCCCGAAACCTCATCGCCAGCTCGCTTTTCCTGCTTGGCGCCATCGTCGCTGCCGACAGCCAGGCCGCCAACCAGAGCTTCATCGTCAACAGCACGCTGGACGTGACCGACGACAATCCCGGTGATGGCATCTGCCACGCGGTCGGCGGCATTGCCGGCACCTGCACGCTTCGCGCCGCCATCGTGGAAGCCAATGCACATGCCGGCGACCACCAGATCGCCCTGCCCAGCGGGACGTACATGTTCAGCAAGACCGGCATCGGCGAAGACAACGGCGCCACCGGCGACCTCGACATCAAGCGCCACATCACCATCGTCAACGGCACCGACAACCCGCCGTCGATCTATGCCAACGCCATCGACCGCGTGTTCGACGTGCGCGATGGCGCCCACCTGGAACTCGACAACATCCACGTCGGCGGTGGTTTCGCGAACAGCGATGGCAACGTCCACGGCGGCGCCATCCGGGTGAACCTGAACGCCGATCTGACGCTGCGCAAGGTGGTCGTCGCCACCAACGTCGCCAACCTCGGCGGCGGCATCTACAGCGACGGCGACGTGGTGATCGAGGACTCGGAGTTCTTCAACAACGGCATCGTCGACGACCACGTGCTGACGGAGTTCGCCAACGGTGATGCAATCCTCAGCCGCGGCACGCTCAGCGTCACGCGCAGCAGCTTCCACGACAACGGCGTGATCCCCGGAGGCGAAGGCCTGGGCCTGCTCACCGCCGAGGCGGCGATCCACCTCAAGAACAACGGTCCGGCCGACCCCTTCTTCGGCATGATCAACAGCACCGTGGCGCAGAACAGCATCGGCATCCGCAGCGAGGGCGTGGCGAGCATGCTGCTCATGAACACCATCGCCAACAACCGCGGCATGGGTTTCCGCTTCAACTTCGACATCGACAACATGGGCAGCGGACAGCTGTACGTCCGTCATACCGCCATCACCGGCAACAACGAGGGCGGCTTCAACTGCAACCAGCTCGATCCGGTGTCCTTCCCCGATGAACTGGACATCAGCGACCAGTACAACGCCAGCAGCGACGACACCTGCGGCTTCGTCGGCGCCAACGACTTCGAGGACATCGCCGACCCGTTCTTCGCGCAGCTGGACAACTGGGGTGGCATCACGCCGGCACTGATGCCGCGCCCGACCAGCGAGCTGATCGACAGCGGTGGGATCCAGTGCTCGCCAAGCTACGAGGACCAGCGCGGCATTGCCCGCCCCATCGACGGCAATGGCGACGTCGCCACCGCATGCGACATCGGCGCCATCGAATACAACCCGGCCACCGATCCGGAACTGCCGATGGACCTGTTCAAGGACAGCTTCGAATAACAACCGGCTTCCACGTTTGCCCCTATGGCCGCCACGTCACCGACGTCGGCGGCCACTTTTTTGGGTGGACTTTTCAGGGCTTGTCAGGAGCCGCCGGCAACCGGCAATCGCCAGCCATGGCGGATGGCCAGATAGCGCAGGACGAAGCAGACCACCGCACCGGTGACGGCAAGCGCCGACGGCGGCAGTTCCAGCATCCGCCCGAACACCACGATGGCAGCGCCGACCAACGCGGCAATCGCGTAGAGCTCTCGCGTCAGCACCGCCGGAATCTGCGCCACCAGTACGTCACGCGCGATGCCGCCGCCAATGCCGCTCAACATGCCCAGCAGGATCGCCGTCAGCGGTCCGGCACCGAAGGCCAGCGCCTTGCTGGCACCCGTAACCGCAAACAGCCCCAGCCCCGCAGCGTCGAACATCTGCACCGGATTGCGCAGCCGCTCAACCCACGCATTGCGATAGAACACCATCAAACCCGCCAGCGAGCTGATCAGCAGATAGCGCCAGTCCTCCAGCGACGCCGGTGGCGTCGCGCCAATCAGCGCATCACGAACAATGCCCCCGCAGGTCGCCGCCGCGAATGACAGCACCAGCACGCCGAACAGATCCAATCGATGCCGCACGCCGACGGTCGCGCCACTGATGGCGAAGACGAAGGTGCCGATCAGGTCGAGCGCGACGAGGAATGTCGTGCCCATCAACGGGACACCTGCAAGCACGGTGGTGCTGCCTTCCGGATGCGATGCATCACCGGACAATCTTCCTGGTGTGCACCGGGCAGATAACCAAGGCTCATCAGGAACTCGTTGACGATCTCGCCGCCGGTGAAGCGGAAGGTCTTCTTGAACAGACGCTTCCACCCGTCAAGGTCCAGCGGATGGTTCGCATCCAGCCATTCGGCGAAACCGCCGTGACTGTCGCGCAGGCCACGAATGACCTGCGCGTTGTGGATCGCGGCACCCACCTTCAGACGGTTGCGGATGATGCCGGGATCGGCCAGCAGTCGCTGCCGGTCTTCCTCGCCATAATCCGCCACGCGATCCACGTCGAAACCGCCGTAGGCCGCGCGCATGGTCTCGCGCTTCTTCAGCATCAGCTCCCAGCTGAGCCCGGCTTGGTTGATCTCCAGCAGCAGCCGCTCGAACAGCACCGACTCGTCCCGCGCCGGGAAGCCGTATTCCTCGTCGTGATACGGCCCGTGCAGCGGATGCCCGGGCGCGATGTCGCAGTAGCCGCTCACGCGTCGGCGTATTGCGCGATCTTGCCGAGGAAATCCTTCTTGCCGAGACCGACGCCGACATGGCGAAGGATGGCGTAGGTCATGCTGATGTGGAAGATCAGGTTGGGTAGCGAGAACTGCAGCAGGTAGCTCTGCCCGGTGAAGTTCAACTCACCGGCATTCGGCACGCTGATGACGATGGCGCGGGATTCCTGGTCATCGATCTGCCCGGCATTGAAGCCCCCGAGGTATTCGATGACGCGGTCGATTCGCGCGTAGAGACCGGCGAAATCCGTTTCGCCATCGGCAAAAGCCATCGGCTCCACGCCGGCCAGTCGCGCGGCGCCGTTCTTGGCCAGGTCGCAGGCGATCTGCACCTGCCGCAACAGCGGGAACATGTCCGGCGTGAGCCGCGTCTGCAGCAGCACGGCCGGATCGAAACCCTTGCTGGTCGCGTGCGCCTCGCCCATTTCGAGAATGTGGCGAAGGTTGCGAAGGTGATGGAGAAAAACCGGAACAGAAGCCTGATACAAGGGGACAGCCATGATTGCCTCGCAATCTGGATAACTGGGCCAACAGCGTACTCCAGCGCAGATGCCCGCGTCCCGGCTTGCAGTCGCAACACCGGTCAAGGACAGCATTCTCACCGCCATCCCGGGCACGAACGAACTGCTATTCTCAGCGCGCATCCTAGGGAGCCAGTCAACGGTGGGGGTTCGCCGATCATTACTCCGCAGTCTGTTATGGCTGCTGGCCTTGCTGGCCTGCAGTGCTTCGTCATCGGCAACTGACGTGGCGTTGAAAGGCTGGGCGATCGTCACCGACAGTCAATCGGCGGACACCCAGCCCACTATCGACGACCCGCGCTGGCGCCCTTTCGATCCCTCCCGACTCACACGCCCGTTCGCCACCGTGACGCAATCCGAGCCACGCAGCGCGTGGCTGATGCTGAAGCCAGCGAGCGGCTACTGGCCGGACTTGTCGCTGATTGTCCGGATTGAACACAGCGGTCTCCAGACAATCAGCTTTCCGGTGGCCAACGGCGAGTTCCGTGAGGCCAGCCTGCTGCAACCGTCCGCCACCCGCGAACTGGCCCACGGTGCACTCGGTTTCTCCGTACATGGCAGGGCCGGGAACGATCAGCCACTGCTGTTACGGATCGATGGCACGAACGTCATCGCTTCGCCAATTCGGTTCCGCGTACTCGATTCCGGCACGCATCGGCACGTCGATGCCAGCTGGCTGACGCTGGCCGCGTCCAGTCTCACGGTCATGCTCGCAATGGGCCTGATGGCGCTGGTATTTGCGCTCTACCTGCGCGACGTCACCTTCCTGCACTACGCCGGCTACGTGGTGAGCTATGCGTTGATTCTTTGCCTGCAGAGCGGTTTCGTTGCGGCCCCACTTGGGCTGAGCTTCGATACGGAGTCCGCTGCCTTGACCGGGCGCATCCTGACGGCGACATCTGTGGTGTTTGCCGTACTGTTCCTGGATCGCTTCGCAGGACTTCGCCGACATGCTCCGCGTTGGCGTTTTGCGCTCATGGGACTGGCCTTGAGCATCGTGATGGTGTCCGCGCTCAGCATGATTCCCGTGTCGCCTATCGCCAGCCTCGGCAGGTCACTGACCAATCCTTTGCTGATTCTTGGCGGCCCATTGTTGCTTGCCGGCGCCATCGCAGCAGCGGTCCGCGGCTCAACCTACGCCTGGGTCTTCCTCGTTGGCTGGTTACCGCTACTGGTAGTGACTGTGCTCGGCAGTATCCAGCTGTATGGCCCGTTCGCCGACTGGACGTGGCTCCACGATGCCGCGCTCGTTGCCGGCGCCTACGAGGCGCTGGTGCTGTCTCTGGGCCTGGCCCGACGGAGCCTGGACCTTCGTCGGGAACGCGACGCAGTTCGTCGTCTGGCCGACCTCGACCCGCTGACCGGCCTGCTCAATCGTCGCGCATGGGTACAGCAGGTTGAACCTCTCGCGACCTCAACGCCGCAACGCTCGCTTTGCCTACTGTTCATCGATGCCGATCATTTCAAGACCATCAATGATCGCCATGGCCATGACACTGGCGACCAGGTGCTGCTTCGCCTTGCGGGCCACCTGCGAGCAGAGCTCGGCTCCCGCGACCTGCTTGCCCGATACGGCGGAGAAGAGCTAGTTGCGGCGTTGCCGAACTGCGGGCTGGAACGCGCCAAGCGCATCGCCGAACGCATTCGTCGTCACGTCGAAGGCATCGACTTCTGGCCAGCCACCGACGAGCCGCACGAGCCACTTCACCTGAGCGTCAGCATTGGCATCGCCTGCCTCGGCGAAGGGGAAACGCTGGAGTCATTGATCCATCGCGCTGACCAGGCGATGTATTTCGCCAAGAGCGAAGGCCGCAACCGGGTTGCCCTGTTGCCAGCCTCGGCTAACTGACAACAGCACCGGCAGTTGGTCTGCGCAAAGGCGTCAAAGTTGCGCGTCGCGAATCACTCTTCCGTCTCGGCATCCTTGAACCAGACTTCCAGCTCACCCGTGTGCTTGAAGGTGATGGGATTGCCGCGACGGTCCAGCGCACGACCGGCCGCGACGCGAATCCAGCCCTCGCTGATGCAGTACTCCTCGACGTCGTTGCGCTCACGACCGTTGAAGCGAACCGCCAACGGACGGGCGAGAACCGCTTCGTCGTAGTGCGGGCTTTTCGGGTTAACGGACAGGCGATCAGGCGGTGTATCGGACATGGTCAAAGCGCTTTGTGTTGTTGAGTGGTGCAAAGCTTAACCGCAGCCGCCGTGGCTGACGACTGCGCGATGACATGAGTACCATCAAACGCCGATGCACGTTTTCGCGCCGCCCGTCAGAAATGCAAATCGTGACTTGCATCATGAAAAACACCGGCGTATCGTTCGCGCCCTTCGCGCAGCACTGCGCAACACAAGAACATCGAATTCAGTCATGAACGTCATCAAGCACATCGCCAACCTGCTGCAGCTTCCGCGCTCAACGCGCGGCACGTTGCCGGCTGCGTGTGCCTTTGATGCGCGCAGCTATGACCGACCAGAAGCCGGCAGCCTGACCATCGACTGATCCCTCATTGCGGAGATCGGTCGCCCCGATCTCCGAGGAACGCGAACGCCCTCGGACTCACCATCCGGGGGCGTTTTGTTTTCAGCGTTCGTCAACGCAAGCACGAGGGATCACGAACATCAGCATTCGCGAAGGGCGAAGCGAAACCGCCCTCCGCAACGGGATTGGCGCTCCATGCGGGCGCCAATGCGGAGCATCAACGAGAACGGTTCCAGCGGCTCGGCATCGTATTGCCGACCGGTGCGCGCGGCGCTGCCGTGGCGTATGCCGTAGCTGTCATCGGGATGTTCCACGATGGTCACGTTAGCTCAGTGAGAAGAGCAGCGGCTCGTACGCAGGTCGCCGGTTCGATTCCGGCACGTGACGCCACTGGATAGCTCAGTTGGGAGAGCATCGGACTGTTAACCCGAGTGTCGCGGGTTCGATTCCCGCTCCACTGCTTCCAAAGCAGACCAGAGAGGCTTTGCCTCACCCCGGAAACGCGCCGTGTCCACGGCGGACGGATGCCCCCGCATCCGATCGCCACGGACAGCGGCAACGGATGCCGGGCCCGCGTCCTCGACGCGGCCGCGTCGTCGGTAATCGCCGCGTGCAGAACATCGCCCGCTGCCTGCGCCGACGGCAACGCCGCCGACAGCACGCCGGCCTCGCACCGGCGCCGTCAGGCGCGTTTCCACTTTTTCGCGGATTGCATTCCGCAAAAACATCGCCAGCGGTCATCGACTCCCCGCCGGCGCTGAACCACTACCGGAGTCGAACCACCAGAGCCAAAAGGAAATGAGCCATGTTCTGGACCAAGAGGGTCGTGATCGGCGACGGCGAGCGCGGCCTGGTGTATCGCAACCGTCAACTGGAAGGCGTCCTGATGCCGGGCGTTTACCGCTACTTCGATCCGCTGCGTCGGATCAGCGTCGTGGTGCACGACATCAGCCAGCCGGAGTACCGCGGCAGCGACAAGGATGCGCTGGTCGTGAGCCTCGGCGAGAGGATCAATGAGCACTTCGTGCTGGCCGACATTGGCAGCGAGGAAGTCGGTCTGATCAGCCGAAACGGTCGACTGACCGACGTGTTGCCGCCGGGTAGCCGCGCGCTGTTCTGGCGTGGTCTGGTCGAGGTCGCCGTGGAGCGCGTGTCGCTGGACGAGAGCCTGGAAGTGTCCCGTACGGTCAGCACGCGACTGCGGCAGATCGGCCTGCTGGAACGGGTCGCCGTCGCGGTGACGGTGCCGGTGGAATCCACCGGCCTGGTGTTCGTCGACGGTGAACTGTCGCGGACCCTGCGTCCGGGCAGCTACGCGTTCTGGAACTTCCGCAAGAATGTTTCCGCGGAAGTGATCGACCAGCGTTTGCAGTCGCTGGAAGTGTCCGGCCAGGAACTCCTGACCCGCGACCGTGTGTCGCTGCGGGTGAACCTGGCGGCCAGCCTGCGTGTGGTTGATCCGGTGGTCGCGCGTACCCGCGTCGCCAAGTACAGCGAGTTCCTCTATCGCGAACTGCAGTACGGCCTGCGTCGTGCCGTGGCCGCGAAGACGCTGGACGAACTGCTCGGCGACAAGGCTTCGCTGGACGCCGACATCTTCGCCTACGTGCGTGGTCGCGTCGCTGATTACGGCATCGAGGTTTCCGGTGTCGGCGTCAAGGACGTGATCCTGCCGGGCGAGATGAAGGAGATCCTCAACAGCGTGGTGCAGGCGGAGAAGCTGGCCCAGGCCAACGTGATCCGTCGGCGCGAGGAGGCGAACGCCACGCGTTCGCTGCTCAACACCGCGAAGTTGATCGCCGACAACCCGACCCTGATGCGCCTGAAGGAATTGGAGGCGCTGGAAAAGGTCACCGAGAAGATCGACAAGCTCACCGTGTTCGGCGGCCTGGAAGGCGTCATGCAGAACCTGGTGAAGCTGAAGGCTTCTTGAGCAACACCCCGGCGCGGTCGAAAGGAATCGACCGCGCCGGATTTTCGATGCAATCATCAACAAGGAAGTAGAAATGAACACCCAATACGAGATTCTGCACGCCGAGCAGCCGACGCCGATCAAGGCGTGGATCCGCGGCGTGCCGATGGATCCCATGGCGGCCGACCAGCTGCGCAACCTGACCTCCCTGCCCTTCGTCGGACCGTGGGTGGCGGTGATGCCTGACGTCCACGTCGGCATTGGCGCGACGGTGGGCTCGGTCGTACCGACTCGCGGCGCCATCATTCCGGCCGCGGTCGGTGTCGATATCGGCTGCGGCATGGCTGCGGTGCGCACCTCGCTGACGGCCAAGGACCTGCCGGACTCACTGGCCAGGCTGCGCAGCGAGATCGAGCGCGCCGTTCCGGTCGGCAACGGCCGTGGCGGCGACCACGGCAAGCTGCCGGACAGCGTGGAGACGCATGTCGCCCGCTCCGGCCTGTTCGAACGACTGGAGGCGATCAAGGAAAAGCATCGCGGCATCCGCATCGACAAGATGGCCCGCCAGCTCGGCACGCTGGGCGGCGGCAACCACTTCATCGAGGTCTGCCTCGACGAGGCAGAGCATGTGTGGGTGATGCTGCACTCCGGTTCGCGTGGCACCGGCAACCTGATCGGGACCTACTTCATCCAGAAGGCCCGTGAAGAGTTGTCACGTCGCGTGCTCGGCTACCACGTCCCGGACCGGGACCTCGCTTTCTTCATCGAAGGCGAGCCGCTGTTCGAGGACTACGTGGAGGCCGTGTCCTGGGCGCAGGAATACGCGCGTCTGAATCGCGAGGCGATGATGGAGCGCGTGCTCATGGTCATGCGCAAGCAGCTGCCGAAGTTCAAGCTGGGCGCAATGGCGGTGAACTGCCACCACAACTACGTGCAGCGCGAGACCCACTTCGGCAAGTCGCTGTTCGTGACCCGAAAGGGCGCGGTAAGCGCGCGCGAGGGCGAACTGGGCATCATCCCCGGCAGCATGGGTGCGCAGAGCTTCATCGTGCGTGGCCTCGGCAACGCGGACAGCTTCCACAGCTGCAGCCACGGCGCCGGTCGGGTGATGAGCCGCACCCAGGCGCGCAAGTCGATCACGCTGAAGCAGCACCGCGAGGCCACCGCCCACGTGGAATGTCGCAAGGACGAAGCGGTAATCGACGAGTCGCCGGCCGCCTACAAGCCCATTGACCGGGTGATGGCCGCGCAGACCGACCTGGTCGAAGTGGTCCACACCCTGCGTCAGGTAGTCTGCGTCAAGGGCTGAGCCTGGCTTCCAGGCCCATGGAGAAGGATATGCGGCCGCCCCCGGGCGGCCGCCATACTGTCTGGTGATCCGTTTCCGCGGCTTTTTCCGTAATCCCATGCGTCCAGGCCACGCTACGGAACCCGACATGATCTACCTCACCGCCGCCTTCGCCATCATCGCCCTCAGCACGGCCGTCAACGCGCATCGGCGCGTCGAACAGCTGGAGGACATCCTTGCCCGCCACGGGCTGCTGCACGATAGCTAGGCATGGACGGCAAAAGCCGTCACAGCCAACGCCGGGTCCGACTCCGGTATAGCGCATAGGCATCACCGAATTGTCGCTGCATCCAGCGCTCTTCCGGAATGATCTGGAATCGGGTGAGGTAGAGGACGAAGGCCAGCACCGGCAGCAGCGCCAGTGCGTTGGCAGCCCAGGCGACGCCACCCAGCAGTGCGAGCAGGAAACCCAGATACATCGGGTTGCGGCTTAGGCGGAACACGCCCGAGGTCACCAGTGAGCGGGCCTTGTCCGGATGCATCGGGTCGAGCGTGGTCCGCTGCCTGCCGAACTCGATGGCACCCAGCGTCGCGACAGCAACGCCCGTCACGATCAGCACGACGGCGATCCATCGCGCGCCCGGCAGTGGGAACGACGCCCAAGGAGCGAGCATGGCCACGCCGCGGATCGCCAGCGCTGCGACCACCAGCACCAGCGCCGGCGGAACCTTCAGCTCCAGCCGACCCAACGCGCGTCAGTCCATCGAGCGGGCTTCGGCGAGCAGCTGCTGCACCAGGTGACGCTGCTTCGGATCAAACATCAATCCGGCGTGCGAGGCATCGACGCGAACCACTTCGGCATCGATCTCCAGATCCTGCCCCGCCACCATCAGGAAGCGCAGCCGCAGGCGCTCACCGACGGCGATGCCTTCCGGAAACTCCCACTGCAGGCAGGCGCCACCTTCCGACAGGTCCACGACATGCGTGTGCGGTTCGCCACCCGAGCGCGGCACCACCACCGCAATGCTTACCTGCCGCCGCGGCCAGCGCCGCTTTTCGATGTGTTCGCTCATGGCCGCATCCTGCGCCAGTCAGCGCGATCGCGCAAACCGCCGGCAGGCGCGGCCACGGGAGCCGTCAGGAAGACGTGTCGTCCGTCTCGATGGTGACGCTGTCGGCGAGGATGCGGTACTCCACCGGCGATACGGCGAGCCCCTTGCCGTCGGCCTTCATGTGCTCGACTTCCTCGGGCGACAGATCCTTGCGCGACAGCACGCCGCCGACTTCGGCACGGCCATGGCTGTCCTTGGGCACGACCAGGTCGTGGTCCTCGCCGAACATCACGCGGGCGATCTGGCCGTTGTCTTCCAGCACCATCCAGCAGCCCTTCTTCTGGCAGACCTCGGTGATGCGACCGCTGTAGCGCTGCTGCTTTCCGGCATGCGTGTCGTAATCCGCCACCGCTTCGGCGATCGAAACAGCCTTCATGTCTGGCAGCGGCTTGCCGTAATGATTGGTTTCACCAGCGTGAACAGCACCGGCAGTGGCAAGCAGGAGGACGGGCAGGAGAAAGCGCATGGATGGGCTCCAGTAACGGAATAGGTTGAGTTGAGAGCCAGAGGATACGCTTTGAGCAATGATCACGTCACGGCGAGACGCTGCCCGCATCGGAAGCCTCGAGCAGCTTGCGGATGTTGGCGATGTTGAAGCCCAGTGCACTTCGCCGGGTGTTGATCTGGGCGACGCGGAATCGCAGCATCGGCCCCAGACCATCAATCGCCCGGATGGCCTCCAGTGATTCGGCAATCTGCGCCTGGTCAAGTCCGCTTTCGCAAGGGTAGTCGAGCGGATCCGACAGCTTCGAGAAATCGCCCACCTCGAAGATGGAACGATCCCCACAATGCCGTCCCAGCTCCCGCTGGACTGGCAATGGGACGACGCTTCGGAACGCCACACGGAAGCGGGCTTCGTCGCCCTCGCGTTCCATCCTGTCCATCAGCTGCGAACCAAAGGTCAAGCGAGCCTGCTCACGGAGGCCCTTGTCGCGAATCATGTCGACTGCGCCGGTCGAAAGCAGCTCATCGTACGTGGAGGGTTTGGCATACCACTGGATGTACTGCGTCGCCCGGTAAGCCGCCACGAGCAACGCATCATCCGCCATCGTGACCCGGCCCTCGATGGCATCCAGCACGCGTTCATTGTTCTGGGCAACGTCGTCGTAGTACTCGTACAGCATCGTCCGCACCCATAGCTCGGAACGGAAATCCGCCATCAGCCGTTCGGTGTATTCGGCGGCGGTCGCATCGGCCTGTCGGCGATTGCTCCACTCCTGGGCCTGAAGACCCAGATAGACGCCAAGCACCAGGATCACCAGTTCGATGGCGATGGCCGTCCAGTTCTGGGACTTCAGGTTCTCGCTCAGTCGACGCAGGAACATCGCCGCGGTCCTCCGATGTTGGCCACACACAATCTAGTCGCAGACACAGGCCGCTGCCAGCCTGCTGCCGTCACCCCAGCTACAACGCAGACCGGCTTATCGATGCGAAACGGTTCCTGCCTCGCGGCCATGCCGCTGTTCCCGTCGGGCAAAGGTCGAACGCAGCCAGACAGCGAGTTCGCCATCGTGCTGAGACAGCAACTGCTCCCGCTGCTGGCGCAGACAGGTTTTCAGCCCGCCGGTGACGGCCGTCTTGCCCAGCTGGCCAAGCGCATCCAGCGACAGCCAGACGTCGCCTTCATGACCCAGCTGCTTCCCAAGCTCCACCAACGAACCGGCGATGGCGTCATGCCGATCCAACCACTCGTTGGCCAGCTCCCGCATCACCGCGTAGCGCCGAACCCGGCAGCGCATCGCGTGGCGCAGCTTGTGTCGGGCAAAGCCGAGCGCCTGCCGGATCGAGCGTCGCGCCCTGCGCCGCTGGCGCTCCAGGGCGGCAAGCACGCTCTTGCCAGTCAGGCGGTCCAGCCGGTGTTTCTGGAGTGCCTTTTCGATACCGTCCACCGCATCGCCGGCCTCGCGCCAGAAGACATCCGGCGTCTGCCGCCAGATGCCGTCCAGATGTGCCTGCAACTGATCGGCAGCGGCACTCATCGATGACGACGTTTCGGTATCGGCTTGTGCCAGAAGGCCGCGCATCGTTTCCAACCGGACGGCCGCGTCGCGCAAGGGCCCGAAGCGCCGGCGCAAGCGACGCAGTTGCCTTTCCAGCTTTCGAAACGCCTTGGCATCCACCGCCTGCAGCAACCGGAAGCTGGCCCGCAGCCGCTGCATGGCCTTGCGCAGTTGGTGTACTGCCTTGTCGCGCTCCACTCCACTCTGCTTCGCGTCGTCCAGCTCGCGACGAACGTGCTCGAACTGCGTCCGGACCGATACATGGACCCGGGCAATCACTTCCAGCGATGACGACTTCGCGTTCATCGCATCAACATGTCATGCGTACCCGACACAGGCCACGGGGACGGCAGCAAGACCAATACTCAGCGCACAACTCATCGTCATCCCCATCCTCATCCTCATCGTGATGATTGACGCAAAATGTCTTTCCTAGATTGGCGAACCCAACGGGAGTTCGCATGCCAGGCGCGACAGCACGTAGGGCCAAACCACGATCAAGTGGAACATCGCCCAAAGGACCAGGTAGCTGCCAACGCCATTCCAGTACTTCCGCGGCGATTCCTTCCGCGAGACGCCAGTGGGGAACCCGAACCGGTCATAGAGCTCGCCCCTGATGAGCTGCACAAGGATGCCTAGGTAGCCCCAGGCGAGAAAGCAGGTCACGGCGAACTTCAGGTAGCAGGGGTCCTCGGTGAACCAGCCACCCAGGAGCGGCAGAATCCCGACAAATACGGGCACTCCGAATCTGAAAACACCGTCTTTCACCGAATCGTCATCCTGAAGAGTCGCCACATGGACGCAAGACCAGCCAATCCGTGACCGTCGCGCGCTCCCGATGGGCTTAGCATAGAGGGATTCACGCCCGGCCCGTCGCCAATTTTCCACCAACCAAGCGCGCCACCAGCGGAAGAGTCGACTACCCTTGGCAGCCTCGCCTGTAACCGCAACTCGCATGCCCGTCGAATCCATTACTCCACGCCACTCAAGCCTGCGTACACAAGAAAGGGCTCGACTTGGCTCCCGGTGGCGAAATCCCTGGCCCTGGTTGCTCTGGCTGCTGGCGTTCTATGCCGCCTGGCTGGGCCTGGTCATGGCAGGCCAGCACTGGCACACGCTGCGGGAAAACTGGGGCATTGCCGCGGCCATGGGATTGGGCTCCTACGTGGCCGGATCAACGCCGATGGGCGGCGGCACGGTGGGCTTCCCGATCCTGGTGCTGCTGTTCGAGCAGCCGCCGCAGCTGGGACGCGACTTCAGTTTTGCCGTGCAGAGCATTGGCATGGTCAGCGCGTCGATCTACATCCTGTGTCGCCGCCAGCCGCTGGAATGGCCGCTGCTCGGCCCCGCCATGCTCGGCGCACTGGTCGGCACACCGCTGGGAATCCTCTATCTGGCCCCGCTGGTGCCGGCGCTGTGGATCAAGGTCAGCTTCGCCGTGGTCTGGGCCAGCTTCGGCGTGCTGCACCTGTACCGCACGCGTGAATTCTGCGACCAGCATGGCACCTGCGTACCGCGACCGCCCCTGGATCACTGGCTGGGCCTCATCATTGGACTGACCGCCGGCGCCACCGTCACCGCCATCACCGGTGTGGGCATCGACATGGTGCTCTATGCGGCGCTTGTGTTGCTGCGTCGCGCCGACCTCAAGATTGCCATTCCGACCTCGGTACTGATCATGGCTTTCGCTTCAGTGGTCGGCATCATCTTCAAGATCGCCGTCACCGGCGTGCAGCCCGGTGTTTACGAAAACTGGCTGGCCGCGGCCCCCGTGGTTGCGCTGGGCGCGCCGCTGGGTGCCTTCATCGTCCACCGTATCGGTCGCAAGCCCACGCTCTACGTGGTGGCCGTGCTGTGCCTGCTGCAGTTCGCCTGGACCATGCGCAACGAATGGCCGGCACTTGGCATCACCGGCATCACCTTGGCCCTGCTCGGCGTGCTGCTGTTCAACCTCGGCTTTGAGGCCCTGCACCGCTGGGGCGACCGGCTAAGTGGTCGGAACGTCCGTCCGCCACCATCATCGCAGGACGACCGATCGAGCAACGCCACATCCGCCTGACACTACCTACTGGACGACGCAGTCGTTGCCGTTGAAGTTCGCCGGGACGCAGGTCTTGGAGAAGGTCAACGCCAGGTTGTCGGCGGGTGTCGGGAACGGCAGGCTGATATCAAAACCGGCCGAGAAATCGAAGCTGAAACCGAGGAAGCTGCTGTCCTCCCGGATCACGCAAAGGTTTGAGCTGACTATCGGGCCACTGCCCGTGCCGCAACCGAACCAGAGCGTGACGCCGGCGCCAACGCCGATCTTCTTGGCCTTCTCCAGCCTGCGCATCACCACCGACACATCGCGGTTGCCCTGCAGGGAGAAACCGATCGCCTGTCCCTTGAAGTTCTTCGGCGTGTCCTTCCACACACCAATCGCGATGCCGGCTTCCGCCGATAGCAGCCGGGGCTCGCCATTGACCGACGTTCCGGTGGAGGTATAGCTCAACGCACCGCTGCCCGAGGTCAGGCCCCAGACAACGCCGATGCTGCCACCGGCATTCAGGCTGAACAGACCCGCGGATGCGCCGGCGCCGAAGGACATGGCCTGATACGGATCGCAGGCGGACAGATCCGGCCCACGCAGGTCGCCCTGGCTGAACAACTGCTGTTGCGCGCTGTCCACGTCACCGGCGATGAGGTCGTCCGCGATGTCATCAATCGCCAGCTGGTCGAAGGCCGAGGGAATGTAGTTCGCGAGGGCGGCGATTTCGCAAGTCACCTGCGTGGCGGCGTTGGTTGCGAAAACGGCCAGCGAGCCCTGCGTCGGGTCGCAGTCGCCAACGTAGGGATCGTAGAACGGGCCCCGACTCTCAAGGCAGCGGTTGGGCGGCCGATCCCAGGTCTTGTCATAGATGGTGACGTCGGAAAAGCCCAGTCCACAGCCCACGCAGACCATCTGGACGTGGATATCACGCGCATCGGCCGGCAATACGTAGTTGCCGGCGCCGGTGAAGCTCAGCGTCTGCAGGGTTTTCGCGTTGCCCGTCGGATAGCGGTAGCTGATCGAGAAATCGGTGTCGTAAAGCGGTGGTGTGGCTGCCTGCAGCTGTACGAAGCCACTGGCTGACGCCGGCGCAGGAACCTTCACGCCACCGTCAAGCCGCCAGACGGTGCCGGAACTCGCCGCCGCAAAGCTCAGCTGGCCGTTGTTCGCGCGGAGGTTCTGCTGCCGATCCTGGAACGGCCGCACGAAGTAATTGGTGCTGCCGTCGAGCGCGAACAGGTAGGGCTGGTTTTCAGGGGCCGTGGCCCACGACGAACCATTCGGCACGGTGCCTGGCAGCGGTCCAGCCAACACGGCACCGCCGGCATCGCGATACAGGTACTGGCTGGGACTCAATCGATTCTGAATGGCGAAGAAATAGGTGGTGTCGAAGGCCACGGGCACCAGTTTCCATTGCGCACCCTGGAAGCCCTCGGCCACCTGCCCCATGCCCAGCACGCTGCCGTTGAGATTGAGAAACTCCCGCGACTTCGTGTTCTGGAGGCGTGTGAAGCCCGCCGCCGGTGCCGTGAACTTGGGATCGTAGTAGTTGGCGATGGCGCGATCCTTTGCCTGCTGGATCACGGCCGCGTCGATATACCAGGTGGCCGTGGCACAGTTCGCCGTGTCGTTGTTGTTGATGTCCAGGTTGTCGACGTAACAGATCTGCAGGTAGGGGGTCGGCCCGGCCAGGCGCGTGTTGACGATGCGGTACTGCCCGCTGGTCACCAGCTCGAAGCGCCATTCCGGCTGCAGGTTGCTGTTCCCGAAGTCCAGATTGTTGTTGCCGCTATCCCAGGTCAGGTAGCCGCCCCATTGGTCGAACCAGCTGCTGTCGCGGATGCGGAACCGGTCCTGGGCGACGTCGTACTCGATGCTCCAGTTGGCCTCGGGGCTGGCCAGCTCCGGGTCAACCAGCTCGGGATTGCCACCGCCGGAATCGACGACCTGGTTGGTCGCCGTGTAATGCAGCGCCAACTGACCCGGGGCCGGCACCAGCACGGCGCTGCGAGCCGTCAACGGCGCCCCATCGGTGGGCGCAGCCTGGCCAATGGCCGTACGCAGCAGGATCACATGATCGCCGTCCGCAAGGCCGGTGCTGACTTCCAGCGGAGCAATCGTTGTCAGCGGATTTCGCGACAGGTCGAGGATGTCCAGCTCCGTCAGCGCCGCCAGCGGCGTCACGTCGGTAATGGCGTTGCCCGGCAAGCGCACTTCGCGAAGCCTGGGGAACGACGCCAGCCCAGTGAGGTTGCTGATCCCGGCATCGGCCAAGTTCAGTTGGTACAGGCCGGCAGCAACGCTGGAAAGAATGTCAGCCGAAGCAGATTGCCCCAGCAAGGCATTCACGCTGGCCCGCAGGTTGGTGTCTGGAATGGTGGCAATGGGCGCGTCATCCAGCACCCACAGTGCGCGGAGTGCGCCAGTCGGACTGTTCTCCGTACTGGCCAGTCCATTGCCCTGCGCGATGATGTACTGACCGGTCCACCGGTTCTTCAGATGGTAATAGCCAGTCGCATTGGTGATCGGGGAAGACATCGGCGTCGTGCCGAAGTCCGCCGGCGAATTGAGCTCGCTGACGTCGGCCGCCGGCTCCAGCTCCCACATGGCGCTCCACCAGTTGGGTGGCGCATCGCCCGCCTGCAGGTTGCCGTATTCCACGTGCAGGTAGTCGCCGGTCTGCAGGTTGCGCAGACGGCGGTAGGCCGTATTCGCCACCGGCTCCAGAACCCAGCGTGCGCTGGGCCAGCCGGGTTTGACCCGCCCGACCTCCGCCACTCCATCACTCACTTGCAGGTAGGCGTCACCCAGCGCGTTGCGGAAACGCGTTGAACCCACCGGCGGTCGCGAGAAGCGCGAATCAAGGCGCCAGTGGTCGCAGTCATAGCCACCCGGGCAGTTGAATCCGATGTTCTCCGACAGCATCGTGACCAGGTAGATCTGGCCGCCGGAGGGCATCGCGGCCAGGTATTCGTTGCTGTCCAGGTTGCGGAAACGCACGCTGCCGGTGCCCTCCAGCTGCCACCAGGCACGCTGGTCGTCCGGCGCCGGATCGTCGAGCACCAAAGCATGCACCGGCGTAAACCCGAGCGGATCGGACGGCCGCGAAGCCAGCACTTCGCCAGTTTCCGAATTGCGCAACCAGTACACCGGCTCGGTGCTGCTCGCATGGACAATGGGCACCAGCTGCCAGGCATTGTTGCGCTGGCCCGACGACACCCGCATGCGGAACACCGCGCCGGACTGGGCCGCCCACTGTTGGCCCAAGGCAAAGCTGGTTGAAACGACCGGAGCCGTGCCGAGATAGCCGTCGAACAGATTTCCGGCAAACAGGTCCGTCTTTCCGGCGGTGCCCTGATTGAAGATGATCACGCCCACCGCGCCGGCCGCTTCGGCATTGCCTGCCTTGATGCGGAACTCGCAGGCGCCGCGCTGGATCAGCGCGATGTGACCCGAGGGAAATCCATTGAAGTCGCTCGCTTCACAACCGCTGGTTGATGCCGAGGGATTGCCCAGCGAGAGATCGACCGGTGTGATCGGCGCCTCGACCAGACCACCGGGCGTGTAGTCCATCCGCTCGAACTCAACGCGGTTTTCGAACGCCAGTGGATCGGGCGAAACCCTGCCCAGCAAGCCGCTGTCCGCCTGCAGGAAGCGGAAGCCGCTGTCGTTCACCAACGCCTGGGACGCCGTTTCGATCTGCGTTCCGTCCGGAGCCGGCGATGAATACGCGCTGCGGGTGAAGCGCAGCTCGCCGTGCAGCGGTGGCTCGACAAACACTGCCTCGAAGCCATCCGCGTAGATGGGTTCGCTGGGAATGCCCTTCGCAATGCGCCGCACGCCATCCGTTTCACCGGGCCGCATCCGGTCAATCGGTAGCAGCGCAACCGTGCTCGATGTGGAGTGCCGCGACTTGCCTCGCGAGGCATCGACAACCGGCGCGGAAAGCAAGCCGACCGCGCTTGCCACGACAACCAGCGCCCACGTGCCGGCGACCTTGCATCGCATCATGACGAACTCCCCCTAGAGCCCGCTCCCCATCTGTCCAGAACCGATCCACGCAGAAGCACGGAGACGAACTGCGGCCCGTGCAACTGCCCGGGATCGGCGAGGTTGGAGAGTCGAAACTCCGTTATACAGCAACAGGCGCCCTGACCAAGTCGTTGCCCAGGGCTGACTGGCCGGCGACAGACGCACAAACGGCTGGCAAAGGGCGACCTGCCCAACCACACCACCCGTAGGAAAAGTCCGACCTCACGACGGGATGCCGGCTGATACCGGCAGTCAGCGGCATTGGCGAAGCTGTTCCCGAAGCAGGCAGCCGGAGACCGCTCTGGATCGTCGAAGCGCCCCGCACAGCAGTGGTGGTTTGTGCACTGGTAAGCAGTTCTGGCCATGCCTGCCGTCGCGGTTGCGATAGACGCCGCCATCGCCACACCTCCATGCGTGCCACCGGAAAGCGCCCAGCCCGATCGATGTTGAGTCGTGTGCAAGGCCTTTCCGATCCGCCGCAAGACACCTGATTCGACCATCAGGCATGCCAGGAGCCTGCGCCCCCGTAGTCCCTGGCAGCCAGAAAGCCAGCCCAACTTTCCGAAGCTACCTGAAGGAGAAAGCCGTCATGTCGATTCGCCGCATTTCGCTCAAGCACGTCTTTGCCACCGCCTTGATCCTCGCCTCCGGATTGGCGATTGCCGCCACGGACACCGCGCCAGTATCGGAATCCGCGAACGCCGACAGCGCGGAATCGCCGCCGGCAGCGGCTGCCGCGCATCCGCTGCTGAAGTCGATCGACGAAGGGGGTGCGGTGCCGAAGGGCGTCCATGTGGAGCAGTTCGAGATGCAAAGCGCGGGCGACCAGCACGTCACCCTGAGCGGCGTCTCGCAGACTGCCGAGGACATCGGCGTGCTCGCCGTGCAGCTGGAGGAAAGCGGCTGGCTGTCCGACGTGGAAATCACCACGCTCACCCGCCGCAGCACGAACCGCAGCTATCCATGGAAGTTCAGCATGGAAGCCCAGGTATCGATGGACGGCAGCGAGCAGCTCAGCGCGCGCTAAGGATCACACTGGCGCAGAAACTTCAGAAGCCGATGATGCGTGCCGGGCACACTCATCGGCTTTCTTCGTCGCCGGACCTGAATCCTTCCAGGACAGGATCAGGTCGCGACTAGGGATCGCGAGAGCGACTCGTCGACTGCCAATAGGCGCGCCTGAGTGGCGTCGGGCCGTCCGAGCTCAGCACGATTTCCCGGATCGCCGTTCCGGTCGGGATTTCCTCGAAGCCCTGCGGTTGCTTGCCGCATTCGCAGGCAGCGTTGAAGCACACCGCGGTTTCGCCACTTAGGAACAGGAAGCCATGCCGCCCGGATGACAGGCTGGTGGGATTCAGCGTGTAGCGCTTGCCCGACTCGACCACGGCCTCCGCCAGCACCTGGCGACCACCCAGCAGTGAACGCGCCTCTTCCGGAATGCCGCGGCTCACACTCAACGGCAACGCCTCATCGGCTACCACCAGGCAGATGCCAGCCTCGCGGCCAATCACCTTTGCTCCTGCTGACGGCAGATGCAGCGGCTGGGTATCGAGGGTGAAAGGTTCCGAAGCAACGTCGATGCGATTGCGAGTTATTCCCGCGGTCCAATCGTGGAGCCAGTCTGCGAACAGGACCAGGCATGCGATCCCAAAGAAGACCACGACTTCCCACCAGCGCAACGGTTTTTTCTTCAAACCCCACCTCGACCTGACAAACCCCAAGCCATCGTATCGTGACTCGTCAATCGTTCGTCAGGTGACCGGAAGCTGTTGTCTGGTTATCGATTTCGCCCGATTTACCGCTGCCGGGCATCCTGCTCCTCCAGTTCGCGGAGATTCTCACCGAAGAGTGCGGTACGGACCCCAAGGATCAATAGCGAGGTCAGTAAGCCCAGAGAGGCGCGCCAGAGGCCGCCTGCAATCGGGTTATTAAAGTGACGAAGCAGCAGGAAATCGACAACCGGCGAATCGTCATTGAGAAAAAGGTGAAAGCTCACCAACAGCGCTGCAATGAAGCACCAAAGAAGGAAAACCCCCAGCAAGCCGATTCGTACCATGCCCCAAACCCGAAGGGGAAAGAACCCAAACCGCAAGGGAAACGCCGCGGCGAGGAACAGAATGGCCGTCAGGACAGCATCAAGGATACTCACAAGACAGTTAGACGATTCGGTTTGAGTTGAGTGACCATCGCCGCTCAGAAAAGCCGTTGATGTTCTCAAGTTCACCCCAACCTATGCGTCTAATCAACTTCCTCGCTCGACGCATTGACGCTCGAAGCCACCTGCTTTGGTGACACATCGCGACCCAGCAGCATGGCCTTGATCTGCTCGCGCTCGTGCGGTTCGAAGCCGCAATCGGTGACACGATCCACCGGGTTCTTCCAGGTTCCGAACAGGAGGTCCCAGAGCGGCAGGCCGTAGTTGTCGGCGTGGTGGTGCCGCTGGTGATGGACGCGGTGCATTTCCGGACGCTGGATGAAGATGCCCAACCAGCGCGGGGAATTCGTGTCCGAGTGGATGTAGAAGTTGTAGGCGGCAGCCAGGAACAGGCCAACGCCCACGGATTCGACATCGAGGCCAAGGATCAGGAACCCGGATACCGAAGTGATGATCGCCGCCACGAAGGCGTCGAGCGGATGCACGAAGAACGCCGTGTGGGCTTCGATGCGGTCCGGACTGTGATGTAGCTGGTGAATCGTGCGCCAGAGGAAATCGCTGCGATGCGTCGCACGATGCCACCAGTAGGCTAGCAGGCTGGCAACGAGGAAGGTCACCATGCCGCCCATCAACGGACCCAGCGAATCACCGAGCGCCAGCAGCGAATGACTGAATAGCGTCGTCGGGAATAGAAAGCCCGCCAGCAACACACCGGTCACCTGCAGCAGGTTGAGCACCGATGCCAACACCTGCCAGCGCCGATCACAGCTGGCGCCCGAAGCCGGCGCAATGACTTCCCGCGTAAAGATCAGCACGAATACCGCGCCGAGAAGGAGATAGAGAGCGATGGTCACCGCGTTCCCAGAATCACTTTATTCGGGAAATACTACTCTGACCTCTGTTTTGAATCTGTTGCAGAAAGGCCCGTTCCTACCGATGGACTGGATGCATCATCACTTCGGTCAATTCGGCCAACAGCGCGGCGCGATCCTGCCGCGCCCTCACGGTATCCAGCTCTTCCGGCCAGGTCGCCACCCCAGTAGGCGACGTCATCGGCATCCTGCGCTGAGTGTTAGCGGCAGAAAAACGTACTCTGACCCCCTTTTTTATCGGCGAGCAACTCTACGTTGCCGGGTTCTTCGCCGGCACCGGCCTCGCCGAGAGCAGCAAGGCGGCCAGCGGCCTGGCCCGATTCCAGCTCGGATCCGTTCCGGGGCCGGATCAGGTTTTCGCCAGCGGTTTCGAATGAGGGCTCAGCGGGCAGCGCGATCTCGCAGCTCTGCCACCCAGCGCGCCACCGCAGTGGGCGGCGTCATCGGCATCTTGCGCTGAGTCTTAGTGATAGGAAAACGTACTCTGACCCCTGTTTTGCTGCTGCTAGAGAAGCAACACAAGGCTCTCACTGCCTAGGGGGAATCAGCACCCCTGACGTCCATCTTGCACGGGGAAATACTGCGCTGCCCTTACTTGCTAGTTCTGGGCCTAAGGCAAGGCCAACTCGTCAACCCATTCCTGAAGATTTCTAGCAACCTCCTCGTTGGGATGAGGTTTCTTCCGAGACGGACGACCTACTCTAGCTCCCGGATGCCCCAATACCTCTCGCTCCTTCAAGAGCACGTCCAGAATCTGCAGGGCATGCGTCGAAAGCTTGTACTCATGTGCAAGCTGCGTCAGATCATTCGTTGACCAGCCCTTTGCCTGAGCAAGAACTGACAACGCATTGATTTCATGACCAGAAAGCACCTTTTTCGGCTTTTTGCTGATCGCTGACATTGCTTCTCTCCTACTTCTGCAGAGAAGTCTAGCACTCTATTGGATGAACTCCGCACAACACCTGATATGTGGCAGATTCTCCGTCGTGCCTACCGTCTACGGTCCACTCTTTCGTGGTCTTAGGCTGCAAATTCAATATTACGGCCTCGTCCCTCGGGCCGAGAGCAATCTCTTCGTAGCTTCCGGTTGCATCCTTCCACGAGGCAATCACCCTACTTGCTTGCATACCAGAAGGTCTAGAAAGCGAACACACTCCCAATCCTGTCACTGTCAAAACAGAGCTGCCAGGATCGTCCGCCAACACTGATGCATAGCGCGATGCCCATCGGCCATTTATTTGCGGACCGTCCATCAGCAGGGAAACAACGAGATTGGGGCCAACAGATCGAATGATCTCGGCCACAGGGTCTTGCCTCGCAAGGTCTTCGCAAATCAACGCAGTAATAGTTAGATCAGGGTCAACACAAAGGAACTGAACTTTACGTTCTTCGATATGCGTGTTCTCCCACCAGATTTTGCTGGTCAAGAGTCGACCACCGAGACCATAGTTCCGAATTTGTGTGGCATCTATTCGCCAACGATGGTGTTTATGCTGGATCAGTTCCTGACCCAAGAGGGGCAATGAAAACCTCACCGTGTTGGTGGCCCGATTTCCTCTTCGCCCGTACACACCAGCGATGACTGAAAGCCCTTTTTCAGAACAAAGCCTGGCCACAGAGGACCATTGTTTCTCTGACAGTGCGCATTCCGGGAAGACTACGAGGTCAACGTGTTGACCGATCTGCCTTGACTTACTCAAGAGTCGATTCAGCCAATCTCGCACTGGGCGGACTGCATCGCTACCAGAAGGTTGATAGTCAAAGTATCCAACCTCAATAGCATTGTGCGAGCCAATTGGCGCGGGAGTGATGGCGCTTGCATCAAGTCTCAACGGCCACGGTGCTACCAAGACATTGACTGCTGCCTTGTTGCGCCTACCTCTCACTAGCGGAGCTTGCACCCACTCGGTCTTGACCTCCGAAGCGCTGCAGAGCGCCAGGTGGTGGGATAGTGATCGAATGTTCAGGCCACTCTGAGGGGTGTGTTGTCGAGGCAACACTCTAAGAATGTCCGTGGGGACCTGTTTGCAAAGTGAGCCTGTTCTTGAAAGATGCAATTCGGCCGGCAGCTCGAACTTTGCGAGGTTCTTTTGCCCCGGGATCCCGATCCCTTCGCATGCCTCATCTGCAGCTGCGATCAGAAAAAGCAGCGACCGGACAAACTTCCGCTTCTTCAAAAGATCGGATAAACGCTTATCTGCTAGTTCGCAAACTTCACTCCAAGCTTGATCTACGGGAGAGTTGCTCCGGAGCTTCCCTCCTGAATCCAGTACTTCTCGCCACTCGGGCCCGCATGCTCGAGCCTCCCCACCAATCCCAGAAACCCAAGACGGTTGTTGCGCATAAGCGGCATAACAGCCCGAAATCTTCGCCACATAGGAGCATATTCCGAAAACATCAGGGGGCCAGTCCAAGAAGCGCTTGCCATGGCTGGAACAAATCGTCGAAAAAATCGACCCTAGCTCGAGCACCTACGCCCCCTCCGCAGTTGTCAACAAACTAACCACATTTCGAGTAGCCGCAGCTCAGGCAGGTAGCACAGCCATCCATGATGACCACGGCACTGGTGTTGCACTTGTTGCACATGGTGGCGCCGGGCGGAAAGCCGG